>Ga0209574_10000001_pt1 | contig 356975 bp, 325 predicted proteins | sample AgamicMgMarz_FD_187168 | JGI IMG/M metagenome (GOLD analysis project Ga0209574, IMG submission 187168) | Agave microbial communities from Guanajuato, Mexico - Mg.Ma.rz (SPAdes) (version 2) | ecosystem: Host-associated > Plants > Phyllosphere > Phylloplane/Leaf | place: Guanajuato, Mexico... | reverse complement strand
GAAGCGGGAACTGTACGCATGAGACCTATTTTAATGACAGCTTTAGCTACAATAGGAGCTCTTAGCCCATTAGCATTAGGATTAGGATTAAGTGAAGGTTCATTAATGTCACAATCACTAGCGGTAGTTGTTATCGGAGGACTCATTACATCTACTCTACTTACACTCATAGTCGTTCCAGTAATGTATGAATTATTACATAGACAGAAAAAAGAAAACTAAAATAGCTTTTATAAAGTGCTAAACATTATGTTTAGCACTTTTTATTAAAACAAAATCTCGCTACTACCCGTTCTGGCATTAGAAATGTCAGTAATTAAATTGGAATAATAATCCAAAATAACTCTACAAAATGAAAATTTAAATAAGAAATTTAATAGCTTTAAAAATATATAGTGAGTATATACACTATATATAGTCACTATATATAAGGTTTATATACAATATATATGCACTATGTAGTTATTATATAAAAACCTTGATTTAAAGGCTTTAAGGAGTTGATACTTATCCACTTTTCAAGTAATATAAGGGTTATAATTCCTTTTATGGAGGTGTCAAATTGAAGCTAAGAAAAGCCGAATTGAAACTAATTGAAAATGTTGAAAAACATGTAAATCCAATTATTGAACAATTTCCAATAAATGATATTGTTGCAGGTTCACCATTAGTAAGTGTTGCATCTAATCAAGATACGATTAAAGCTGCTGCTAGTGACATCGAATCTACTAAAAAGTTTAATTTAAAAGAATATGAAAATATATTTAACTACTTTAAACAAGAAAAGTTAAACCTCTACGAAATTGAGGAACAAAATTCTCTACAAGATAATGAATTTTCAATAAAAAAACAAAGATTATTTTGTGACTTTGGTTCTGCTGTGGTGCAGGTAGCCAAACAAATGCGTAGAGAAAAGAATCGTGAAACTATTAAAGTAGATACAAACCTTTTATCTCATGCTCCTTATGTTGCGGGTGGTAGTAAAAAGAGAAAAGCAAAAGCTAAAGAAGAAGGTCATATATCTTTTGACAAAGCAGGGCTTAGAAATATGACTTATCAAAACAGCACTGGGGAACTCTTAACTTGCTTCGATGCAAAAACCCTAGCTGGAATTTTTGCAATGTGGGCTGAGCAAGGACATGCTGAACGAGTAAAATTTAAAGAGTACCAACTCCTCGATGTCCTAAATATGGGTAAGGGCGGCAAGCAATACGACCTTATTAGAGATTCTCTTCAAAAAATAAAAAACACTGAAGTAATTTTTAAAGAAGCAACTCGACAAACAAAAGATGGAGAGAAAGTTAAGGTTGTCATTGATAGCTTTAAATTTATTACAGCTTATCAAACAATAGAGCAAAAAGATGCTAATGGTAAATTAATTTCTAGAGAGTTGTCATTTGAATTGTCTCCGCACCTTCGAGAATCCTTTAAAGAAGGATATTTCACATTAATTAGCCTAGCTGTATTTGATGAGCTTGACTCTGAAGCTGCAAAAGCAATTTATTTAATGATAAGTGCAATACATGGTATGGATAATCGCGAAGAATATATACTAGGAGATGGAAGCCTCCAAATTCCATTACAAATAGTGTACGATACCCTTTTCCTAGAAAATACTAAAGCTAAGAATAAAATTGTAGTTGATAATGCTTGCGAAGAGTTAAAGCACATTGATGTAATAGCATCCTACAAACTAGTACCTGAAGGTAGAAAAGCAACATTCCTTATTATTGAACCTTCAACGTGGTTGAAAAGTGTACTCAGTAACAATAATATATCAGATGCTATAACCTCAAATAATACATTGCAGTTAGAAAATATACCTTCTATTGTAAAATAAGTGAAGTTGCTCATTTCGAGCATTTATTCCGATTAAATTTTAACAGGTACAATTTTTAAAATGTGCTTGCAGGTACAACACTTTGTGAAAATGATTTTTAGTGAAAAATGTGCTTGCAGGTACGATAGTTTTTTAACTATTTTTCATTTTATAGCGTTTTTTTCTAAAAAATGTGCTTGCAGGTACGATACTTTTCTTGAAAACCTGTGTTTTTCGCATAAAAATGTGCTTACAGGTACGATAGTTAGCATGTAAAGCGAGGTAGGATATTTAATAAATTTAAAAAAATGTGCTTACAGGTACGATACTTTGTGAAAATGGATATTCCTTTCCATTTAATACTTAAAATACCTGAAATGTGCTTGCAGGTACGATAGTTTTTAAAGGATTTTGCCTAAAAACACATCAAAATAAAAAAAATAAAATTTTTTTTTCATAAAAATGTGCTTGCAGGTACGATAGTAAAATAGCTTAAAATGTGCTTGCAGGTACGATAGTCGATTTAGAGCAAATTCGCCTCTAAATTCACAAAAATGTGCTTACAGGTACGATACCCTAAAAAAGGACTTTAATTATTCAGAATTTCATAGATTAATCCTTATAAACCTTGTTATTTCTGGATTTCTGAATATATTTTTTTTAAAATCCAAAATAGTTTTTGAAAAAAAGTACTGAAAAACACCAAAAATGTGCTTGCAGGTACGATAGTGATTTTTTACCATAAAATGGATAAATTACCCCGAAACGTGCTTGCAGGTACGATAGTGATTTAGGTCTAAAATGTGCTTGCAGGTACGATAGTTACTCCTTAAAATCGAAAAATGTGCTTGCAGGTACGATATAGATTTTTTTTGAAAAAGTATGTATTATCTTATTTAGACGAACCAAATCGAAAAATGGAGAAAGGAGAAACGAACTGATGATTTATGAAGAAACTTATAATTATTTAATGCGACATGTATCAAGAACTGAATTTGACGTTTGTTTGGTCTCTTTACTTCATTCCGATTGGGAAGGTAACTTACGTCTTACTTTGGATGAATTGGCTGCGAAGGCTGGTACAAAAAAGAAATATTTAAAAGAAATTGTGAAAAAGTTTCTTTCTGAAGCAAAAGGAAGATTCGTATTTTCAGAGGTAAGAAACCGAGAAGGTCTTCTTTATCATGTTAATATTTCTAAGCCTAGCCATCTTTATGATAAACGAGTAGATAAATACTGTAAGAAGTACACATTCTTTTATTCTCCTGAATTTCAAGTGCTACCTATTAACGCAAAGCGTCTAATACTAATGGCAGCATTCGAATTATCTAAATCGGGACATAACAAAGTAATTCTAAAGACAAAAGATATTATTCCTGCTGTACATAATGAGAAAACATTGCCTTTTACAAAAGGTCGTATGCTAGAAGCAATTGATGCTATTCAAAAATCAGGAATTAAAGAAATTATAAATGTAGGTTTTGCTAGTCACTTATTTGGTAAAGAAGAAGTGGTTTACTTTGAGTTTGACAAAAATACATTAAACAATTTTGAAACAAATAGAACTGAGCTTTCACTACTTCAAAAGAAAATTTATGAAGCTGGGTTTAATTATGTTTTACCAGAAGAGTACTACATTGAAATTGAAAAAGTTGGCTCTTACATATTTAATGAATTCCGTAACAAAGAGAAGGAAATCGCAAATACCTTTGGTCCAGCTGTGTCTGCTAAAGACGAGTTACAAAAATTAGCTCGTTTTATTTATGATGAAGCGATAAAGCGTCTTGCTCCTGCTCTTCAATTAAAAAAAGAAGAACTCAATGAACCTAAAAAAGTTTCTGCTTACTTTAGTGCTATTGTGCATGAATTAGTACTTAAAGAATCTTTTAGCTACTTACACCAATACGAGACTGTTAAAGAGTTTCTTGAAGACCCTGATTTTCATAAAATACATAGAGATGTAACAGCAAGTATTCATGGTCGAGACATGGGTGCGCTTGTTGTCGACAAAGAAACTTCTCCTATTCGAGAAAAAGCCAATCTACACAAACGTATGTACTTAACGTTAAAAAAGTGGTGTAAAGATTGGGTTCTTTCGCGTGTTGAAAAACCTAAAGCCGAAAAAGACAACGGTAAAATGAACGTTACTGCTCAATACTTAAAAGAAAAAGCAAGTAAGCAAGTCAATAAAATGAAAACTTGGATGGACTCAGCTCGCAACAAGATTGCGGATAAAAAAGAACTAAAGACTTTCCTTAATCTTTTAGTGGACGAGCTTGATGAATATCTAGGGATAGAAAAAAATAACAAAATACAAAATAAGGAAAAAATTGAGCTTCCTTATTAATTGGAAAACACTGGCTATTGGGCGAGTGTTATCTGTGCTGGACTAAACATGTTTTAGTTTATTATAAGAATGCATAAAAAGACTAAATATAGTAAAATAACGTTTAACAGACTAAAAACCAAGTGGAATTTATAACCACTTGGTTTTTTTTGCATATTAACATTCTATTTTTTTCTAATTATGGGTCTGTGAATTGTAGGTAATGTCTGTGAAAAAAAAGAAGGGGATGTGATTTATTAATCACTTCTCTTAATAGTTTTTAAAATAATGTGATTTGACGTAATTTGAATGTAAATAGTCGCATTTTAGCGTTAATTGTTTTTTTGGTCTTATAATTGTAAGAGTAACTGCGTATAAACGTTGATATTAAGGGATTTTGGCGCAAAAGTTATTAATGGTACTAAAAGAAATTTACTAACTATCCTTCTAAAAAATGTACTAACCATTATTCTAATTTATTGTTCTAAAAGAGCTTATGCTAATGCCCACCCAAAAAGAACAAATAAACAGTTAATAAATTAACTAGTAGCTGCTTAAGTTCATTTTTTAAACAACATAGTTACATGAAAAAAGAAAGTAAAAAAATAAACCTAAAGAAAAATATTGTGATATAAACTATCTGGAGGTGATTAAATGGATAAAAAGTTGTATCGCTCAAGAAAGAACTACATGGTATCTGGTGTAATAGGAGGATTTGGAGAATTTACAGGTATAGATGTTTCAACATTAAGAACAATTTATGCACTATTAGCAATTTTCTCAGGAGGTATGCCAATATTAATTTATTTTATATTTGCCTTGATTATGCCTAGCGCACCAAGAGATGAAGATTTGGATGCAGATATCATAGATATGAAGAAGGAATGACAAATGAACTGTCGTTCTTTTTTTAACGGCATTAACACAATATCTCTAATTAGAAAGATAAAAGTAGATTAATAGTGTTAATTCTGAATTAAATCGTGAGATATTCAGAATTAAATTCAAAATAAATATACATTATGTAGAATGGTCTTTATAAAATATAGGTTATGAGAAACAAAAGTTCTTAAAGATACAACACTTAAGTTTAAATAAACTTTTGAAAGCTCATATAAGCCTGTATATTGCTTTTTCATCCAAAGATATATATAATCTTAAAATTAAATATAAAAGCTTAGAAAAGATATTAGGAAGCTTAAAAAAGGGTTATGACAATAGAGCAAAATATGTGAATGAATTTAAACTATAATGCGTTATTTGCTTTATAATTTTAAAAAGCGAGGTGAAGACATGTCTAGATACATTGTTATTTCCAATATCCATGGTCGTTATGATGAATTTATATATCTTTTAAGTAAATGCTCGGACTATTTTAAAGCAGGTTACAAACTTGTTCTTTTAGGTGATTATATTGGGTATGGCAACCAAAGCAAAGAAACGGTTAAAAAAATACTGGAGTTATCAGAACGTAATGATGTCATAATCTTAAAGGGTCATTGGGAAGATATACTTTACAGAGCATATAGACCGGAAAGTATTCATGAAGCCGAAAAACATAAAAGAATGATTATCAACAAACGAAACTATTTGCCGCTGTTTGATTTAACAGAAGACAAAACACTTCTCAACGAGTATTTAGATTTAATTGAACAGATGAAATTGTATTATGTGGATGATAAATACATATTTGCTCACAGCGGAATTGATTTTAGAATGTGGAAAGGGAGTTCTTCGTTTAATATGTTCTTGCTCCATCATGATGAATCGCATTTTATTTGGAATAACTCTTTTTATGATAACTATCTAAAAGAGTATTTTGCTAACAAGGAGTTTTTACGAAAGACCTTTCCTTATACAGTAATAGCTGGTCATGTGCCTACCTATCGAATAAACCCGGCTATTCGGAACTTTAGAGAGTCAGTTCCATTTATTTGGGAACAAGTTATAGGCGTAGATTTTGGAGCAAGCTCAAGATACGGAAGATTAGGAGCTTTAATTTTAAGAGAGGAAATTTCTTATATATCCATTAAGATAGGGGATACAACGCTTTAATTTAAAACAAGGAGATGGTAAACAATATTGTTGATTTTCAGGAAATATAAAAGACCTTTAAGTTATTTAAATTAAGATAATAACTTAAAGGTCTTTTTACATTTCTACCATACGGTGAGCTCAGTTCTTGTATCGTTTTCATCGGTAACATATGCAATATCCTCAAATGCATAATTTTGTGCGTTTTTAAACAGGAGTTCAAGCTTGTCTTTGTCTTTACAGTATATAGTTGCATAATAACTATCTACCACTAACAATACAAGTTCACAATTGCTTTTCTCAAACTCTTCATACGTGTTAATTTCTGCAATTTCACCTTTTGGATAGGCTTGCAAGTCAGCAAAGATAACATAATAACTATCGTTTTCTAGCAATTTCTTAAGTGCAGTTCCTTCTATCATTTTTTTATCTTCAGGAAAAAGGGCTTCACATAATTCATTATTTATTATTTTATAGGACTCTCTATCGCCAATTCGCCAACTAAAAGAAGAAATGTCAATTGGATTTAATATGTTACCAAGAAAGGTTCCGTATTCATTTGGCAGTTTAAAACTAATTCCTCGTTTCATAAAATACTCCTTTCTAACTTACTAACCTAACCTTAAAATCATAAAATAGTCCATTATGAAAAATCTTATAAAGACATATTAGCATTTAAACTGGAATGTATCGACAATACATTAGTTGATTAATACATATTTAAAGTATTGTGGAAATGACCTACAAAATGAGTGCTTAAAGTCATTTTAATTTACAAAAATTTAAATAAATACTAAAAAAGTAAATTAATTGGTAAAAACCCCTTGTTTTTTTGTAGGAAGATTTGTTATCATTTGGAACGTTGGTTCTCAGAAATTAATAGAAAAAAAGGGAGTGAATTGGAAGATTAGGAGAGTAACCAATGAAAAATAGGAAATGAACGCTAAGTATCAAGATATCATAATTAATTACCTTAATACGCCTTAAGAGTAGGTACATAAGCGAAAATTTCACTAAAACTAAGAGGTGACTCATTTTATGAAAAAAGGGAAAATGAAATTCATAATTCCAATGGCATCAGCAGTTATACTATCATCTATCTTGCCTTTTAACGCTGCATCAGCTGCTACAACTGAAACCACTGATGTACCATACACTGAAAAGAAAATTACAACGTGGAATGAATCTAAAAATGACATTAGTGCAAAAAGTAAAACGTCAAAAGTTCAAGCATTCAGTCTTAATGCTGATGACTTGGAACCTACTTCCGGTGTGACAATACTGCACAATGACGGTAAACCAATTGAAACTAATATTATTGGGGAACAAGAGATTGAAGCTAGTGAAGACAATCCGGACGCAGAGGCAGAAAATAATAATTTATTTGCTGTTGTTGAGTATGATAAAGATGGGTCAACACACAAAGATTATTACTTTTCTAATCAAGAATTAGATAACCTAGAAGAAGTTAAAGATAAGGCTAAAGAAGAACAAAAAGAATTAGAAGCAGACAAAAGTACTTTTAAAGCAATGGCAGTAGCTTCAGGTAATTCTCATACTAACACTTATCACTTTAATTTCTATAACAAAACTTCTAAAAAGAAAGAATCGGTCCTAACAAATAGCCTTCAATTAAATAGAAAATCTAGTAGCACCACTATTAACGGGAAAAAAGGTTCTGTTTGGGATGTTAAATCTATTAGCCAAGTAGAAAATCCAATTATTAACCCACCTGTTATGCAATGGATTCAACGATTGGCAGTTCCATATAGTGCAGAAAAACTAATTGATGAAGGTCCAGCAAGTTCATCAGCTACCAAAGTAAATGTTAGCTTATCCGGTTTAACACCAGGTATTTCATGGGATTTTTCACTAGGGGGAACAAACATTAAAAATTCATCATCGTATAGCGGTAAGTACGGTAGATGGACTTTAAAACGTAATACATTAAACTTTCAGCCTAAATCGCTTAAAATGACACCAGGTATTCGCGCAACTAATACTAGCGGAAACTTTGCTGTTCAAATGAGTCATCAATATGACAGAAGAAATAGCCCACACAGTACTGGTGTAATCACTATGTCTGTTCCAGATAGATAAACAACAAACAAAAAATGATTCCTGGAGTAGGAATCATTTTTTTGATGCTAAAATGCATATGCGTAATGAATGAAATACTTGTCTTGATTATACGCCTTTAACTGTTAGATATCAATTAAAAGAAGGGTTATATAGGTTTTTGATTGTTCTTCATCTTTCTTTGAATATACCAATAGTTGATAAGCATAATGATAACCATATAGATACCATATAGCCCAAAAGAAAATAATTTATTTTCGGTAAATTTAGCACCTGCTAGCGAAACAACCGTAATATTTGGTATCTTACCAATGGTTGAAGCAATAAAGAAGATAAACCATTTAACTTTACTTAAACCACCCACAATGTTTACAACAGGTGAAGGAATAACAGGAACTAAATGAACAAACAAGACTGTCATGAAACTGTTTCGTTCTAAAAAGGATTCATACTCCTGCAACTTAGGATACTGCTTAACTTTCTTTTGAGCCCAGTCTTTAAAACCGTATCGGGATAAAAAGAATAATAGCATGGTTCCAAACATTGCTCCTGATAAAGAAATGAATATGCCGTGTACCGCTCCAAAGACTCCCCCTATAATACCTGCTAGGATAGCAAAAGGAATAATTGGAAAGAAAACCGTAATAGCGACAAGTGTCATACCCACAATTATGGATACCGTTCCACCTTCATTAATTATATGGATTAATTCGTCTTTGTTTATAATGCCGAATGTAATAATAAGTGCTATTAGGAGCAAACTTACTACTTTTTTTATCATAAAAATTCTCCATTCCTTTATAATAAGTTAAGTATAGCAAAATATAAAAAAGGGTGTATTTAATTCCTACAATAGTTACTCGTGGGAATTAAAAAGCGTTCATAAAGTAGCTTTACGTTATATTTAATATATTTAGAAGGTAACCTGCAATGCAGATTTACTTTTACAGTGAGCTTACTAAAACCACATTATGCAGTCGAATTAAAATGGGAAAAAATTTAAAAGCACATCCTAACTAAGAAATAGTCAGGATGTGCTTTTTACTGTTTCCACTTATGTTAACTTATAAGGGTAATGGGTAATTTAAAACTTAAATTGATTTACTCGCTTTGTCAGTTCATCTGCAATTTCAGATAATGTTTTTACCACGGAACTTACATCTTCGGTAGAAGCAGTTTGTTCTTCAGAGGATTGAGCTACCTCTTGCGCTAAATTAGATGTTGTATTTGTAGCCTTTTGTATAACATCTACAGCTTCAAGAATAGACTCTACACTATTCTTAATATACTGAGCAAAATCAAATACTTTCTCCATTTGATTGTTAATGTCACTAACAGAAGTTGATATATCCTCAAAGGATTGTTTTGCGTCACCTACGAGAATCATTCCCTCATCTACTGATTGGGAACCTTCTGCTATAGCACTTGCAACCGTTACTGTTTCTTTTTGTATCTGCTCAATTAATGCACTAATCTCTTGTGTAGCTTTACCAGATTGCTCCGCTAACTTGCGAACCTCTTCCGCTACTACAGCGAATCCTCTGCCTTCTTCTCCAGCACGAGATGCTTCTATGCTAGCATTCAGTGCCAGTAAGTTCGTTTGTTCTGACAAACTCGTAATAGTAGATACAATATTACCTACTTCATCTGATTTACTTCTTAACTCGCTCATCGCATTACTAATTTGTGAAGTCTTCTCTCCAATGTTTAACATCTGAGTTAAGGTGTTATCGACAACCACATTTCCTCGTTTAGCTTTTTCTGAAGAAATAGTCGTAGACTTGGCTGCTTCCTTAATTACTTCGGTCATGTTATTTACTTCTTTGTAGATACTGTTGATTTCATCATCAACTTTCGTAGCGGTTGTTGCTTGCTCCATATTGCTTCCTGCTACTTGTTGTATATTAGATGAAATGTTCTTAGAAGACTCCTCAAGGTGTTGAATATTACTTTCAAGACGTTTAGAAGTTTCAGCAACATTCGCTGCATTGCCTGCAACATTCCCAATTGTGCGTTGGAAGTGTTGAACAAGTTGATTAAAATTACGAGTTAATTCTCCAATTTCATCATTACTTCTTACTTTTAATTCATCTACGTTTAAATTACCTTTAGATACAGTTCGTGCATGTTTATTTAAATCAACCAATGGTCGAATAGTAAATTTAATTAGCAAGATTGTTACGATAGCAACTACAACAATAGGAATTAGCCCAAATAATAAAGCTGTACCGATTGTTTTAATGGTTCTTTCTTTTACGATTTTAGCGTCAAAATCAATAGCGCTAATAGCTACAACATCTTTAGAAGAGTCGTGGTCTGCAAAGATTGGAGCATAGCCGCTTAAACGGTCATAGTCGCCTTCTTTGTAAATGTCAGAATACGTAGTGTGTTTATGCTTCGTAACCATTTCTAATGATTCTTGTGAGATAGGGAACTTATCACCAATCTTATAGCCTTGTCTTGCTAAATTTTCATCTAACGCTAGAATTGTTCCATCTGTAGACAAGATATATTGATTTAAGAAGATTTTCTTATGAGCAACAGTCCAAGAAAGAGTGTTACCGATTTCTTTTAACGCTTTTTCATTTTTAGCTGCTAGATTTTGAATATCGTCTTTTGTTAAAAGCCCAATTGTTATATTTGCACATCCAATGAGCTCCGTGCCTGCTGCATTCTTAATTTCCTTGTAGCTAATTTGATAGTTAACTAAGGACATAACTAACACGCATAATGCAAACATAGCACTTATAATAGTTCCGAGTTTTTTAGTGACTGTTTTTTTCATTGAATAAAAAGTCGCTTCCTTTCAGGTATAAGTGTTACAGGATTTAGTTAAATCTTGCATAGTGTTATTTTCTGAGTAGGTAACGGCAAGAAAGATTAAAACTTTAGTAAAAAGATTAAAAAGTTTTCTTACTAAAACAGAAAATAATTTCCAGTGCGGTGACACTGTTTGTACTGGTATAATTATCTAGCTGAGTTAATGAACATTTATTATTAATTTACATATCGGTTAAGCGTTCCTTTCATGTATAAAACAAGTTAAATATAAGTAAATAAAACAAATTAGATGTATGGTAATACCGGGATTATAGATAAGTTTCATCTAATAATTAAATAACCGTGGTAAAATGCTTAAAAATTTTTGAGGTGTTTTATATGCGAGTATTTAACGAAGGAAATATGTATTTTGCCACGAGTTACCGAGAAGATGAAATTAAATGTTTAGCGAAAGCCAAACCGACACATCTACTAACTTCTTTTCCAATGTGGAGCAATAAAACGGAGGATAAAGACTTATTTAAAAATTTAATTGAACGAATTGGATATCAACCTGAACAAATCATTGTTGATTCTGGGTCTTTCACGTTTCGTGATGAAGATTATGGTCTAGATGAATTAGTTGAAACATATATCGAAATGATGGAAGAGGATGGTAAGGAAGTCGATTTAAATAATGAAATGGATTTGATTCTATTTGCTCACTGGTGGTTCGGTGAATTTGAAGAGGATTTTTATAATCAAGATAAAAACGGATTTAGCTTGTTTCAACAATACTTAAATTTCCTTTGCGTGAATGGGCGCTACTATGACTATTGCTTTTCTTTGGACAGAATGGGCGATAATGAAGAATCGTTGCTTCCGTATCGAATTATGAAAGCTCTTGGTTTTCCGGTATTACCTGTCTACCAAGCAGCAAAAGTAATTGATGGTGCCGTATTAGCAACAGAAGACTTTCATATTCTGGAGTACTATGCTAAGCGTTCTAATTACATTGGCATTGGCGGGACTGCAATCTCAAAGGTGAAAGGCTATACCAAACAAAAACGAATTGACATTATAAGACCAATTCTTGAGAGGTTTCCAGATGTCAAATTTCATCTCCTTGGAACACTTGACCCTGCTATTATTGAGGCATGTCCAGAACTATATAGTTTTGATGGTCAATGCTGGCTCCAAAAGGTAAGGAAAGAAGAAAAGATTGCACAAACAATTAAATACCTTAATAATAAGATGACGTGGTTTAATCACAAACGCTTGGAAGCACAACAAACATTGAAAATAACGAATAATGGACAATTAGAGTTTAATTTTGCTGGATAGCAAAATGAACGCAGCAAAGCTTTTTAGTTGCGTTCTTTTTCGTGCAGTACATTCCTTTTATCAGATGACTTAAAATAGAGAAAAATTGTTTAAAATCGACGTTTTGAAAGTATAAATTGTGTCGAAAGGAAATATTAACAATAGTAGGAGGGGGATAATTTTTGAATAAGACAGCTCAGAATAATCAACCATTGATTGAATTAGCAAAGTATTACATGGAGTTTCTTGAAAATGACTTCAAAGTAGGGACAGCACCTAAGAGAGTTATTGAAACTCAACACAAAGAACATGAATTTGTATACTATCGTAATTTAAAACATGATGTAGAACAATTGCTTGTTAAAGAAAATGATGGTGAGCTTATCGTCAATAGAGATAGTTCATTTGTAAGCTTAACAACAGAGAAAACAGAACATCTGAATGACCTTATAGTTAATAAAGATTTAAAAGGTATTGAAGATGAATTAGAAAACATTCAAGACATAAAACCTTATTTTAATGCTGACAGAACCATTAAAAATGTGGAAAGGTTTTTAAAAACATATGTTAAAAGTGAATCCGGCATTAATCCACCGCTTGATTTATTAAAACAAGACGGTCAAATAGTAGACCTCTATCAGTATATAGAAGAAAAATATGAGCAACAAAAAATGGAGAACGATACGCAGTTCTACTTGTATATTGGCTCTATAAAACATAATAAAAAACAGTATCCACTTTTCTTTATTCCGCTGGATGTAGAATTTAAAGGTAGGCAATCATTTGAAATTGAACTGGGTAATATCATTCACATACATAAGAAAGCTATTGAAAAAGTGCATGCTGATTATCGTAAAAAGCATCCTCAAACCCGTATGTTAATTGTGAAAGACCGTAAAATTATCCGAGGAGAGCGCGAGTCCAGAGAAGCGGATATTAATCAAATGCAATTATTAGTGAATGACATAGCAGATACGTTTGGTATACAGCGAATTTCGCTATTTGAAGAAGAAAAACAAGAAGAAGGGAACCCAGAGATTCAGTTATCTAACCATTTTTCATTTGCCTTATTTGAAAAAAGCGATGAGATGATTCTAAATGATTATGCTGAAATGCTTGACCTTATTGAACAAGACGGTGATACAAGTTTAGCGGATAGCTTCTTTTCAATGACAAGAGATTATCTAACAGGTAACCCTAAACCTTTTGAAAAAATTATAGATGCTGATTATGATAACAAGCCGCTGCCTGAAAAGTTTTCTTTTCCAAGTCCTATTCCACTTAATAAGGAACAAAAACAAATTGTTAATGCGTTAAATACTGAGGGTTGTGACAAAGTAGTGGTAGAAGGACCACCAGGGACAGGGAAAAGTCACACCATTTCAGGAGTTGCCTATGATGCCATCATTAATGGTAAAAGCGTTCTTATTGTATCTGATAGCATGGAAGCACTAGATGTAGTAGAAGACAAAATTACAGAAGTGCTAAGTAAGGTTGAAGAAGAGAATATTAGCAATCCAATACTTCGCTTGGGTAAGAAAAACAGCAATCTAAGTGAAATCTTTAACCAATCAAATGTAGCAAAGTTAAAAATGCGATTTAAACGCTACTCTACCTTCTTAGAACGCAACACAAAAGAGTTAAAAGAAACGGAAAACGAGATTCAATCTCTTATTAAAAAAGAGATTGAAATAGGGGAAAAACTTACACCGAAAGTCATGGAGCAAACATTTAAATATGAGCCTATTTACGAAGAAAAATGGTCAAAGATTATCCCGTTAGAAGACTTTTCAGATACTGGCGAGTATGAAATCGATTATTTAATTGCGACATTGAATACATGGTACAAACGAATGCAGGAAACAAAGGCTGAATATACGCATCTTAAGGATGCTTGGAACGTTAAGTGGGATAAAGATGGTGAGAACGTTAATCATCCGCAGCTCCTAGAACAACTGAATGAACAACTTCAACTGTTAAAAAAGGATGTAACAGATGAAGGGAACTTAGAATTAGTTGCAGATATAACAAAACCAAAAGTAAAAGAACTTCAATTGATGATTGAAGAATTAGAATCAGCTAAGAGTCCAATATTCGGTTACTTTCTAAAGGGTTCCGTTATTAAAGAAATTCAGTCTCGTTTCGTTCAAGCATTCCCTTCAGTTAAACTACAATTGAAGGATAGATTAGCAAAAATGAAGATGGAGCTTGAGTATTACAAAAAAAAGCGAGAAGAAAGTAGTGAGTGGGAAGTTTATGGATTAGATGTTTTTTCTTTATTATCCACTGAAAAGATTAATTCTTTAGTTGAAAGTATAAAGAGGTTAAATCAGTCAGTAGAGAAGGTGCACAAAGAAGATGACTATTATGCGCATATTCAAAGAGCATTAAACTTAGATAAAGAAGACATTGCATCATGCTTTACCAATCCTTTAGGTGCTCTAACTGAGAGTGAGTTTAACGAGTTAATAACTTATATGCAAAACGTTTGTACAATAAATAACAATAGTTATCAATTAGCGGAGATTGACATCAATGAGTCAGTTCGTAAGTATGAAAATATGTTAACCACTAAGATGAATTATATATTAGACCAAAACTTATTAGAGTTCTTGGATAACAATCGGACTGATGCCCAAATTATACGTAAGCAACTTCGACAAAGACGTAAAATTCACAAAGAACAATTTATGCAGTTAATACGAGCTTTTCCTTGTATTATCGTGGGTATTCGTGAGTTAGGTGAAATGATTCCTCTTGAACCAGGCATTTTTGATTTATGTATTATTGATGAAGGGTCCCAGGTTTCAATTGCCCAGGCTTTTCCTGCTTTAGTTCGAGCGAAGAAGGTATTAGTGTTGGGAGATAGTAAGCAATTTGGAAACGTTAAATCAACGAATGCTTCTCTTGAACGCAATGAGAACCTATTTAGAAACGTAAAAGAAAGCTTTGCTGGTACAACCCAACAAAGTAATAATGTTTTAATGGAAAAAGTGAAGAACTTTGATGTGAAGAACTCGGTGTTAGACTTTGCTACTAACATATCTAATTACAATACGATTCTTCGTAAGCATTTTAGAAGTTATTATGAGCTTATTAGTTATTCAAATAAACACTTCTATACAGGCAGCTTAGAGGTTATGAAAATCCGTTCTAAACCACTATCAGAAGTTATTCACTTCTATGAAATTGAAGCAGAACAGGTGAAAGAAGAGAAAAATATTAACAGACGTGAAGCAGCCTTTATTTTAGAAGAGTTAGAAAAACTGAAACAAACTCATTACAAGGGAACAGTAGGGATTATCACGCCATTTAGAGACCAGCAACAATATATAAGTGCGGAGCTTCTTAGAGACAGAAATTTGGCGTATTATGAAGAGAATTTCCGTATAAAGGTAATGACATTTGATACCTGTCAGGGTGAAGAGAGAGACGTTATTTTTTACTCGATGGTTGAAACACCAAACAAACGTAATCTGAGCAGTATCTTCCCTGTTAAGGAACTAGTAGAAGATGAAAATAGACGTTCACAACGTCTCAACGTAGGATTAAGTCGTGCTAAAGAAGAAGTGCGATTCGTCATTAGCCAATCTTTAGATGCCTTTACTGGAGAGATAGGAAAAGCGTTACGACACTTTGAAAGTCAAACCCATCAGCAAGATGTTAGTGAGCTGTATGGAAAAACGGATAAGAAGTCTCCAATGGAGAATAAACTGTTGAACTTGATTACGCAGACTTCATTTTACCAAGAGTATCAATCTAACTTAGAAATTATTCCACAGTTTAACATGGGTAAGTTTATTAAGCAGTTAGACCCTTACGCAGATGTAAAGGATTATAAAACAGACTTCCTAATTGTGTTCCATGCATCTAGTGGTAAGACAAAGAACGTCATCTTAGAATACGATGGATTTGAGTATCATTTCCGTAACCGTGACCAAGTGAACGAATGGAATTATGACTTATTTTATACAGAAGAAGATATTGAGCGTCAAAAAACAATTGAAATGTACGGATATCCATTTATACGTGTGAATAAGTTTGTTATGAACAACGACCCAATTAACTTCTTGAATGAACACTTAGAAAAACATTTAGGTTCTATGGGAGAAAAGGAAAGTGTAGCAAACATCCCAGCTCCGGTTGATAAAGAGGAACAAAAAGAAGAGGATGATACTAACTACAAATACTGCAATGGCTGTGGTTTTAAGAAACCGCGGATTGAATTTTATGATGACCGCTTAAAAACTAAATATGGTTTAAAATGCTTAGAGTGCAAAAGTAATAAAAAGAAAAGTTCTTAAGAAATAAATAAAAGGTGAAACCGTAAAGTATGGTTTCACCTTCCATATTTTTTTGCGAAAAATGCTCACATAAACAGGAATTTTTAGCCATTGTATCGAAGGGGTTAAAGAAAGCAAAAATGAAAATGACAAAAGGATGAGACCAGTTATGTACAGCATATATCAAAACACCTTCAAAACAGGCTTTTTAATTGCTTTAAAAGGAATGGAATACGCACAGAATACTATGTATTGTTTATATAAAACAACTACAGTCTTACCTAAGATAGTATTGCAAGAATCTCCAAGAAAAAATGAAAGAACACAGACATTTACTTATAAAGCTTCTACTTTAGAGTCATTTCCGGCTTACCAAGAAGTAGCTGCTAGCACAAGCACCTATACAGATACTCAAATAAAGGACTTAGTACAAGAAGAAGTCCAAGAGGAACTTACATTTAACGAAGACATGGATACAAATAATGAAGATGTTTCGTCTACCTCATTAGAGGATAAACAGACTGAGGGTAACAAAACAACACCAGAAGACTTAGATAAGTTCTTAAAAAATGATTATGCGTATAAATGGTATTATAATAAACTAGTTTATTATGTCATTCTTAAACAACAAGTGGTATTAAAAGATTTAAAGGGGTTAGTTAAAAACATATCTGAGAATGATGTGAGACAGCTTGTAGACTATATGGAACTAAACGGAATCGTTAGTCCTCAAAACGCTAATTATAAACGTGGTGTCTTAGTCCCTCACAAATACAGTCTTGAGGAACCAATTAATAAGCTGAAGTTTTTTATTTCCGTAGATTCAAATACTGCTAAAAGTGATTTGCGCACACGATTACGATTTATGGATGTTAGCTACAAAGAATTTCACCAAGCGTTTGATGAACTTGTAGAAGAAGGGCTACTTTATTTTAATGGAGGCAAGTACCTAGCAGCAGAGCACAATGAGTGGAAAAAATGGCGTTTAAAAGAGTGGATGAATGAGTCAAAATGAGGTATGATTGTACTAGATTAATTCTTTAATTTGGTAATTACTTCAATATTAATAAAATAGACTGTTAACATATATATTAGAACACAGCCACAGAAAATAGAGAACGGAGAGGGTACTTCATGAACCTTAATCAAACATCAAAGACACAAGTGAGTTGTCTATCAAAAAATATAGCAGGCAAGTTAGTGAACAACTATGCTAAGTAATGTCATATTTAAAGGGCTCATGCATTTCTTGCAGGCTTTCACCGGTTTAGTTACAGCATCTTTAATTTATACATTATATAGCGGTCATGCTAATCAACTGTGGCTGGATGTGTTCTATGTCGTTTTATCATGGTCAATTTTAATTTGGGTGGGAAGACAAGATAGCGTTGTACTGCAAAAGAAATTTAAAGACTATTTCTTTGATGATGAAGAAGACTGGGAATAACTACTCTATACTATGAAATAACAAATAAGGTCCGCTTAATAACTAATACACGCGAAAAAGGGAAGGTGAGGTTTTGGAAAGAGATTATGCAGATTTAGTTGATACATATGGAAGTTATGTGGATGATAATGAAATAAGCCCTTTTGAAACTCATTATGCTTTTCATATTCGTTCAACTTTACATCAGGATTACGAGTGTTTATCTTCTGAACAGAAAAGAGACTTAGAAAAAGCGGATTCTGTTTTAAAAGATAATGTTGTTAAAATGCATGCTCATTTAAGCGAAATATACGATTTCACTTCTTCTACAAAGCCGGATGATGAGTGGTGGTGGCACTTAGATAGGTTTTTGCCTAAAGAAGAAAAATAAGCTACGACACAAGTAATTATTAAATTGCCTGTGTCGTAGCTTATTTTTGTGTGCCAAATGTATAAAAAACCTTCGTTGGGAGACCCTAGTCATAATTTATCTAAACAAGTTTTGTGGAGGTTTTAATATGTCGGACACCAGTGGATTAAAACAACTGAATGAATTGGTTAGAAAATATGAACTTATTAAAGAGATAGAGGAAGCTCTTTATGAGATGGGGCAGTACAAAAAGGCAAAACTTTTATTTTATAAGCAGGAAGTAAGATGGGTTGCTATTCAACAAATGTGCGAAGAATTAAATGTGCCACTCCCAGAAACAAATATAGCAAATTAAAAAGCCTATCATATTATGATAGGCTTTTTGTTACCATCTTCCGCTGGCTCCTCCGCCTCCGGAACTTCCTCCGCCACCACCACGGGAATTAGAACCGGAATCAGAACCTCTAAAGGAAGAAAGAATATTAATTACTAAGTACGTAAGAGTTCCATCAAAATATTTAAAATCTAAGATGACAAGTATAATGACAATAATAACAATGATAATTATAGCAATAGGAGATAGGCTATCATCGCTCTTGTTTGATTGAGGATGAGGCTTACTTACTTTTTGTTGAAAATCATCGCCAAGGTCATATTCCTTAGCAACTTCATTATAAACAGCTTTATATGTCTCCATTATTGCTTTGCTTGTCTTACCTTCTTTTAAATAAGGAATAGCTTGCTTATCACGAATTTCGCCTGACTTAATATCAGTAACGGCTCCTTCAAGACCATATCCTACTTCAATACGAATTCTTTTCTCTTTCATTGCTAAAAGAATAAGTACACCATTGTTTAACTCTTTATCACCAAGTTTATACTTTCTGAAAGCTTCGTTGCTATATTCTTCTAGAGAATTATCTTCAAGAGAGTCAATTGTTAAAATGGCGATTTGAGCCTTAGTGGAATCTTCGAGCTTCTTACCTAACTCTATTATATGTTCCTTATCTTCATCACTCATTACTTTGGCGAAGTCTTGAACATAAATATCACCTTTAGGAGAAGGGATGTCTGCTTCAGCATGTGCAATATGTAAAAAGTTAAAGAATAAACAAATTAATAAAGCAAGTGAAGCAAAACGTTTCATTAGTTAGAGCCTCCAAAATCAACCTTAGGTGCCTCTTTTTCTTTTTCAGTCACTTCAAAGTACTTCTTCTTTTCAGCACCAGCAATGCCAGCAATGATGTTTCCAGGAAACTTTCTAATCGTTTGATTAAAATCAGTAACCCCATCATTATAGTCTTTTCTTGCTACCGCTATGCGATTTTCAGTTCCCTCAAGGCTATCCATTAGGTTCTGAAAATTTTTGTCAGCTTTTAGATTAGGGTAATTTTCTGCTACTACTAACAAGCGACTTAACGCACTAGACAACTCACCATTAGCTTCCGCAGCATCTTCAGGTGTTTTTGCACCAGCAAGTTGCGCGCGAGCTTGTGTTACAGAATCAATTGCTTCTTTTTCGTGAGTTGCATACCCTTTAACTGTGTTTACTAAATTCGGAATTAGGTCAGCACGACGTTTTAATTGATTGTCTACTTGAGCCCATTTATTATCAACATTCTCTTCTTTAGAAACGATACCATTGTATTTACCAACACAAAAAAGCGCTAAAAGAACCACAATAGCAAGTGTAATAATAGTACTCTTTTTCAAAGTAAATTCAGCTCCAATACATATTAAGTTTTCTAAATCTATATAAATATATGTGGTGTAGGAAATAAGTATACCAAATTCAGAGTCAAATAGCTCTAAATATGGATGATTTTATTGAAAAAATACAGAAAAAAAGAACCTACTAAATGTAGGTTCTACGGTTAGAGAGAGGTTAAAAGTCGGTTAAAGCTTTTAACCATAAAGAAATTATAATTCTATTCTTCTAAATTCTCAATAAGTATTTTCAGAATTCATAAATATAGTTTTAATATCATTCTCATTTAATCCTCTGAAAATTTGTAAGATTATCTAACGAAGTTTCCACAACTAAATCTAAGGAATTAGAATTTTAAGACGAAACTATAAGTATAACTTAAATGAGAGGGAGATTATCTTACATGAATATTAACTTTTATACTGATAGTGTTTTTATGTTTGTTTGTACAATTCTTGTAATGCTAATGACTCCGGCACTTGCTTTATTTTATGGAGGAATGGTAAAAAGAGAAAATGCACTAAATACCGCTATGCATAGTTACGCAAGTATTGGAATTATAGCAGTTCAATGGATATTAATTGGCTATTCACTTGCTTTTGGACCAAATTATAGTGGTTTTATTGGCTCCTTTGATTGGGCTGGTCTAAAAGGCGTTGGTTTTACACCTAATGAGGATTATAGTGCTACTATTCCTCACAGTTTATTTATGATGTTTCAGATGATGTTTGCAATCCTAACTCCAGCTATTTTGTCTGGTTCTATTGCAGAAAGGATGAAGTTCGGTCCTTTCTTACTATTCATTTTAGTTTGGACTACGCTAGTATATGACCCTATAGCGCATTGGGTATGGGGAGTGGGGGGATGGCTACGTGAATTAGGAGCACTAGATTTTGCAGGAGGCACAGTTATTCATATTGCTTCAGGTGTTTCTGGATTAGTAGTAGCACTAGTGTTAGGAAAAAGAATAAACCACACACAGACAACTGCATATAGTATCAAACTAACTTTATTTGGAGCAGGATTGTTATGGTTCGGCTGGTTTGGATTTAATGTAGGAAGTGCATTGTCCTTAAATAACGTAGCAATGAATGCATTTATTACGACAATGGTAGCTACTGCAACAGCGGCGCTAGTGTGGATGGTATGTGATTTAGTACTAAATAAAAAGATTAAGTCGTCTGGTAATGCAAATGGAATTATAGCTGGGCTTGTAGCGATAACTCCAGCATGTGGATTTGTAACACCTATAGCTGCTATCCTAATTGGTGCTATCTCATCAATCATTTGTTATTTTTCTGTAACGAAGTTAAAAGAGGTTTTAGGGTATGATGATACATTGGATACTTTTGGTTTACATGGGGCAGGTGGAATTTGGGGCGCAATTGCAACAGGTCTATTTGCTACAGTAAAAGTAAATAAAGCAGGAGCCAATGGGTTATTTTATGGAGGTGGCTTTGAATTAGTTATCAAACAACTAATTGCTGTAGGAGCAACCGCTCTGTTCTGTGTAGCAGCTACATTTATTATCATTAAAGTTATTAATAGGATTTGTCCAATTCGTGTAAATGAAAAACACGAAGAAGAAGGGTTAGATATTTCATTACATGGTGAGAAGGCATATTCTTAATTAAAAGAATATATGAAAAAGGTTTGTTATCTGTTTTGCGGGTAATTAACCTTTTTTAAAGAGTTCAAAAGAAATTCGTGTATAGTATATTAGAAATATACAAAACTATATTACTAACGAAGAGGTGCTTAATTTGTTTAAAAATCCATTTAAGCCAAAATACAAGGTGCAGAGTGGTTTTAAAAGTAAGTTTTCAAGAGAAGAGTTAATGGGTAAACCAAAGGATGCACTGGTAGACATAATTTTAATGTATGAAAAAGCTAACTCTGAGTTATTTAAAACAGGAGCTCTGGGTATTAGAGACGCTTTTAATTCTGGTTCGGAAATGTCTATGAATATGTTTGTAAAACTTACGGAAGCACAGCATGGCTCACTAGAAAATATAGAAAAGTATCTCTTGGAAGGAAAAATAGAAGAAGCGTTAGAAATAATTAATAATCTTAAAGATATTTTAGAAAAGACAAATAAACAACTAAAAAAAGAACCAGATAGTTAAGGCTATCTAGGTTCTTTTGAATTTAGTTTCTGCATTTAAATCATTAAACTACCTGTAAAATATCTTGATACATTCTTCCTTTACGATTACGAGGAATAAATGCTCCCATTTGGTCTTCGTTGTATCCAATACGCAATTTTTTCATTGTGTATCTTTGTTTTGTAAGGTAAGAAGTAACTCGTACAGCCTGTTCTTCAGTAATAAGTGGTGTTTTAAGTAACTTTGGAGTTTCAGCAAGTAAATTGTAAACTTCATTAAGTGTTAGATGTTCCATGTCTCCATCTAATTGAAAGTGTTTAGCTTTACCTCTAATAATTAAGTCTTCAACACCTACTGGAGTTAGTTTTAACATTGATTTAAAATCTTCAAAAGATGGAAACTCTTTATTAATTTCTACTTTTGTAAATTCAATATTATTATCAATAAAAAACTGAACAGCCTTTCTTGAAGATGAGCAAGATGGTTTTACATATACTTTAATTTTATTCATTTTTAACATTCTCCTTAGTAAACATTTTATATATTAATACCCCAAATTGAGAAGAAGTCAAGAAACAAATTGGGTATTTTATACATAAAATGATATAAACCTGATGAACTGATAATTAGAAAATATGTATAAACAGTTATTTTATAAGTTTAATTCAGAAACTTACCGTTTAAAGATAAAAATCTATAGATTATTGGTTTATAAAATGCAAAAATTATATCTAAAACGACTATAAACATACTATTTAATTTTTCTCCGTTGATTATTTTAGCAGAACAAATGTGTACATACAATATCTTATTTAAAATTAATTCAGCATTTCAAAGAGAATATTTACAGAAAAAAATAAAATACATAAATGAATTGAATACGACTAATTAATCGTATAAAAGAAATATATTGTTAATCATGGTTAGAGTAGATAAAATTAAGGTAGAAAGAAAGTAGTTTGAAGAATATAGCATATGAATTTAGTAACCAATTATGTGCTTTATATAAAAGAATTAAGAAAGTTTACCAAAGCAAAAATCATCCATTAGATAGTGGTTGAATGTTTTTAGGTGTTAAAGCGGAGGATTGGACATTGGGCTCAAGATTAAAGTATGAAAAATATATAGAAAAATGGAAGAAAGCATACGAAGAAGGGAAATCGTTTAGACAAATTGGACTTGAGGATAACGTAGATGCAAAAACCGTTAATAGAACCCTTAGTGGACATGTGACTATTCGGGATAAAAGCTCTTGGAAAAAATACGCACAAAAATGGTATGAACTCCATACTATCCATGGCTACTCAAAATCTCAAATTGCTAAGCAACATAACACGCACACATCAACTGTTTCTAAAGTGTTAGAAAGAGAATTTGGCATCCCCCTCGATAGTCTTAAAACAAAAGGAAAGAAAAGAAAGTATGAACACTTGGCAAAGGACTTTAAGGATATGTACGAAGCAGGTAAATCACTTAAAGAAATTGCTGATAAGCATGGTATTAACAAACAAACTGTCCTAGATTACTTAAACCAAGATGATGTTGAAATTCGAACGTTAAGCCAAGCAATTAGAAAATATGATTTAATTGAAACCTATTTTGATGACATTGATAGTGAAGTAAAAGCTTATCATTTAGGTATGATGTTTGGTGCGGCTGTTGTATTAGAACTTCATAATGGATATGTTGTGCAATTAAGCATTGTAGAGAGACAAAACGAGTTGGCAGAACCGCTAGCTGAGGCACTAGGGAAAGCTGGAGGATATTATATAGATAAAGAAGGTGTTTGTCGTTATCGTTTTAGTTCAAAGTATATGTACAACGTTTTAACTTCCAAAGGTATGGGAAGTAAAGGGGATTTCACAATGCCTACTTTGGACCAAGAACTGTATCCTGCCTTTTTTGCTGGTTTCTTTTTGTTCCAAGGTGAGGAGAAAGAAGATATCTTTCACCTTAAGTTTTCAGGTAGGTTTCTTGAGGCGCTGGAAAATATACTTGAAAAAGAAACCGAAGTAAAGGCAATCAAGCTTGAACCGGTTAATGGGAAAGAAAAGAAATTAGTCATAAAAGGAAAAGAAAACATAGATGCTTTGTACGAATGGATAGACATATTCTAAAAAAGACGTGGGGTTATAACTTATGCCGTTTGCAAATGAAAGTTGGTTAACCTTAGATATAAAAAGACACTTTCAACGTAAAAAGGTAGATTACAATGAAGGTAGTTTAATTAACGTTTTACTTAATGAACAGAGCAGCAAGAATGATGTTTGGTATGCTGTGTTAGGTCTTAGAGATGTGGGAACTGAAAAGTGCATTCCATATCTAAAAAAACTTGTTAACTACCCAAAACAAGATGTAAAGGACTGTTCAGTTATTACCATAAGCCATTTAGTTGGTGTTAACGAAACGAATTTTTATATTGGCTTGTTGCAGCGCAAAAAATATCGAAAAGGCTATCCGTTGTTAGCTATATTAGCTAGTGCTGATGAGCGGGCTATTGAACCTGTTATTTCTTATCTGGAACCCTTTTATAAGAAACTAAGCAGACCTGCTAATTGGAAGGATAATGGGGATTTTATAGATGCGCTCCGCTATTTGTATAGGTACTATTCAATCAACACAGATGCTAAAGAGATGGTAGATAAGTTTCTTGTTCTAAAAAAACGTACAAATATAGGAATAACTGATATAAAGAAAAGTCCCTTTTAAAATGAAAGTGGAGAAAATTTAAGATAAGAGGAGAACGGAGAATGGAACTTACTGAGATGCAAAAAGATGATTTAATAAACCTATTTAAAAAAGTGGATAATGCAAGATTGTTGCATGGTCCAGATGATAACGAAGCGTTGTTGTATCATGGTGTTATGCTGGGAATGAGAGATGGGTTAGAAGCAAAAGGGTTAGAGGTAGAAGGTGTAACAGGACTATGGTGGTACGAAACTTTAAATACACCCAAACAACAAGAGAGTGCAACCGAACTTCTTGAAAAATATCCTGAAAGAGAAGGTATAGCCTTAATAGCAAATGGAAGTAATATTGGTGTAGGTTTTGTAAACGATATATTAAAAGGTTCTAGGGTTTTTCATTTATCTTAAAAATTCATATAGCGGAAGGGGTATGTATCTGTGGGTACGTACTTGGGAAGTTGGATGCGTCTGGCTTCTCGGTAAGCGAAGCATTGTTTCTGCGGAGCAATGTGAGGAGAAGTAGATGCGTCTACTTCTCTTTTATTTCTTATAAGTGCTAATATAATAATTAAATGCCAATGTCTAATTACATGCCTTCTAAATCCTTTAACTTGTTCATAAAGTAAATCCACAGCTCTTTGTCACTTTCTTCTTCAGCTGTTAGGTCTTCTTCTTTTTTGCTACCTAATGTCTCCACAAAAGAGCCATTATACTTTTGTTGGTATTGATTTAACTGATTTTGTACAAAAGTCAGTTCATCGGTCTCTTCGTATTCTACGGAATTTTCATTTTTATAATCATCTACTACTGTAGCAACAGAAATAACTTTTCCTGTAGAAGATAACCAAAGAGAGTTTTTCGGTACAAAAAACTTGTCTTCTTCTCGTTTAACTACGTTTGTAAAACGTCCTGCTTTAATCCACAAATTAATTGTAGTAACTGAAACACCAAAATAAATAGCCAATTGACGAGCTGTATAAACTGGGACATGCCTAGAAGTATCAACTGCTACCTCAGACATATAAATAAGAATTTGCTCGACATATGACAAGAGAACTTCATGGTTTTCTGTTTCAGCTGCAACCATTAGGTCTTCATGTCTAAAAGGTGAGACAGGTGTGCTTTCGATAAAGCCTGACAAACACTTTAAAAACAATTGAGTATATTCTTTGTCCTTCAATAAGTCCTTTAGAATCACTTTTGTCTGAAGTGAAAATTCTTTTTGTTCTGCTTTGCTAAATGTTATCATGTTTCCCTCCCTAGATTCCTGCTATTATTAAATAAACGCCATGATAATTAAAACGCACGAATGCCTGAATTAAATTATTTTAAAGTTATTCCTTCAAGTTAGCGGCTTCCAATGCTTTTTGCCAATCCCCAAACAGCCTTCTTATGGTTGAAGCACTAGGCTTTAAGCGTAAACTTTTGTATAGTCTTTCGCTTGTATTTCCGTATTCATGATGTAGCTGTTTAAGTTGCTGAATAGCTTCTTCTTGTTGTTGCTCCTGTTTCTTCTCTTTAATCTTACTGTGCGTACGAGAAGGTGATGGTAATTTAGCGGCTTTTACTGCATCGTGCCATGTTCCAAACTTTCTTCTAATAGAAGTAGCACTTGGTGAGCGGCGTTCCATTTTATATATACGCTCGCTAGTTGTTCCTGTTTCTTTGTAAAAAGCCTGTATTGATGCAATTGCCTCTTTCTTGAATTGCTTGTTATTTTCCTTAGCAACTACATCTTTTGTTAAACCAGATTTATCTAAGGCAGCCTTCCAGGAGCCAAATGTTCTTCTAATGGAGGTAGCACTTGGTGAACGGTGCTGTTCCTTATACAAACTTTCTTTAGTAGTACCTGTCTCTCTATAAAAGGTGTGAATTGATTGGAAAATTTCTTTATGAAGTTTATTGCTCGTGTAATTGTATGGAGTATTGGGACGTAATTCCCTCAATACAGCTTCCCATGAGCCAAATTCCTTTAAAAGAAGACTTAAAGAAGGTTCAGCTCTAGATTCCATATATACTTCTTTACTTAAAGGTTTCTGACCACGCTTGTTAAATAAGGTTTTAACATTATAGAGCATCTCAGACTTATTATAAGTTCGCTGCGCCCTCTTTAACGGATGTATACCTGCATATACTAACGCTTGATTCCACGTTCCAAACAAAAGGTTAATCTTTTTAAGTGTGCTCGTTCCATATTCTTGTTTAAAATCATCAATTGAAATCTGCTTAAAGTTTTCTTCATATAATTCTTTTATGAGTCGCAATAAATCTTCCTGTTTTAGGGTTACATCGTATTGAATGTAGGGAACGTATTCAACAATCGCTACAGCGTTATTCCATGTTCCAAAGGTTTCTAGAACCTCATTTAAGGAAGGTGTTCGTTTAGATTCTACATATGAACGTAAGCTTGCTACTCCATCATTTTCCTCAGCTATTTCACTAATGTGAACAAGAATCTCATTTTCATATTTGGTGTACAATTTACTCATTTTTATCTTATAATCTCCTGTTCATTAAGAGTTCATATTAGTTAATTATAATACAAAGTAGCTATTAACACTCAACCAAAAATAACCGATACTATTCAAGTGTGCATAGAAGTGGTTTTAGGACAAATACGTAACAATTTCATCGTAATTTCACTAATGTTTAATATGATAAAATTTGTTGCCCAACCGCAATGTTAAAATTATATTTCAAAAGAAAATTTCTATTTCTAAATTTATGGAAACGTGGTAATATTTCTATAGGATATATTTTCAAAAACACTAGTCCACTTAGACTATTAAATACCTATAAATGTAAATAAGTGCAATATAATGTTTTTATTAAACATGTTAATAATAAAAAGTGGTATTAAAAAGAATCTACTAGTTTCCGTGCTAGGGGAGAAAGGTTGGGTTATAAGCTATTAATTTTAAGAAAATTTTCGTGAAAGTAGGATATATAATAGATGTTTAAGTTCTTGAAAAAGGATAGGATAAACACCACTGATGATAAAACAATTCCCAATAAGCATACCTCTAAACATGTAACAGGTATCCAGAGAGAGATTGAAGAGTACGAAGAAGTGTTAGCTAACTACGGAATTAATTTTGTTAAACTAGCTAAGTTATCTCCTTCATCAATGGATACTCGAAGTATGCTAATAGATATTTCAAAGCGTATTGCCAAAGAGGAAAATTTAATGAAAACGCTACATAATGAAAGAAAGTTGCCTATTACAGAGATTGTTGAAACCTTTGAAGTAGAAAAAAAAGTGGTAAAGAAAAATGCACAGTACTTAATTGCTATTGTTTTGTTACAGGTTGGAAAGTATTCGGGTATTAGAGAAGTTATGAGGGTGTAATTCTCAAATATGAAGTAAAAAGGTGATGGGTACTATTGAACAATCTGTGGAGAGAAATGAATTCGAAAAAAATTGATTCGAGGTTGCGAGAACTATCTGGCACTCCATTTGAAGAGCATGCTAGATTTCTACTCTTACTGATTGACGGGAAATTTGATACAACACGTTTAAAGAAAGATTCAAAAATAGATGGGTATAAGTTTGTACATCCAGTTGGAGCTAATAAAAAAGATACCTGCGTAGAAGTCTTTTCAGTATATGGTAAGGAGCTAACCACTTTGCCGGGTTCAACAGGTGCTAAAAATAAAGTAACTCAGGATTTAATTAATGCAATAGAATGGGCTAAATCAGAGAACTATAAATTAGTAAGGTGGAACTTAATCATTAACTATGAATTAGACACAAAATTCAAATCACTTTTAAGTGAAAAGTGTAAAGAAGAAGGATATATATTTAAGGAAATAAATCCTACTTATTTAGTGTCTCAAATTAGAACTAAAGAGTTGTTATTTGAGGCAGCTACCTACTTCCATGCAGTAGAAGCCCCTCCCATTGAGTACTCTGAGCAATCGAATTATAAAATTGCTGAAACAGCCTTATACAAATTATCTAACAGTCTTACGGGCTCAACAGATGATAAACTGGAAGTACTTAAGGATATTAATTCAATAATTAGTAAGTTGGCATTTATAGACACTAAGAGCTTAAAGTATAGCGCAATGTTTGCCAATGTAATGAAAAATACCCAAATACCTGAAGAGTATGTTGCCACTTATAAATATGTTGAAGGTCATATTAAAAAATCTGATGAGCTTAATATCAGAAACGAAAACAATGTAAAGAGTATAAACTTTTTTAAGAATGGGAATGAAGAAATATTTATTCGCGTCAATAGCTTACTACCTATCTTTGTTCTGTGTAATGTATTAGGTCACCAGCTAGAGCAAACAGGAACATACAGCATTGAAAAGGCTTTAAAACATTGCGTAGAGGACCCTCATGGATTTAGTTCAAATCAAAGTGTAATTTAAAAAAGACTTAACTTAAGATATAAGCTAAGTCTTTTTTTGTTTAAAATTACACTATCATTTATTGTTTGCAACATTAATTACACTGAAAACCACTTATCCTTAAAAGTTGTTTAGAAGTTTGTAAACTGTAAATTCCTCCAACTCTATTTTAGCTGTATCTTCTGAAATACTAGTCTTGATGGTAGAGATTTCTTTAGTTAAATGGCTAGGAACCATAACGTAAGTAAACCGAACATCCTTTCCATCTAACGCATGAAAAAACATAATTTCTTGGTGTTCTGAAGAAACATAAGTATGAAAGGTATTAATAGCTGCATCGCTTTTCTCTAAAACATGTTCTAAAAAAGTTCCCCAGTGCTGAGAGTACTTAACTGCATCTTCTGCATGGACATAAATATTATGAATGTTCATTTCAAAAAGAATATCAGTAAGATAATCCATAGCTTCAAATGGTATTCTTTGATTTTCTCCATCTATAAAGTAAAGAACTGAAATATTATTTTCCTCTTGCTCTAAATGAATTTCCTTGTTTTCATATGCTAATACTACTGTGGCAGTTCCTTCTTCGTCTTCCATATCCTCGTTCTCTTTTTCAAGATAAGCTGTTTTAACAGTGAAGTTTACAAGGAAATCAACAAATTCTTTTTCTAAGTTTAACAGCAGAGCAATTTTCTCTTCCTCAAATGCTTCATGGAGATGTTCTTCCCACGCCTTAAAAACTAATGGATGCTTGTACTCAGTTATCATATATATAACCTTCTTCCTTGAATTTTTAAAAGTATAACTCAGAAACAACTTTTAGGTTTTAAAAAGGCAATATGCACTGCATCTCATATTAGAATTCAAGCCATTTATAACGTAAAAAAATCCCTCTTTGACAAGAGGGATACTGAACTTAGATTGTTAATTTCTTTTGTAAATTAGATAGCTGGTGAATATAGTTTTCTAAATCAACACGTTTAACACTTTCCAGCATTTCTTTATGTTTCGCAATTAGATTATCTAAAAAAATTATTTCATTTTCATATAAACTACCATCGAAGAAATCAGTTATTTTTGTTATAAGATGATGAATCGTCATAAAATCACTGCGAGTACCTTCATCCTTTTTCTGATTTAAATAATTTTTTTGGTAGGTTAACACGTTTAGTACTAGTTCCTTTTCTTCTTCCGTAAACATATTTAAATTCTCCTTGTTTGTTTCTAAAATTATAAATCTAACTTTTAAAAATGGGGAAATTAATTCGAATTGTTACTACTAGTTATACACTAATTTCTTTTTTAGGAAAAGAGAACCGATTTATGTTGAGAAAGATACTAAAGTGGGGAAATTCACAAATAACTTAAAAAATCTGGTTTAATTAAAGTGAAAGACAGACATGTTTATATAAGAAAAGAGGTTCTATATGTCATTAAATCAACAACAACTACAAGCAGCAAGGACACTAGAAGGTCCATTATTAATATTAGCCGGTCCCGGTTCAGGAAAAACTACAACCATTACTGAGAGATACAAACACCTTGTATCTACTGGTTTAAAACCAGAAGAAATTATGATGGTTACATTTACGAGAAAAGCCGCTAATGAAATGAAGGCTAGAATACAAAAGCAAATGCAGAATATAAATTTTCATACAGGCTGGGTCGATACGTTTCACCGAATTTGTATGGATGTTTTACGAAAAGAAGGGTATCAATTAGGTATTCCTGCTGACTTTAAAATATGTAATAACTATGAATCCAAAAAGATATTGGATGAATTAATTAAAAAACATAACTTAAGTGGAGGTACTGATGAAGAGGAAGCTGCTGTAACGAATACAAACACATTTGAATACATAAGTTCTCTGAAAACGCTTTTAATTTCTCCTAACGCCTTATTGAAAGAGATGCCAACTATGGATGTTATGGATTGGGAAAAAGCTAGTGCCTTTATTGAAGGTTTAAGAAATGAACAACCTGTAGTATATGAAGCACTAAAAGTTATTTATCCAGATTTCCAAAAGGAATTATTAACACGTAAGTTACTTGAATTTGAAGATATGTTGTTTTATACAGTCGTGCTTTTTGAAAAGAGACCTGACATCCTAAGCATGTACCAAGACCAAATTAAATACATTCAAGTAGATGAGTTCCAAGATACTAACTTTGTACAATTGAAACTGGTGCAGCTACTAGCAGGGGAACAGGCAAACATTTGCGTAGTAGGAGACGATGCTCAAAGCGTGTATGGGTTTAGGGGGAGTGAAATAGATAATATACTCCGATTTGAACAGTATTTTCCTGGAGCAAAAACAATTAAACTTGAACAGAATTACCGTTCTACTAAAAACATTGTTGATTTTTCAAATGCAGTCATTAAATATAATAAAAAACAAAAGCATAAAACAATGTTTACTGAACACCAAGAAGGAGAAAAAGTACAAGTAATTGAAGCTCATACAGATGAAAAAGAAGTAAAAGCAATTGCTAAAGAAATTAAACAAAATGTAGAGACAGGCACGTATAAGTGGAATGATATTGCTGTGTTGTTTCGTAACAACTTCCATGCTAACAAGTTTGCTAAAATCTTTGCTGAAGAAAAAATACCTTTTCAAATTACTGGTGACACTGAATTTGCGGATAGAGCAGAAGTAAGAGATGTGTTAGCCTATTTACGCCTGTTAGAATCACCACATGATACCTTCAGTTTAAGAAGAATTATTAATAAACCAAAAAGGGGAATTGGTCCAAGGGCTGTCAGCTATATATTTGATGAAATTCAAGGACCTATTTATGATTTCCTTCTCAACCTTAATGGCAATAGTCATATAACAAAGACCAATCAAAAAGGGATAGATGAGCTTATACACTTCTTTGACGTTTGTTCGTCAACCTTATATGAAAAAGGAATTGGTGCCGCTATTGAACATTTATTAAAAGAAATAGATTATGAGAAGCGTGTATACGAAAAGAGCTTTTCATGGATGCAAGAAGAGGTATCTGAGGGTTTAACAGAGCTTATTCGGTTAGCAAAGAAAGTTGAAGCTGAACAAGGAAGAATGTCTGTAGAACAATTTCAAGAATACTTACGTGAAATGTATATTGATTATGAAAATCATGCAGAGAAAGTAACCTTGATGACCGTACACAAATCCAAAGGCTTAGAATATCGAATTGTGTTTGTGACAGGATTGGATAACTACACTTTTCCTAATGTTTCTAAAGATGCACGAGAGATAGATATAGAAGAAGAGCGTAGGGTGTTCTATGTGGCTGTTACAAGAGCAAAAGAAAAGCTATATCTTAGTTATCCCCTTATGCGAGAAAAACGCTTAGACGGAGAAATGAAGAATGTAGAAACAACTAAATCACAGTTCTTAGAAGAAGTGTGGAATTTAGATATGGTAAAGGTAATTAAACATAAATAAGTGCAAAAAGAAATCCGTTAGATATAAACACATTTATCTAACGGATTTTCTGTGCTACTTTGTTTTAGGTTCTAATTCGCTAATATGATAGGTTACAACTTCGCCATTTTGAGGTTTTGCCTTTTTAGTCGTTCTCTTTCTACGATAGGGAGCATCCTGTGATTTTTTCAACCATTCCTTTGCTTCGTTATACTCTTTAAGTACTTTTTCTCTCTCCGCTTTAGGTAACTTAGAAATTGTTTTCATAATGCCCATTATTTGCACCTCTTTGAAAAATTTTAAATTCCCTTCTATTCCTAGTATAATGGGAAAACAAAGCTTATTAAAAGAGAGAAATTCTTTACATAAAAGGAGAGAGAGTGAATTTGAAAAATATAGAATTAATAAGTAAAGAACAAGCAAAACAATTTGCTGACTGGGGAGACCATATTAAAAAGGTATTAGAAAACCCTGAATTGAAGAGAAGTATTAAATCAATTGCAGACGGAATAGAGTTTTTTTATCAGCGGCAGCCATACATTCAAGATATGCTATTAAAAGAAGGTTGGTTTGTAAATCCATCATTAATGCCTAGAGATTTATATGAATTAGAAAAAATATATAAAGAGGAAGAAGACGAGTTTAAAAAGCAAAATGTAGTAAATGAGTTCTTTATGGAATATTTTCCTGCAAGTGAGCTATTAAATATGTTAGACAAATGGGTAAGTGACGAACGCCTAAAGGACCATAAAAAGGTACTTACACATATGATAAATGAATATGTTGCAGGGGACTATATTAGCTCATTGCATATTACTGTCGCAAAAATAGAAGACTTAATTGTTAGTCTAATTATGCCGGATGAAGGATACGTTAATCATAAGCAAATTAAGGATAAACTAACTCAAACTTACGATTCAATAACCCCTAAAAATGGTATTAAACAATACCTATTCGGAATGGGTAAAAGCTTTCTAGAGAATTATTATTTTAAGGGATTTAACAGAAAAAATGAAGTTTCCTTATCAAGGCACTCCATCAGCCATGGAGCATATAAAGGAGAGTATACAAAAGTGGATGCACTGCGATATATCTTGTTATATGATTTGCTGTATGATTCCCTAAAGTAGTTACAACTCAACATATTCAACAGAAAATCGACCAAAAAACAGCCACCTCTTACTTATTTTTCAAGAGGTGGCTGTTTTTATTGCGGGTCTTCGTTACTTTTGTACTCCAAAATATCACCTGGCTGACAATCTAAAGCCTTACATATTGCTTCTAATGTTGAAAAGCGAACCGCTTTTGCTTTCCCATTTTTTAAAATAGAAAGATTCGCCATAGTAATTCCAACCCTCTCTGAAAGCTCCGTTACGCTCATTTTCCGTTTTGCTAACATCACATCAATATTAATAATAATTGTCATATCTCCACCTCAGACTGTTAAATCATTTTCGGATTTTATGTTAATCGCTTCTTGTAGAAGCCGTTGGAGGATAGCAGCAAAAACGGCGATAACCAACGAAGCAAAAATGATGATGAGCCCCAATATTCCAAAAGGTGGGTCCATATTCTTCACTATAAAACGAAAGAGTGGCATACCTAATACATACAAACCACTGATTGTAAACGCACAGCATTTTATGTTCTTTAACGCCTTTACAGATAATTCCGAGAACGCTGTGTTCTTGTCAATGTACCGTAAAAGATTGAAAGCCTGATGGAGAGCAATGTAAAAAGGCACAGCCGCTCCATACATCACGATGAAAACAAGATATTTCATATAAGCAATATCCGGATACAATTCTCCAGCAAAATTCCCAAACTTAGGCACCAAAAATATGCACAATGCAAGAACTGGGATTCCTATAACAATAACCGCTAATTTTAAAAACAATGTAGATGCATTTTTCATTTGTAATACCTCTTTTTTATTTTTCATCTAGGAAACCTTTTAATGGCTTTTGAAGTACGTCAACAACAGCAATGATAATACTTGTTGCTAAAATACTCATCAGACTTACCGATATAGGACCTGCTGAATCATCTCCTGAGATACTAGAAATCACCTTCAAGCTTATTATCATTAACACAATGAAGAAAATAGCTGTAAAAGCACATTTTTTTATAACTTTTAAGGATTTAAGAGATGACTCCGAGAGAGCATTGTTCCTTTCGATAAAGGTTAATAGTTTATATACATGAAACAGCGCAAAAGAAAATGTAATACAAATTCCATATGCACATACTAAAAGAGGATATAGCGAGTAATCCCCACCCGGATGGGCTTTTATATCTCTAATGGTTAACGAAGGAATCCAATAAATGCACAAAGTAAGCACTGCAATTCCAACCAGAAAAATAATTACCTTTAAGAAAATAGCTGAACCTCGTTTACCATTCATTTAAAACACCTCACTTATTTAATGACAAAATGATTTTATCATACGATTTATTGTTTTACAATAAATTAATATTGTTTTTCATTATATTAGCGTTACTATGAAAATATCCTTTTAATTTTGACAAAAATAAAAAGCATTTCTCGTTGCAAGGACATGCTCTTTTGTTTCATGTATGAGACGAATGTCGCCATCATAGATTTCTGTCATTATTGTGAACTTGATATTCTCAATAATCTGTTCATTAGTTGAGTAGTAGGAAGGGTTCTGACTGCTCAATATCGTAGTATATAAAATATATAAAAATTAATAGTTTCTGGTTGCTTGGGATGATTGGAGAGGGTTAAATGAAAAGCTACACGGAAGTATACAAAAAAGCGCAAAAAGATATGCTACAACAAAACATTATTACGATTGCCGCCATTAAATTTAAAGAAAACGAAGAGAGTATTAAAAAATTACTTATAGATGTGTTAGATGCTGTTTCCGTTCCGGAAGATGCAGCTACTTTAATAGAAAGTGTGATGGAGACTGACTCTATTGAAGAACTTCAGCGGGTTTTAAAGGTAATGGCTAAGTTGTACGACAAAATGATATGTCTAGAAGTTGAAAAGGAACAACTTATTCTTGAACTAAATCCTCTACATGAAGTCGCGGCTTCAGTTGAAAATGTAAATAAAATTAACGAAAAGCAATTTGAAAAGTTGCAAAACATGATAAAAAATAAACCTAGAGTGTTTGGTGCTTTTATATATGCATTAGTAGCAGAGAACTCATTTAAAAAAGCTGAGGAACTCACACAAATACAATCAAAAGTTAATGAGCAAGAATTCAATGGATTTATAACTGCTTTAGAAAAAAATGAAATTATTAGTCCTAAGAAAGTTGATGCGGAAGAAAGAAAGGTCTTAATAGGCACAGACCATAATTTAAGTTTACCTCGAAATAAAATGAAGTTGTGTAGCGGTCTAACCATGCAATACAGCAAAACTGGATTAAGCCAAGTAAAACACGTTATGAAACTAGGGATAAATGAATTTAATAATGCTTTTGAAGAGCTCTGCAAAGAAGGATGGTACGTAAATAATGGCAAAAGATACGAAAAGGGGAAAATGAAATCCTGGAGTAATTGGAGCCTACGTCATCTGATTGAAAGCAGTGTGCGGTAAGGAAGTGCTATTAGCAATATTTCTACTTAACTACTATCACTATAACAAGCCATTTCCTGAATACCGTATTATAATGATAAGAAATTCAAGGAGAAAACCCATGGCAAAAAAGAAAGAGAAAGTATATGTTGTAAGAAAAGGACATCAAACAGGTATCTATACCGATTGGAATGAATGCGAAAGACAAATAAGTGGGTTCTCCTGTGCAGAATACCGCTCATTCTCTCCTAATGACCATAAGAGCATAAACAATTATTTAAAGGGTAAAAGCGTACAGGGTAACAAGTATTATGCGGTTAAAAGAGGTCGAAGAATTGGCGTATATACTTCATGGGAAGAGTGCAAGAAACAAACGGATGGATTGGAGAGTGCGGTGTATAAAAGCTTTCCTACAGAAGCAGAAGCTTATATATTTTTAGGAATTAAAAACAAAAAAGAACTTCGTCAATTGGAAATAGAACAGGCTCAGTTTTACGATAAGTATAGCAACTATGTGAATGTATATGTAGATGGAAGCTTTAACTCAAACATCGAAATTTATAGTGCTGCCTTTGTAGTTGTAAAGGATGAAACAGCAATACACCAGTATGCTAGAGTAGGTCATGATAAACAAGCTGCATCTAAAATTAAACATTTAGCTGGTGAATTATCGGCTGCTATGATGGGTGCAAGTTTTGTAGCAAAGAAAGGTTTTAAAAAAGTAATGCTCTATCATGACAATCTAAGTATACGAAACTTAATTGAAGGTACACAGAAACCCAAAAATGAGTTTCAGCATAAATACATTCGATACATGGATAATTTAAAACAAACTTACAGAATAAAAATTGAATTCACAAAGATAAAAGCACATAACGGAAACAAGTGGAATGAGTTGGTAGACACATTAGCTAAAGAAGCAATTGAAAAATATAAGAAAGTCTTAGTTTAAAGAGGGCAATTTACTTGCTCTCTTTTTTTGTTTTGCTCTTGTAAGCATTATTTAAAAGGTTATCGTATAAGGATTTTCTTATTTTCTTAAAAAAACTCTCTTAACAAATTGAGAGGGTTTGGAAAATGGGAAAGAGAGTTGCTGAAGAAAAATATATACAACACCATAATATAGCGGAACTTAAACAGGCTAGAATAACAGCAAGTAATTTGTTGCAAGCTATTCAGCATTGCTATGACACATTAGATTTAATAGATGAACAATTGCTAATTAACCAGACACCGGTTTTGTCTTCAACAGTTGAATTAGCTAATTTATCGTCAATTGTGGGTAATTTACTTGCTGCCGGTATTGAGAAGTATTCACTTGGAGAATTAAGAAAGAACAAACCCCATACATATCCGGACCTTCTTTATAAAGAGAGCCAAGAGACTGGTGTAGAGATTAAGGTTGCATTGGAAAAGAATAAACCAAAAGGACACTTACCAAAAGAGGGGTTATATTTAACCTTCCGCTACGTACTGACAGAATATGATGGTACTTATACAAAAGGGCAAAATAACCGTGGCAACACTGTTACCCTGTGGGAAGTAAAAGTGGGTTATCTAAACATTGAAGACTTTGACATTAGTGACACTGCTGGAGATTCCGGAAAAACAGCAACCATTAAAACAGACGTATTAAATAAGAAGTTAAAACTAATATATTTTAACCCAGGTGCTGTTCCTTATTTACACTATGAGCATAAACCCTATGTAGGCTATAATTGAGACATGTAAATGCGTCAGATAAACAATTTAAATATAATACAGCTTAAAAAGAAAGGTAGGGTGGGAGAAAATGGTTAACTATACAAAAGTTAACGATATTTTGAAAAGAAAATAAAAGCTACTGTCGTGTGGTGAACCTCTCCAACTAAATCAAAGATTTTGAAGGGGAATGTGGCGCTTTAATTTCGTTCAACTTATCTAATCCTCCTTAGAGCAATGTATAATCCAATTATATCTAATGAGAGAAGAGATTAATACCAAACAGTCTTTGCCTCTTATTTTTGCATTAGGGGTTATTCTCTAAATCTGTGAATCTAATTTCATAAGTTATATTTGTAATGTAGTTTGTTTAAAACAATTAATAAGAGGGGTACAGTATGAAGATTATTTATACTGGTTTGTTTTTAACAAAAGAAAGTGAAGAATTGCTTGCAGCAAAAGGGGGATTGCTAGCAAAGCAAGTTAAAAACATGCACGTTACCTTTAAATTTACACCTGAGGAGTCACTACCTAATGCTATAGTTGGTATGTCCTTTTTAATTAATGTTGTAGGTGAGGGAAAGGATAAGAATAATTATGTTTTTTGGTAGAGCTACCATTTGAATTATATGAGTACTATGAAGGCTCTAAGAATGTTCATGTAACCGTCTCATAAGGTGAGGAAGGAAGACCTATAGATACATCTAAGTTAGTATTTTATACAATTCAGCCATTTAGTGTAGAAGGAATTATGGGATACTATACAGAAGAACATCAAGTAGTGTTGTAAATAAAGAATATACCAAAAGGATGAAACGTATGGAGTACATAGAATTTAAGAAAATTGAAGTAAAAACTCATCAAACACTAACTGAAAAATGGGTTCAGGACCGCATTGTTGAAAACCCAACAATTTTGGGATTAGGTGAGTTAGATGTAAGGGATAAGGAAAGAAAACAAGCTAAAGCCGGACGATTAGATTTGCTTTTAGAAGATAGTAATGATGAAAATAAAAGATATACTGTGGAATTACAGTTAGGTAAAACAGATGAAAGTCATATTATCCGTACTATTGAATACTGGGACATCGAACAAAAAAGGTTTCCTAAGTACCAACACATTGCTGTTATTGTGGCTGAAGATATAACAAGTCGGTTTTTGAATGTTATTAGTCTGTTTAACCGTAATATTCCGCTTATAGCAATACAAATGAATGCACTTGAAATTGACGGAAAAGTAGGTTTACACTTTACAAAAGTATTAGATGAAACACATTTAATTTTTGCAAAAGATGATGAAAAACCAGTGCCAGCCAGCAAGGAATACTGGGAGACAAAAGCTAGTAAAACTAGTTTAGAGTTAGTAGACGAATTGTTATCTGCTTTTTTAAAGCGGTTAAGTAAAGACTTGAGTTTAAAATATAATAAAAGAGAAATTATAGTAGAGAAAAATGGTGTAAGAATCAACTTTGTTAGATTTAAGCCAAGAAAAAGCTTTGTTAATGTATTTGTTTTATTGGAAGAAAAGCAAACTGTCCTTAACGAGTTGGATAACACCAGTATAGATTATGAGGTAAAAGATAATGAAGTTAGGCTAAGAATAGAGACTGAGCAGCTAAAAGAGTATCAAAAAACTCTAAATGCCATGTTTGATAAAGCTTATACTGAGTTATATAAAAACTAATAGAGCCACGTCCAAAAGTATAACGTGGCTCTATTTTTATGAAAATTGAAGTATTTGCTCGTTAATTGCTTCAATAAGTTGTTCAACTGATTGCTTGTTTTCCGCATAGTCAGCATAAAGTTGCTTTCCAGATTCTAAATGGAGTAACCAATGTTCAAGAACCGATTGATACGTTTGCTCTAAATGAAGTAAATTGCTACTACTTCCTACATAGCCATTGCCTGCTTGGAAGGTTTCATATTTAACTGCATAGTTCTTTACGCGTAGTGGCTCTTGGCTTCTGCGTGGTACTAGATTAAAATGCCCGTTAAAATCAATGATTAATGTATTAGAAGTAGTATCATCTCCATTTACCAAAACATCTCGGAGTTGTTCAATACTTGGTACAGGATTTAATGGCGATTCTGTTCGGTGGCAAATAACATCAAAGTGAAAACTTCTTGAAAACAAATCAGTAACTCTTTCTTCTGAAGAAGGATTGGATATTTCTCCGTTAATTGCAATATTACGATTTTGTTCAAGCCATGTCTGAGTTTCTGTAAAAGAGTTAAATAACATATCGTTATTGTCAAACTTAGTAAAGTCTCTCTTTTCAATCCAAGTACCATCTTGTTGTAAACGAAAACTTCCATCCATGCCTAATATTGTCTTTGTAGCATTTAGTGAAAAATACGTTTTAATTCCTCCCCATGAAATGATATCCACTAGATAGTTATACTATATATTTTGTTATTTACAATTTATACTATTTAGGTAAGGAAATATATATTTATATGCACTTTGACCATATTTCACCCCAAAAACGTTGGGTTTAAATTCTAATTATATTTACACTAAAATTGCTAGGGTTAAAATGTACATCTTCATTCCATATAAGAATAATTTAAATCTAATTACATATACTAAACAACACACTTGTTTTGTTCTTTTACTAACTACTTTTAAATATTTAATGTTTTATTGTTTTCGGAAGCCTAGAACCCTTGGTACATAAGGGGTGAGAAGGTCTAAACCTAGCATTTTTGGTGTAAAACCTAGCAAAATTGGTGTAAAAGATAGCGTTTTTGGTGTAAAACCTAGCATTTTTAGGGTCATTAACCTAGCGTTTTTGGTGCGTAACCTAGCATTTTTAGGGTGAGATTTATTAACCTAGCAAAATTGGTGTAAAACCCAACGTTTTTGGGGTGAACAATATAAAGTGAAACTCGTAGTAATTATTAAATAGTGCTACAGACAAAGGTAAATAACGCTATAAAACCTAGCAAAATTGGTGCATGAAGAAGGAAAACGTTCATATATAAACCCTAGCATTTTTGGTTTAATGAACTGTAATACATTTAAACCTAGCGTTTTTGGTGTATGAGAATAAAATATGAAATTTAAAGAAACCTAACATTTTTGGTGTGAAAATAATAAAAGTGATTGTAATTCTAAACCCTAGCATTTTTGGTGTAAGAAACAGATATAAGGGTAGGAAATGTTAACCTAGCAAAATTGGTGTGAAAGCGGAAAGGTGTATTTTAAAATACAAGTATTTTAAGTGTGTCGAAAATATAAGGTTTATGTCTTTTCTAAGTAGGTTAGATATGTAATAATTTAATTAATCTACTTAGAAAGGATAATAGTATGGAAAAGAAGCCAGGAGCTGCTCTCGTAGTGCAGCATAACAACTTAATTGAAGCTTATTATGATATGGATTTGAGCGCTAATGAGCACAAAATTATTAAGTATGCGATAAGTAAAATTAAGCTTAACGACACGCAATTTCCTGATTATTCGTTTGATGTTAAGGAGTTTGTAAAAGCAGCTAACGTAAAAGGTGGTAACTATTATAAGGAAGTAGAAAAAATAGCGGACGAGCTCTCAAAGAAGAGGATAAAAGTAAAATCTAAAGAGGCGATTGGGTATTTCCCTTGGTTTTCTGCTATTGTTTATCAGAAGGGTGTAGTACATATCTCGTTTAACCATCACATTAAAGACTTATTACTACAGCTGGAGCAAACCTTTACTAACTATCCATTTGAGGTTATTACGCCTTTAAAGAGTGCATACTCGCTAAGATTGTTTGAGTTATTAAAACAATACGAAAAGATAGGCTACAGACGCATGAAAATTGACGATTTGCGTCGTATGCTTGGAATAAGGGATAAGTATTCGGAATACTCCGCAATGAAGCAGAGGGTCCTTAAGAAGGCTCACAGTGAATTGAATAAAAAGACCAAGTTGTCATTTGAATATGAAGAGGTAAAAGAGGGAAGAAAAGTAGTAGCAATTGACTTTTTCATTAAAAGCAATTACAAGAATGAACAATTAGAATTATTTGAAGAACCAGAAGTAAATAATGAACCTGAAGTAATTGAAGGAGAAGTAATTGAAGACACATCTAAAGAAAATATATTTGTTAGTCATATTCGAAGCAAATTAAAAAAACAAGGTATTTTTATAGATGATTACTTAATAGAAAAATGGGTTAAGTACGGGGAAGATTTAGTTGAAGAAGCAGTAGAAGAAGTAAAAGGAAAGAACAATATTAAAAATTACTACGGATATATAAGTTCAATTTTGCTAGCTAAGAAGAAGATGGCTAAAGCGAAAGAAGCTCAAATAAATAACATGACAGTTGAAGATAAAACTGAACTTGTTATTCAATCTATTATAGAAAATTATAAGACAAACAAGACGTTAGTGCCTGATTGGTTAGTAATGAATGAATGCATTCCACTACTAGAAAAAGAACTAAATATTTCTAAAGAAGAAGCTGAGGATATTTGGATGAATAAAGGCAAAGAAATTGTCGAAAGAATAGATGAAGCTATTTTAACAAACCAGTCAAAACCTAACAAATCTAGGTCAAGAATGTAATATCTTAAAGAGAGTTTAATAAACCTAGCAGAATTGGTGTAAAGGCGTAAATGTTACCAAAAGAAACCTAGCAAAATTGGTGTGAAAAATAAAGTGCAATAAGAAATCGGCAATCAGGGCAGCAATAAACCATAAGTGTTGTCAATTTTCGGTGAGTATAAGCACGAATTACACTAAAAATGCTAGGTTTTAGTATGTGAAAAAATAATTAACACCAAAAATGCTAGGTTTAACTTAAAGGTTTCACCCAAAAAGTGCTAGAATGAATGATAGAACCTAATAAGTAACACTAAAAATGTTAGGGTAAGCGGTCTATATATGGACACTGCACCAAAAATGCTAGGATTAACATTTAAAGTATAAAGAAATATTAGATTTCATACCAAAAGTGTTAGGGTAAATGGTCTATATATAAGTCACACTAAAAACGCTAGGTTTGATTAGAAAATTCAGCTTTGAGAAAATCCTAGTAAGTAGCTCGAAGAAAACTTACTTAGAACATAGCAAACATTGCTGTGTTTTTTTATTTATAAAACCTAGCAAAATTGGTGTGAAATTAAAAAATAAACAAAATAATTGTAGGATATACAGCATAGTGAATGTGAGAGTTTTAAAAATAGGGAAGAATTTAAGTCATTTACCCTAAAAGTGTTAGGGTTAATTTTAGTGTGACCCTAAAAATGCTAGGGTTAAAAAATAAGCTAGCTTTTATAAATTTTTCAAATAGTTTGTATAATAAAATACTGTGTTAATAGCGCAGAGGTTATGGTTTGTAGTTAATATTCCCTTCGTTTAATAGTAAATTTAAAGTTACTGTAAGATTCAATTTTTAGTTGATAAAAGTATAAATTGAATTATTATATTTTAGGTTTAGCAGAAAATGCCTAACCTAAAATAGGAGGGAATGTATTGAGTCAAGACAAGATTAACAAAATACACGACAGGAATTTCAAGTTGCTCTTTAGCAAAAAGGCAAGGAACGCTAAAAATTATTTAAAGCTTTTTTATCATGATTTCTATATGGAATTAGATGAAGACTTTGAGTGGTATGCAATAAGTGAAAATCCCAATCCTTTAATGGCTTTGTTAGCTGATAGATGGGAAGATAGGTTCGTAGATAGAGCATACATCGCGAAAAAGAAGGATAATTCAAAGGTTGTTTTACACTTTGAATACCAATCTAGCTCTGGAAGTGAAGATTTTGAAAAAAGAATGTACCAGTATAACTGTGATTTAAAATCTGCTTATCCAGAATGTGATGTAATATCATTTAGCAATTGTTTCTTAAGTTATCCCTTGTATAAAGCAAATACATTTGTACATAAGGTAGTTCATAAAGGAGTTAAACCTAACTTTTTTAGGCATAACAAGGTACATCTAAAGACACTTCGTTGGCAGGACAGTAAATTTTACTGTGATAATGAGACTAACCCTATTGCAATTGCTTTTTGGGGATTGATGACGCATGATGCTAAGAAAGACGGAGTTGAAATGATTGAAAGAGCACTTGAAATTTTGTTATTTAGAGACTCTTATCCTAATGAAGTTGTAAAGGAAGTAATCGTTTTTTTAAATTGCTATATTTATGATAAGCTTAACTCAACACAAAAAAACGCTGTAGAAAAAATAGTTAATGCCATGACCAAACGTTTAAAGATGGAATTGGAATTTAAAGGAGGAGCTAAAATGACATTATTAGCGTCATTAGTGAAAAGTTTTGATGAAGAAGGCTATAAAGAAATAATAATTAATCACCGTATCAAGGAGAAAAGAGAAGATATCCTTAAAAAAATGAAAGACTTGAATGTGCAAGATGGATTGCTAGAATTAAACATTAACGAGTGCATTGATGAAGAAATTTTAAGTAAGGTATATGACGAATTATGTGGTGTTTTGGTAGGAAGAAGATATGTTAAGGATTTAGAAGTAGACATTGATTCTTTAAATTCCCTATTAAAAAAAGAAATTTAAAGACATAAAAACTAGCTTATTACAAGCTAGTTTTTTTATCGTTTTTTTTCACCCAGCGCTCTATTTTAACAATAGCCTCATCATATATAGCGATTGTTTCTTTACGTTTAGATTTTATCTGTTTTAAAAGTAAATCTAAGTCGGGTTGATAAGGGTTAGGTTCAAGCTCATTTAAACTTGAAGTGGCTAAACGTAAATAATTAAATATATCCATTTTTTCAAACTCTAAATTCTCTACTAAATTTTTAAAGTGTAAAAAATCATGCTGGTTTTGTATATCTATTATTTCAATTAAGATTGAAACTATTTCTTGTTCAGAAGTGCATTTTATCAACCTTTCGCAATATTCGTTGGTTAAGGGATAGGTAATCTCCATACCTTTTACTGATATATTTTTAATTGAATTAAACAATAAAAGAGCTTCTTTGTTGTGAATAATATGTGGAGAAAGAGCTTGATATAACTCTTCTTTTCGTTTTTTGAATAGCAGTTCCTTTTCTTTTACGAAATTTTTCATATATGTCCTCCTCTCATAAATATGTTATTCGATATACATATTCCTATACCCTTTTTATAATAAAGTAATAAGCACCTAGAACATATATCTAGGTGCTTAAAGTAAATTATTCTAATGTAAGTGTATAACGGTTAACACCTACGTTAAGAGGATTATTATAATCTAAGTTTGTTAAAACCCGAGCATCATACATGCTCCAGATGTCTACACGATTGTCGTAAGCTGCTATAGCAATAGTTTCGTCTTTATCAGCATAAGGAGTATCTAATTTAACGACCTTAGTAATTTGTTTAAAATCTTTATTGAATGCTACTGCTTCAATTTCATAGCTGTCCGGAGCATTTCCGTTTACAACGAAAAGATTTCCATTTTCATCTGTTGCATAGTTTGCATCTTCAGGGTCAAATGGTAATTTGACAAGAGTTTTTTTGTTTTTATCATTTAAAATATATTTATTCTCTTTAACATCATACTTAGTTAAATACCATTTAAATATATCTTTAATGCCATCATTATCGCTATCAATTTGTTTATTTTCGCCTAAGTAAATAACGCCCTCTTTTACATCCCAATAATCACGGTTAGATTTAATTTCTTCAATAATTTTTGATGGAATACTAACCTTTTTAGGTTTAATTGTTGTATCGTCAAATACAAGGTAATAATCACCATTATTATGTGCTATTTCAGCCCCACCTTTGCTTGTTCTAATTTCTGTGATAGATTCGGCATCAGGATGATTATCATAAAAGTCATCAGAGGAAATTTCCTTTTCCTTACTAGACCACTTAGCATCTGTTAGGGTAGATTTAGTAACCTCATCATCTGTTTCATTTAAAAATGATACGGAGTTTTGACCGTTAACTCTAAAGCCTTTTACCCCTTCGGTATATCCTTCTCCTGAGTATGCATCAGTAAGTTTTGATTTAATTTCTCCACCAACAGATTGGTCTACAAGAGCCATATGAAGACGGTTATCATATTTGTCATCTTTTTGAGGTTTTTGCATTACAGTTACTTCCCAGTTACCATTAAATTTACCAGAATTCTCTGTAACTTGACCGTCACCATCGCCACCTGTTGCATCGATATCATAATACCCACTTTTAGGAACGTCAATTTCTTCTTTATCTGAATAGTTTCCTTTTCCGCTAAGAGTAGAAAGGCTTGATGTGCTTCCTGAGCCTACAACATGTTCAAATAATGAACTATAAAAGTTAGTGTTTTTGTCTGAATCTTTGACTTTAACTTCTACTTTAGCCTTTCCTTGTTCCAAATAAACAGTAGGGTCAGGAGACATTAAAGGATTTACACCATTAGACCTTACAACAGTTGTATCTCCAGCTAATTTTACTTTTGATTCTCCGTTATCTACAGATGAGGTGCTGGAACCACACCCAGCTAAACTTCCAATTACTAAACCAGATAATAAAATCGTACTAACCTTCTTTTTCACATTTTTCATCCTCTTCACACTTATTTTTTTAGTCTGTATATCTATATAAAGGTAAACAAATTCTATTTAAGAGTAATAGTGTATTTGTTTAAACCGACGTTTAAAGGTTCGCTATAATTAAGACCATGTAGTGTTCGTGAATCATAGTAACTCCAAATGTCTACGCGATTTTTATAAGCAGCTAGCGTAAAGTCTCCTCTATAAGAGTTGTTTGGAATAGAAGTTAGTTTAATAGGCTTAGCTAACAGTTTAAAGTCTTTATTAAAAGCAGCAACATCAACATCGAAATCCTGGTTAGTTAAGGAGTTTGCTATGTAGAAAGTGCCGTCACTTGCTTTTGCAAAACGAGCTGTAGGTCCAATTTCATGAACCTCTCCAACTAAATCAAAGATTTTGATGGAGCATCCCTTATCTTGAATAAGCCATACATCTCGCTAATAAATCCCTTCGGGACTTACAGTGCCAAATGTAAAGTAATTAACGAAGACAAGGTGTGTGATGTTCTTTTTGTAACCTCAGGAACTTTAGCCTGAAGCCACAACCTTTTCTTTTCAGACAAGGATTTTAGGTATGCTCGAATAAAGTAACGAGCGCCTATGTTATAAGATGCTGATAAATCTGCATGGTAGACTTTGCCTGTTTTAAATGTGGCGAGGTCTTTTTTATTATTACGTTCTACACGACCAGAGCCGTCAAAAGCTAGCTCGCTTGTATTTCGGGGGTTAATCCTTGAAATACGCATGCCTTCATAATGAGCCATTTGTGTTACTTTGTTTTGAATAGCTGTCTTACGCCAGTGTCGTAGCTTAAAACGAAGTTTTTTCGCTCCCCAAAAACCTTTTGGGACTCTCATGTTTCCAAGGTATTCAAATACAATGACATCACAGTTAAACTCTTTTGCGAACTGGACAATACGTTGTGACGTATTGTTAATAATGTGTGTTTGAATCCCCTTAATACGTCGCCAAAAGTTTGGAGCTGAAATCCATCCTGAGATAGATTGCGCTTTTCGTAGTTTATTTGTCATACGATACAACCGGTCTTTTTCTTTTGGCTGGTTAATAAATCGACGAGCCAAGACAGTTCCTGTTGCATCAAGAATAGAACAAACTGCTGAGTTATTTATACCTAGGTCAACTGCGCAGACCTTCTGGTCTGCCACCTTTGTTTTATTTAGTTTAATATCTTTTTCATACGCAATGGACAAAAAGTATTTCTTTCCCACAGCTACAAGCTTAGGGTTGCATTCTTTCCAATCTACAACATTACGTTTCTCTAAATCTTGTTTTTTGAATTGAATGTTTACCCAAACCCAATCGTTTTTGTGGAAAACTTTAATTTCACCCTCACTGTCAGATAGACGGTTGAACATGTTTCCTTTGTACATCACAGGAAACTCTTTGTGGGTTGACTGTAAACGTGGAGGGTTCTTTTTGAAGGTTTTTCCTTCTTTTTCAGCTACTTGTTTCTCTTCCCACCAATTTTGGTAGTTAGAGCGAAAACTGTTCACTTTCCCTACAGCAGATGAAATAGCTGCACGTCTAAAATAAGAAGGAAACTTATAAAAGCGCTGGTTAAATTCTTTATATTTAGGAAGAGGATTTGACTTTGTTGTATGAATAAGCTTTTCGACCATCATTACCATGTCTTTTGTAGAAAACATTGTAATATCACCAAATTCAGCATCAATAACATCAATAATAAATGACAATGCTTGATTATAAATCTCGACTGTTTCATCAAAAATACGAGAATGATTGGTAATTTTGTGTTTGAGTGTTTTAGCTTGTTTCATACGATAAATCCTCCTTTCCATTTGTTTTATCTATTGGAATTATTATATAAAATAACAAATGATATGTAAATTGATATGGATATAGGACATTGGGTGAATTTAAAAAGAATAGACACACATTATATAGGTTAATTCACCATTTAATTGTCGTTACAAAATACAGGCATAAATGTATAGATAAAGACATTAAAAGTAGAATCGAAGAGATAACCCATAATCTGTTTGAAAAATGGAATTCTGAAGTGATAGAAATAAATGGAGAAGAAGACTACATTCATTTTTTGTTTGATTCTCCGTCGCAAATAAATTTAGCGAATACGATAAATAGTTATAAAACAGTTACCTCACGATATATACGCAAAGAATTTGTAGCTAAACTTAAAACATTCTATTGGAAACCCTACTTTTGGAGTAAAAGTTATATGGTACTAAGCACAGAAGGTGCACCAATAGAAGTAATTAAAGAGTATATTAAAAACCAAGGTGAAAAATAATAAAAGCGCCTAACCCCCACTAAATCAAAGATTTTGAAGGGGAATGCGGCGCTGAAATTTCGTTCAAAGCTTAGAGTAGGATTGCATTTATCTACAAAAGACCCATTTAATAATTCTTCCATTGAAAAACAGTATTAAATGGTCTAAGGTACATGTATCCGCTAATTCGGGCTAATCTCATATCTTTCCACTTTCCCACTCACTTAGTGAGTGCTGTATTTTAAATGCATTTTAGTGAACACTAAAGCCTTTCTTTATCTTCTCAATAACAAGAGATTGGTGCTCATGAACTCCATAAATGTTTTCTACAACCCATTCTCCATCTGAGACTCGTACTTTCTTCCTTTTTGTATCCATACTAGAAATTGAATCGGTGAGTGAAGGAAGAGAAGTAGTTGTACCTTTTGGAATGTATGTAGAAAAAGCTACATACAACGGGCTATCCCCTAATAAGAGAACGGCACTATTGCCTTTGCAAAAGTGTCGCACAGGAGAGATATCTTTAAAAAGCGATGATACTTCATCTTTAAATAAAACGTGTATAGATAACTGCATATCTTTCACCTCAATGTTGTCTTTACTAATGTTTTTTAAAAAGAATGTAAATACCTAACTGTATCCCTTAATGAGATAAAGAAAGAGTTAAAAGAAATTAATCATTTAAACTATCTAATACATTGTGTATCATACGTATATAAAGGAGAATTGTTAATGAAATATTATAAACAAGAAAAGTTTGCACCCTTACAAGGAAGCTCCCAGCTCTTTAAACATAAAACAGTTGCTATTATAGGAGTGGGCGGTTTAGGAAGCCATTCTGCTGAGTATATGGTTAGGATGGGAATGGGTACTGTCATTCTAGTAGATGACGATGTTATTGAGGTTTCTAACCTTCCTAGACAAGGAATTTACACGCAATTTGATAGTGATGAGAATCTATTAAAAGCGGAAGTTGCTGCTGAACAGTTACAAAAGGTAAATCCAGATGTGACGGTTATTGCCAAGGTTATACGCTTAAGAGATAATAACATAGATGAAATCTTAAGAAATGTAGATTTGGTGTTAGACGGAACGGATAACTTAAAAACACGCTATCTACTTAACGACTATTGTTTTCAGAATAATATTCCTTGGATATATGGGTCCGCTACGTCTAGCATGGGTACAGTCACCAGTTTCATACCTGGTCAAACACCTTGCTTTCGATGTGTATATGGAAACCATGAGTCAGAAGACAATGCAAGTTGTGACGTAAATGGAGTTATTCTACCGGCTTTAACGGTAACTGCATCGCTGCAAGTAACCGAAGCTATTAAGATACTTGCAGGAACCAAGAATGTATTGGTCGAAGAAATTAGGTATAATGTCTGGACGAGAGAAGAAAGTTCCGTTGATATACGTATCTTTGAGGACAAAGAATGCTTATGCAAAAAGGACACTCATAATAAGACAAATGCAGAAAAACATAACCAAGCTATTTACATACTGTGTAGCGGTGATTCTGTGCAGGTAAACCATACGTATTCAGAAAAAGAAGTTACGTCTCTATTTTTAAATAGCGGCTATTTGTTAAACACACGTAATCCTGTATTTAAAGAATTCAAAAAAAGAAACGGTAAGCGTGCTGTAGCCTTTAATACAGGAAAAATAGTATTTCATCATACTGGTAAGGATGAAGTAGAACGCCTACTAAAAAAGGAGAATTAAACTATGTTAAATGAAAAAGTCTCTGTTGTTAGGGAATTAAATATTGAAATTCAAGACCACTCAGGCGATAAAAAGCTTACGTTAAATTGGAAGCCAGGAGATAAAACCGCTGAGAAGTTTATAGAAAGCACTTTTCAGGATTTACAGAATGCTGGTTATCGCTTCTATTCAGTTAAACGTGTCTTAGGTGTGTTTAAAAAGAAGGGAAAAGAAGTAGATTATTATGACCCGAAGCTTGGAGAACTCATTTATGAACAACCTACGCCTACTGCTTCATCCAAAGGTTCTCTAACTATGCACGAAGCGGTTAAAGAACGAAAAACTAGATACGAAGACCATCAGAAGTTTAATCCAGAAATACAAAGTGTAGATACAAGTCGAGATTATGTAGCGACAAAGAAGATGAGAGCTGGATAAGGAGAAATGGTTATGTTGCCTGAGGTTAATAATGAAAACACAACATTATTTAATGAACAATTGCAATACATAAGAGAAAATAAGGAAAGTATGTTTGCCTTCATAAAAGGCATAAAGATTGGGTTTGAATTAAATCTAACTTTCTATTTTTCAGCAGTTGTGGCATATGAGCTACGAAAGAAATATTCTTCAATAGCAGAAGGTATTCTTACGGAACGTTTTATGGTGAATGAATTTGGTCAACCGAATAGAACGACAAAAGAAGAGAGCATGTTGGATTCTGTTATTGTAAAAAAGAATGAAGATTATTCTTTAAAGGAATCCATGAAAGCTGAAGTGGTTATGAGTGTGTTAGCTGACTATGCACGTAGAATGGGCACAGGAAAAATATATCCTTCACAATTTAAAAAACAGGAAAAAGTCATATGGAATACGATAAAAAGAGCGCAGGCACAAATAGATAAATATTTCCGTGAAGGTAATGTACGTTACCATGAAATAGCCGACATTATTGATATATATGAAGTTCATGTAAGGGATTATGGAAGGCAAATAGATTTGCACTTTGGACGGTTTGGATTCTCCATGACAAATGACGCTTCTGCAAAAGACCTTTTAGCGTATGTCTATAAAGAAAGAGAAGATGTAAAAGAAAAAAGAAAATTTGTTAAAGAGAAGTTGGTTGAGTTAAAAAAGAAAGAAGAAAACTTGTTAAGGGAAATGGGAATTACGAGCATGTTTTCCTCCCCTGAGGATAGTGGTCTTGATGAGCTCTATAGGAACACATACGAAGAGGTACGTCTAAAAACGAGTCAGAACCTAACATTTTCAGACTACACTATTTTAAGTGAAACAAAAGAGCAGTTACTAGAAAGAATCAATAGTGCAACGGAAAATCTCCGCTCCGTCATAACATTTTTAGGTGAGCTACATGCTGAAAAAGTAAGATTGCCCGAAGAAACAAGAATAGATGCTGAAAAGAAGTGTCTAACTATTCATTACTATATGTTCCATTATGATGATAGAGCAGTTAAAGAGTTTTTAGAAGAATACAATTCCTATATAGGTGTAAGAGACATGTTGGAAGAGATAGAGCAAAGCATTCAGGAAAGAGAAGTTTTAGCATCTGTCGTATTTGAAAAGAAACTTGTAACCATTAAGTGTGTAATTAGAACAAAACAAGCAGGCGCAGCTGAAGAAAACGCATATAGACACCCACAACTTAAAACTGTTTCACAGGTGTTGCATTGTAAGGGAGGTATCCTGTATCGTCCAACAGGAGAACAGGTACTAACGTCTGATGTTATTATGTTTGAGCTCCTAGAAAAAATTAGAAATATTGATAAAGCACATTTAGAATCAGTAGAGAAAGCAAAGGAAATGCTTCTATCCGTACTTAGTGAAAGAGAAGAAGAGTTACTTAGGGATAAAGATATGACCCTTCTAACTGGTGAGAAAAATTATTATATGCTGCTTAATAAACGTACATACAATAATGTCATTAAGATACCAAAAGGTTCAGTGTTTACTAAGGACATTAAAGCGCTATGTATTCATCCGGCTGACCCGAATGTACCCATGTATGACGGATTTGCATCTATTGCGTTAGCGGTCAAAAGTGGCGATGAAGACTATGTATTGGAAAACAGTAATGAATTTGAAGTGGATTCTAACCTTAAAAAGAAGATAATGAGTGTATTTACAGGATACATGAGCCAGCAAACAATTACAGTTTAGAGAAGGGAAGTAACAAACTATGGATACAATTCATGATTGTTTTGTAAATGTTATGGGAAAAGTGCCAACTGATGAACAAGTTGAAACTATTTTTAACATGCTGCCTGACCGTATAAAGCACCTAGCGGATGAGTGGGGCTGGAACGATACAGAAGTAGGCGATGCTGTATGTGTATGGATAAGAAAGAATAAAAGTACGTTATAATACTGTAGTGGTACGTAAGCTTAAATAATTTTAAGTTTTTGTGCACTGTATATTAAAGTGAAACAGGGGTATGGAAAATGATTTCATCAGAAGAACACGAACTTTATATTGACACTATTAAAAAGCTGCAAGAACAGGATACAACCATTAGCGATTGGGCTTCTAAAGCTTTTGCCGATAAAGACTTTTTAACTGTATTTCTTAAAGTGTTAAACGAAGTAACACCGAACAGCGATAAGGATATTCTCAATGTATCAGAAGCAATAAGCGAAGAGCAATTTAGAGAAAAATGCTACGCTATCTTTATGAATGCTATTAAAGGTTGTAAATAATAACGGGAGTTTGGCTTAATGCCAAGCTCTTTTTTAATATCTGTTCTTTTTTTCTAATTAAAAAGCAGTATGCTGCACACCGCATTTCTATTAGTTAAACTACCTTTCGTCATCTTAAAACAGAAAGGACATCCAGTAACATACTGATAAATACAGTATTTCTAAGTTTTTAATTCATAATTAAAGAACATATAAATGCCCGCTTATGATTATTGAACGAGAAAATTAATTAAAGATATACTTTACTTTCTCGTTTTTTTAGATAGAATTTCAGATAATTTTGATAAGTGAGGTGGGAATTATGAAGTGGTTTAATAAAGAGAATGCTGAGGATAAACAAAGAATTCAGGATAGTGAAACGTACTTGCAATTTAAAGAGGTAATTGAACAAGCAAGAAGAGGAAATTTAAAAGCACGTATATCCTTACCAGAAGGGCACGCCTATTATGAAATAGGACAAGAATTAAATAAATTGATTAGTTCATATGAAGAGGATGTTATTCGTTCTACACTCAATTTAACAAATGTAGTATCAAATAGTGTTCAAGAGAACCTATTTATAAATAAAATAGCGGATGAATCTAGCTTTTTAAATGAGAAATTAAGTGGTGTGGCTGATACATCAAAAGAAATTTCAACATCTATTCAAAACATTTCTAAACATACAGAGGAAGCAAGTCAAACGTTACATAAAGCTGGTGAAATGGGAGTTAAGGGGAAAGATAAATTACAAACATCTACAAATGAATTGGTTATTGTTGAACAAGAGTTTGGACAATTAAAAAACCAAATGGATATATTACATACTCAAATTCAGTCTATTACAGGCATGGTAACCTTTATTAGTGAAATTGCAGACCAAACTAACCTTTTAGCATTAAATGCAGCGATTGAAGCTTCTCGTGCTGGCGAGGCTGGAAAGGGATTCTCTGTAGTAGCGGACGAAGTCCGTAAGCTAGCAGAGCGTACTCAAGAATCCGCTAAGAACATTACAGTAACGGTTGTTGGAATACAAAAAGAAACGAATATTGTTTCTAAGCAAATTGAACACTTCGCAAGTAAGATGAAGACTGGAATTAGTTATTCTCAAGATGCCTATGCAGATATCGATTATATTGTTGGAACTATGCAAAATACAATTAACACTATTACAACATTGGTACCAGAATTACTTGAACAAAGTAATGAGATAGAAAAAGCACATTATGATATAGATGCAATGAGAAAAGCAACGAAAAAAACATCTATAGAGGTAGTAGATAGTTCTAATAGTATGTACGATTTGGGATTAGCTGTAGAAAAAATGAGGCAAGAGAGTATTAACTATCAGCTGAATTTTAAACCTGAGCAAGTTATTGAACTAGCAATTACAGACCACTTGTTGTGGAAATGGCGTGTAGAAAGCATGCTTTATGGTCGAATTAAATTAGACCCTAATGTAGTAGCAAATCACACCATTTGTCGTATGGGTAAGTGGATTTATTCTGATGGCAAAGAAAGGTTCTCCCATAGCAAAACCTATCAAACAGTAGAACCACTTCACGAACGCTTCCACAAGGTGTGTGCAGCGGCTATTGTTGCATATAATAATAAAGACTATCAAAAAGCTAAATCCTTGAATACGGACATACAGGCAATGTCTAGAGAAGTAGTGGATTTATTTTATAAAATGATTGAAGAAGTGAAACGTTCTAACTAAAAAGTAAGCAAAGCTTACTTTTTTTATGTTTTTAAATCCAATTTCTAAATCCAATGTATAATTAATACATAAATCATAAAGCAAATAAAAGGGGAAATTAAAATGAATTTACCGCAAATTAATGAACGTGACGAAATGTTAAAAGAGGCAAGCCTAGATTTTGCTTTAGAGCACGATAAGATTAGAAAAGAAGAAAAGATTGGCTATGATGATATCTTTAATACTTTAAGTCTAATCATCATTAATCAGGATAAGGAAGAAGACAAAAGAGAAACAGTGTCTAATTATCATAAGAAATTGGAAAAGATATTAAAAAACATTGAAGAGAAGTATGGGCTAACTTATGGTGAGACAATTGGTATTCTCGTTAGTGAAATGAAAGTTTATTCCAGAAGTTTAGTGATAGCTGAAAGAAAAAACTAGTTGTTTAATGAGTTGAATGAGACATTAAAGAAAAAAGAGTTCCATGCATAATATAAATCATGAAACTCTTTTTCATTTATTTTCCCATCATTTCTCTTGCTTGCTTCAAGGTAGTATTGCTCTTTTCATTTCCATAAATCATACGAGCAATTTCGCTTTCTCGCTCGGATTCTGAAAGCATAGTCACTGTTGAAACGGTTCGTTCATCTTCAATAAATTTCTCTATAAAGTAGTGTTGATTAGCTTTGGCAGCCACTTGCGGTAAGTGTGAAATAGCAATTACTTGCGTTTGACTTCCCAGTTCAGATAGTTTTATGCCGATATGTACGCCTACTTCCCCACCAATACCTTCATCTACTTCATCAAAAATAATTGTTTTTCCTTTTTCTTTAAGGTTATTAGCAATTTTAATAGATAGTAAAACCCTTGATAACTCACCGCCAGAAGCAATTTTAGATAAGGGTTTTGGCTCTTCTCCCTTATTAGCATTAAATAAAATGTGAACTTTTGAAAAGCCGTTTTCATTCAAATCCTTCGTTTGATTAACCACAAACGTAAAGACAGCGTTTGGCATACAAAGTTCTTTTAGAGCTTTAATGATGTTAGACTCTAAATTCTTAGCAATTGATATTCGGAAAGCATGTAATTTGTTCGCCTTTACAGTTAAACTATCAATAAGTGCCTGTTTTTCCTTATTTAATTTTCTAATATGCTCTTCCTTATTATCATACACATCAAGCTTTGTTGTGACTTCTTTGTAATGTACTAAGATATCTTCTATTGTATCTCCATATTTCTTTTTCATTTGTTTAATTGAATTTAAGCGGTAGTTAATCTCATTTAACCGTCCTTCATCATACTCAATATTATGAAGGTGCGAATCTAGTTCAGATTTTACATCATCTAGTTCATAATAGGCAGACATAATACGTTCATTTAAAGCCTGTAACTTTGTATCATGCTTAGCAGCGCTTTGTAAATTTTCTCCGGCTTGATAAATATCATTCACAATATTTAATGAGTTAATAGTTTGATTTAAGCTAGTGGATATTTGTTCAAAACTATCAAGGAATCTTTGCTCTTCTTCTAGTTGTTTATCCTCTCCTACAACCAATTTCATATCTTCTATTTCTTTTTGTTGGAATCGATATAAATCTAAAAGTTGCTCTTGTTCTCTTTCCTTTGACAATAGTTCATCTATTGTTTTAGAGACCTGTTTATATTTACTATATTCTTCTTTATAGGAAGCTAATAATTCCATATCCTCTTTGTTCATATAGTTATCCAGTAAATGTAAGTATTTATCTTCTTGTAAAAGTTCAAGATGAGCTTTTTGACCACAAATCTCAACTAATTCTTGGCATATTTCTTTAATAGATTGAGCAGGTTGAATACTGCCATTTACCATAGCATAAGACTTGCCGCTAGCCGAAATAATTCTCTCTACAATTACAACATCATCTGTAGACGTAATATTTTTTGCTTCAAGTTGTTTTGAGAGCTTTTCTGTTTTTAAGAATACAGCTTTTAATTCAGCTTTTTCTTTTCCTCTTCTGACCACACTTTTACTTGTTCGTTCACCAATAATACTAGATAAGGCAGATAGCAAGATACTTTTACCTGCGCCCGTTTCACCTGTTATTACGTTAAATCCGTCTTTAAAATTAATTATAGAGTGCTCTATAATCGCAAAATCTTTGATTTCAATTTGTAGTAGCATTTTTCACCTCAAGATACGTAAATAATTATGAATTTATATCACTTCAATTGCTTGTTGTCCATAAAATATAGTTTTAAAGATTCCTTACTGTTATTTTAAGAGTTGTAGTAGAAAAATGCAAAGAAATCCATCTAGTGCATGTATAGGCTTAGTAGTTACACTGCCTTTGTGATTTTTTTTCTGCGATTTATTAAGTGAAATTGTAGTTTGTTATCCTTTGTTAAAAGCTGTGTATCAATAATAAAGTTGTTTAATTCTACTCTTAAAAATACAATAACCATCTATCGATTATGTTGATAGATGGTTATTAAAGATACTTAAAAAGTGAATATAACTATAATTCTTTCAGTTTAATAAATACTAAAACTGTTTAATTTATGGAGAACATTTTTATAAAAGTGTGTCCTTATTTACATCTTTCACACAATACACTATCAGCAGTTCTTGCAATCGCATTATCTAATCTTGATACTAACATATCTCTTTCAGAAGGCATTGTTAAAATAGCAGTAAACCGTTCACCTTCTTCGATTTTTTTACCGCAACTAGTACAAGCCAATTCCTTAGATAGAAATGTATCTTTTAATTTATCCAACATCTCACTTCACTCCTAATATGCCCATTTCTTAACCATACAAATAACAAAGTATTCTTCTACCCATTATACTTTACAATAGATATCTTTTCCATTTTAATCCATGAATTTCAGACGATTTTTTATTCTTAAATGGTTACATATTTATGGGGAACATCATTATATAAGGTCATCTTATAAAAAAATAAAGTTTTTAAGTTACGGACAAGGAATGTGAAAAAAAACTAACAAACTACCAGTACATTAAAAATAAAAAAGTCATCTTTGATATAGGTTTCATTTCTTTACTAACTATCTGTGAGGAGTGTTTTAATAATGAACATTACATTAGCACAAGCATTGCCTGTCCGTAACTCTATTTCAAGACGTATTCAGGAGCTACTTCGTGAACGTAGTCGTGTAGCATTTGTTGAAGCGGAAAAAGGGGAACAATTCGAAAAACCACAAAGAAGTATTGAAGAGGTTACAAAAGAGTTAGAAGAAACACGAGCAGACTACCGTACATTGGATGTTCTTGTATCTCAAGAAAACTTACGTGCTACGGTTAATTGGGATGGAAAAGAGATTTCACTAGTTGAAGCGATTGAGTTAGCTAAACAAATTCGTGGAGAAGTGAATGTATTAAAAGACTTTGGAAATAGACAGAAACAAGAGCGTAAGTCAGCACAAGGTTGGGGCGGAAATACAGATGCTAATATTATTGTTCATGCATTGTATGACCCTGAACAATACCGTAAAGCGGCTCTTAAACTTGAAAGAGAAGTAAATCGCCTTTCTCTAGAGATTGATAAAAAGAATCACGGTGTTGAATTTACTTTTGTAAATGCCAATAAATATATTTAAGTAAAGCTGGTTTTGTAACCAGCCGAAGGTAGAAAATGCTTTTTCTATCTCCGGCTGGCTGTAAGGTCAGCAACCGCAGAGAAGTGTGGAAAACGCTTGGCTTTGTGCGTAACATTGCCGTACTTACAACACAACTAAAATTTAGTGGAATACTAATCAGGAAACGAAACCGGATTACGGCTAACATTTTACGTGTTACATTATGACGCATGACAGACGTTAGACAACATTAAAAGATATGGAATTTGACCAAATGTACATGCCCGTTCTCTGCTGGTTTTAACTAAGAAAATTATTATATGACATAAACCAAAGACTTTTTTATTACTAAAAGGGTCTTTTTTTTATAAATAAATACAGAAAGCGAATTGAGGATAAAATGATAACGATTAATAACTTCACTTTGGAGAGACCAGATATAAAAAAACAATGGGATTCGGAGAAAAATTCACATATAAATCCATATGTTTTAAGTTCTTACTCAAGGAGAAACGTATACTGGAAATGTGAAGAGGGACATAGTTGGAAAGCTACTGTTTATCAAAGGGTTAAAAAGGGAGAAGGGTGTCCAGAATGCTCTCACCATCCTAAAGCTCATTATAGTAAGTTAGTAACCATTAACCCTATTCTTGAAGAACAATGGAACCAGGAGAAGAATAAGAATATTGATATTGAAGCCCAAGTAATTATTAATACAAAGAAGAAAATTTGGTGGGAGTGCGGGAACGGTCATCAATGGAAAGATAAAGCAATTAATCGTACGATAGAAAAAGATAGTGGATGTCCGGTATGTCAAAGTCTGCCCGTAGCTAAACCAGAAATAACTAAAGAGTGGCATACAAAGAAAAATAAAGTAGCCCCTACTCAAATACAGATATCAAGTGATAGAAAAGTATGGTGGAAGTGCAAAGAAGGTCATGAATGGAAAGAAAGAGTAAATTCTAGGGCAAAAAACTCTTCATCAACATGTCCAGAATGCCAGTCACTTAGTTATACACATCCTCATCTTTTAGAGGAATGGAATTACAAAAAGAATCACTTAAGCCCTAAAGAATTAAAAGCGAGTTTTAAATTAAAAGTAGAATGGAAATGTAAACAAGGACATGAATGGACTGAATCCATTTCAGATAGAGCCACAAAAGGAAGTACATGCCCTACGTGTAAAGAGCATTAATAAATGAGAAAGCTTATGCTTATAACCATCCAAAACAGAAAAATACTGTTTGGACTGGTTATATCTGTGTGAGCTTTTTTTGTTTTTTTTATAAAAAAGCTCTATTAGTCTAAAAAAAATAGAAAAAGTCATTGTTTAAAAAACTGATTTGCTATAATGAATCCAGAAAAAATAAAAAACAAGAAGGAATTCAGAAAAAATGAAGAAAATAACTAGTTTTTTATTATTATATCCGGAATTAGAAGAACAATGGTGTTATGAGAAAAATATTGGGTTAAACCCTTTACAATTAAGCTCTGGTTCGGAAAAAAGGGCTTATTGGAAGTGCAAAAAAGGTCATGAATGGGAAGCGCCTATTCTGAAGAGAACCTCAAGGGGGCAGGGTTGTCCATATTGTGCAAACCGAAGGGTATGCAAAGATAATGCTTTAGCTACTGTTAATCCTACACTAGCAAGCCAGTGGAACCTTCGCAAAAATGGTGAATTAACTCCAGACCTCGTAACCGCTCATACAGGGAAAAAGGTATGGTGGAAGTGTAAAGAGGGGCATGAGTGGGAAGCGACCATTAATGCGCGAAATAAAGGCGCAGGGTGCCACTATTGCACAAAGCAAAAGACTTTAATCGAAGATTCTCTATACACATTAGTTCCACGTCTTTTAAAAGAGTGGAATTATGAAAAAAACAGAAATATAAGTCCTAAGGAAGTTCCGCCTGGCTCTGGAAAAAAAGTTTGGTGGAGATGTACGGAAGGGCACATATGGCAAGATAAAATAATAAATAGATATAAAAATGAAACTGGTTCCTGTCCTACTTGTTCTTCATTAGGTTATAAAAGACCAGATTTAGCAGCCCAATGGAACATGAACAAAAATAGTGAATCAGTATATAAGATTAGTCCGGGGGCACACAAAACAGTTTGGTGGAAGTGTGAAGAAGGTCATGAATGGAAAGAAAGAGTAGACTTTAGAACTCGAAAAGAAGGAGCAACATGTCGTGTTTGTGAATCCATCTTTATAAAGCATCCTGAGTTAGTAGAAGAATGGGATGATAAGCAAAATAATCAAGATATCAAAGCTCTTAAACCTGGTAGCAGGAGTAAGGTATGGTGGAGATGTCGTTACAATCATTCATGGAAAGCAACTGTAGCTCATAGAGCATTGCGTGGTCAAGGATGTCCTAAATGTAACCCACAAACATCAATGCCGGAACAATACTTAACCTATGCCTTATCTAAACACTTTGAGGACACCGAAAATCGAAAAAAGATAGATAGCATAGAATTAGATATTTATATTCCCTCTCTTTCCGTCGGTATTGAATATGATGGCTCTAGATGGCATGGTAACAAACTAAGAGCAGATATTGAAAAAGATTTATACGTGGCTTCTAAGGGTATTACCCTTATTCGAGTACGTGAAAAGGGTTTGTTTTCTTTAAAGACATCAAAATGTTTTACCATCTCTAGTCGTCCTAATGAAGATGACCTACATAATACTTATAAAAAACTATTAGAATACATACATAGCTTGAAAAAATCATCTATTCAAAATTTAAAACCAAAAAAGATAGATTTGGTAGATGTAATGGAATACATAACATACATAAAAAAAGAAAAAAGTCTTGCTACTACTCATCCTCATTTAGAGAACGAGTGGGATTACAAGAAAAATGGGAATTTAAAACCTCATCATTTTACCCATGGTTCCAAGTTAGAAGTCTATTGGATTTGTGAGAAGGGACATTCGTGGAAAAAGATTATTAGCAAACGTTCTCGTGGAGAAAACTGTCCCTACTGCTCTGGTAGGAGAGCCGATAAGGTAAACAATGTGCTTGTTCAATATCCAGAAGTCGCAAAAGAGTGGCACCCTGTTAAGAATGAAGAGGTAACTCCTGAATCTGTTACACCTATATCTAGTAGAAGAATTTGGTGGCAGTGCAAAAAAGGTCATGAATGGGAAGCGATTGTAGGTTCACGAACAGCCAATGGGACGGGATGTCCTTATTGTACAGGTAAGATGGCTTCAGAAGAAAACAACTTAAAACTAAAAGTTCCTGCATTATGTAGCGAGTGGCACCCCACAAAGAATGGGGAATTAACGCCTCAAAATGTTACTCCACGTTCTGCAAAAAAAGTTTGGTGGAAATGTACGCAGGACCATGAGTGGAAGGCAACTGTCTATCATAGGGTAATTGATAAAACAGGTTGTCCATATTGTTCAGGTCGAGTACCAACTTTAGAGAGAACATTAGCGGTTAAACACCCCAACTTATCAAAAGAGTGGCATCCAACAAAGAATGGTGACTTGACACCCAAACAAGTAAGTTTTGGGTCTTCTAAAAGGGTATGGTGGAAATGTAGTAAGGGACACGAATGGGAAACACGAATATGTAACCGAAACAAGGGAACAAATTGCCCTACTTGCTATGAGGAAAGTCGAAGAAGGAAATAAAAAAGAACCTTGTGTTTATTGCTGATAAACACAAGGTTCTTTTCTTTTTTATACTTAGAAAGTATCTCTAAATATAATCATGGCTGTAAAATGCTTTGCATACTCTTCTTTATCACTATGGTATTTGATATCCAGAATTTCAGCATTACTTAATGCTAAATTACCTAAGTAATCATTTACTTTAGTTTGCAACAAACCAATTGTTTTTTCTTCAAAAAATTCTACTTTTAAACCTTTTGCAGAACCAAACATGTCATCAGCTCCCTTCCTTAAAAGCAACATAGTAATAGAAGAAAGGGGATGAAAAATCAATATTTAGTTGCAATTTATAGTGGTTTGTTAATCTTTTTCTTTCTAAGAGCAGCTACTAAGGAGTAGGGTTCTATGAGAACTGATGTGATTTTTCTTACAAACGGAAGAGTGGTAAGAAAGCATAGCAGTAATGCAAACCCTATAATTAGAGCAAAGTCTCCTAGAGAATCAATTTTATTTAAAATTGGCTTTTTATATATAAAGAAACGAACAAAGAAACCATGTAAAAGATATGTATAAAGAGTATAGATACCTAAATTACTAAAAAACGTCTTTTTGCTTGTTACTAATGATAAAAATGCTGTACATGCAATAAACATTACTAGAAAATAAAACAATCTAAAACAAGCGGCTTCTATACCTTCAAACCCGTAATATGAATAAGGTCTGCTAGCCCATAACCACCTAAATGATATGTTATGGGAAAAATGAATATAAATAAAAAGACCGCTTAAAAATACAAGCGACATTAGCTTAACCGGCAACGATTTAAGGTATTCAAAATGTTCTTTCTTGAGCAAGAATCCAGCTAGAAAAAATGGGAAAAATGTAAAGGTTCTTAGTAAGCTAAATTCTTTATCAAAGTTATCGAAATATCCAGCTAACACAGCAATTAATATAGAAATAACAGATGAATACTGAAATTTCGAGATGAAATAAAGCATAATATGCCAGCAAAATAAACTTAATAAGAACCACATAAGCCAGTAAGGAGTAGACATAGACAAATCTAATTTCTTGTCATAGATAAGCGATATGAACAAGGAATAAAAGACTTCGAATAACACATAGGGTACAAGCAGCTTAATAATTAGTTTTTTATAATGTCCTTCTTTTCTGAAGTTCTTTGCAAAATAGCCTGAAATTAGAATAAATGTAGGCATATGAAAGAAATATATCCAGCCGTAAAAAGAATACAGAAGGCTGTTGGTAGAAGTAAAAGGTCGAATCGTATGACCTAATACAACTAAAAAGATTAAAATGAATTTTGCATTATCAAAGTAATAATCTCGTAACTTGGTACTAATAAAATACCACCTCCATAAAAAGGTATTTAAAATTTAATTTTGATATCCTATTTATATTAAGATTGATAGCATTCTTAATATAAATAGGATAAAAGCGAACCTCTACTATTTATAGCAGGGGTTCGCTTTTATAATTTAACCTTGCCTATAATTAAGAAAAATAGATTTTATTAAATACATATACTTGAATATTAAGATGTATATTTATCTGTTAATTTGGAAATTATAGAGACATATTCAATATTTATTACTTTTCATTTTTCAGAAGATTATTTTAGGAGGAATCAAAAATGGCTTTAATGTATGCAAACGTAACGGTAGAAGGAACAAAGGACTTATTTTTTCATATTTTCACAACGGAAACTCTTTCATTAGAAAGACGTGAAAGAACTGGTGTAGCTGGGAATGACCCAGAAGAGTGGAAACGTACATATACAGCGGATGAAAATGGTCAGCTATACGTAAACCCTTCGTATGTATTTGGTTGTATGCGTGAGGCTGCTAAACACACAAAAAGTGGTCGTGGTTCTATCCAATCTAAACTTTCTGCAACTCTTCAAGTGCTATCTAATCGTATTGTATTTGACAGATATATGCCTGAAGAAATTACACAGGATGAAAATGAACCAGTGTATTTAGATGTTCGTTCTGTGCGCAATCCATCTACAAAAGGACGTAACGTACGCTATCGAGTAGCTCTTTCCCCTGGTTGGCAAACAAGCTTTGAAATTATTTGGGATAACACACTGGTAGCAACACATCAAATTGAAGCTGTGATTCATGATGCAGGAATGCTTGTGGGTTTGGCAGACGGACGTTCTATTGGTTATGGGCGTTTTGAAGTAAAAGAGTTTAACTCTATGCCTTACGAAGAGTACAAGGCTTCTCTAGGTAAGAAACCAAACAAAAAGAAAAAAACGGCTTAATTTATGCCTAGAAAACGACAGCCTAAAGAAATTTGGGATGTCACAAGAGAACGTGTATGGCTTAGGGATGGGTGTAAATGTGTGCGTTGTAAAAAGTCAGTGGCGTTAAATGAGTGTCACATAGACCATATACAAAGTGGAAAACTAGGTTCGAATGAAGATAGGAACTTACGAACTTTATGTGTGGTCTGTCATGTTCTACGGGCTGATTTAAGGCACAGAGGGATGATAGCAAAGGCTTTAGCTGAAGGTATTATTCCGCCGAATTGGAGACAGCTTGTATGGGAAGATAGTGAACTTATAATAGACGAAACATAGGGAATATAATACATATATTCTCTTTGTCTGATGGGGAGTTGTCCATTCCATCACTGAAGAGTTAGGACTACGGGGTAAGGTACGGTGTGTTATGGCGGGGTAAGGTGTGGTTTGGTCAGGTGTGGCACGGAGATGAAACAAAAGAAATGTATTAAGCATTTCTTTTGTCTAACAGATAATTGTCCAATCTGTTACTGATGAATTAGGGCTATGAGGTAAGGTACGGTGAGGGATGGTGCGGTACGGTTTGGTAGGTCAAGGCATGTTATGGCAAGGATAACAAAAAACCTTACAAACTTATTAATTAGATAATAAGTTTGTAAGGTTTTTGCCTATTCTGTAATATGTATTATTTTTAATATTATTTTAAGAGTATCTACTTAATTTCTATAAAAATAAAGACATAATGTCATAGCTCAGGAGAGCTATGACATTATGTCTGTTATATTAGTTAATTGTGTGTTTAATTGAGAAAATAGCTTCTAATTTAGCACCGTAAGCTTTTGCTGTTTGTGTAAAGTGAGCAATAATCTTTTGTTGTTCAGCCAAGAAATCATTTACATGCTTGAAGCGTAATGTGATTGTGAAAACACCATCAACTTTATCAATACCAAGCATTTCAATTTCAGTTTTTTGCTTAAATGCTTCAACTTTAGCCGTAATTTCAGAAATAACCTTTTTATTAAGAATCATTTCAATTAGATTTTCACCTGGGAAAAGCAATTCACTTAGAATTTCAATACTTTCCTTAGCATCAGTTGTGCCATATAAGGCATCCGTAATGACTGACTTTACATTTTGTTCAGGTGCTTCTTCAGTAGTGGTTGCTGTTGGCTTTTTTGCTTTGGATTCTGTAGCAGTACTCATGGATAATTCCTCCGTTGTATATAAAAGTAAATTGAATTTAATTTTAAGTTTAAACTTACGAATTTATTATACGAATTTAAAAGATAGAAATGGGGAAAATTCAGAAAAACTTTATTTACAGTCTCAATTTTTATGTGAAATTGAGAATTAAGAGTAGATTATAAAAAACATTTAAAAATCCTCTTCACAAATTCACTTAAATAAGTAAAAAAGAATAAAAGAGATTTGCTTAAAGTAACTGAACTTAAGAGAAAGAAAACGAGGAAAACCCTAATGTACCTTTAAATGTAATGTTGAATATATGTAATGGGGGTATGGAGATATGAGTAATAAAAAAAGAACAGTCTTAACAATGGCAGTTGCTCTTGGAATGGCTCTTTCTTATAGTGAGATTGCACACGCAGATAGTGCACCTGGAGATGTAGTTATTACTTTAGGTAAAGACTTAACTCAACAACAAAAAGATGGTTTGTTAAGTAAAATGAATGCTCAGAACGATTCTATTGTGTTAGAAGTTACAAATGCTGAGGAAGAACAATATTTAGGAAAGCTTTTACCTAAAACAAAGATTGGTACAAGAGCTATTTCATCGACTAAGATTACAATTGGAACAAAGGGCGAAGGGCTGAATGTACATACTGAAAATATTAACTGGGTAACTGAAGATATGTATAAAAATGCTTTAGCTACAGGTGGTGTGACGGATGCTTCTGTAGAAGTAATGGCTCCATTTGATGTTTCTGGAACAGCTGCTTTAACAGGTATTTTTAAAGCTTACGAAACAACAACAGATAAGAAAATATCAGAAGAACAAAAAGAGGTTGCTAATAAAGAGTTAGTAACAACAGCGGAACTTGGCGATTCTATTGGTTCTCAAAACGCAGCTGAATTAATGGAACTTACAAAAGCGGCATTAGCAGAGCAAAAGCCAGCAACAAAAGAGGAAATAGAACAAATTGTTCAGAATGCAGCTACGGAAAAAGGCGTAGAACTTACCAGCGGAGATAAAGAAGCTGTAGTAGGTGTACTTAATGATATTAAAGATGCAGGTGTGGATTTTAATTTATTAAAAGACCAAGTATCTGAAGCGACAAAAGAAAAAGTGAATGCTATTTTAAATAGCGAAAAAACACAAGGACTAATTGAGAAATTAGGTAGTTTCTTTAGTTCAGTCGTAGAAACAATTAGAGGTTGGTTTTCATCTGTAGAAAAATAAAAATACTACAGTGCTTTTAGAATAAGTCTAAAGCGCTGTAGTATTTGTTTTTTTACTTTCTAGCGATTAATTATCCACCATAACTTCGTGAGCTTGAACCAAAACCACTACTACTGCTTTTAGAAGAGCTAGAACTATAGCTAGAAGAAGTAGATGACTTCTTTGTACCAGTACTAATAGATGAAGAACTTGAATTAGTACTCGTTTTTGGCGCAGTTGTTGTGGAAGATTGAGAGTGTGTCTGTGTTGACTTAGTATCTGGCTTAGATAAATCTACAGACTTATTTGTAGTAGATTTAGATGTTTCTCCGGATTTAATAGAGTTAGTTGTTTTTTGATTTGTTAAGTTTGAATGATAAGTTGGCGTTCTATGATTATTAATTCCGTTATGATAACTTGAATGATTGCTGCTTCCATTGTTAGATATTAACCATAACCACCAAGGGAACGAAGAACCGAAATGATTTGATGACGTTGTGGTTGGCTCGCCATTATCATTTAAATCCGCAATAAAGTCTTCTAGTTCTTTCTTATCGTAATTGCAGTTATCACCTTGTTTTTCTAAATAATCTTCAATAGCATCAATATCGACATTTGGATATTTAGAAGCTAAATTATCTAATTCTACTTCACATTTATCACCGGTCTGACTTGTTTTTGAATTTGCCTGTGTATTATCTTGTTTTTTTTCATTTGTATCTTCAGACTTTTTAGTAGTGGCACTAACTTCTTTTGGTGGTGAGGGCTCTGATTGAGGGGCTCCGCAAGCTGAAGTTACCGCTAAAGCAGCAGTCATAATACCTGTCATCATTGTTCTTGTCTTATTCATCTTTTTCATAAATGACTCCCTTTAATATGTGTTAATATTTAATATTCCTACTAATTAATAATATAGCAGAGTATGCTTTTTTCTTTTATTTTATATGAAAATTCTAACACATGTATAATATTTCTAAAACTATAATAATAGCATTGTTTAAAAAAGTAATGATATTGAAAATTGTTTAATGGTTCATACATGCTATAATGAGGTTGAAACAAAAACAAAGGAGAATTTAAAGAGAGAATGAAAAAGAAAACGAATATACAAGACCAATTTATTAATCAATGCAGAAAACAAAATGTACCTATTACTGTTTATACTTCAAATGGATTCCCTATCTTTGGAAAAGTTATTTCATATGATGATTTTACACTTTTCTTAGAAGATAAGACAGGTAAAAAACAGTTAGTATATAAATCCGCTATATCTACTATTACTGCGGCAAAAGAAATTGATATGTCGTTTAATAAAAGTGAAGAACAGAAATGAAAAAAGCAGCTATTATTTTTAAAATAATAGCTGCTTTATTTTTACCTAGTGTTTTTAAATTTTTTTAATAAGTTGTTTTGTATCACTTTGTCTGAAAGGCTCAAACGTTCTAACAGAGAAGGTTGTTGTTTACTACAAAATGATTTAGACACCGAAGCATGCTTTTGCAAGTCATAGCAAACCTCTTTACCATCTGTGTTATCGAAGTAATAATTCTGATTAATGTAGCCACCGTTTCTTAAAACCACCGTATTATTTTTGTTACTAAATAAACTATTACCAAACATATATTTTGGTTTTTCCTTTCCCAATAAATGAAATAGGGTAGGTGCTACATCTAACAACCCCCCTACGGTAGGGATAGTAGTTGCTTTTAATTCATCACCTGGAACATGCATAATCAAAGGAATACGCAAGTCTTCTAAGTAATAGTCTGTACTGTTTATGTCTTTATTCAGAAACTTAGCGGTTGTAGGGTCATCTTTTACAAATCCAGTATTATGGTCACCGTATGTAATAAAAATGGTGTCATCCCAGAGTCCTTTTTCTTTTAAGTCATTAATAAACGTTCCTACTTGTGCATCTACATAGTGAACTGCTTTTAAGTAATTTCCAACTTCTGTTCCTTCTAATTCCCCTACATTTAATGTGTTTTTACTGTTAGCAAAGTTAAATGGATGATGACTAGTTACTCCCACAATAAACGCATAAAAAGGTTTCTGTCTTGTTGATAATATTTGGCTCGTTTGTTTTAGCAAGGAACCATCACTTAAAAACGGTCCTAAACGCTCATCGTCTTTTAATTCTTCTAAGCTATAGAACTTATCAAAACCAAGACTAGCATGAGCTAAATAACGATTCCAAAATGATTTATTATTTCCATGGAATGAGTACTTGCCATAACCATCTAAATTATGAGCAATAGAGTCAAATGTATTGTCAGGGTACAAAACATGTACTGACCCAGTTTGTAATGGATATAACGATGCATTAACCATTATTTCAGCATCTGAAGTACGTCCTTGTCCCGTTTGGTCAAACATATTTGAAAAGTACACATTGTCTTTTGCTAACTTATTTAAATTAGGTATTATTTCTTGTCCATTTACTTTTTGATTAATAACAAATGCTTGAAGCGATTCAAATTGAAAGATAACAACGTTCTTCTTTTTGGCTATACCATAATACGGTTCTTGCTTGTTATTCATTTGATTATCATTAAACCAGTTATCTATCTCACTGAGTTCTGTTTTTGTAAACGATTCTTTGTTCAAGAAATTCTTATCAACGAATTTTTTAATATCCAATCCATGAAAAGCAGGTAAACTAATTACTCTATAAACCGCAGCATTAGAATAAGATTGTTCAAATAAGTCAGTACCGTGTTTCTTAACATACGAATGAATGGGAAAGAACATCATTGAAAACCCAATAGCTAATGACAGAATCGCCGCAATGAAACGAAGGTTAAGAGCAAAGGAGATGTTCCTAACTTTAATTTTTAAATTAAAAGGATTTAAAACCTGAAGTTTACGATTAAAAAGTAAAAGTAAAATCCAAATGGGTATGGAAAGAAATACTTTAAAATCGCTTAGTTTAATTAAATAAAAAATACTGTCTTTAATATCTACAGTTTGTCTAGATTGTGATAGGACAGGAATGGTAATAAAATCTCCAAAGTAGCGGTAATATACAAGGTCTAGAAAGATAATAAGACTTCCTAACATATCTGTAATTACCATTGCTAAAAGTTGGTGCTTTCTCTTTTTAAATAACAAAATAAAGGTTAAAAAATTAAATCCTATGGCTAAATTAAGGTAAGTATGATACTCGTTTGAAAACTGCATGTTTAATTGATGCAGTAGCCAATATTGTTTTGCACATAGCAAAACAATGAAAAAAATGTTTATAAACAGAGTAAAAAATATAGATTTCTTCATTGTAATCACCTATTGAGTGGTTTACGATTTTTCAGGGGAATTCCTTCAAGTTTAACAACAATTAGCTGGCTGGAAAGAAGAAATATAGAAGAAGGGTAATCTTAAAAAATGTAAAAAGACCAATAGGAAATAAAATGAGTAAGTATAAATCCGTAGAGGTGAATATAAATGGAATTAAATATAGATGAAATCAAAAAAATTATTCCGCATCGCTATCCTTTTTTACTGGTAGATAAAATTAAAGAATTAGAGATTGGAAAAAGAGTTGTTGGTATAAAGAATGTAACAGCAAACGAAGAGTTTTTTAATGGACACTTCCCTGATTATCCTGTTATGCCAGGAGTCCTTCAGCTAGAAAGTGCAGCTCAAGTAGGCGCAGTAGCCTTGCTAAGCATGCCTGAGTATAAAGGGAAAATTGCTTTCTTTGCCGGAGTAGAGAAATGTAGATTTAGAAAACAAGTCCGCCCAGGTGATACCCTACATATTGAAGTGGATGTCTTATCTATCCGCAGAAATATAGGAAAAGCAAAAGCGGTTATTACAGTAGATGGACAAACAACAATGGAAGCTGAAATAATGTTTGCAATTGAAAAATAACATATCTAAAGACCTGCCTTACAGCATATTCATAAGGTGGGTCTTTTTTGTATTTACAAGAAAGATTATCCACTTTATATAGCTTTATAGTATAATATAAAAAAAACAGGAGGTTACCTAAAAAATGGGTTATATAGTAGGATTAGTATCTTTATTATTTTTAGCAATTAGTATTCATGATGGGAATTATTTAGTAGCAATTATTTCAGGTGTAGTTTTACTCGGTGTAATTTCTGTAAAATTCTCTCCAGACGAGGATAAGGCTAAAGTTAATGCACAAAAAAATAATAATTACAACGGGAATAATTATGGAGGAACAAATCAAAGAACGAGAAGGGAAACTGCTGTAAGTAATGGTCAACAAAGAAATTATTCAAGTGACCATAACAATATAGATTATGATGATTATACAAGCAACCCTAAAAAAAATCGTCGGTATGACGATGATAATAATGACGAATATGTTAACTACAAAAATAATGATAATTATTCTAACAATAATGAATACGAAAGTTATGAAGAAGAAAAAAAGAGAACTAGGGAGAATGAGAAAAGAAAAGCAGAAGAGGAAGCTTATTTTTATAGAAGGCATGATGGACCTGAATGGAAAGTAAAAGCTGCCGATGACGTTTTAGGGAGAACTACTAGAGAACGAGAATATGAAGATGATAAACACGACTACCATCCTGTTTGCAGCGAATGTAATCATAACGAAAGTGATTGCCGCTGTTGTAGCGAATGCGGGAAATATCGTTGTGAATGTTGTCGGGAGTGCGGAGAAGCTAATTGTATTTGTTGTAGAAACTGTCGTACCTATCCATGTGAATGTTGTGATGAGTGTGGTGAGGCAAGATGTCGTTGCTGTAGTCGATGTAATAGTTATCCATGTGATTGCTGTGATGAGTGTGGGAACCCAAATAGTAGTTGTAGGTGCTGTAGTAGATGTGATAGTTACCCATGCGATTGCTGTGATGAATGTGGGAACCCAAGTAGTAGTTGTAGGTGCTGTAATCGTTGCGATAGTTACCCTTGTGAATGCTGCGATAGCTGTGGTCAACCTGACAGATATTGTAGATGTGACTAGAAGAGGGCGATTTTAAAAAATAAATATATAAAAACATTAAGGCTTAGTTTATAATCTTTATAAACTGAGTCTTTTTATATTGTCAATATAGATTTATAGCTCTAATGATAATTTATAAAACTATAAAGTTAGTTTTAACAAATTATAAAAAGTGCTGTTATACTTAAGTGAAAATCGGAAAAACAAAAACTTTTTCCGAGTATTGGAGGATTTTTTTATGCGTAAGATTGTGTATTTAGGAGCATTTGTACTTTTGGTAGCTGGTTATAGTGAAGGGAGTAGTTCCTATACTTATTTAGCAGTTGCTGTAATTCTTATTAATTTTTTAAGTAAGAGGAAAAAATTATTAGCAAATAGAGGCTCAAATAATTATAAATCACATGGGCACAGAGGAAATTATCAAGGAGGAACCAATAACAGAGCAAGAAGAGAAACAGCAGCAGGTTCTGGAGGAAGAAATAACACTAATTTTAATAGTGATTACAATCCTACTCCAAAGCCTGATAATTATGGTTTTGGGAACAATGAAAGCTACGAAAACAACTATTCAAACACTAATTTTTCTAATGCAGGCGATGCTCGAAAAAAAGCTGAAGATGATGCATATTGGGAGAAAAAGAAAGCTAAAGATGATGCATACTTTTATCGTAAAAACGGGGGTCCTGCGTGGAAAGTTAAAGAAGCAGATGATAATTTAGGACGAACACAAAGAGAACGTGATTATGAAGATGACAAATGGAACTATAACCCTGTATGTCCTGAGTGTAATTATGAAAACTGTCGTTGCTGCAATGACTGTGGAAGTTATCCATGTCAATGTTGCCGTGAGTGTGGAGAAGCAAATTGCCGATGCTGCAATAATTGTGACAGATATCCATGCCAATGTTGCAGAGAATGTGGTGAGGCACACTGTCGTTGTTGTAGTCGTTGCGATAGCTATCCATGTGAATGTTGTAGTAGATGTGGTCAGCCTGACAGATACTGCCGCTGTGATTAATTAAACAATTATAAACATCATGCAAAGCATTAGAATTCTATTCTAATGCTTTTCTTTTATTTTCCAAATGTATTTCTGCTCAACGAGCATAGTTTTATATAAGTTTAGTTTTTTAATCATTTTTTTGCTTAATTAGCTTTTTAGTGTTATAAACTAGCAAAATTTCACGTTATATGAAAGGAGTGTTTTTTTGAAAACGAAATATTGCAGGGAATCAAAATCAGTTCACACATCTAGAGTCTTCCCAAACGATTTTAATGACCATAATACGTTGTTTGGAGGGAAGTTAATGAGTGATGTAGATATGATTGCTTCAATTGCTGCTACAAGACATTCAAGAGCTGAGTGTGTAACTGCTTCTACAGATTCCGTAGATTTTCTTCATCCGATAAATCCAGCAGATAGTGTGTGCTATGAAGCTTTTGTTACACATACGGGCACATCTTCAATGGAGGTATTTGTAAAGATAATTAAAGAAAATCTAATGACAGGTGAACGTATACTTGCTGCTACTGCTTTTTTAACGTTTGTAGCTTTAGATGAAAATAAGAAGCCTATGGTTGTTCCTCAAGTAGTTCCAGAAACGAGAGAAGAAAAGAAATTATTTGAAACGGCTGATGAAAGAGCAAAAAGAAGAAAAGAAAGAAGAGAGCTAAGTAAAACAATAGCAAACTTTTTTACCACAAAAAAACCTTGGGAATAAACGGAAGAAAATAAATAAAAGAGCAGAAAAAGTTCCCTTTTTTAAGCTTTTTATGTATTATCAATCAGATTTAAAACAAGAGATTTAAGATAAGAGGAGGATATGTACGTGTCAAAGAAGATTTTATTCGACCTAGATAATACTTTAGTAGGTAGTTATCGCAATAAGGAAGGCAAAATAGTCCTCGAAGCAAGACCAGGAGTATTAGAATTGCTAGATAAGCTGCGTGATTTAAAAAAGCAAAAAGATATTAAATATATATTGTTTACAAACGTATCGCAAAAGTGGGTTGAAGTAGAAATGGATATATTAGAAGCACATGATTTCTTCGACGATGTAATTTATAGAGATACCTTACTAACTGTAACACCGGGTTCCATAGAAGAAAAAATCTTTGGAACAGAAGGAGAGTTTTATGGTTTAAAACCATTTTCAGTAATTGATGGGGATTTACTTCTTATAAATGATAACCCGTTTATGGAGAAAGCCGGAGAAGCTATTAGGTCCGAATATGAGTCTCAAGAATCAACTCGTAAAATTGACTTTTGTAAGGTTTCTTTCTATGAAGCAATAGACCCAAGGAGATACGAAATTATAGAAGAGCTTGAAAAACGCGAAGAAAAAACAGAGTTTGACGAAAAACGACTTCAACATATGAGAGAAAATCTAGATAAAATAAACATAGATAATGAAACAGAGATGGAAAAGGTTTATGATAGTGTACTAGAATTCACTTTTGGTGTTTCTCATGCACAAAGACAGGAAAAAGAAACTGAGGATACAGAGTTTAATGACTTTGAATTACAAGTTCAAAAACTTATTGATTTATATTTCTAGAATGCACTTCTTAAAGAAGGGCATTCTTTCTTTTTTAAAAAACTTATAAAATAAATTCGGAAAAAGCAACACTAATTTCTAAATCTATTTATAATATATAAAATTTGATAGTAAGGTATCTACTTAGTAGAGATTTAATAGGGAATTTGGTGAAAATCCAGAACTGTCCTCGCAACTGTAAGTGTGACGAAATGAGTATATCCACTGTGCAACATGCACGGGAAGGACTCAAAGTAGAAGTAAGCACAAGTCAGGAGACCTGCCTTTCTATCGTAATGTTTTATCTTCTTCGAGGGTTGGGAAGGTTGGGCGCTATTGTTTGTATTTCGTTAGAGTTTATTGCTCAGCAAATATACAGATGTATACCGTTCAGCCGACTCCCAGTCTTCATGTTGAAGAGTGGGTTTTTTAGTGTTTGTTTTTAGTGTCGAAGGGAGAACGCGTATGTCCACAACAGTTTTAGAAAACAAAGAGAATTTGTTAACAGGTGATTACAATGGGGTAAAGCAGTTTATTTTAGAAAAGGGTAAAAACTTTCCTAAGTTGAATATGGAAAAGTTTGCTGAAGAGGTAGCTCTTATCCTTAAAGAAAAAGGACCAATTTCAAAGGGAAAAATGAGAAATGAAATAGTTTTAAGAGGGTTAGCTAATATTGATATTGACGAACCAGAATGGACAAATTTCTGTGCTCAAGTTCAATTGGAAGGCTATTATGAACAGGCTGCTCAAAACAGAGGATATGATTCTAATGAAAAGTACGGTTCTTTCCTTGAACTCATTAAAATCCTTACGGAAAAAGGCATTTATCGTCCGATGTTTCTTCATGCGTATACTGAAGAAGAAATAGCAGAGTTAGGTGAAGTAATAGATGCTTCAAAAGATAACTTGTTTACCTATATTGGTTTGTTAACATTAGCGGATAGATATTTAGCTACTGACTTTGAAAAACATACATATGAATTGCCTCAAGAGAGATTTATGATTATCGCTATGACGCTTATGATTCAAGAACCTAGCCATAGAAGAATGGCACTTGTAAAAGAAGCATATTGGGCACTCTCAAACTTGTATATGACGGTAGCAACGCCAACACTATCTAATGCTGGTAAAACGCATGGTCAACTAAGTAGTTGTTTTATTGATGTAGTAGAAGATAGTCTTGATGGAATTTACGGTAATAACCATGACGTAGCACGTTTATCAAAAAATGGTGGAGGTTTGGGTGTTTACTTAGGTAAAATTCGCTCAAGAGGAGCTGCTATTAAAGGATTTAAAGGTATATCCGCAGGTGTAATTGCTTGGATGAAACAATTAAATACAACCGCTGTTAATGTAGACCAGCTAGGACAACGACAAGGGGCTATAGCGGTTTATTTAGATGTTTGGCACAAAGATATATTCACACTGCTAGAAGCACGATTAAACAACGGGGATGAGCGTTTAAGAACGCATGACTTGTTTACGGGTGTGTGTATTCCGGATTTGTTCATGGAAACTGTTGAACAACGAGGGGAATGGCATTTATTCGACCCTCATGAAGTCGAAAAAGTAATGGGGTATTGCTTGGAAGACTTTTATGATGAAAATGAAGAATTCGATGTAAATGGTAATCGTATTATTTCAGGTACCTTCAGAGAGAAATATCAAGAATGCGTTAATAACCCTAACTTATCTAGAACCACTGTTCCGGCTATAGAGATTTTTAAAAGTATCATGATTAGCCAATTGGAAACAGGAACACCATATATGTTCTATAGAGATGAAGTAAATCGACAAAATCCAAACAGCCATAATGGTGGCATGATTTATTGTAGTAACCTTTGTACGGAAATAGCTCAAAACGGCAGCCCTACTTCTATCGTAGAAGAGATTACAAAAGACGGTATGATAATTATTTCTAAAAAACCTGGGGATTTTGTTGTATGTAACCTTAGCTCTATTAATCTAGGTAGAGCGGTACCTGATAATGTTTTAGAACGTTTAATTCCAATTCAAGTTCGTATGCTAGACAATGTAATTGAACTAAACGACATTCCTGTATTGCAAGCAAAATTAACAAATGAAAAATATCGAGCTATTGGATTAGGTACTTTTGGTTTCCACCACTTACTTGCTAAGAATAAGATTTATTGGGAAAGTGAAGAAGCTCTTAAATTCGTACAGGATGTGTATGAGCAAGTTGCTTATCTTACAATCAAATCAAGTATGGAGCTTAGTAAAGAAAAAGGTCATTATCCAAACTTTCCTGATAGTGATTGGCATACAGGAGCTTACTTTGATAAAAAAGGCTACGCTGAGTTAAATGGTAATTATGATTGGAACGAATTAAAAGAAGAGGTTATGAAAAACGGCATAAGAAATGCTAATTTAATGTGCGTTGCGCCAAACTCTAGTACTTCCATCATTGCCGGTTCTACAGCGAGCATCGACCCTATATTTAACTTAAAGTATTCAGAAGAAAAGAAGAACTATAAAATCCCAGTAACTGTTCCAGAATTAAACCATGAAACGTATGAGTATTACAAAAAAACTGCTTACATGATTGACCAACACTGGAGCATTAAACAAAATTCTGTACGTCAGCGTTTTATAGACCAAGCGATTTCATTTAACCTCTATGTTGCAAATGATATTAGAGCAAAAGAGTTATTAGACTTGCATATGACAGCTTGGAAAGAAAAGCTTAAAACAACATATTATGTTCGCTCACAATCTGGTGATGACATTGACGATTGTGAAAATTGCCATAGCTAACTTATAAACAAAAAGGGGACTACTGATTTTCAGTGAGCTCTCCTTTTTCTAAATATTAAATGAAAGAGAGTGTATTAAAAAAATGACTAAACAAATTGAGAAACGTTCAATTATGAATTACGAGGCACCAAACCGCTCAACGGGAATTGTAAATGGTAGTTGCTCTAACGTATTAAATTGGGATGATGTACGTTTTTCTTGGGCATATCCAAAATATAAAAGAATGCTAGCAAATTTTTGGACACCTTTTGAAATTAACATGTCTCATGATATTAGACAGTTTCCTACACTAACAGAGGTAGAGCAGGAATCATTTTTAAAGATAATTGGATTACTTGCATTATTAGATAGTATCCAATCTGATTATGCACAAAAAGCAGCGGAATTTATTACAGATTCTTCAGTTAACGCATTGATGATTATTTTAGCTCAACAAGAAGTAGTACATAATCACTCTTACTCTTATGTGCTATCAAGCATTGTTCCGAGGGCAAAACAAGAAGAGGTATTTGACTACTGGAGAAACGACCCTATTTTACGTAAACGAAACACCTTTGTTACCAATGGGTATAAGGACTTCGCTGAAAACCCAACAGTAGAAAACTTCTTAAAATCAATGGTATATGACGTAATTTTAGAAGGGCTATTTTTCTATTCAGGCTTTGCCTTCTTCTATAACCTAGCAAGAAATCAAAAAATGGTGGCTTCTTCTACGATGATTAACTATATTAATCGTGATGAACAAATCCACGTTGGATTATTTGCAGATATATTTAAAGAGGTACTAAATGAAAATCCTGAATACCGCACAGAAGAGCTCGCTAAATTTGTAAATGACACATTTATTAAGGCTGCGGAGTTAGAAATAGAATGGGGTAAAACCATTATTGGTAACAAAATTGACGGACTAAGTATGATAGAGGTAGAAGCATATATTAAGTTTATGGCTAATAAACGAGCAAATCAACTTGGCTATGCTAAACCTTTTGAAGGTTATGATACAAATCCGATGAAGTGGATTGTAGCGTATCAAAACGTAGATGAAGGTAAAACTGACTTCTTTGAACAAAAGTCTCGTCAGTATACAAAAGCATCAGATGCAAATGGTTTTGACGATTTGTAAAAAGTAAAAGGCAAGGAACCTATGTTGTATGTAGGTTTCTTGCCTTTTAGTATTAAAAGTAATGTCTTTGTCTTACTTCATTTGTTAAAGGACCGTGATAAAGACCTTCATCAGTTAGTCGTTGCAATGTATTAGTTTGAGCATCGTTCGGTGTACCTTCAATTCTAGCATTCCATACAGCAAGGCAGTTGCTCTCTTGGCACAACCAGGTCATAAAATCAAAATAATATTCACGAGGGCATTTAGCATTTAACTCAGCTCGTGTGATATTTTGTTGTTCACATGTAATAGCAATTAGCTTTTCTTGATGGCTAGGTGTTGCATACATAATAACGCCAGTATCATTAATAATAATTTCCAAATAATCAATGAAAGTCTCTTTATGTGTTTTAAAATCAAATGGTTGGCGTAATACTTCTTGTTCATTCATTAGAATTCTCCTTTTGTTTTTAGTATTAAATCCGTAGTTATCCTTTCTAAAGTATATCCTAAATAAAGGTATAAGGACATTTACATATAATGAATTTTTGTCAGTTTTAATAGAATTAAAAGAGCTAACCTAAGGTTAAGGTAGGTTAGCTTAAAGTTGTAATGTTTACTAATTTAAATTATATTTTTACAGATATATCTGTCGGAAAAGGTATCTTGGTATTATCGTGTAAAACAATATAAGATTGTCCATTTTCCTCAATAGCTGTTACAGTTGAACCGTTGTATATTTCTATAATTAGCTTGTTGCGAGCAATATTTTGTTCTTCTTTAAGTACACAGTGTAAAGCATGCAGTTTTTTTAAAAAATCAAAGCGTTCTAAAACTTCATATATATCATCATTAATTGTTTCTTCTACCTCAAAGACCATTAAATAATCAGAAAAATAACTTCCGTGTAAATCACATGGAGTACTTCTAATAGCATCTATTAGAAATGAGTAACGAGTTCCTCCTGCATAATAGGATTCGTAATTCCCAAACGAAAAAGTTCTTTTTTGGTTAAGGATAACATCACCAGTATACTTCGTTTCGAATGTAACATCAGTAAAATCTAGGTCAACGAAGTTGTTTCCTATCTTAAATGTTTCCTTTTTTAATTCTACATTAGGACGAATAAACGTTAAATTAAATAGAAATTCATAAATTTCGGGTTTTATATCACTTACCATAAGTAATTTCTCTTGTTCAATGAATTCCTTCCAGTCTTCATTTAATTGTTTTAGTTGCTGTGAATAGGTTTGTGTCATGTTAAAACTCCCTTTGTGTTTTATATATTATAGCGGAGTTATTAAAAAAGGGGCAAAAGTAGATAGTAAAAAGGAGGAAATTAAGCCTGTATAGTCTAAGTAACAACAAAAATAAAAAAACCTCTCTTAATTAGAGAGGGTATAATTCTAATGTCATCATATTATTTTCTTTAATCCAAGCCCATAGCGCATCATCATCCGTATTATAAAATGGTGATAAAAGATAATGAGGTTGGTTTAAACTTTCAACAGAAAAAATAAACTGCTTATTGGTTAATAAAGAAAGGCGTTCTAAAAATAGTTCTTCGTATTCTCGATTTGCTTCTAAAATAATAACATCGGCAGAATTTGCGGATTCTATTACTTCTAACTCGTCAGTCATTTTAGCACGGTAACTCATTGGTAGTGTTACAATTTGAGAAGTTTTTCCCTTTTCAGTAATGCATTTTCTTATAGTCATCATTTTGTCATAAGACATAGGTCCTGTTACGACAAAATTATTGTTAGTTTCAATTGCAGCTTTAATATCGTTCATGTTGTTTTTTCTCCTTAAATATAAAAAACACCCAACAAAAAACCACTGTGGGCATTGATATATGTTGTTTTTTCTTTAACTTTATCATGAAAAAGCTAAAAGTCAATTAGCAAATTCAGAAAAAGTATAACTGTAATAGAATTGTTGCCTTCTAGTAATATTTTAGTGTTTTTGTAACTGCTCTTTTAAAAGTGAATTATAATGTAAACAAAAAAAGGAGAAATTACACATGAGAAAGGTCTACACATTTAAACAGTTGAGAGAAAGAGCTAAGAAGAAAGCAGCAGAAGAAGTCCATGAAAAGGAAGGTTACACAGGCTTTGATAGTGATATCCATTCTATTCTGATTACAGAAAGCTTAGAGGAAATGCTAAAGGAATTTCAATTAGAATTTAGTGAAATATCATGGGATAATCGATACGGAACACCTTCTATAGACTTAAACTCTGTAGAAATATCAGAAGCGTTCTTAAAAAAGTTTCTTACAAAAGAAGAGTTAGCGACTTTGCAGGAGCTCGAAAACATAACAGAAGGTCAAATGGAACATAAACTATTTGATGGAGATTATGAGAGTGAAGGATATGTACTAGATGTTGATTGTGACGATTTTGACCAGGAAGAAGCTATAGAGTTTTTAAATGAGTATTCGGATGACGAATTTGTTAAGGATATGTACAAGTTTCATACGTTGCTTGGCGGAGAGTTGTCGTCTGAAGAATTGGCGGAATTATTTACTCAGGTGGATGAACTAATTACTAAAATGAAGACACCTATTAATAATAAATTACATGAACAATGCCAAAAGATATACAAAGAACTTGAAAGAATTATCAGTGACTCATGTGACTATTATGAGTCTACGCAATATTGGTATGACAATTTAGAAGCTGAATCATATCCTCATGACGATTATTTGTTTAACTATCAAGGAGAAATTATTTTAAAGGATTTTGAATTTATCAAAGATGATTATAAACATATTTATCTGGATAATGCAGCCTAATAAAGAATAAGAGGAAAAAAATGAAGAACGTATACAAATTTACTTGTTTATCAGAAGATGCTAAGAAAAAAGCAGCAGAAGGTGTCTGTGAAATGGAACTTAAAAAAGATAGAGATTATGCTCATGAAACAATAACTATAGCACAATGCGTTAAATCAGTTGTAAAAGAAGAACTGCTTGAAGTTGACGATATATATTGGGATGCACCATATGGTCAACCTATACTAGATTTAAGTTCTGTTAAAATGACAGAAGAGTTTTTTGAGAAATTAATTACAAAAAAAGAATTTAAATTATTTAATGAAATTCAAGACCTAACTGGAGGATACTTAGAACACAAATTATTTGACGTTAATTATAATCGTGAAGGGTATGAGTTAGATATTGACCATAATGGAATGGAAGAAAAAGAAGCAATTAAATTTTTAATTAAATACTCTATTGATGATGAAATAAGAGATAAATACAAGTTCCATCTCTTGCTTAAAGCAGAATTTTCGTGTGAGGAAAAAGAAGAACTAATAAGAGAAACAGAAGAGTTAATTGCTCAGTTGTGTAAACCTATAAGTGAAAAAATTAATACTCATGCTAAAAAGTTATATAAAGAATTAGTGAATATCATTAAGCGTCATGAAGAATACAATGATTCCGAGAACTATTGGTATGATTGCCTGGAACATAAATTATATCCGTATGATATTTATCTGTTTAATTCTCATGGAGATGTTATTGTGGAAAATGAAAATGTTGCGTAAGAGGTACGTAAACAAGTTTATTTAGACAATATGGTATGGAAACATTAAAATTAAAAGAGCACCCTAATATATTAATGGGTGCTTTTTGTATGTGAAATGTACTGTACATACACATTTAATGAATGAGAAGTACATTTGTTTTAAAAACATATAAAATTTGAATTTAAGATAAAGAAGACACAAAAATAAGTAAATTAAGTGTTATTTATTGTTCTACTGACACATAGCTTGGTTTTGATTCATGAGTAGAAAAATACATAAAACTAGACGTACCAATTACAAATACAAAAAATAACACTACAATAAGTTTGCCTACATCCTTAGCAGACAGATGAATTCTAGATTTAAACATACCGATTTCCTTCCTATATTCTATTTTGATAAATACATTATAAATGACAATAAGGTAGAAAAAATACCCTTCAAATCTTGCCATTTTTTCTTATTATATAGCGGATTCTAGCAATTTAAATGGTACCAAAGACGTATTTTTAATTAAAACTTGAAATGTATATTCAGAATACATGGTTAGAATAGTACGTATGTCTATTGGTTTGTTCGTCCGTACGCTGTAATTCAGAAAGTTCTTCCTGAAGTGCTAAAGAATTCTTAAAGATGGCAGGATAGGATATGTTTAAATTTTTACAATCATAGTGATACCCATAAAAGAAATAGGGGAAACTGTTTAATTTTAAATCAGGGCGTTTAAAAACTTGAAAGGCACTATATACACCATGACTTCCTATGTATTCAAGGATACGTTTGCAATCACCGTCTAGGTCTTGCATATCCTCTTTTGTTGGGATATAAACTGTCCCAAATCCAAAGCTAACAAAAACCTCGTGTCCGAGATTAGTTAAGGTGGGAAGAGTCTCCAATAAAAGAGGGATAGTATCTTTATAATTCTTGAAAATACCCAACATCTCAAATGTTTCGTTATAAACGACATAGCGGAAGTCAATTGGCACTAAGGATTCGTATGTATTGTTTAAATGTGTTTTAATTGCTATTAAATTTTGTGGAAGTGTGCCGAACAATTCATGATTATAATTCATACATTGCTGTAATTGTGGATGATTAGCGTTAAATCGTACACATACTGTAGCTCCGTATATGTTTTTAGTGTCAGTCATCATAATCCTCATCATCAAAGTTTTCAGGCGGATTTTTCGAGAAATAATCTTCTACAAGTGCTTCCATTGACTGAGTAATATTATGCTCTTTTAATGATTTTTTCCAAGAAGGAGAAGGGAAAACACCCATACCAGAAGCATTTTGTTCACCGATACAAATTGAATAAGGGTCTGCGTAAACTTTAATTCCATTTTCACTCTTATAAAAATAGGCAAGTAGAGGTGCATCTGAACAACAACCACAAGCATATTTAAAGTCAGCATGCTCTACTTTGCTATTAACACTAGCTGAACTATAAAACACATTTCTCCAACGGTCCCTTTGTTCTGTTAGGTCAGGATAGATATTTATTAAGTCTTTAACTTTAGTTAATGAATCAATTTTATTTTGCAAATCTTTAATTTGTTTATTAAGGCTTTCTGCTAGTGTGGAGGACATAAAGAAACCTACTTTCATATGTGATTTTTTTCATTATACGAAAATAGGTAGATGAAATAGTGCAATTTTAAGATTTATTTTAAAAGAAAAAGTGAAGGCAGAATTAGGAATACCGTTATTTGATAAGTTGAATAAAATAGAATGCAATTTAAAAATATAGTTTTATAGATAAAAAGCTTAAGTAAGTAAAAATATTCTACGGCAAGTATAAACAGGAGGTGAAAAAATGGAAAGCGTACTTGATATGTTGATTGTGTGGGCTCTGCCGTTAATAGGGTTTTTATATTTAGTGGTAAGAATGCTTTTTAAAAAGAAGTATTTCATTTTGATTGGCTTTGTCACTAGTTTTATTTCTGCATACATAGTAACTACAGTTACCGAATCTTGGGTCTTCTTCTTTCCAGTCTATAATTTAGTCATATGCTTTGTTATATGCTACGGTATTGGATATGTTCTTCAAGTCCGCGCAGATAAAAAGCATAAAAAAGATAGGTAAAACTATAATTGTTTATAGCGGTCAAGTGCTTCTTTAATTTGGCTTATTTTTTTGACGCCAATTTTTTCAGGAATTTTAAGACGATAAAATTGATTTTCCTCAAAATAGCCGTTAATTAAGGGTTCAAGTTCATCAATATATATAACGCTGGAATTTTTGAGTGTGTTTAATATCCTGTAATCAAGTAATGGTAGACGAATAATGGTATGGCGTTTGTACTTATTATCTAAATTCCAGAGTTCAAGTAGAGTTTGCCTTTCTAAATCAATGCGGTTAGCAATAACATAAGCGTAATTAGCGCTGACATTGTATTTAGTAGCTAAGGAAGCTTTGTCTACGCCATTAATATAATCAACATAAATATTTAGATTTCGTACATAATTTAAATGCTTCATGATAACGACTCCTTATGTAGATAATTCAATATATTACCATTATATATAAACCATAATGCTTTGTAAAATACATTTAGATACAATTGGTGAGTAATTATGCCTATTTTAAATATGGTTTCAAATAAAAAAGATATGCTCACTAGGTAAGCATATCTTTTTTATTATTTATTCTTTTTTTCTACTACGTGAATTTGATAAAGTCTTGCTAATACGTGTGTTTTGTAAGACTCTAACCAACGGTCCTCATGCTTGTTGATGCCGACCTTTTTAAGCTCAGAAACGAAAAATCCTTTTGAATATAGATGCATTTTTAGGTGCCTCCTTTAGCTATAAATTGAATACTTATTTCAAATAAAAAAAGTAGAATCCTTGTTGCTTGTGTTGTATTATGGATTTAAACTATAAAATTAGTATTTTTAATAGTTTTTGAGTTTTTTTACAAGATTTGTTTGCAGACGGAAGAGTGAAAACAGAAAAAAGAATAGGGGGACATAAACATGTACTTAGGCATTATTATTGTGCTGCTTATCGCTATGTTTATTATTATCTTTGTCTCAAAGAAAAGGACAACTACATTAGAAAATAAGGTAAGGTCTTATCAGAAGAGCGATGGCAGCTGGGTTGAAGAGTTAAATAAAAGGCAGGAACCTAAGAGCAATTTGTTTAATAAGGAGCAGTTAAATCCTGAACTGAAAAACAAGTCAATTCCCACAAATTTAGGAATTAACAAAGGTTTAGGATTAGAGGAACTAGTTAATCGTTTAGAAACATCCTTAAATCCAGAATATATGCATCATGTAAAAGAAAGAGTTTTAAAAGAAGGTTCAATTCACGAAAAAGATTATGCTTGGTATTATCTTGAGTGGAAGAGATTCTTGCTAATGTCTAGTATATTGAAGGGCGTTCCAATGTATAGTGATGCTACCGATAAAATTTGGCATGAAGCATTAATGTTTACCAAGTCGTACGATGAATTTTGTATGGAATTTAAAAACGAGAAAATACACCATCAGCCAACTGTTGGGCAATCTGCAACAAACCCAATGAGAGAACGAACACTCTTCGAATATATGTACTCAATGTTATTTGTTGTTGAAGAAAATACAGAGATTATATACGGAAAATTTTTCACTAATCCAATTGATGAGGAAATACTAGAAGATATCTTTAAAGCTTCAGAAGAAGAGCTTAAAAACAAATATTTTAATGCTAATACATATGAAGCTAATAAAGTTGTGGAAAAGATTATTGGTAAGATTAAAGAACAAAGATTGGAATTTAAGTATAAACAAAACTCATTTATAGTTAAAGACGATAGAAGACGTAATGCAAGCAGTAATGGTTATAGTTCTTATCAAAACAGTTCTAAAAAAGAGCAAAATCAGTACGTTGATAATACGACAAATAGCTTTTTATATTACTCATTATTAAGTAATTCGGATGATTATGATGTAAAGAGTAATACTAACAAGAATGACCATGATACGAATAGTCATTCTAAATGTTCTGGTTGGTCAACATGTACTAGCTCTACACCAACACACACGCCGAGCCATACCCCATCATCACATGATAGTAGTCCGAAATCATCGTGTAAGAGCTGTTCGTCTTGTACGTCAAGTTCATGCTCAACAAGCTCTTGTTCATCATCTTGCTCTTCTTCGTGTAGTTCATAAATGATAAACACCTGACAATGTTTCTTTAAATTGTTAGGTGTTTTTTCTTGTTTCTGCAAACTATTGTTGTTAAAGAAGAGCAAACATAGTCAGAAAGGTGAGGTGTGATGAAACAAACTATAAACAAGTATGTAGTTATAATTGTGTTGCTAGTAGTCTGTATGATGATAGCTGCTGTTTTCTTTTACAATAACAATGTGAAATCTAGTACCAACAATTCGGGTACGTCTATTACTCAGAAGTATGACATTGTTATTTATGGAGGGGGGACTCAAGCAGTTGCTTCAGCTCTTAAAGCATCAGAAGTAATAAATAACAAAAAGAAGATACTAATGATAGTTCCTGAAAATCAGTTAGGAAGCATATTAACAGCTGGCGCACAAAACTTGTATGATGTGCGATATTATACATCAAGCAAATTACCGGAAGGGTTCCCTAAAAATTATCCTTGGGCTCAAGGTGGCTCCATGAAACTATTTTATGAGGAACCATCTATTGTATTTTCTCCAACTAAACTTGCAGAATTGCTAAAACAAGAAGTGAAAAAGCATTCCAATATTACTGTTTTGTATGAACATGATATTGAGCATGTTTATGCAAATTCTCAAACTAATAATGTTACAGCAGTAAAGATATACCCTTTAAAAAAAGATAACCACAACAGATATATTTATGACCAAACTGAATTTATAAAAGCAGAAGCACATACTTTTATAGATGCTTCAGAAACGGGTAAGTTAATATATAACTCGGGGTTATTTAAGGGCGTTGTAGGAAGAGAAGATATTAACAAAGATAAAAAGCAAATGGTTGCTACGCTTATGTTTAAACTAAAAGGGATAGATATGACACATGTTCAAAAACATGAAAAGGAAGGCTCACCATTTAAATTTTATTTTACTAACAAGGGAAGTTTAGGCATATTAGGTGGGTATGAAATTAATGAAGATGAGTCGTTTACAGCTTATAGTAACGAACACAAGCTTTTCAGGTTCAAGCCCTATAATGCAGGAGAAGATGGATATGTAGGAGCACATAATCAATCATCAGATACTGAAATGTGGATGAATATGTTTCTTGTGTATGATGTTGATGCTAGAAAGATGTGGCGGGATAAAGTAATTAATAATGGACTATATCCAAAAGAAAATGGAGAAGACCCTGAAATAGCAAGGGAACTGGCAATAAGTGAAATAAAGTCAGGAGAATTTATTTCACTTATTCGTAAATTGCCTGGAATGAAGAATGCAGAGTTAGTCACTGATAACAACAATGAACCAGTAGTAGGAGAGATTATGTATGTAAGGGAAAGTATTCATTCGTCAAATGAGGATGGAACTTTTGCTTTAACAAAGGAAGGCACTTTAGATTTGGGTGATAGTAAGTACTATGACAGAAGAATAGGATTAGGTTTTTATAACTTTGACTCTAATACATATGTAAAAGGAGAAAAACTCTCTGAACCAAGAACAGTAAAGCCTTGGTACGTGCCTTACGAGGTTCTGACCTCTACAGCAAATAATGTACTTATACCTGGATATGCTGCAAACATGGACTCATATACATGGAGGGCAATGAGGGTATATCCTAACTTAATTATGCTAGGTGATGCAGCAGGTATAGCCGCTGGATTAAATACAGAAGGTAGATTTACTATTAAGAATCCAAATGACAAGGAAATCCGGTTATTACAAGCTGAATTAAAAAAGAATAAAGCAATTCTAGAGAAATAGTACAGTATATCTGTACTATTTTTTTATTGGAAAATTTCATACGAGTTATTTAAAAGAACAGAAAGGGCGTAAATAAATGAATATATATCGAGCTACTTTTTATGGTTCTAATGGAGAGTCATTTAAAACGTTAATCCAAGGGAAAGATATTGAAGCGGTCAAAACAGCGGTTGGTGAAACAATCAATTCAGGAGGACATTTTGAAGTTGAAGGAAAAGGTAACCGCTACTTTTATGCAAATCCTAAAAACGTTGTGTTTATAGAATACGAATTTTTACTTGATAGTAAAAACTCAGAGTCTGGTTTTTCAGCATTCTTAAAAAGTGAAGATACTTATGTAAAAGAAGTGCTTGAAAATGTGCATTCTATTACAGCAATTGCAGTTGCGTTAGCGCATTCAGAAGAGGAAGAGAAGGAAAGAATTATCGGTTTGCTTTCTAAAAGTAGACAGGGGAAGTTAAGAAAAGAAATTAAAAGCATATGGAAAGTTTCAATGTCAGAAGCTTATGCAGCACAAGAAATCATTCTCACAATTGCAGAAAACGTAAATATTATTTCAGAGGTTGCATCTAAAGTAAAGAAGTAGAAGTGAATATTTATAATAATATTGTGGAGCGAAGAAGCCGTCTTATATAAAATGTGCTTCTTCGTTTTAATTAACGTTCTAACAAATATTGTTCAAACCTGAGGATGTTCTGTCCTTTTTGTGTTTGCTCATATAAAAAATCATCAGTAATAAAAAGAGAGTCGTTAATCATGAATTCTTCATTATAATAATCTTTACTACTTAGTTTAATTGAATTGGTGCATAAATGCGTAATATACTCTGCTGAATGAAAAGATATCTTGCCTTGTTTTTCTGCTAATAGTAATCCATTTTTATCAATTACTGTGATATCAGCAAATACACTAGAACTTGTAATAGACCATTTTACTTTAATATATTGTTCCTCTTTTTTGTAGAGTGCTGCAATATTTGCTGTGTTTTTATCTACTTGTAGTAAGGTTACATTATCTAAGTGTAACGTCCTTTTTAGTCCCTCTCCAACCATCTTAATCACCTCTTTCACAACATTTTCTTGATTATATAAATTAAAAGAATAGAAGTCTAGCGATATTAAGAATGAGTAAAATATTTTTGGATTATTTTCTCGAAAAACAATAAATCCTTTTTAAAAGAGAAATTTAAGTATAAATAAGGTAATATAAGAATTATAAAATCCTGTCTAACAATGGCTAATTTTAAAAGACGAATTGTAAGACCGAACGCATAAGGTTCAGAATAACTAACTCGAAGGAGAGTATTATGTATAAAATTACCGACAATCACCTAGCGAATACTATTGCTATAGATATTGAAGTGACACCAGAAAAAAGAGAAGAGATACTTCAGATGTTTCCGGCACCAGAGCTTCCTAATAGAGAATCATCTTTTAACATTAATGAAAAAACACCTGGAGAATATGCAGAAAAAGTTAATGTGTTGTTAAATTCATTTAGCGTTGAAACAACTGCCAACGGTGGAAAATGGCTAAAGATAGAATTTGGCAACAATAACGGTAAAATTGGTGCAAAAATGTGGGATAGAAATGGTAGTGTTGAACGTACAGCGGAATTGTTAGAACAACATTCAGGGTTTCAAATTAGTGGTAAGATTGAACAATTTCCTCGTGAGACTGGTCCTAAATCAATAACAGTAGAAGGTATTCAAGTTAACTCTGAAGTAGTAAATCCGTTTGAATTATTACCTGCTACAGAAAAGTCGATTGAAGATTTAACTGTAGAACTAGTTACTTATTTAGAAGAGATAAAAGAACCATACAGAACAGTAGCACTTAAAGGTCTTAAACGTTACTGGAATGAATTTTCTATAAAGCCAGCAGCTCGTGGGCATCACCATGCTTACTTATCTGGTTTACTCAAACATACATTGGGTCTTATACGTATTACAAGGTTTATTCGAGATAAAAAAGCAAATCCTTATGATGCAATGAACTATCTTGTAGATGTAGCTTATAAGGAAAGTAGAGCAGAAAGTATAGCGAATGTTAGTGCTGAAATTCCGGTAAGAGAGCGAGATATGGTATGGAATGGAACAATTGAACACTTGCGTACCGTATTTAATGACATTGTTCGAAAAAAGAACGAGGAAATTAATTTTGATTTATTAATACTGGCTGACTTGTTCCATGATATGGGGAAAATGCTAGAGTACTTTAATGCTGCTGAAAACTCTGTTGAAAAATACAAGTGGTTATATCCAAACGCTGATTTCAGTACATATAATCCAAAGGCTTCTGGAATAACAATGGACCCTATTGGTGGAGGTACGGGACATATTATATTTAGTACTATGCTTCTTCAACAAGTTCTGCTTCAAGAAGACATTTCATTAAAAATTGAAGACATTGGAAAGTTAAATCACTGTATTGCCGCTCACCATGGAAAACTAGAATGGGGAAGCGCAGCATGGATGGAGAAACCAGAAGCATTTATTATCCACTTTGTTGATATGTTAGATGCAAGATGGGAAAAAGCAGACCCAGTAAAATGAATGGCTAAAAGGCTCTGATACGATAATTCGTGCAGAGCTTTTTGTTTATTCCTATTTCGAAAAAAGGTGTTATTATCTTGAAAAAATAGGATGGTACTTACTGGTTAAATAGGATAGTATTGTTCATACAGAATAGGATGTGTACTAAAAATGAAAATTAAAGAATTTGTTCAAAAGTTAGAAGAAGTAAAGGCAAAAGGTTATATAGTTGGTGGGGCTGTTCGAGATAAGTTATTAAACAAAGTACCTAAAGATAATGACTACTGTGTAACAGGGTTATCTCAAGAAGACTTTGTAAAGTTATTTCCACAAGCAGAAATGAATGGTCCTAAAAGAATAATTGAAATTAATGGAGTTGAACAAGAAATAGAGTTTCCTGTTTATCGAATGGATATTGAGGAAGAGTACTGTGAAATTTCATTAGGACGAAAAGATATTCAATTTGGCGATGGTCACAATGATGTCTATGCTATTCCGGATGCATCTATGAAAATTGAAGATGATTTAGCTAGAAGGGATTTAACGATTAACTCTATGGCTATTGACTTGCATAATGGAGAGTTAGTTGACCCTTTTAGAGGTAAACATGACTTAGAAAAAGGCATTATTAGAAAGACAACAGATGCTTTTAAAGAAGACCCTCTACGCATCTACCGTGCCGCAAGATTTTCCAGTCAGTTTGGATTTAAAATTGAGAAAGAAACCCTAGCGGATATGGGGAAATTAAAAAGCAAGTTAGGTGCATTAAAAAAAGAACGGGTAATAGGCGAAACAAAGAAAGCATTGCTATCAAATTATCCTTCGCTGTTTTTCCGTAACTTAAAAGACGCTGGTGTATTAGATGTACATTTCCCTGAGCTAGATGTGTTATCTAATTTTGAGCAAAACCCTGAGCATCATCCTGAAGGTCATGTGTTTGAGCATACAATGCAGGTAATAGACTCAGCAAGAGAGTTTGCTAGAAATATGCCATACAAACCTGGGGAGTCTACCGGAAAAAGGTTGAATAGAGAATTAGTTGTTATGGTAGGTGCGAAATTGCATGATGTAGGAAAAGCTGTAACACTAGGGATTCATAAAACAAAAGGAACACCAACTTACTTGAAACATGAAGCTGCTGGCGTTCCAATTGCTGAAGAATTTCTTAGCAGATACAACCTTCAAGGGCTAAAGAAATCTGTTCTTTTTGGGGTAGAAAAACACATGGCTATGCATGGAGATATCAGAATAATGAAAGCTACTAAAGTAGTGGATTTTGTAGAGGGTAAATTTGAGCCAAGAGGTTTAAAACAAGATGAAAAAGAATTTGCTGAACAATGGTTAATCTCTAAAGGGGAAAAGGTAAAAGGACATATTAACAAAGTAAAAGTATACGAAAGAGAACCTGGAATTAGAGATACAATGGGAATAGATGAGTATATTGCTTTATGTGCAGCGGATGTTGCTGGACGAGTTAGAGACCGTGAAAAGCTATCTGGAGTAGTTAATGTATTCCTAGAAGCATTTAAAGTTGCAGGTGAAAGTGGTTTAGGTGCTATAAGTGAAGTTGGTAATAAATTGTATACTATTATTGACAGACATGAAGAAGCGGCTAAGTTACAACAAGACTTAATTACTATTGTTGAACACAAGGTATTTTTAGAAGAGTATGCAAAACTTAGTGAAGGAGTAAAGGTAGCGGTAGATAAAGAAAAAATAACATCCAATTATAAAGAATACTTTGTTCTTTCTACCAAAGGCAAGGCATACAATATGCATGACGCAAAAAATATAGATTTTGGATACAAGGTACACACATTAAAAAAAGAACAAAAAACAAAAATAGTAAAAGATATTAGAAAAAAACAATAAAAAATATACAAAGGAAGCGCAATAGAATGTTTATTGCGCTTTTTTATTTATCTATTACGAAAAAACTCGTTATCTAGTAAAAGTCTTTCGTTAATAGAAAAGAGGTCATCTTATGACAGTAGGTGTCACAGAACAAGTCTTTTATACAATTCTATTCTTTGTATTTGGACTTATGAGCGGTTCGTTTTTCAATGTTGTAGGGTTAAGAATTCCTAAAAAAGAATCTATTGTATTTCCCGGTTCCCATTGTACGGTCTGTAATCATGAATTAAAGTGGTTTGAATTAATTCCTGTGTTTTCGTATTTATTTTTATTAGGTAAATGCAGAAAGTGCAAAACAGGAATATCGCCAATCTATCCTATTATTGAGTTAATTACAGGTATTCTATTTGCATGGACATGCTATGTGTTTGGATTAACTTGGAATACTGTATTTGTCTTATTGCTAATTTCAATGATGGTTATTCTTACTGTATCTGATATTTCTACACAATTAATTCCGGATAAAATCTTAATTACATTTGGCGTTATGTTAATACCATTAGCATTTTATATTCAAATAGTGAGTTGGAAAACAGCATTAATAGGATTAGGTGTGTCTTTTGCTATTAACCTATTTATGATACTTATATCTAAAGGTAGGGGCATAGGTGGAGGAGATGTTAAGTTATTTCTATTGCTTGGATTAATTCTAGGATGGAAAATGTTCCTTGCTCTATTCTTAATTTCTGTAGTAATTGGTTTATTTGTGGGTCTAGGATTTAGATTTGCCAAAAAGGTAAAAGAATTCCCTTTTGGACCATCTATTGCTGTCGCAACCATCATAATTATCTTTTACGGAACTGCCATTGTTAATTGGTATATAGGTTTTTATAACTAAAGATGAAAGATATTTTATTATTTACTTGTCTTTAAGAAGTAAGTATACAACATATAACTAGAGTTAAAAAAAGCATAGATTTTGCCTTAATTTAATATATTTCACGATAACTTAGAAAAATTCTTTTTTCTTTTATATTCAGGAAATCTAACTTTCTTTATGAAAATAAGGAGAAACGAAAAGATAATGTCTTCCGTTTCTCCTTTTTACTAAGAGTTAAACGGCAATTTAACTCTGTACACCCAAAAACAAATGAAAGAGGGCATCAATTTGTAGAATGTACCCCCGGATTAATTATGACTTAACATACTCCGAAGACTTATTTTTGCAAATATATAATGCAAACAATTTAAGCCTTCACTTTTATATCTGAAAAATTAAATTAAATAAACCATTCAAAACGTAGTTTAACTTACTAAAAATAATATAAACTCAAAAACATAGATGTAGCGAAGCGCTCCTTGTGTAGGTTGGTAGGCAACTTACACATTGTATAGTGACGTAAATATTTCCGTTGGGTGTCCCGTCCATCCCGGCAACGACTAACTATCGTTGAGTAACCCGTTAAATGGGTGTTAGTCTATCCCAGATGTCAAAGACCGTCCCTGTCGCTATTTAGCGAGGCAGAGTAGAGTGAGTTCTTGTTGTAAGACACTAGGTAAAGCAGGACCTTGGGCTAGTTGAATGTTAGCACTTGCTACTTCTACACTCTATAGTATTCGTACTCGACCGAAACGCCAAAAGCTATTTTCTCAAGGCGAAGGTTCATTTCATTTAAACATAACTATTTATTTTACAAAAGGACAAATAACCCTTTTTTTGTATCAACAATATACGAATATCTGTTCTCCTGTATAGGGGGCAGAATCGTTTCCCCTCTCTCTTTACACCAAAAGATTTTAATTATATTTAGTTACATTACATATAATACATAAATTTAAAATTAATAAATAAAAAAAGGGGTAAAAAAAGCGCTTAAAGAAATTAGCGCTTAATAATTAATACTTTTACATATTAAAATCACTAGCATTAAACGAATAAATAATGAATCGGTCATCTAGTATTTTAAGTTTCTCTTTTACTTGTTTCCATGATAATTGTCCATTTGAACAACCTGGTATAGGAATATAAACTTTTTGAAAATTAAATTTGTCAGCCATTGCTTTAATTTGAATAGCTGATGCTTCTATTAACTCTAAATCACTTTTGTCTCTCCAATGATGTTTAGTAGGAAAAGTGGCTAATTTTATGTGTGTTGTAGTATCTTTAGAGTCTGTATATGGATAGTCACCAAGAAAAAATGCTCTATTCCCATACTTTCTTAAATACTCACCTAATAACTTATCAACTCCAAATATTGTTTTAAATGGTTCTGCGCTTCCCTTGCCCATTACGGCATAGCCGTTGTTACGGGTCACCCCATTGGTAGTTGCAACTAAAACATCATTTCCACCTAATACTCCTACATCGTACGGGTTTCCTATAAAGATGTTATACATATTATCCTCCTGTGTTTTACAATTTTAAAAATTATACATGAACAAATTAATTATGGTTCTATTATTTTTACTCGCACCTTAGTTTTGTAAAAAACCTTACAGACCCTTGTAAAATAGGGCTCAATGCTTAGAGGAGAAAAGAAAATATAAAAAAATAATTATTTATAATAAAAAAGCAATTTTTATAAATCTAGCAAAAAATCATGCATATGCCTAAAAAATTGTCTTTTTTCTTCGTAAAGCTATATGTCGTAAAGGATATAAAAAGAGGGGAGGATAGTTATGTTTGTTCACATAATTGATGTTTCAATTATTACTGCGTTAATATATTTTATCTATAAACTTGTTAAAAAGACAGAAGCTTTTAAGATTATCATTGGTCTTTTAATTATCTTCTTGTTCTATTACATAGCAAGCTTATGTGGGTTAGAACTAACGGCAACAATATTAAAAAGAATATTTGAAATAAGTTCTCTGGGATTAATTTTAATCTTTCAGCCGGAATTAAGAACCATGCTAAAGAAACTTGGTGGATTCTTTGATTTCACACAAGAAAAGAGAGAAATTATCTCGTCTATAGAAGAGGCAGTTTTTGCGATGTCTAAAGATAAAGTTGGAGCTCTTATTATCTTCGACCCAGAGGGAAAGGTAACGTTTCAAACAGAAGATATGGTAAAAATAAATGCTTATTACTCCAATGAGCTATTAGAAACCATTTTCTTTAAAAATACACGTTTGCATGATGGAGCGGTGATTATTCAAAATGGAAAGATTACATATGCAGGATGCAAATTGCCTTTAAAAGCAAATGTTCGAAAAGAATATGGACACTTAGGGACTAGACACTTAGCGGCATTAGAAACTGCTGAAATGTTTGATGTAACCGGTATAGTCGTTTCTGAGGAAACCGGTACTATATCTATTGCAACTAATAGAGGGATTAGAAAAATTGAAACTAAAGAGAAGTTTAGATTGTTCTTTAAACAGCGTCATAAAAAAAAAAATAAATTCAAAAAGATGCAAAAAAAACTTAAAAAAGCCAATAACAACTTAAAGGTTAAAAAATAAATAGTAGCTTCACCTATACATTATATAGGTGAAGCTACTATTTATTTTGTGTGTTTATGCCTCCGTTAACTCTTCGCTTACTTCATCTATCATTCCATCATCTACCGGTTCTTCCGCTTCAAAGTTCTCTTTGACAAAAGCTTTAACTTCTTCTAAGTCAAAAGAGGTTTTACCGCTTTCTGTTAAAGCCCACCTAGCTGTTGATTTCTTATTAGGTCCACGTTCAATGATAAGGGTGTGGTCAAAACTATCTTTAACATGTTCATTATGACTTACAATGAGTATCTGTTGGAATACACCATTTAAACTTCTTAACATATCTATCATAGAATCTTGGCGGGATTCATCAAAGGCTGATGTTACCTCGTCTAAAGCAATCATATCAAAGCTAGCCTGTGATGTTTGTTCTACAAGTAGTTGTGAAACGGCAATGCGCTGTAGAAGGGCTGCAAGCTTCTGTTCACCACCTGAAAAGATTTCAAGAGGATGCTTTTCACCATCACGGTATATAAAGATATTATAATGCTCATCTAGCTCTACAAGTGTATATAGACCATCTGTAGCTACATCAATCATATCAGACATTTTATCAGCAATTTTAGGAGCCAATTCAGCTAATGTATCTTGTTTATATGCCTTAAAGAGCTCATCTAATTTTGCTAAATCCAAAATTTCTTGTTGCTTGTCTTTTAATTGCTCTTTCATTTCCTCGTGCTGTTTCATTTCAGACTTTATGGATTCCATACTAACAGCAAGCTTATCTAACTTCGATTTGGTATTGTAGCGATTCTCTTTAACATTATCTAAGGATTTTTGTGCTTCATCCATTTGCTGTGCAAGGGAAGCATAGTACTCTTTGTTAAAATTAAGTTCCTCTTGTTCTTTCAATAACTTATCTATGTCAGCAGAAATTTGAGTAACTTGACTCTTAATGTCATCTATACGCTGCTGTGCTTTTGGAATATCTTGAACTTGATTTTGAAGTTGTATAATTTCTTCATACACAGGTGTTAAACTTTGAATTTCCTCTAATAATGATTTGTAATTGTTAGGGTCAAATTCAATTACAGCAGGGTACTGACTTCGCTGCTGTTCCAGATTCTCTAGCGTTTTAACTTGTCTTTCCAATTCTTGTGTTGCGTTATCAATTTGATTAACAATACCACTCTTTTCACGTAACTGCATGTGAAGGGCATTTTGTTTCTCTTTTAATTCATCTAAGTTCTTTTTGTTGCTTAACCCTTTTTCTACTAGCTCATCGTAGAGGAGTTTCATTTTAGCTGTTTCTTGAATAATTTCCATTCGACGTGATTCCAAATGGTCTAACTGATTGCCTAAATGGTCACCAAGAGGTCGTTTACAAGTAGGGCAAGGTACTTCTTCGCCAAGATTTTCAAGCGTTTGCTTGTCTTTGACAACTTCTTGATACGAAGATTTGTTGATATTTAGTCGTGTTTGTAATTCTTGTCCGTGGTCTCTCGCAGTAGATAAAACATCTTCAATTCTAGCTATTTCTTGTTCAGTAGTAACTAGGGAATCTTCGATGGTTATAAAGCTTTGTAGTTTCTCCGTAGCAGTCTTAATAACGCCTTGATAATGTTGTAAGTTATTCTGAATTTCCGAGATTTGCTGCTCCAGTCTATGTACAGCTAGAAAATTTTCTTTGGCTTCATTTAAGTTATCCTTGCTCTGAAGAAGGGAGAAATAATTGTCCTTTTGATGTGCAATTTGTGTTAAGCGTTGTTGTTTTTCTTCAAGTAGTTGCAAGTTATCCTCTTCAGTTTTTAAAGAATTTTCTAATAGAGTAGATTTTTTTGTTTCTAAGTTGGACATTTGTACGGCAAGATTTTGATATGCCTCATACACTTTATTGCTCTTCTCCTTATCAGAAGAAATAGCATTTCGCTTTTTTTCTAAAGCTTCTACTTCTTTGTCATGAGCTTTTAGTTCCTTCTGTAGCTCAAGCTCTTGTTGTTTATATTGTTCTAAATCATTATCTAACAACGTTTCATCTTTTAAATGACGTTTTGCTTCTGCAATTTCTATTTCGCATTTTTTTCTGTCGTCTCGGGCTTGTTTAGCTGTTTCATCAATAGTCTCTATTCGAAGAAGCTTAGATATCATGGCAGCTCTAGGTGCATCTTTCATTTGAGTTAACGCATCAAAATCGAATTGTGATGCATAGTAGCAAATACGGAATGTTTCTTGGTCCATATTAAACAAATTTTGAATATACGAATTAACTTGTGTAGTTCCTGTAGCTACACGATGTTTGTTCTTTTCTACGTAGTTCTTAGTTTTTGAATTGACTAAATCGCGGCGAACTCGATAATAATCTCCGTTGAATACAAAATCAGTAATACCATAAGTAGGGACATTCTTAGGTGTCTTGTGCATTTTAAGTAAGTTTTTTTGGTTTACTCCCTTGTATTTCCCCCATAGAACCCAGTCAATAACGTTAAAAAGTGTAGATTTACCAGCACCATTTACACCTCTAAAGCCAATTAAACCGTTAAAGGGAAAATAGATTTCTTCTTTTTCAAACTGTCTATAATATGATACTTCTAATCTAGAAATAAGCATCGTCTGTTCCTCCTCGAAGCTACTCATATGTATTCTTAATTTAAGTGAGAATCTAAAAACTCTTACATGTTATTTTTTTCATAGATTTTGACTAATCGTTCGTATCCTTTTTTGGTTAATCTGTCTTTATCAAAGGTTCCGTCATCTTCGACTCTTTTCATAAAGGTCAAGAACCCAGCTAAAACCCCTTCAAATTTATTTTCGCTGTCTTTAGATGTACGAGTTCCCATGCTGTTTTCTGTTTTATTCTTTAAATCAAGCTTGAAGTATAAACAATCTTTTGTTAGGTCGTTAACTGTATCAATATCTATTCCTAACTTATATTCTTTAGGAAGGTTTGATACTCGTAAACGTACTATTGCCTCTTGCAAGTCATAAGTGGTTAGACGCTTAGTAATAAGGTTGTTTACTTCTTCTAATGATTTTTCAGAAGCGTCTATTTCTTTCAAATCAATCATTGGTCTAACTTTTAAAGGAACATCACAGCTCACTACTTCTCTTGTTTTCTTATGAATGGCTACTAAAATAACCTGAGGCTCATTGTTAACCTCTCCAAACCCTAGTCGTTCTGTGGAACCGCTATAGCGAATATTATGACCAAAATCAGTTGCTTTGTGATAATCGCCCAAACAGAAGTAGTCCATTTTACAATTGATTAGTTTATCAAGGTGAGTGACTAGAGCTCCTTCAGAATGTTCGGCATAATGTGGAATTGTTGTTACACCAAGGTGTGTCATGCCAATATTAATCTTGTCTTCTACAGGCGAAATGCTATTAAGAGCGTCATCCATCGATTCTTGGTCGTAGCTGCTAGGAGCACAGTGAATAACAACATTGTGTTCAGGGAATTCAACTGTTTCATAGATGCCTCTATAAAGGGTATATACTTCAGGTAATTTACCAATAATCTCAAGATAGGTACCTGTAGCACTCTCTGTAGGTAGGTTGTGATTTCCGGCTATCTCAACCATTTTAATAGCATGCTGATTGAGGCGTTCAATTTGATTCATGTATGTTTTGAGGGTGTAAGCCTTCTTGTAACCCCAGCTGTCAGTTCCGTCTCCTGCATGAAGAACAGCATCTACTCCAAATGCAATGGCAATATCAATAACTTGGGCAAGTGCTTTATCAATATCGTCTTGGCGCACATTTACATCATATTCATTTCTTTTGTCTACACGCAAAGCGCTATATTCATTGTATTTGCTTGCATTTCCTGAATATCCATTGTGTGTATCAGCTACATGAATAAAACTAAAATATTCATCGTTATTTAAGTATGTATTAATGAAATGCTCGCCTATTTTATTGCGTAGTACATTGTTTAAGTAATCATCAGTGAGGACATGAAAAGAGGATTTTGAATTCATAGATGTCATTCTCCTTCTGAATAAGTATTTAATTTCATGGTGAAGTATATCATTTTTCAGAAATTCAAAATCATAAATTCAGAAAAAGATAAAGCGTGAAAGTAGAAATTAGTAGACTGGACCTCGTAAGAAAATGTGCTATTAAAACAAAAAAACAAGAAAAACACACATTTTACCTGCTTAATTTAATATAATGGCTGTACATTTCTAAGAGGTGAAAAAAATGAATTACATATATGATGGAAGTCATTTAAAAACAAATGATATTGATGAAGAACAAGTTTTCTCCTACAGCAATGGGATTTCCCTTTGGATTGTATTTAACAATATTGAGAATACACATAAGTGTCTTGTAAAGCACGGTGATACAGTTATCTCTGAATTTAAAAGAGTTAATGAAGGAGAAGCATTTGCGAATGGTATGCTCTTCCAAGCTGAGAAAGAAGGAGAGTATGTTGTGAGGATAGATGACCTTTTATCTAGCGAAAACAATTTAGAAATGAAAAAAGAGATTATTCGGTTGCAAAAAGAGCTCTTAAAAATAAACGCTGAAAAAGAAAAGGCTCAAGCTTTAGCAAGTAAGCTTGTAAAAGGTATTATGAAAGATAAAGCGGTACATACAGAGCAAAAAGTGAGAGAAATTCTTGAAAAACACGTACAAGATTTGTAGATAGGATAGTTTTAAACTAGGGAATGATAGATTATTTCACAAAAAATATGAGGGATAATGAAAATGGAAAAGAATGATGAAATTGTACAGTATTATGTAGTGAACAAAGAATTAAAAATGACTGGTCCAAAAATGGCTGCGCAGGTTTCCCATGTAGCAGAAGATATGGCTTTTAAGTATCAAAATGAAAATGACTATCTTCAGTGGAGGCAGGAAAGTCGTACAAAGATTATACTTGGTGGAAAAGAGAAAGATTTGAGAAAGCTTATTGAACTGGGGTTCGATTTTATAATAGATGAAGGTAGGACGGAGATTCCTAAAAATTCCTTAACTGTGGTAGGGCTAAAACCCATGTGGAAATCACAAGCTCAAAAATATATTAAGCGGTTAAGATTATATAGAGAAGAGTAGAAAAGAGAGAGTATGTATGGATATATGGTTCACAGCAGATTCGCATTTTACACATCGAAACATTATTAAGTATGAGTCCCGTCCGTATCCCAATGAAAATGAAATGGACGAAAAACTTATTGAAATATGGAACTCTTATGTCAAAGATGATGACTTAGTTTTTCATTTAGGTGATTTGTTTTTTGGTAATAAAGATAAACAGTTCGAAATATCACAGAGATTAAAAGGCAGAAAGATTTTAATTCTGGGTAATCATGACAAGTTAACAAAAAAACGTTACATGGATTTGGGGTTTTATCCATTTAAAGATTATATATATGAAGACTATCTTTTGACGCATTCTCCTCAACAAGAAATACCTTTGCAGACACTAATTGCGAATACTCATATTAAAGGGAATGTACATGGTCATATCCATTCAAAGAAAATGGAGAATCAATTAATATATTTGTGTGTATCAATCGAGCACGGTTATAAACCGTTTCATATAGATGAAATAAAAGAACATTTTAAACAAGTTACTTAACCGCTATAAGGCGTTTATATAAAGAACCATATTTCCCAAAGAGGCAAGGTAATTAATATCTTAATTACCTTGCCTCTTTCATTTTGAGAAAATAGAAAGCAAAAAAGACACAGAAATTCCGTGTCTCTAAAAGTCTTTATTTTTTAGTTTTGGTCTTTTTCTTTTTCTTTTTAAAATTATGTTTAAAGTCTAGTGTAACTTCAGTCTTAGATAAAAGAGCTTGAATGAAAGATTCTTCTAGGTTTAATGCTTCTTCATCATAACCTTTACTAGTTAAGAAAGATGCTAATTCTTTAAGTACATCCAAACTAGCCATGAAGGTTGCCTTTGTAGCTGTTTGTCTAAAGTATACATATTTTGTTTGGTCCCAGTCCTTGAAATGAATGGTTTGTTCAGGGTCAACAATACTAAATAGTGAATGAAGTTCTTTACATAACAGTTCCAACGCTTCTTTTCCAGCTTTGGTTGCGCCAAAGTCAAGGGTGACACTGTGTCTCTCATTTTTTAAAAGACGGTTTTCACCTACACGTTCCAAATTCTTAATAACTGACATGTCTTTGTAGTGCCGATTATTCCAAGCACCATAATCATAAACTAAAAACATTGTGGATATCTCTGGGTCGGTATCATAAGAATATCTTCTGTGTTCAACTATCTTCACAAATGTATCATCTAGAAATATATCTACTTTTTTGAAATTTGCTCCATTAGAAAACGTTGTTTCTAACAGCAACCTGTTATTATCGAACTTTGCTCCGTAATATCCTTCGCTAACCTCAATTGTTAATCCATTATGGTTATACTTTTCCAAAAGAAAAACCTCCATGCTTTTTGAAAATTTTAGCATACTATGGAAAATTAACAAGTGGATTTAGTATATTAAAAGACTTATCTTCTTGTGAAAATGCACAGAAGAAGAGGTTAACTTAATTAGTTAGCCTTCAGTTGGATATTTTCCTTTTCCCTGAGGTCGTAAACCTTATTTGGAAGGTTAAAAGAGTAGACAGCATCTTCCATTAATTGAGAAGCAAAAATGTTAAAGAACTCATTTTTTCCTGTTTGATAATATGTAACTTCAAACTGTTGGCTCCGCTCATTAAATACACGAGAAACATCTTCTCCAAGTATCTTTGAAGGATTAATAATAGAGCAATTAAAACCGTAAAAACGTTTAATCTCCTCTTCTAACAGAGGGTAGTGCGTGCATCCTAACACCACATAACATTCAGTTTGACTGTTTAGACCTGTTAGTTGTTCTACAACTGTATTGTATCGATTATCCGCTGAAGCGTATCTTTCAGATTCAATAAGAGGAACAAATTTAGAACAGCCAATTTCATACACTTGATGATTAGGTAAACTCTTTTGATAAGCATGACTTTTAGCTGTTAGATTTGTAGCAAGTACGTCTATTGGTTTATTAATACCATTTAGTTTTATGTAATCAGTAGCAGCATCTATAACACTAAACACAGGAACATGATAAACATGTTGTAATAGTTCTTTTGTGTAAACTGAAGCTGTATTACAAGCAATAATAATTGCTTTAAATTCATATAAATAAGATAGCTGCTTAAAACAGTTAAGAACACTAATAATAATTTGTTCTTTTGTTTTATCTCCATAAGGGGAGTTTTCACTATCTGCTAAGTAAACAAATTCTTCTTTTATATTATGTTTTTTTAATTCTCGGAGCACAGTTAAACCACCAACACCAGAATCAAAAACAACGACTACTTTGGGTTTCCACTTCACGATTATTCCTCGTTTCTATGCTGGATACTTTTTAGAATTAAGTTGTATAAAAAAATAGAATATCCTAAGATGTAAATGAAAAGATGAATTTTTGCAATTATCAATCATTTCGTTTGTAATTTATATATCGTTAAGTATATACTTAATTAGAAATATATATCAATTGATATTGGAGGAGACGCTTTGAATCAAGGAGTATTCGTAATTAATAGTAATAATATGTACCTTTACTGTTTTCATAATTTTAATTCAGAAATTCCATGGGAGAGTTTAGGTAATGCAGCAGTTATAAAGGAAAGGTCAGGTAGTTACTTAATTAAATCTATAGAAGATACTGATAAAGAAACTAAAACATATATTACAGTAAAAAATAAAAATTCAATTAACAAAAATAATTATAATGAAATTGAGAAGAAAATCTTAGAGGGAATTGAAGAAGATATATTAAATGAAAAGCCTAAATACGAAGAATTTAAATTTGAACTTATAAAACTAGGTTTTTATAAAGCGGATAAACTTAATTTTAAACGAGCAATGCATATTGATAAAATAGAAAGAACAAAAGTAAATTAATTCATAAAAAACAACCCTCAGTATAATGTATACTAGGGTTGTTTTAATTATTTCAGTGTAAAAGCTTTATTTTTCACACCAATAGATAATTTACTTATATTGTCTTCTTCAATGAGTTTTTCAGCAATCAACGTTTTTAAACCATCAATCTCGCGTTTCATAGGACGCGCACCTAATTCAACGTCATATCCTTTTTCAGCTAACAATTCGATAGCTGCTTTGCTTATCTTTAGATTGACACCTTTCTTGGAAAGGGTAGTCACTAAAGTTTCAACAAACGTTTTTGAGATATCGAAAATATCTTGTTTACTTAAGCGGTTAAACACTAAGATGTCATCAATACGGTTTAAGAATTCAGGACGGTAGTGGTCTTTTAAACGTAATTTAATTTTGTTCTCAATTTGGCTTTCAGGCGTTTGTTCTTCTGTATCGTAACCCAAAGATGTTTTCTTAGAGCCATATAAATCACTACCAACATTAGATGTCATAATGAAAATGCAATTCTTAGCATTTACAGTGCGTCCTTTGGAGTCTGTAATACGCCCCTCATCAAATAATTGAAGGAATAAATCCATTACTTCAGGATGCGCTTTTTCAATTTCATCAAAAAGAACAATACTGTATGGGTTTTGGCGAATTTCTTTTGTTAATTTACCTTCATCTTCATATCCTACATAGCCAGGAGGGGAACCAATTAATTTTGCCACGCTTTGTTTCTCTTTGTATTCACTCATATCAAATCGTACAAGTTTATTTTCATCACCTAAAAGAAGTTCAGTTAAACTCTTCGTAAGTTGTGTTTTACCAACTCCGGAAGGTCCTAACATCATAAACACACCAATAGGTCTGTTGTCATCTTTCAAACCAATTTGGTTACGCTTAATAGCTTTTGACAATGCCACAATTGCTTTGTCTTGACCTTTAACCTTAGATTTTAGTTCATTCTCTAATGTACGTAGTTTTTCAACTTCTTTTTTAGATAATTCTTTTGTAGGAATGCCTGTCCATTGATTTAGAACAAAAGCAAGGTCGTCTTTATTAATGACATTGTTTTTACGCTTAGCTTTTTCTTTCTGTTTTAAGGACTTTTGAAGTTGTTGTTCTTTAGTAATAAGTTTTTTTGCTTCTTCAAAACTACTTGAATTGAGTATCTTTTCTTTTTCTTTATCAATATTAACTATGCTAGTTTTTGTATCAGTTATATTATCATCAATACCTACATTTAAAAGACGGCGATATGCACACGCTTCATCAATTAGGTCAATAGCTTTATCTGGAAGCATTTTGTCATTTACATATTTTTCAGTAAGAGCTACTGCTTCGTAAATTATTTCATCCGGAATAGTAACTTCATGATACTTTTCATAGTTATCTTTTAATCCAAAAAGAATTTCAATGCTGTTCTCAATAGTGGGTTGACTCACTACAACCTTGCGAAGTCGTCTTTCTAGTGCTTTATCTTTCTCAATATGTACTCGGTACTCATCGAATGTAGTAGCACCAATAAGTTGAATTTCTCCTCGTGCAAGTGCAGGCTTAAGCATTTGAGCTCCATCCATGCTGCCATCAGAACCACTGCCCATAATAGTATGGAATTCATCTAAGAATAGAATAATGTCATCACGTTCTTTTGCTTCATTAATAATATTCTTTAATCGGTCTTCAAATTCTCCGCGATATCTAGTTCCGGCAATTAAGTTTCCAACTGGCAGAGAAACAATTTTTTTATTCTTTAAGCTTCTAGGAACATCTCCGGTAACAATTCGAGCAGCAATGCCTTCAACTATAGCAGTTTTACCTACGCCTGGTTCTCCCACAAGTATAGGGTTATTTTTTGTACGGCGTTCTAAAATACGAAGCGTATTTTCAAGTTCATTGCTTCTACCAATTAGCGGGTCTAACTGATTGTTTCGAGCTTTTTCAGTTAAATCAACACCAAATTGCAAAGCGAAAATGGGCTTATCTTTTTCATTGTTCGTAGTTACTACACTTGAATTCTCTTGTTTAATAGAAAGTGTAATTTTCTCAAGAAATTCCATTTTTTCTTTGCCCTTTAATTTAAGTTCACCGCTATCTAATTTCATCTTTAAGCAATGAGCACAAATATGAAGGGGTTGTCCGTTTGTGTTCGTAATGTTTTGTAGAGTGTATCTTTCTTCGCAAACTTGACAAATAAACTTTTCCATATTAGGTAACCTCCGTCTTTAGTAATTGGTTTCATTTAATATGCATCACGAAAGGAGCTATATATATGGTTAATCTGTTGGTAGGATTCATCTCATCTATTTTAATATTGAGTCTTTACTCAACTTTAGAAAAAAAACGAGTTTCTAAAATTGGAAAAACAAAATATATATTTACCATTTTCGTTTTGTTTTCCGCATATGTTTTCCATCCAACAAGCTCGTTTTTTTATTGGGCATTGTGGATGTTAATGTTTTATACAGTGCTTGATGACCTAAAAACCCAAACAGTTTTCACGCCTATATACATAGTGGTTTTAATTAGTTTGTTCTTCAAAGGTCACCCATTTGAAGAATTCCTGTTTGCCGTATTAATGTTTATAATTTTTCTTTTATTTTCTAGTAAAACTAAAGAAACCTTTTTTTCCATAGGAGACTGTTTTCTGATATGGGTACTCTCATTTTGGATGGGAAAAGTATTCTTAGTAGCCTTATTATTAGGAACTGTTCTTGCTGGAGTGATTTTGCCAATAGTAAGCATTTTTATGAAAAGAAAATACTATCCATTTTCAATCTTTTTAGTAGCGGCAGCAGTTATTGTGCAAAGCAACTGGCATGTGGGAATTATTTTGCTGGTTGGGATACTTATAAATGCTCTTATTTTCCTTGTGAATATTTTTCTATTTTTAGGGATGAGAATCCAAAATATGAGACAGAAAAACCGAAAAATCAAAAAGGATTTAGCGTAACTTTCTGCAATAAACATGGAGAATAAAAATCACATAATGGAGGTTATTACAATGGAAGTAGTAACATTAAGAGTAAAAACAAATTCAGTTCCTAACAGCATTGCATCTGCTATTGTTGGTATGACTAAAGAAGGTAAAAGCGTAGTTTTACAAGGTATCGGTAATGGTGCTGTAGGTCAGGCTGTAAAAGCTATTGCCATTGCAAATAAATTTGTCGAAAAAGAAACGTTTAAATTTACTTCTGAACCAGTATTTGTTGACTTAGAAGTGGATGGAAAAGAACGTACAGGTCTAAAGCTTATCTTAACTACTGTGGAGAAAGCAGTAGAAGTTGAAACAGAAGTAGAGGGCGAATAATAAATGAAAACGATGGAATGTATAGTCATTCCATCGTTTTTTTATGTAAAGAAAAGGGAGTATATTATTCTTCTTCGGGCTGGTTTTCTGAAACAGCAGTACCTGTCTCTTTGTGAGTTGAATCGTCTATACTATTTAGGAAAGTTTCTGCATCTAGTACATGACTATCAGTTAGTACATTATTAATAGGAAGGGAATGTACAATTTTATCTTCAGATGGTTCTTTTACTGGTTCAGACGTTAATTCTGAATTAGTTGTTGGACTTTCAGTATTTAAAGTAGAATTTTCTTTAGTTGAATCTAAGAAAGCTTCCGCTTCTTTCTGCTTTGTTTTTAAAATTGATTCGCGTTGCTCTCTAATAATAGTTACTGTTTCTATGTATTCATCATTGGTTGGATATAATACAGGAATTTGGTATAAGTAATCAAAATCCTTATGTTGTTTTAGCACGTCTTCTATAATATGCTTCGCAGGATATTTAACATCGGTGCTAGGTAAAAACAGTGCAGGGTTAATTCCAACTTGTTCAGAGGAACCTGCATTATTAACCTCGGAACTCTGTTGTACAACTGTTTGATTTGGTTGTATTTGTTGCTGTTCTTCTTGTGAGTTCAAATCTTGAACAGGAAGGTGTGGTTGTTTAAAATCTTCGCTTTCTTCTTCAGAAAACACTTCGAATAGTCCAATATAATCTGAGCGTAAAAAAGCCCTGTCATGTCCTCTTTTAAAAGCCATAGTAGGCTTTATATCTCTAGACCATCCCACAGTATTTCCATTGTTTGATTCTCCAATTTCATAGGAAATTTCACCATCAGGAAATTCTACAATACAGAGATAAACAACGTTTCCGGGATTAGAAATTTCTTTTTGTAGTTCAGGTTTTAAAAAACGAGCACCGGTAAACTTTCTTAGAAGCAAAATTGCTTCATGCTTCATTACAATGTTTCCGCTGGCTGTTTGCCATGTATGCTTTGATATATTGATGATTTCACTAATTTTTTTGGTTTCACCATTTCTGCCAACTAGTTCTCTTTCAAAAATATCTAAATTTGACATGTTTGTATCCTCATTTCCAATATAGACGGCAACAGATGTTCTATGGTAGACTATCTATCGCACTTGTATGTATATTATATAAATAATGAAGAAAAGATGGTTAAAAAACAAAAAAAATTACTTTTTCCCACACAAAAATAAAATATACGATAAGATTATTAAAAAAAGGTATTACAAAGGAGAAATTCATTATGAAATTAGACGCTTATCAAAAATTTGTTATCTCATCTATTAAGGCAAGAATGGAAGTTGGATTATTATTAGACTTACAACAACAAGCCAGAGAAGAAGAAAATTGGGAAAAAGTTTTAGAAATTAAAGGAAAGCTAAAAGGCTATCAGAACTATGCAATTAATGGTACTGGTGAAAGAGGTATTGGTAAAACAGAAGGTACAATTGAAGCTTGTACTATGGCGGGTGTTCCTGCATTACTTCAATATCCAGCTCAATGGGTAGATAACTCTGACGCTGTTGGGATGCCAAAAGTAAGAGAAATTAACGGTGTAGAAGTAACTAAAAACCTTGTTCGCGATTTCTTCCCTCGTATTAAAACTGATGATAAGGGTAGAAAGATGATTCGTAAAGACGGCGGTTATATGATAGATTTTGAATCTATTAAGGAATATATCGCTAACTATGAAGAATTAATGGTTTATTACAAAGGTGATATTAATGAAGCTCCGGGTTTGGTTGTATTCTGGGATGAAATTAACCGTATTGTTGCACAAGATGTTCAACAGTTAATGTTCTCTCTTATGCTTAACCAAAAATTAGGTGATTATCCATTCCCAAATCCAACATTGTTTGTTGCTGCAAGTAACCCTAATACTGGTGATTATAATGTAACAGCATTAATGGAAGAAGAAGCATTTAAAGACCGCTTTGTTCAAATCACTGTTGAGAGTAGTCTTGATACGTTTAATGCATATATGCAAAAAGAAGAATTCCATTGGAGTGTAAAAGCATTAGCGAACCACGATGCAAACGTTGTAAAAGTAGATGGTGATTACTATAACTTAGGTGTAAAACCGTCTAACCGCTCATTAAAAACGCTGAGCTCTATTATGAAATTTACCAAGGTACAAGAAGATTTAGAACCAGGTGATTTCCAGGAGGTAGTAGCAGGTTTAATGGGAGACGACTATGCTGGTGTATTTGCTGGTATTCTTGAAAAAGGTAGCGAGCGAGTTCCTACTGGTGACGAAATTATTACTGATTATGACACTTATCGCGAACTAATTCAAAGTGCTGGAGATGTAGAAAATGGTCGACAAGATATTATTAACCAAGCTAAAGATAATTTCTTAAACACTTTACTAGAAGAAGGAACTCTGGAAAAATACGAACTGAAACCAGAAAAAGGTCCTAATGGTGAACGTATTATTCACCCTAACCTAGAAAATATTTATAAATTTTTCCAAGATGTCCCCGCTGATATTCGAGTATTGTTTGTTGAAACATTGATGGCGAAAAAAAATAAAATTCTTTCAGCTTTTTCACTGCACATTGATTTGTTCCACTTAGTTGAAAAGGACATTATAAGTGCAAGAAAAAAACAAAGTGCGAAAGCCAAGGAAGAAGTAATGAGTTAAAAATTAAAATAATTGCGCCGATTGTATGATACAATCGGCTTTATTAAAATAAACGGAAAAAAAGGAGAAACCAATGGTAGCAGTAGAAAAACTAAACTTTAATCAATTGGTAAATATAGATAAAATTGTTAAAAAAGTGAACGGAAATAAATATAAGAAAATTGGTCGTCTTTACTCTTTGAATGCAGGTGAAAAAAACTCTTCAAGTCAAATGGGAGGGCATGCAACTTTTAAAGAAGTTAACACTACAAAGAAAATGCTTGATGAAGACTTAAAAGTAGCTAAAAATGAAGCAAGAAAGATACTTGATAGAGATGGCGTTTATCTCGTTATGAAGCAAAAGTTTTTTGCGCAAATTTCAACTGTAATGAAAAAGAACATCACTACGGATGTCCCATATGCAGCAGTAAATGTAATTAATTCAATTTCAAACTTATATATTAATCCTTTAACGTATCCTCAGCTTGAGAGAAGAGAACGAATTGCAATTTTAATACATGAAATCTTACATTTAACTCTCATGCATGTATTTCGTTTTATGGATTTACCAAAAGATGAGCAGCACCATTACTTATGGAATTTAGCAACAGATTGTGCTATTAATCAAATGGTTCCAAATAACTCTGAAATTGGTTTGCCTGATTGGGTATATTTCCCTGAAACATTTAAACAGTACGGTATTGAAATGCCTCCTGGTCTATCAGCTGATGAGTACTATAGAATCCTATTAGAAAATAAAGATAAAGTACCTGATAATATGAATGCTGGCGGAGGTCAAGGTGACGGTAGCTCTGGCAATGGTAATTCACAGGGTAACGAAGGTGGACAAAGCCAAAATGAAGAAAGCCAAAATGGACAAAAACAGCCTCAAAAATATCAGAACTGGCATAAAAAGTGGGGAGAATCTGAGGGGAGTAGAAAAATTAATGAAGCAGCAGTAAAAAACACTATTAGAAATGCCTACCGCAGAGAACCAGGTTCTGTTCCAGCAAACTTAAAGAGAGCAATTGAAGAAATTATTGAATCCAAAGTACCATGGGATAGAAAGTTTCAACAAATTTATGGAAAGTATTTAAGAGCTAACTTTGTAAGAACAAATAAAAGAGAAAGTAGACGACTTGGAGAATTAGCAAAAGGTCGTCGAACAAACAGACGATTATCGGTAGCAGTAATAACTGATACTTCTTTGTCCATAACAGATGAAAATTTAGCTCAGTTCTCCGGTCATCTCATGAAGATTTGGAGAAATGGTGTTAAAGTTACTGTTATTGAAGCGGATGCAGCTATTACAGATATTTACGAGTTCAAAGGTAAAATTAATCGAGTAAATTACTCTGGAGGAGGAGGAACGTCATTTATACCACCATTCGAACATATTGAAAAGACTAAGATGGAAGTAGACTTAGTGATTTACTTAACGGATGGATGGGGAACTGCTCCTGATAAATTTAATATCCCTACAATTTGGTGTCTTATTCCTGAAGGAGTAGTGCCTAGTGCAGCTTCCGGAGGAAAAGTTACTTGGGGAGATATTGTAGAAATGAATTAAGTTAAACACTATAAATCAAAAAGCGGCTAATTAGCCGCTTTTTTTAATGCTTGCTTACACGTCGTTGTATTAAGGGATAAAATAAGTAAACAAGGATACCAAATACAATTAAGCTAAATACAACTATATATGGTGTTGGCTCTGTGTGAAACTGAAGTGTATCTCTGAGCTCTAATACTACTTTTCCTTTTACATCTGTATAATCAAATGCTCCATATACACGACTGTCTGAGCTTTGATTGCGATTATCCCCCATAGCAAAAATTTGGTTTTTCCCTACTTTGTAGCTAATGGTTTCAGGAATGTCCATTTGCTCGCGGATATACTTTTCATTTTGAAGCTTTCCATTAATAAAAAATTGTGGTTTGTAATTATTTTCTGCGCTCGGAGCAACAAAGTCTAATACATCTCCGGGCATCCCAATCGCTCTTTTAATAATATATTTGTCTTCGTTTTTTAACTTGATAATAACGACATCACCATGTTTTGGTTTTGCAAAATGATAGCTTAATTTATCTGTAATTAAGTAATCTTTATCTTGGAAAGATGGAATCATAGAAGGTCCGCTAACAAGGTTTGTTTGAATAACAAAAGTCCTTAATAGTGAAGCAATAATTAACCCTAAGATTATAGGAAAAATAATACCTGTGATGAACTGTTTAAAATGAGACGTAATAATCCACTCCTAACTATAAACAACAAAAGAGGTGACATAATGAATATCTTTTTAACTGGTTCTAGTGCATTAACAGCTCTAGATAAATATGAAATAAAACAATATCTTGAAAATTATGTAGAAAACCATAATATTCATGTAATGTGTTATCGAAGCATTGAGAATGAAATATTATCTTTCTTTATAGAAAACGAAGAATATGCTTCTCAATTATATTTATATTCGTTTCAATCTATGGATTCCTTGCCACAAAAAATTAAGGATTCTATACAATACCTCAAAGAAAAGGGAAGCATCTACCATTCCTTTGGTATTGAAGATGTATTGATTAAACGTTCTGTTTATGAAAAAACATGGAAAATCATGTTGGCTAACACGGATTTGGTCATGTGCTTTTATAATGGCGACAAGCCTTCTGCTTTAATACCAGTAGATATATCAGAGGAATTAAACATAGACGCAATGATTTATCACTTACCTGGATTTGATGAGAGAAAGCTTGATTTGCCAATTGAACAAAAAGTACAAGTAGTAGAAAGAAAAGAAAAGCAAATTTAAATAGAATGAGCTAATCTTCCGGCAGCTGCGGCTATAATGGCGCATACTAAATCGTCTATAAAGGTCGCACATATGCCTTCTTTTTTTCCGTCTAATTGTTTAATAATGCCCGGCTTCGTCTTATCAAGAAAACCGAAGTTTGTAAAACCAATAGACCCATAAACGTTAACAATGGATAAAGCTAAAATTTCATCAATACCGTATAAACTTGAGTCATTTTCAATAATACTTTGTAAAGGTTCTCTAAATTGTTTTTCTTCCACTAATCTATCTATTTCAATGCCTGTTAATACAGCATGCTGAACTTCGCGTTTGTTAAGAACAGCTAAAATGTTCTCTTCGCATATTTCATGAGTTAAACCGGGTACATAGTCAATTTGTATATCGTATAAGATATCTACCATCTTTTCTAAAGAAGCGCCTTTTTCACTTAATAAGTTTATGCAAAGGTCTTTCATGAATACATTCCTCTTTTCAAATAAAAGGGTTATTCGTAAGTATATATACGAATAGGAAATATGTTGTTTTATCCAATATAGGATTCGTATAAAAAAACAAGAAATTTAATGTAAATGTGTTTTTTGTGGAGAAGAGGGTTAGGAATGAAAACTTTTTTTATAAGTATTTTTAGGATGGTTATTGTTGGGGGCGCTTCGTTGGCGCTAGTTTTATCTCAAATAGATAACTACTTAAAATCAGAATATGGTTATGAAAATATGTACATTATTATGTTTACTTGTTCCTTTATTCCATTGTTATTTACATTAACTGTAGAAATTTATTGTGCATTTGAAAGAAAATACAAAAGGAAGAAAAAGAACGATACAACATATCTAAAAGAAACCATTCAGAGGAAGCCGTTAGCAAAATAGGAGCGGCTTTTTGTTTAAATGCAGGTTTTTAGTACTATATTTTAAAAAAATAACTACTTAATGCAAAAGGGGGAATGGGTTCAACCCAGAAGAGATGACAAAAACATTACGTGATGAAATAAACGAATTAAAAAAAGCATCTTTAATATTTGATGTAGTCCCTATGGAAGTAGATAATACCCCAAGGCTAGATACCTATTTTGGTGGAAAGCCATTTGTTACTGAAGAAATTGAGATACACGAGTGTCCGATATGTGAGAAGAGCATGCAATTTGTCTGTCAATTGCTAATGCCAAATAGAAAAAACAACACTAAGAAGCTATATGCCTTTTACTATTGTTTTGGTTGTCTTGAGGAAAATATTGAAGGAACATATGCTGTAAACATATATGCCAATCCTTCAGAAGAAAACATGCTTACAGAGCTAGAATATACTTCTGAAATTCCTTATGCAGATGTTCGGTTCCTTCCAGCATATGATATTCCAGATTGGGAATATTGCTTAGATTCTAACCCTCAATTTGTACGTAAGCTAGAAGCGCTATATGGTGATAAGGCTGAGCAAACATATATGCAGCTGCAACAAAAAGTGGAAGAGTATGCAGTGGATACAGGAAATAAGCTAAAAGGTTATCCAAGATACTTAGATTATCGTGATATACCTAAGTGTCCACGGACTAAACAACCTATGGTACCGCTTATTCAAATGGAGTGTATGCCTCAATTAAATATGAATTGGTTGGGTAGCCATTCATCTTATTTAGTTTTATTTAAATCAGCAACTTATGATGAGTTTGAGTTACGCACAATCGATTTTGGTGATTTAGAAGAACCGGATATGTTTGAGGATACAGACGAAGAAGATATTTTTGATATTTAATTAAAAAGATGAACTTGCTTTTTTAGCGGTTCATCTTTTTTTATGTATCTATAGTATAAACACCGTTTATATACACAGGTTTCTATGTTATTTTATGTGCTTTTTAAGTTATTGTGGGGGAATAAGATAAATCATGTAGTAGGGTCAATTTCTTTTCTTTCTACTTCAACAAACGAGTTATTCTTAAATACCTTCTTAACACGTATGTATGGTTTATAGTAGCTAGGGTATACATTCATACTATCCATGTAAATCTTTTCGTAGATAACAAGTTGATTTTTTTCTATAGAAGCACTATCAAAAGTATTCTCGGTCGTGTATATTTTTTCGGTATTTCCACTCTTATCAGTCATAAAAACAATACCGGTCTCATTGTTCTTTTTAAATGAATCTTCCATTTTTAATTCACTAAATGTGTATGCAATAAAAATTGTTCCATTTTTAGTATTGAATGTTTTTTTAATATCATCTAGGGATGTAACTACCATAGGTATATCTGAAGAGTATAAAAGTTTTTTAGTGTTTTCTTTTTTGTTAGCAATATATAGTTCCGTGACAGCTCCAGGTGTTTTAACGGATAATTGTTTAGTTGATTCAGGGATAACATATATCTCTTTATCTTTGTTAATTAACAGACTATTGGACGTAATTTTGACTTCTTGTTTGTTATGAGTATTCTTATTAGCAGGTCTTGAATAGTTTAAAAATATTACAGCTAAAATACTTAGAATAAGGATAGTAATTAGAATTATTATATATCGTAATTTCATAAAAAATCCCTCCTTTAAAAGACTATACAGGATAACGACAATACGCGATGAAAATAACTTATTTTATTTGTTTTGTTGTCGTTATAGAAGAAAAGGAAAGGGGAGTTCAGATGAAAAGTATAGCACCAATCCTGTTGTTATTAATTTTAGCAATATTATTTGTTACTGCACATTTTCTATATAATAAATTGGAAAAGCGAAATATCATACCGATTAAATATCACCCATATACAAATGCAAAAACAAAAGAGTTTTACTGGGAATTTGTTCGAGCATATTTCATTCTTGTATGTGTGGTTGTGTTCTTAGTTGCAGGCTATTTTTCTATATCTGCTGGACTATTTATTATAGGAGTCTTAAATGCGGGTAGTTTGTATATTATTTACAAAGACAACAAAGAAACTCAAAATGAAAGAATAGAGATTATCTATAATGAAAAAGATGTAGAAGAACAGAGTGAGTTTTTAAAGAACTTATCGGAAGATATGAAAAATAAAATAGTTAATACAAAGAAAGTTGTATTTTATAACGATTATTTATATTTTAGCAAACATAACAAAGTTTTAACTCGTGAGAAGAAGTATAAATATCTTTTTATCCATTCGGTAAAAAAAGAAGACAAATTATTAATTTTGAAATATGGATTTCTAGGAATGCCCTTTTTTAAAAAGACCCTTTACATACCAAGTAGTAAAGAAAAGCATCTAATGAAGATATTGCATAAAATAGCGAAAAATAAAAAATATTTAGAGTCAACTGGTAATTATATAAATTTATTCAAGAGGAAAAGTAAATAATTTCAAGATAAATACCCTTAAATTCAGAATATCCGTCTTGAATTTTAGTTATTCTGGATTTATAATTAGATTAAATTGAAAAATGAATTCAGAAAAAAGTATGAGGAGGGAATGGAGTTATCTCCGCTGCCATGTACAGAAATATGAAGAGTATAGCTAAGAATCTTGGTATATCAGGTTGGAGTTTGCTACGGGATGCTGAAGATAAAATGTATTTATCGAAGTTTGACCCTACGGATAAGCGTAATGATGATGAATACAGAGTTTACTTTTTTATAAGGAAAGACGGCATTCAAATTGTTCGAAGGTTTGTTATGTGGAATTCAAAATATAAAGAGAACATAGAGACGGATAACAAGTTCTATAAAGAAGCAGAACTTATCTTATTTACATATTACAGAGAGTTTAGCCATAATCACCAACACCAAAATGCTAGCTAATCTGTTCCCCAACATACATAAGAGACTTTTTACTACATACATAAAAAATACCCAAATACATACATAGACTTAAAGTTTTCAAAAGAAAACTTACCAAACTCAGACAAAAAAGTCTGAGTTTTTTTCACTTCTTTTAAAAAACAGTGTTAAACTTTATAAGTTTTGAGTGAGAGGTGAATTTAATGTTAAATGAGATTATATTAATAGGTAGATTAGGTAATGAACCAGAAGTTAGCGAAACTAAAAATGGCACAAAGATGGTGACTATTTCTTTGCCTCTATTCCATTCTTATACAACAGAAGGAAGAAAAACAGAGTGGGTTCAATGTAGAGCTTTCGGTAAGTTAGGGAATATAGTTGAAATGGCAAAAAAAGGTGTATTAGTCACAGTTAAAGGTGAATTGCATAATCCAACATGGGAAGACGAAGATGGGAGTAAAAAGAGTAGAGCATACGTAGTTATTGATTCATTCCGTTTCCTTGAAAAAAAGAAAAGTGATGGAGATTTAGAGGAAGACGAGAAAAAACCAGAAGAAAACAGTGTGGAAGTAAGTACTATTGACAGTGATATAGATGGATTTTTAAAAGGCTTTTAAAGAAAAAGATTCTAAAATCTTATAATTGATTTTAGAATCCTTTTTTTGTGCAAAATGTTTAAATTTAAAAGCAAAATTGAAATAAGAAAGAAATAAAAAGTTGATGCACCAATTTACAAACCAATTTTCTAAGGTGAAATATCTTATATATTATAAAAAACCAACACATAGAGGAGGGGTACAATGAAAAAGTTATTATCCATTTTAAGTGCAACAACAATCACAGCAATACTTTTAGGTGGACATGCTTATGCTGAAAAAGATACAGAAAAACAAAAGGTTATTATAGTTTTTAAGAATAACGAAGTTAAAAATAAAAATATAGTAGTGCAGAGTAATGGGGAAGTAACAAAGGAGTTTAAGAACATACCTGCAATGTCAGCAGAATTAACTCAATCAGCTATTAATAATTTAAAACATGACCCTAATGTTGCTTCAGTAGAATACAATAAAAAAGTAGAGTTGATAGATACGGAAAGTAGTACGGCTGCTAAAAATATTAGTCTTACAAAACAAACAGAGGACTGGGGTTTAGACGCTGTAAATGCTAAAAGTGCCTGGAGTAAGGGGTTTACTGGAAAGGGAGTTAAAATAGCTATTCTTGACACGGGTGTAGAGTATTACCATGATGACCTAAAAATAAACGGGGGAGCTAGCTTTGTTAAAGATTATAAAAAAGATGGGACAGTAGATAAAAGTTACGATGACAATCATGGGCACGGAACACATGTAGCTGGAATTATTGGTGCTAAAAATAACAATATTGGAACCGTAGGAGTAGCACCTGATAGCAGTTTATATGCAGTAAAAATAATAAATGGTGCTGGTCAGGGTACCGTTGAGGGTGCAATTGCAGGTATGGATTGGAGCATAACTAATAAGATGGATATTGTTAATCTTAGCATAGGTTCTCCAGAAGGCTCTCCAGCCTACCGTGCAATATTTCAAAAAGCAAAAAGCAAAGGAATTACTGTAGTAGGAGCTGCCGGAAATGATAATTTAATAGATAATAGCGGAGTTGATTACCCAGCAAAGTATCCAGAAGTAATAGGAGTAGCTGCATTAGATAAATATAATAAACATGCTGATTTTTCTTCAGTTGGTCCTGAAGTGGATGTGGCAGCACCGGGTGTAGGTGTTTTAAGTACATATCTTAATAATAAATACCAATACATGAGTGGAACAAGTATGGCTACGCCATATACTACTGGTATACTTGCTTTATATAAAAATGCTTATCCCAAAGAGACAGCTGATAACATTATTAAACTAATGTACGAAGGGACAATCGATGTAGAAAGTACGGGTAAGGATAACTTGACAGGTAGAGGTTTAATTCAAGCGCCAATGGCAAATACGCTAACACCTGTCGAGTATAATAAAAAAATTACTACATTTGAGCCCTATTATTTATATAACTTGCCAAACGAACAAGCTAAAACATCAAATAAAGTTAATGAACAGATATTGCAAGCAATAAGCAAAGAAGGTGATTACGTATTAATAAAAACATGGTTAGGTGACAAATATATAAAACCTAAACTATATTTAGATGGGGAAAAAATAAAAACAACAAAGAAAATCAAATTGACAAAACAAACTATGCTTTATAATTTACCTTTTGAAGAGTATAAGCTTAAACAATCATTGGGTCCACAAATGGTGTACTCTACAGAAGAAATTAACGGATGGTATGTTGTTCACACATGGTTAGGTGATAAATACATAAAACCTAATGATGCAGTAGTAGAAAATTATGTAGAAAAGTTAAGATTAACGTATTATACGGATTTACTAAGTGAACCAAATTCAAAATCTATGATAGGTGCAAGATTGAATCCTCAAACAGTGACAACAATTGATAAAATGGGCTCATATTATCTCATTAACACATGGTTGGGTCCTCGTTGGATTGAACCAAAGTATCCTATAGTGGGTGATATAGAACCTTTTACAGAAAAAATAATATTGACTCAATCTAAAGACTTGTATGAAGTTCCATATGATACCATGAAAACAGGAGCAAGGTTAGCGGCAAACCAAGTAGTTACCCCTACAGAAAAATGGGGAAAATGGGTACTAATTAACACTTGGCTGGGTGATAAATGGATTTTAGTTTAAACGTTATAAAAAATGAAAATTAGCAAAACACCGGTAGAAATATTGTGTACTATCTACCGGTGTTTTGCTAATTTTTCAATTCATCCTCTTTAACGTACTCTTGCTCAACTTGGCTAGGATTACTTAAAGAATCCATTATTGCTTCGGCTTCTTCTAATTTTCCATTTTGTATAAGAAAATAAATTTGTTGTTTGTCGTTCCCAGTTAATTCTGGCGTGTTTTTAATAAATAACCTTAACTTGTTATGTAATCTAAAAAACTCTTTTAGTTCTTTTTTAAAATTTAGTAATTGTTTTTCTACATCTACAATTAGTTTAGGAAGTTTTTCAGGTTTTGCTTCATTTAAATCAATAATTTTTCCTTGTAATGTATTGGCAGTAAATAAGAATTCTTTTGGATAAAAAACGTTAGTATTTAAGAAAACTTTAAAACGACCAACTTCATCATTTATAGCATTGGAGAGTTCTTCTTTTTTAGAAAACTGCTTTTTGGTTTTATGTTTTATGTTTTCTAATGTTTCAGCAACATTTTTAGCCTTTTCTTCCAAAACATCTTCTGGAATATGGTTATCTAAAGCTTTGTTAAGTAATTGCTCAATTTCTGCCTTGATTTTTTTTATTTCTTCTTTATGCATTTTCTGTTCATCAGAAGATTTATTTAATAATTTTAACTGTTCGTTTAAAAATGAGAGATGTTCTTGTTTTTTTAAGCCTAGTTCTATCTGTTTTTTCTTTTTTTTCATTTGGATAGTAATAATAATACCTATAGTTAAGAATACCAGAAGAGAAATAAATATATAAAGCATATGAACCTCCTTTGTACCTTAAAAGTGTTCTGCTAACCTTTTAACTTGCGTTTTCCAAAAAGCTAATGTTTGGTTATCTATGTCGGGAATACTGTGGAAAAAGTAATTGCACATACCTTCATCTTCAAATGCGTCATATTTCCAATTGCCTTCCTCTAGTTCAATACCAAAATAATAATATTTGTCAATCCTTCCAATTCTAACTTGCTTATTCCCAAAGTTAAATGCAGAAGGGGGAATTTCTATATGCCTAGGAGAATTAGGCAGAAAACCTTTTCCTTCGTTTTCAAAGCGCAATAATTGCATAGCTAAGTCTTGTCTGTCTTTAAAAAAATCGCTATTTAAAATCATTTCTTGTCTTGTAGCCAAAATAAAAACCTCTTTTCTTACAATGTAATAAAAAATTGTTTATAATCAAGTAATACAGAAATCGTAAAAGGAATGATTAATATGCCTATTAAATGGGTTGAAAAGCCATATGATATAGAAAAAGCTACACAGCTTTACCTAGAGGCTGGTATAACTCCGTTAAGTGCAAAGCTACTTGTGTCTAGAGGAATTACCACAGTTGAGCAAACAAGGAAGTTCCTAAAGCCAAATTTCAATGAAGATTTGCACAATCCTTCTTTATTAATGGATATAGATAAAGTAGTAGCAAGAATTTATAAAGCAATTCAGAAAAACGAAAGCATCCTTTTTCATGGTGATTATGATGCTGATGGAGCTACGACTACAGCGGTATTTGTTTTAGCGATGAAGATGTTAGGGAAAGAAGTAGACTTTTTTTTGCCTAATAGATTTAAAGATGGATATGGAGTAAATATTAATAATGTAAAAGAATTCGCTAAGTATGATTTAATTGTAACTGGTGATACTGGAATAAAAGCATATGAAGCTATATATGAACTTACACATGTACATAAAAAGGATGTCATTGTCACAGACCATCACGAGCCTTTAGCGTATCCTGTTTCGGAGAGAAGTAGATTACCTTTAAAAACTAGAGTTATAGAAAATGAACATGAAGTAATGGCTATTCCAGACTGTTTTGCAGTAATTAACCCTAAAAGACTTGATTGTATGTATGAAGGGAAAGATTTGTCTGGAGCAGGTGTTATTTTTAAAGTAATGGAAGAGTTATTTAATTATTTGCACTACCCTAAGAAAGAGTTATATCAATTGCTTGATTTAGTGGCTTCAGGGTTAGTTCCAGATATGGTGCCAATGTTTAATGCAGAGAGCGGAAGTTTTGAAGTGAGAAATTTAGTAAAGCTTGGTCTTAGCATTATGAATAATCGTCCAAAACATTGGGTAACAGCAGTCAAAGAAATAAAAGAAAAGAGCAAAGGAACCTCTAAAAAAACTGCAAATGAACGACCAATAGTAGCAGGTGATTTAGGCTTTACGTATGGTCCATTGTTAAACGCCACTGGTAGGTTGTATGACCCTCGACCTGCTGCTGAATTTTTGATGGAGCAAGATAAAGAAAAAACAGATAAAATCGCAAAGTATCTTCACGAAGTTAACTTAGAGAGACGTAAACTGTCTGCGGAAAATACAGCAGAGATACTGAAATCACTAAAGGAACTAGGAGAAGAATATAAAGATTATGGCATTGTTGTAACCTCTCCTAATTTGCACGTTGGAATTACAGGATTAGTTGCTGGGGATGTTTTAAAGGAATACTATAGAACAACTATAGCTTTAGCGCCATTTGAAATGGCAGATGGAACAGTTGTATTAAAAGGTTCAGCTCGCTCTATTCATAATATTAGTGTTCTTGAAGCATTAATTGACGTTGAAGAAGAATTAGGTCCTTATACTTTTGGAGGGCATGAGCAAGCAGCAGGTGTAACTATATTCCCTGGGCAATTAAAAGAATTTCAAAGGTTGTTTAGATTAGCTGTTAAAAAACAAGTAGATAAATATGGACCTGAAGTGTTCGAACCGAAAAAGTTCTATGATACTAAAATTAAATTTGAAGAAGTCAATTTCGATTTAATCAACGAACTAGCATTATTTGAACCATTTGGAATGGGAAATGAAGAACCTAGTTTCTATGCAGAGGATGTATTCATTGAAAGCATTACTGTTTTAAGAGATAGAGAAACGCAAAAAGAGAAAGCTTTAAAGTTTAATTTTGTGCAAGATGGTTTCTTTATGGAGGGAATTACATTTACTAAAATAAAAGAATTGGAAAGTCAGTATGAAGATGCCCTGATGAAAAATTCAATGGTTCCATGCAAACTACTTGGAATTCCACAAACAAATGAATGGGCTGGAAGAATAAAGTTTCAATTCAAAGTAGAAGACATTATCATTAACTAATTTCTTTAGTCAGATTTAAATGAGACGAAATCTAATAATAGGAAATAGTCTTATTTAACTTAAAGGGGGAAATAGAATGAGTGATTTATACCCTTATTGTTCAAAATGTGACAAAGAACTTAACGATAATGAAAAAGTCTTAAATGAAAAATACGATAATTTATTTTATCCAATATGTCAGGACTGCCTTACAACACATACAAAAACGGTTATTGAGTTGGCTGCTGATACGATAAATTAAAATACAAAAAAACAAACGATTTTCTATACGAAATAAGAAACGTTTGTTTTTTTGTATTATGTATTTTTACATATTTAAATTAACGATATGACTGATTAGTACGTTTGTACATTGGGTCAATAACGTATTTGTTTTCTGTTTTAAGCTGGCGAGGCATAATTCCATACACGTAGCACACGCCATTAAGGAAGTCTAGAATTCTTTGGTCCATGCCTTTTTCTAAATCATCAAGCATAACAATTACTGCTTTGTTAGCGTAAATAGCTTCAGATACAACCTCTGCATCCTCCATGTCTCTAGGTGTTGCAATTAGAACATTTGAACCGTCATCCATAAATACATCTGAATTTAAGAATGATAATGTTTGGCTTGAATAATCAGAAGATAAAGATAGGTTGTTTCTTCTTTCAGTTTCCATGTTTGAAGGTGTATTTGTAGTCATTGTCTGCTCCTCGTTTCGTTCAGTTTCTTGTTGGTCCATGAAATTAGGACGTAACATATTTAAAAATGTATTTTTCATCGCTAAATCCCCCTTATTGGTTTATGCTCAATTGCTGAATATTGTATATAGTGCTTTAATGAAAAGCACATACACGTTATCTAGACAAAATCTTCTTTTGATGATTTAATTCAAAAAGCTTAAAATCCTCTTTTTTTCTGTTTTATATTTAGGTGGGTGGTGCAGATTATGGATAATAGGGGTTTTATTCCTGGTATATGGGAAGTAGAGATTAATGTGAATGATTTTCTGAATTTAAATAGAAACCAACTAAACGGTGATTTAAAAGTAGAGCATTTTAAAATGAGTATTCCAAATGACTATGATTTAATTAGGGATAATAAAAAATTATTTGCGTATTTAAAAGCATTTCATGAGGAAAATATGCTGATGTATGATTATGATTATGAGTTATTTATTAGTGAAGAAAAATATACTCTATACACAAATACAAGTGATAAGAAAAAATTTATGGATATAGGTCTTATTGTAAAAACATCAGACGAAGAGAGAAAGTCTTTTATACATCCTGACCTATGCGTTATTCCTTTATACGGTACAAAGTACTTAATTAAAACATTAAAGCAGTATATTAAAGACTTAGATAAACAATTTCAAACACAAGAATGGATTCACAGAAAGATAGAAAATCATCGGTCAATATTGGCTATTCAGGAGTTTGAAGAATTTGCTTTAAGACAGGGAATAAATGTGAGAAGACCGTGCAAAAACTCTATTGAAGTTGCAAATGTCATTTGGCTTGAGTCTATATATTCTAATTTAGAAAACGATAAAATTCCAGTTGTTTTTAACAACATATTTGATTTCATCGACATCTTTTTAGAAAGAGATTTAAAAAACGGAACGATAGATGAGGTAAGTGCTCAACAAATTATAGATGAATTGTATTGTAAGTTAGCGGCTTTGCAGAAAAAGAATAAATACCAAGGGCGTTTTAATCATAGTATTGTACTGGATACGAGCAAGTTAAATAATACAACATACCGATTGTTGAGTAGTGCTGTTAAATATAAAGAATTTAATGCACCTTTTCAGCTAATATTTAGTGGTGAAGGGTTGAGTGATGAGATAATCAATAACTTAAAGGAGTTGTTTGACAAAGAACATCCGTTATCAATTTCAAAGGTTAAAGATGGAATTGATATATATAATTCATCACTGAATTCATCTCATTTATTTTTTAAGAGTTTTGAGGATATCTCAATGATGTTTGCTAGCTTTGATTTATACAAAGGACTTATAACAGCACTAAATGGAGGCAAAGACATTGCTACTAATATCAACGTACAACAAGTAACAAAGGGACTCATGGATAAAGAACTAAGTTATGAAGCCATAATGAATCAAATGGAATTATTTTTTAAGTATTACATAACTCTTTATACTGAATATACTAATTCTTATGCCTACTATTTTGATATGTTTCATAATCTACCGTTTAGAAATTCCTTAATATCAAGCTATCCTTATTACTTAATGAATCTTTCCTTTCACAATGTTAGTAGCACAGTGAAGATTTTAAACGCAGTAAAAAAAGGTAAGTTTGAGGTAGTAAGAAACGATAAAGGTTTTATAGAAAAGGTTATTCCACTGATTGAAGAACATAGCAGCTCTGTGGAAAATGATATACATAAAATAATACATCAAGAAACAAAAAGAATGCTTTTTTATAAAAATGGGCATTTCAATTTAGTATTTTTCGAACATAACGCTTTTTTTGAGCAGGGAAATAGTAATGTTGTTTCTAATATGAATCAAAGGTTGCCTTCAAATATGGTACTTGCAGATACAATAAAACTTAATACTACTGAATTTAATTCATATTTGTCTAACTTCGGCACCTCTCCATATAGTTATATTCAATTATATAAATCGTGATTTTTAAACTATATAACTATTTTTGAATTATAATGAATTTAAAAAACAAAGGAGAATTAAAATATGAGTCAACCAACATACATTAGTTATGAAGAAGCGAAAAAACTTGTTTACGTAGACAAGATTGTTCGTATGGATGAATTATTAATACACTTACATAAAGAAAATGAGCTTAAAGTAGACGTTGTAAAAAAATTTAATCCGGAACTTGTTAAGCAAGATGGTACAATCGATTTAAAGATTGGAGAAGAAAAGAACGGCAAATTAAAGATGGTCTGTTTGGGACATAAAACAAGAAAAGATAACTCTACGGGTATTCTTTTAGGAACCAACGTTATTAAATGTTTTACAGGAGGATGCATCTTTTCGAATGGATTAAATGTAGTTAAAACCTATTTGCTTTATAAATTAGAAATAGATTCAGAGCTTGTTTTAAATGATAAAGCTTATGAAAAATTAGGTAAAGAAAAATATAGAGCAATTGCTGAACTAGTCGAAATGAAAGGGTACAAGATTAAACATACCATTCAGAAAAAAAGAATGTCTAGAGAAGACAAACAGAAAAAAGTAACTCAAGACATTCTGAACTTATCTGCCGACCTTTACCATAAGGAATTTTTAGCAAATGAAGAAGCAAAAAAATATTTCCTAGAAGCTGAAATTGAGGAAACAAATGAAGAGGGTGAAATACAACTAGATGAAAATAACAATCCTAAGATGATAAAAGCAAGGGGATTTAAATATGTAAAAGGCGAAGAGTATGCTTTAGAACAAGCTAAAAGATTTAAAATAGGGTTTGCTCCAAAAAGATATCCATCTAATTGGCTTTATGAAAAGTTATCGGCTAATTACACTACTGAGGAATTATTAAGGGCATCTGTAGTAAAGTGGCAGGAATATAAAGATGATAGCGATAAAGTCACTTTTACTAAAGCTTCAGATTTTCATTCTTATGGGTTAATATTACCTTATTGGCATATGAGACATGTTATTAATCTATACTCTAGAGCTATAACAGCTGCTAAAGATTGGAGACATTTAAGGAATGCTGGGGGAAATGATGTTCCGATACACTTTGAAGAAGCAATAAAACATAAAGTAGTAAATGTAGTTGAAGGAGAGCTTACTTGGTTTACAAAGATTCTATTCGGTTATGAAAATACATTGGGTAATCGCGGTACTAACGGAATGCTAAGGGAACACATAGACCTTTTAATAAAAGCAAGGGAAGATAGCGGAGGTGTCTATTGTAAAACTATAGTCTTATGTTTTGATGGAGACGGACCTGGATTAGAAGCAACTTTAAAAACAGGTGAAATGCTAATTGAAGCAGGTTTTAATGTTTTAGTAGTCTTAATGCCTGCTGGAATGGACCATAACGACCTATTGCTAAAGTATAAAGAAGATGCTAAAAGAGTATATGATGAACTATATAATAATCCAGTTTCTTTCTATACATTTGTAGCATTGTCTAAAATTAAAGAGGAATTTAATTCAGGACCAGAGCAACTTCAAAAATTAGCTGAAGTAAAACAAATTATTACTGAAAATAATATTGTAAACGCAGCTGAATTATCTATTATTGCAAATGAATTTTCCAATAAATCAAATATACCAGTTGATACCATCTTAAAGGAATGGAAAAAGGAAAACAAAAATACCAATACTTTTTACGAAGAATCTGACTATGCTTTTGTAACAAAGGATATTGAGAAATATTACTTAATTAAATTTGCATTTCGGAATAAATCTACTTATATTGAAGATACGAATTTCTATTTTATTCAAGATGAACCAGAAGTAAAAAATATTCTTGTCGATAAGGATAGTTATACTGAAGAGGAATTTGAAGAAATTGAGAAGTTCGGTGCACGGTGGGATATTAGGGTTATACCGGTTACAGACTTTAGCGATATAATTCAAATTAATGTTAATGAACAGGTATTAATAAATCAAATCTTTGCTAATGTGTAATTAAAAACACAATAAAAACAAGTGAGGACAATTAATTTGTCCTCTTTTTTTATTTTTGTGTTATAAGATATATGCGTTTATAGCAAAGAGGTGATTGCCGATGAGAAAAATTATGTATTGTGAAAAGCGTGACGGTCAGCGAGTATTGTTTGAGAAAGTGAGAATCGTTAACGCTATATACAAAGCTTTTGAAGCATCCCAAGAAGGGAATAAAATTATTGCTCAAAAAATGACAGAGACTATTATGGAAAATATTTTACGTATTCACCGTGATGGTACTCCGACAATCGAAGACATTCAAGACCTCGTTGAGGATACGTTAATTAGTCATAATTTTCGTGCCACAGCAAAGAAATACATTTTGTATAGAGAAGAGCGTGCTAAAATGCGTTTAATATCCTAATTAAAAAGGTTTAGATAATATCTAAACCTTTTTAAGTGATTTATAAATTAAGTAAGATGTTTTTTACTTCGACGTATATTTCGTCTATTGTTTTAGTAGCATCAACAATTATGTAAGGATAAGGGCATATGTGTTGATAGTAATAAAGATAACCCTCTCTTACTTTCTCAAAAAATTCTTCATTTTCATTGTCTAGCCTATCTTGTTTTTCTGTGCGTCTTGCTAGCCTTTGCATTGCAATAGAAATAGGTAAATCAAAGAAAATCTCAAGAGTAGGATAGGTGTCTTTTACAATGGGGTAATTAAGTTCCCATATGTGTTCCATTCCCATTCCTCGTGCCATGCCTTGGTAAGCCACGGAGCATGCCACTGACCGTCTACCTAATACAGGGATACTATTTTGTAAGGCTGGTCTAATTAGATTTTCTATGCTTTCGGAACGGGAAGCAGCATATAGAAATGGTTCTGCACTATTAATACCTTCTAAAGACAAAGCGTCTTGTGCTTTGTTAAGTAAAGAAAGTGTTTGTTCATTAATTTTTAAATTACTTAATTCAGAAAGCTGTTGTTTTCTATCTGCTAAGGACATATCTGCATCAAGAATTATCTCACGAATAATCTCTGCTTCTTTGGTGCCACCAGGTTCCCTAGTTAAAAGGGCATTAGGATAACTTTCTTTAATTAAATTGAAAATTGTATCCTTTCCAGAACCATCCGTGCCGATAAAGTTAACATACATCGTACTAACCCCTTTATGATAAATCTCAGTTTATATTACCAAAATTAAATTTTAAATTGGTGATTTTTACGTTTATTCTGTTGCACCAAATAATCTTTCAGCTTCATCTTGTTTCATAGGAGAGGGACCACCTAATATGTGACGAACTACTTGAAGTTTAACTGCATTGTAAGTTTCATTAGTGTGTATCATCCTTATAAAAACGTAACCTTTATAATCAGGAACCTTTTCTACTATCTTGCCGTGTTTATTTTCGACCATTTCTGAAATTACGCGCACATCTTTGATGTAATCTTCAAATTGCTTATTTTTCATCAATCCAGATAATTTTTCCCTCACACTAAGTTCCTGACCTGGATTTACTACGATAACGTACCAATGTAATGAATTTTCTTCTTCCATGAAAATTTATACCTCCATTTTAAAAATCTACAATACCATTTGAAAAGTTTGTTTAAAGTCCTACTAGCATTTGGAATCTAGTAAATCAAATAAAAAAACAACCAAAAAAAACGGCATTTTTTTAGTTAATAGACATTTAAGTATAGATTTGAAGGAAAAAACGAAAAGTCGAAAAATAAATAAGAAATAGACACAAATTCAGAAACCATTTTGTTATACTCAGTTCATAAAAGGGAGGAATACGTAATGACTGATATAAAAACAGTTGATAAGAACCAGACGTATGATGCTAGTAATATTGATGTTTTAGAAGGTCTAGAGGCAGTACGTGTAAGACCAGGAATGTATATAGGTTCAACCTCTTCAAGGGGTTTACACCACATGATTTGGGAAATAGTAGACAATTCAGTGGATGAACATCTAGCAGGTTATTGTGATGAAATTAACGTTATAATACATAAAGACAACTCTATTACTGTAGAAGACAATGGTCGAGGAATTCCTGTAGATTTACACCCTAAATTCGGAAAACCTACTGTAGAAGTAGTTTTAACTGTTCTTCACGCTGGTGGTAAATTTGGTGGCGGAGGATATAAAGTATCTGGAGGTCTTCACGGTGTTGGTTCATCAGTAGTAAATGCTTTATCTGATGCTATGGTAGCAAGAGTGAAAAGGAACGGAGAAGTGCATGAGATTAAGTTTAGAAGAGGAACAACTGTAGAACCTTTGCAAGTGATAGGGAAATTAGAAAATGAAGATGAAACAGGAACAACTATTCATTTTGTTCCAGATGGAACTATCTTTAAAGATACTTTAGAATATGATTTTAAAACTGTATATACTCGTATGAGAGAAAGCGCATTTTTGAATTCTGGATTAACAATTCGGGTCCAAGATGAACGACAAGTTGACCCAGAAACTGAGGAACCAGTAACGGAAACTTTCTGTTATCATGGAGGATTAGTTGATTATGTTAAGTTTCTTAATCAAGCTAAAAAACCACTACATGAAGATATCTTTTCGGTAACAGAAATTAAAGACGATGTTGAAGTTAATCTTGCATTGCAATATACAGATGCATATAGAAATGATGGTCTTTTTTCATACGTCAATAATGTGAAAACTCCAGATGGTGGAACGCATGAAACAGGTTTTAAAACAGCGTTAACAGCTACATTAAAGCAGTACATTCAAATGAATGAACTAATTAAGGGGAAAGAAATACCTAATGGCGATGACATGCGTGTAGGTTTAACTGCGGTATTGTCTGTAAAGGTGCCAGACCCACAATTTGAAGGGCAAACAAAAAATAAATTAGGAAATTCAGAAGTATCAGCTATCGTAAGTGCTGTTGTTTCTAAGCATTTAGATAGATTTCTTGCAGAAAATCCTAACCAAGCCAATGTAATTGTGAAAAAGATAATTGATTCATTTGAAGAACGTATGGCAGCAAGGAAAGCTCGTCAAGATAAACGGGCTAGAAAATCTACTGGAGAAAACACATCGTTGGATATGCCAGATAAGCTAGCCGATGTAAATAAAGCAACACCTATCTCTGAAAGAGAGATATTCTTAGTCGAAGGAGATTCAGCTGGTGGTTCAGCTAAACAGGCACGAAATCGTATGACTCAGGCTATATTACCCTTGCGTGGTAAGGTAATTAACACTGAAAAAGCTCCTATAGACAAAATTAATGAAAATAACGAAATTGATTTTATGAGAAATGTAATTGGAACTGATATTGGTGAGTATTTTGACTATGCTAAATTACGCTATAACAAAGTTATTATCATGACAGATGCGGACGTTGATGGAAAGCATATTCAGGCATTGTTACTAACTTTCTTTTACCGATATATGCGTCCATTAGTTGAGCGAGGACATATTTACCTGGCACAACCGCCACTTTATGGTATTAAACGAAATGATAAAATTTTAAAATACTGCTACAACGAAGCTGAAAAAGAAGAAGCTATGAAGCAATATCCAAATGCAAATGTTCAACGTTATAAAGGGCTAGGTGAAATGAACCCTGACCAACTAAAAGAAACAACCATGAACCCAGAAAGAAGAATGTTGTTGCAAATTACAGTTGATGATGCAGTAGAAGCAGAGAATTTATTTCATACTTTAATGGGTGATGAGAGCCATCTCAGAAAAGAATACATACATAAATATGGTCGTAACGCAAGACTAGACCTTTAATACATAATTTCCAAGAATCGTAACATGACTTATAGATTAACTAAGGAGTGAAGTTGGAATGTTAGTAGAAGAAGAGATTCGAGAATTACCCATAACGAACGCATTATCTGAAGGATGGATAGATTATGCGATGAGTGTTATTATATCTCGTGCTATTCCTGATGTAAGAGATGGTTTGAAACCAGTTCACAGAAGAATTCTACATGCAATGAATGAATTAAGTAACTACTGGAACAGACCCTATAAAAAGTCTGCACGTACTGTAGGTGAAGTAATTGGTAAGTATCATCCACATGGAGATACGGCTGTCTACGATACTATGGTGCGAATGGCTCAAGCTTTTAAAATGAGAGTTCCTTTGGTATCAGGACATGGTAACTTTGGCTCCATTGATGGAGATTCACCAGCAGCTATGCGTTATACAGAAGCTCGTTTAGCAAAAGTAGCTCATGAGTTACTAAGAGGAATTGAAAAAAACACTGTTGATTTTCAAGATAACTTTGATGGAGCGGAAAAAGAACCGGTTGTACTACCAGCTAGGCTTCCTAACTTACTCGTGAACGGAACGGAAGGAATCGCAGTAGGTATGGCAACTTCTATGCCTCCTCATAATTTAAAAGAAGTATTTCAAGCTATTATTAAACAACTAGAAAATCCAGAAATCACTATTGAAGAACTATGTGAGATTATTCAAGGACCGGATTTCCCTACAGGTGGAACAATACTTGGTAGTGAAGGATTTAGAAAAGCTTACGAAACTGGTAGAGGTTCACTTATACTTCGTGGCTTAATTGAGAGAGAATTTGTAGATGGTTATGAAGCTTTAATTATTAAACAAATTCCATATCAAGTTAATAAAGAGAAATTGATAGGACAAATTAAGGAAATACAGCGTGATTTTGAAAAGACAAAACGTGAGATGAATAAAAAGAATGTAAAAAAAGTCATTCAAAAAGGTATGGACTTTATACATGACATTCGGGATGAGACTGAAGGTGAAGGTAGTCACGCAGACTTGCGCGTAGTTATTCAATTAAAAAACGGAGTCAATCCTGAAAGAGTTATAAAATATTTATATAAACACACTCAACTTCAGCAGTCTTTCGGAATTATTAATTTAGCTTTGGTTCCTACTAAATATGGAATAGAACCAAAAGTTTTAAATTTAAAAGAGATAAATGAAGAGTACATAAAACATCAACGGGAAGTAGTAAAAAGAGAGCTTCAAGATTCACTTACGAAAAAAGAGAATGAGATGTATTTACTAGAGGCGGTAATTCGAGCTTTAGGAAATATTGATGCCACTGTCCGTATAATTAAAGAGTCAAAATCATCAAATGAAGCGGTGCAAGGATTGAATGAGTTGCTAGGTATTGAGGAAAGACAAGCCAAGCATATTATGACGCTTCGTTTGCAAAAACTTGCTAGTTATGAGGTGGATGTACAAAGAGAAAAGCATGCTACTCTTGCTCAGGAAATTAAAGAATTAACAGAGACGCTTGCTTCACAAATTATTATGGATGGCATTATTAAAGATGACATTCAATTAATGATGGAAGAGTATGGAGAAGACCGCCTAACAAAAGTTGGACCTCCGGCAGATGCAATTAGTGACGAAGAGCTTATTGAAAGAGAAGATGTAGTTGTTACTATGACGCAAAATGGTATGGTAAAACGAATTCCTCAGTCACAATATCGTGTCCAAAGAAAAAATGGTCGTGGTGTAAATGGAATGAATACATTTGAAGATGATTATGTGAAGCACCTTCAAATTGCTAATACCCACGACACATTAATGTTCTTTACAAATAAGGGACTTGTTTATAAAACAAAAGCACATCAAATTCCTCTTACAAATACAAGTTCTAAGGGTGTGTCTATTAGAACAATATTTGATATGCAAGACGATGAGTATGTTCAAGCAATACTTGCTATTGAGGAATTTAATGCAGAACAAACTGTGGTATTTGGAACAAAGCAAGGTATTGTAAAAAGAACACGACTTGTTGAGTATAATAGGTCCGCTAGAAACGGTATTTTAGCTATTACGCTTAACGAAGGTGACGAAGTAGTCAATGTCGGTCTTACAAGTGGAGATATGTACACTACGCTAATTACAAGACAAGGAAAATCCATTACCTTTAAAGAAAGTGATGTAAAAATTGTTAGTAGAAGTGGTAAAGGTGTAAAAGGAATAGATTTATCTTCTAATGATGAAATCGTATCTCTTTCTATACACAAGGGCTTCTCCCAGTTGTTTATTGCGACAAGCAAGGGTGTTGGTAAAAGAACACCATTATCAGAATTTAGAATTCAAAAACGTGGTGGAAAAGGCGTACGTGCTATAACGGTTAACGAGAAAAATGGTATAGTAGTCGGTACTTGTGTAGTAGATGAGGATGACCAACTAGTTTTACTTACGAAACAAGGTATAATTATCAAAATGCTTGCTGATGAAATTTCTAGCTTTAGTAGAAACGCTCAAGGTAGTGGAGTCATTAACCTAAAAGACGGGGATGAACTAATTGCCGTGGATAGAAACTCTGAAGAAGCGGAACCAGAAGAAACAGAAGAAACAGAAGAATCATAATGTAAAGAGGCTTACCTAAATAAAAGGTAAGTCTCTTTTGTTTTAACTATATTAAATTTCTTTGTGTAAAATGTGTGAGGGAATGAAAAGAAATTTTAAAAGATAGTTATAAGAGAGGGGTCAAGTGTATGGCACAATTATTTTTTAAATATGGAGCTATGAATAGTGGGAAATCTATTGAGATTTTAAAAGTAGCTCATAACTATGAAGAACAAAATAAGAATGTAATTATTTTTACATCTGCTATTGACAATAGAGATGAAATAGGATATGTTTCGTCTCGGATTGGCTTAAGAAGAGAAGCAATTCCGATATATAATCACACAAATGTATATGAAATAATAATGGAGTCTAAAGAAAATGTAAGTTGTGTTTTAATAGATGAAGTTCAATTTACTAAGAAAGAACATATATTGCAATTTACTAAGATTGTTGATGAATTAAATATACCTGTAATGGGATTTGGATTAAAAAATGACTTTCAAAATGAATTATTTGAAGGTAGTAAATATATGCTCTTATATGCAGATAAAATTGAAGAAATGAAAACGATATGTTGGTTCTGTGAAAAGAAAGCATCTATGGCGCTACGTATAGATGAACAAAAAAAGCCAGTTTATACAGGCGAACAGATAAAAATTGGTGGTAACGATTCATATTATCCGGTTTGCAGAAAATGCCATAGAAATCCACCCCTGCCGCAGTAGAATAAATTTAATTTCTAAATTAGTATAAGGATTTTTAAAAGTGAACTAAACAACTTTTAAATCCAGAAAACCAACTTAATTTCTGAATTCGTGTGATATACTTAGGCTACACCCAGTATGAGTTTTTTTAGTGAAGGGATGATATTAAATGCAGATAGTAAACGGTATTATAGGGGCAATAACTGCCAAAACAACGTCAACACAAAAACAAACACCTTTTTTAGAAGTTGTAATATATTCTTTGGACCATCAAACTGAAGATAACAACAATAAGCCTATTTATGTTCGTGTTTGGGAACCATTTATTAATGAATTTCAAACTCGTGTAAAGGTTAAAGACCGTGTTCAATTGCCTGTTGATAGAATTAGAGAAAACTTAACTCTAAAGGACGGAAAACCTGTTAGTTATCTAAATGCGAATTTTGCTATGTTTACTTATTTATATAGCGGTAGTAATTCGGGTTCTCGTAACAATACTAATGGAAATAGCAATGCGAGTGGAAATAATGGACAACAGCGCAGCAACCAACAGTATCAACAAAACAATCAGAACAGACAGGGAAACCAATATCAGCAAAATCAGCAACAGAATCAGTATCAACAAAATAATCAATATCAACAAGGGCAACAAAACCAATACCAGCAACAAAATCAACAAAACCAACAGCAAAATCAGTATCAGCAAGGGCAACAAGCTCAAAATCCACAAAAACAAGTTGATGCAATTGCTGAGTTTTTAGGTAGCATTTAAACATACATAAAGCATAAAAAGAATACATAAACGAATGGATGCCATACTTGGTATCCATTTTTATTTTATTTAATAAAAGGATAATAAAAAAAGAGAACAAAATACAGAAATAGAATATCTATAAAAAGTAGGGATGGTAATGAAGAAAAGGGTTAGTGCAATATGGACCATTCTTCTTGTTATCTTTTTCTTTTACTTACTGTATCAATCCACTTTTGCATGGAATGAAGAGGTAACTACTTCCGAGACTACTACTACTCAATTGCCAGAGAACAAAACTGCTTTTGTAGTAATACAGGATAAGCATTTCGGGGTAAGACGTTCTGGAATATCATCAGTACAAAAAAGTTTAGAGATGTGGAATTTTGATGAAAAAAGGGAACAAGTTATTCTGAAACATGAAAATTTGTTACCTACTGAGAAAACACAAATGATGGTTTTATACGACAGAGGTTATGATTCTTTTGCCCACCATTCTGAAGTGTTGCCTCTAATTAATTTTCCTTACGAACATTATTACAACGGAGAAGAAATTTTTGAAGTTCATGGTGTAAAGAAAGACGGAGAAGTTTATTTAACTTATAAGAATAAACGTATTCATCTAGCTCCAGGAGAAGCGTACCATGCTGTTTCAAGTGAAGGATATAAAGTAACTTGGACAACAATAAAAAACTATGGCTTATACGATAAGAGCCAGTTTGATATCAAGGGTAGAAAAGATGTAGACAAGAAGGGTAAAGCGGTGCCTGAAGAAGTTGATTTGAATAGATTAGAAACGAAACCTCTTGAATCAAAAGAGAAAAAAGAATATGAAACAAAACCTTTAGTTAATTCTAAAGAAACGTTTTTTATGGATTAAATTAGAAGGCTCTGTGCAAGCAGGGTCTTTTTTAAATATAAAAATAAAGGGAGCTGCTAAATATGCTAACTTTTGATAAAGTTTCTTTAGGGAACAGTATATCGGCTATAAAAAGCATGACAATATCCAAAAAAGTTAATGCAAAAACACCTTTTAACTTTAAACCTTTTGAAGTAAGTAATCATCTGTCCAAAGTAGCTGCTGTTGATGGAAGTAACCATGCAATTATTGGAGTGAACTTTATAATAGCAGCCTTGCGTTCAGGATATCTAATTTACCAAGATGGAGGACTAGTTGAAGACAATATAAGCAAGATTAAATTAGAAACTTTAATTAACTCAAATGATGAAAATATAGGATTCTTAAAGCTATATAAAGACTACTTTTATGATTTAACAGGTGAGATACCAGAAGACTATTTGGAATTTGATAAAGCAGCAGAAAGGCTAAGAACAATAATGGAATGGAAGAACATCTCAAACCTAGTAGAAAAAATGGGAGCGGGAGATGTTATTGTCTTTGATGGTTCATTTATTTCTGGTGCTATATCTACCAATAAATTGTTTTTCGAAACTCTCGTATCTAAAGCAAAAGATAAAGGTATTTCATTGGTTGGATTGTCTAAGGATACAAGTTTATCGATTGAGAATGTACCTATTCCAAGCATATTAAGAAAAGCTGCTAAGGAACAATTAATAGAGAACAATTGGTATGTGGAAATTCCAGAAGAAGAAACTTATTTTGTGAAATTTACGAGAGAAGTAGATTTAATCTTTCGAGTAGACATTGTACATCCAGATGAGTTTACTATAGAGGAAGTATTGAGCAAAGTAGGTGCATATGCCTTCAGTGACTTAATGCTAGGGTATCCGTATCCAATGCAGAGAATACATGATGAAGTTCGAATCTCTCAAATGGATAAAGAGATTTGTTTTGAATTTTTTAAACATGAGTGGATTAAAAATTCCGACCCGAAAAATTCAGAAGAATTAATGAATGTAATTGCTGAGTTTGATGAACTTTTCTTTAATTATCACAAACAATTAGACATTATATCCAGTGGTAGATAACAGAAAGAGGGAAATAAACATGATTAAGATGTTAGATGTAAATAAAGTTATTGGACATGTCAATGGTGAAAGCCTAGACAAAATAACATTTGTTGCAAACCAGAAAAACAAAGAAGGTATTATGCAAAGAATAACGCTAGGTGAAATGTATGTTGCTATTGACCCATATACAGAAGAACGTTTTTTGCTACGAGTAAGTAATGTGAAGTATGGGCAAAACGCAGCATTTCGAACTGAAAGTGCCCGTGCATATAACCAAGCAATAGCAGCAAATTTTCAGGGAGAGCACTTAAATTTTGATAAAATTTATCAAGATAATAGACCAGGACAACGATTTATTGAAGCTGAGTGCGAATACGTAGGATACATAGATTTAGAAGGTAAATTTGGACCTCCAAAGCATCTGCCATCAGATGACTCTCCTGTAAGAAAATTAGATGAAGGTGACTTAGACTTCATGAAAAACTTTTTGGGGGATGTACCATTCGGTAAGTTACGCTCAGGTTCTAAGGTGCTAAACATTCCTGTAGGGTTATTTGTTGAATTAATTCCTTATCATATGGGAGTCTTTGCGAAGACAGGTGGAGGGAAATCAAACTTTGTACAACGGTTATTAGCTGGATTTTTAGATTTGCCAGGTAGAGCGGGCATTCTTTTGCTAGAACCACATGGAGAATATAAACAAAATTTAATTGCTCATCCTAACTCCAAAGGCAATCTTGAAGTGTTTGAAATGAAAGAGGGGGCACCTCGTAGATTACGCATATCTTACTCAGATTTGACAGTTACTGATTTAATGAACATTAAGAAACAAGTGAATTGGACAGAACCTCAGGAAAGGTTTATGAGAGATGCAGAGGAGAAGCTGGGAAGAGATTGGTTTAGGTTTCTTGTGGAAACGCCAGTTAAATGGGATGATGCAACATCTCCAGATGGAATGATTTCACCAGCAATTACTACAGTTCTAAAAGAACACTTCCCAGGTACGTTTGAGGACACTATGCAAGTTACAAAGTCAAAATTGTCACGTATAAAAAACGCTCCTTTTTTAACTAGAGACCCAAATGTAAGTGATATTAGAGAAATACTTACAATGCTTGATAACGGAAAAATAGTTCTGATAGATTTAGTAGGGCTAGAATCAGCTCAAGAATTGTTAGTATCAACTATATTGGCATCTAAAGCTTTAAAACGACGAAAAAAAGTATACAATAACGACAAGGCAGCTTGCGAAAGTTTACCTCCAATAGGGATTTTGTTAGAAGAGGCACAAAGGGTGCTAAATAAGGATGCTAACCATGATGGAAACACTTTTGCTAATATTTGCAATGAAGGGAGAAAATTTCGTGTAGGGCTTATGCCTGTCACACAACAACCAAAAAATATAGATGCAAATTTAATGTCGCAAATTAGTACATTATTTATTCTTTTAATTACTGATGAAAATGACTTTGAAGCACTAAAAAAGGTATCTGCTAAACCAATTGATAAATTAAGGCAAGAAATTAAAGGTTTGCAACCTGGGGAAGCTATTATCTCTTCACCTAAATCACCGTTTGCTTTACCTGTAAAGGTTGACCTTTATGATGATTACATAAGAGAGCTGAAAAAGAAAAGCATTACTTCAAACAAAAGTACCAAGAAACCAAGCTTTGGACTAATGATGTAAAAATAGCACTCTGCTTAAGAAGCAGAGTGCTATTTATTTAATAAACTAATCGAAGTTAACGTGAGACATGTGCTTACGTTTAGATTTGTTTTCAATAGTTTCTAAATACATATTAGTGGTTGCAATATCTGAGTGACCCGCATTATCTTTCACTACTGCAAGAGGCACATTTTTTTCTAATAGTGTAGTTATATAAGTGTGCCTAAACCAGTGAGGACTTATTTTAGGGTTCTTTTGTGCTAAGTCAACTGCTTGTTTAACCACCTTATAGAGGTTATTATAACTCATCGGTTTAATATCAGTTGCTTTCTTTATACCTACTGGTGAGAACAATAGGGGGACGTTCCTTAGTTCACGCTCTGTAAGGTCGTAACGTTCCTTTATATGAGAAGAATGTGCTTGAAATAGCTGATAAATATTGTTGCTCAGTATAGGAATTACTCTAGGCTTTCTACCTTTACCTAATACTTCTACATGCAACGTATCGTCTTCTTCGAAAAAACTATCAAACGTAACACTTATCATTTCACTTGCACGCATTCCGGTTCCAAAAAGCAACCATCCAATTAAAGAGTTTCGAACTTTTAAAAACTCCATAAAACTTTTATTTCTGGTGGTATCCTTTACAATTTCACCAAAAGATTCAATTATTAAACGGGCATCCCTTTCGGATAATTCGCGCCTTTTTGCGATTTTATTGCCTCTGTTTTGCTCTTGCACATCTTCAGAGCTGAAGTGTCCCTTTATAGCCTTAGGTTTATTTACTCTGCCTGAAAAATCAACAGGGTAAAAGTGCATATCTGCCCCAAATTTAAGGAGTCGTCGGAAAAAGTCAAGCTTTCTTATTGAGGTACGTATAGCGTATTTTTCTTTTATGTAGTCACAATAGTGACGTACTTCAGGGTCCCCAATACTTTTCAAACTTAGCTGATTTAGTTGAAGATATTCTATTAGCGTTTTTCCATCACTTTTATAAGCACGTAGTGTATGGGGTGATAAAGGTTCATATGTATCATCATTCTTTCTTAGTTCCATTTGAAAGAAAAAGTCAAGGAATTCCCAATCATTTGTATCTTTTAAAGTGATAGCTCGGTTTTTGTCTAAGAAGCGGTTCTCATCAAAAATCGTTGCAATATTAATTTCATTTTTTTTATGATTATTGCTGTTATTTGCTGATAATTGAGTCATATTTTCACCTCTTTAATTTATTTTAACAAAATTATCTTTAATAAGCATATGTTTCATGCTATTTTCTAGAATTCTTTTTTATATTTTAATTGCATTAAAAAGGACAATTTATTTTTCCTTGAAAATACAAGAATAGTAGGTGTGATAAGAAGAATTCACACTTGATGAACGATAGATACGAAAATGTATTCTATTTAATAAAAATCATTTCATTCAACGAAGACTAAAAAAACTAGGGAAAGAGGTGAATGGGAGTTTTATACTCCTATTTATATGGCAAATCCAACTATCGAAAACAACACTGAAAAAAAGAAGTTTGACAAGATTCTTGTTGATATAGAAACGGTAATCGACTCTGGATTGAAAGTTCCTCCAATGGGTGCAGTTATTTCAGTTAAAGAGCTTAGAAAACATTTAGCGGTATTAAAAAAGTCTGTTAATGATTCTGTTGAAGAAGCAGAACACATTGTTAATTTAAAGGAAAAGATTCTAGCTGATGCAAAAGCGGAAGCAGAAGAAATGCTACGCCGCCGTCAAATTGAAATTTCTAAACAACCTATCCTAAAAGAAGCAGAAAACATTGCTAAGAAAATCTTATTAAAGGCTAAAGAAGAAGGGGAAGCAATGTATCGTGAAGCTCAAGAGTTTCAACAACAAGTAAAAGAGCAAACGTACAGATATGCTGATATTGTCTTTGATGAGTTAGATAAGAGCCTAAATGACAAAAGAAAAGATATTATGAAGAATCGTCAACAGCTGAAGTCTCTAGTTGAGAACCCTAACAAACAAATGAGAGAAGAAGCAGAACCAAAAAGAAAGTTATCTTAATTAAGGAAGCTATCGTTACACATATGTGACGATAGCTTTTTTAAAAAATTTGAATAGAAAGTTGGACAAAAATAATACATAGTGATACCCTCTATAAGCTTTGAGGGAGGTGTAGTATTGTGAAATACACAAAAAAATTACTTTCTAAAGAAAGTAGAGACTATTCAAGTGAAGTTTTTTACGGAAGTTTATTTGAAATGCTTAATAATGAAAAAACTTTGGAAGAATATGTTGAAAAGATATTGACCAGTTTGACTAAAATAAGTGGTCCAATTCACGTTGTTAAAAGAAATACTCAATCTATTGATATACTAACTGATAATGAAGAGATTGAAAAAGAAATCATTGAAAGCTCTATAGTGTATAAAAAAGTAAAAGAAACAAAGAAACCATTTTTTCTACATAATAAAAATGAGGATTCAGCTGAATACTACGCAGGGTTTCCGCTAAACTTAAAAGGGAAATTTGTAGGAGCTCTATTAATTGAAGAAAAACAAGAATTAAAAAGTTGGAAAGAAGTATTTGTGGCATTACATATGCTGGTTTTTGGTTTTAGATATTTCTCTCTAGTAGAGAAAGAAAGAAACATGAATATTCAAGATATTATTACAGGTCTTTATAATGAAAAATACTTCTATACGCACTTAGAAATAGAACAAGAAAAATATATTCGTTATAAAACACCTATGACACTTGTAATGTTTGAGTTAAAAAATTTCTCTTCTATTTCAAATGAATATGGTTTTGAAATAGGTGAAAGAGCTCTTAATTATATGGGGCAAATTATTAAAAAACAAAGTAGAATTATAGATATGCCTGCTAGAATAGAAAGTGGATTATTTGCAGTTTTATTAAGTAATTCTCCGGAATTAGGTGGAGCGGCTATTTCAAAACGTGTATTAACATGGTTAGATGAAGTAATTGACATAGAAGGTAAAGAAATTAAGCTAGAAATAGCTCATTCATATGTAGAATATCAACATCATCACACTAGAGAGAGTTTCTTTAAGGAAACACATGATAAACTAAAATAGAAAGTGGAAGCAATAAGCTTCTGCTTTTTTTAATTCATAACGTTTGTTAATAAAGAAAATATTGTATATACTGTCTATATAAACTAACAAAGATAAAAAATAGATATATAGATTAGAGGGATACAATACTATGAATAATTTAATTAACAAAGATTCTAAAAAAAATACTATAAATGGGTCAGGTTATAAAGATTCTCAAAACGAAATTGTTGATTTAATAGATGCTAAGTATGCGCTAATACATGTAGTTACAGAAGATGAAATTCCAGTTATCAAAACTTTAGTTGAATTAGCCGAAAAAGAGATGACAGGGGTTAATTATAATGTATTAACTTGGAATGTATCTTCAGGGATATTTGCAGAACACGGAAAGTGTGAAAAAAGTAGGTTCCTAGTAGAAAACACTAAAACAATTGAAGAGAAAGTGGAGGCTTTATACAGCCATATTAAATCGAGTAAGGAAAACGCAATTTACATTCTTCAAGATTTTGACTTTATTCTTCAAGAAAACAAAAGCTTATCATTCGGGTTAAAGGAAGCTGCACAAACTATTGCAAAGCCTCTAGATGGGAGTGAAAAATTAAAACGATATAGTATTGGAGGGGCTTTTAACAAGCATATTGTAATTGTTTCAAGTAATCAATATATACCAAAAGAATTAGATAAGCTTGTTAATATTACTTATTTTGGTATGCCGGGGAGAAAGGAAATAAGCAGTATTATTGAAAAGGTTGCTAAACATAATAAGCAAAACTTAACAGAAGATGAAAAAGAAGCATTAATAGTTGCTTCACACGGATTAACTGAAAATGAATTAACTAATGCCCTATTTAAATCTATTGCTAGTTCAGATAATGGAAAAATGAATGCTGGTTTTATATCTGAAGTAAAAAAACAAATTATTAGCAAAGGTGGAATTATCGAATACTCCGAACCTATTAGTGAGGGAATAAATTCACTTGGAGGCATGAACAGTTTAAAAGATTGGATAAAAAAGAGAAGCATAGCTTTTGATGAGAAATTACGAATGGAAAGGAAACTTAAATTTCCCAAAGGAGTGCTTTTAACAGGAGTTCAAGGGGGAGGTAAGTCTCATGCGGCAAAATCTATTGCTGGTGATTTTGGTCTTCCGTTATTAAGATTCGATATAGGGAAAGTAAAAGGTATGTATGTGGGACAAAGCGAAGAGAACATGAGAAAAGCAATAGGTGTAGCTGAATCAGTATCTCCTTGTGTGCTTTGGATTGATGAGATTGAAAAAGCATTTCCGGACCCTAGAAATGCAAATACCCATGAAGTTTCAAAGGGATTATTAGGATATTTTCTAACTTGGATGCAAGAAAAAAAGAAGGATGTATTTGTTATTGCAACAGCAAATAACATTGACTCATTGCCTCCGGAATTATTGAGGAAGGGTCGCTTCGATGAAATTTTTTGGGTTAACTTGCCAGATGTTGATGGAAGAATAGAAATTACCAAAAGTAAGCTTAAAGGACTGATAACTGATATTAATAGTATAGATATTGAAGAGGTTGCCAAGGCATCTGAAGGTTATACGGGTGCTGAAATTGAGGCAGCTGTAAATGAAGCTAATTTCAATTCTGCATACGACAATCAACCTTTAAGTACAGAATATATTTTAGAAGAGATAAGTAAAACAACACCGATTAGCGTTATTCGAAAGGATTCAATAGAAGAAATGCAAAAATGGGCTAAGAAAAACAAAGTTCGTAGTGCAAACTAATAAGAGCTGTACAAGTTATAATTATAACTTGTACAGCTCTTATATTACTTAAATAACTTGCTCTTCTTCTTTTTCAGTGTCAGCTAATTCTAGAATTAGATTATCAATAGCTTTTGTTTCAACAAATTCTTTGGTTACTGTTATCTTTTTAACTTCATCTCGTGCAGGCATTTCGTATGAAACATCAAGTAATGTATTTTCAATAACAGAACGAAGTCCACGAGCGCCAGTTTTCTTTTCTAAGGCAATATTAGCTATTTTTTGAATAGCGTCCTCAGTGAAAATTAGTTCTTGGTCATCTAACTCAAATAGTCTTTGGTACTGTTTAATAATTGCATTTTTTGGTTGAGTTAAAATGTTAATCATTGTGCTCTCATCAAGGTGATTAAGAGTTGTAATGATAGGCAGACGACCTATCAATTCGGGAATAATACCAAAACTCACTAAGTCTTCTTGGGTAATTAGGTGATGATAGTTCTCATTGTCTACTTCTAGGGCTTCCTCTGCGTCTTCACCAAAACCAATAGATTTAGTATTTCTACGTGCATTAATAATGTCCTGAATACCTTCAAAGGCTCCTCCTACTATGAAGAGAATATTTGATGTATCCATTTGGACCATTTCTTGACTTGGATTCTTTCTACCTGCTTTTACAGGAACATTTGATACTGTACCTTCAATAATTTTTAGTAAAGCTTGTTGAACACCTTCACCAGATACATCTCTCGTTATTGAAGGGTTACCAGATTTACGAGAAATTTTATCAATTTCATCGATATAAACAATTCCTTTTTGTGCTTTTTCTAAATCAAAATCCGCTGATTGAAGAAGGCGTAAAAGGATGTTTTCAACATCATCACCCACATAGCCTGATTCAGTTAAAGACGTTGCATCAGATGCTGCAAAAGGAACATCTAATATTTTAGCAAGAGTTTCTGCTAAGAATGTTTTACCACTACCAGTAGGTCCAGCTACTAAGATATTACTTTTTTGAATTTGAATGTCGTCTTTTGCAGGGTAATAAATACGTTTGTAGTGATTGTATACGGCAACTGAAAGGGTCTTTTTAGCTCTTTCTTGACCAATAACGTGTTTGTCTAAAAACTCACGTATTTCTGGTGGTTTTGGCAAACTATTTTGTTGTTCTTGGTTCTCTTCGTCTTCTTTAGTTTTAGCGTTTTTATCTATAATAGTTGAGCAAACGTCAACACATTTATCACAAATGAATACGCCCGGTCCTTGAATTATTACTACATCATCTTTTTCGTGCTGTCCGCAAAATGTACATGCTATAGCAACTTTATGTCTATCGCTCATAATCTGAAGTTTCACCCGCTGTTAAGGCTAAACTCCTTTCACCTCACTTACTACAAAAAAATACTTCGTAAAGAACGCTTATCTATTCTCATTCATCATAAAAATTTCTTCCTCATCAAATCTATTCCTCTTATGTATTGTAGAATTAAGATTCAAAGCACTTCACAAAAGCAAACGGTTTAAAATTAAAAAAGTAAATAAAAAAGAACCGTTTTTAAAAAACGGTTCTATTCTAACCACAATTGGAAGTTATTTAATTTAAAGTATTGCCCAGGTTCTAAAGTTTGTTCGACTACTGTGTTTTCACCGTGCATACGATAATTAATTTTGTACTTGCCAAGTATAGATTTTACTTCTTTTTCAGACTTACCAATTAAATCAGGAATATAGTACACGTCATTGTCTTTGACTTTCTTCGTCATTAGAGAGACGGAAACTTTACCAGATTTATAAGAATATTTTTGGTCGATGACAACTTCTCCGCTGCCTTCTTTTTTCACCTTAATTTCTTTTCCTAGCTTTTCTTTTAATTCTGCTTTTGCATCATCAAATGTTTTCCATGACATGTTAGGAATATCTACTGTTTTAGTTTTTTCTTCTTTTTTCTCTTCACCGTCATCCGAAGAAGAGTTCTTATTAGTAGGTTTGATTCCTTCGTAACGAAGAACTTCCTCCATTACATCGTGCGCAGTAGGGTTAGCAGCACCACTACCAAATTCTACTCCTTTAGGAGCTTTAACACTAATTAAGATTGTATATTTAGGGTTTTTATAAGGGTAGAAACCTAAATAACTACCGATGATTTTTCCTTTAACATAAGCTCCGTTTTCAACATACCAAGCACTTCCGGTTTTACCTCCACCATCATAGCCATCTACTTGTGCAGTAGTAGCAGAACCAACTTCCATATTGTTCTTCAAGTATGAACGTATTTTTGAAGTAGTGCTTTCAGAATAAATCTTTTCTGTTGGCTTTTTAGGTGTATAAATAATATTACCGTTTTTATCAGTTACTTGTTTTATAAGTGTAGGAGTTAAATCATGACCACCATTAATGATTTCAGAATATGCAGTTGCAATTTGAATAGGTGTCATCATGATACCTTGTCCAAATGAAATGTTTGCTCTACGAACTGGGTCTGCCTTCAATGATTTTTCAGTTGGTCTATTGTAAGTAGCCTGTTCGCCAGGAAGCTCAATTCCTGTTGTTTTACCTATATTTGCTCTGTCAATTGTTTCTACGATTTGCTTATTTGTCATCTTTTCCGCAATTTTTATCATACCAACGTTTGATGAGTTTTGAATAATACCCTTTAAAGATTGTGGACCCCATCCTTGCCCGTGGTTCCAGTCACGAATTCTAGTACCATTGACAAAAGTCGTACCTGTTTGAAGAATCTCATCACCAGTTAAAGCACCAGATTCTAATCCGCCAGCCATGAAAATAGGTTTAAAAATAGACCCTGGCTCGTATAAAAAATTGGCAGGAGTATTTGTCCAAGTGCTAGGGTTTGATTTTTGGTATTCACTAGGACTGTAACTAGGATAACTTGCCATAGCTAATACATCCCCATTACTAGGGTCCATAATAACTGCATGAATTTCTTGCGGTTCTAATTCTTTTACAGTCTTTTTAAGACGCTCTTCTAATACGTGTTGTATATATGAATCAATTGTTAATTGAACATTTTGCCCATCAACAGCCGATACCACGTTTTGAGAACCAACAGGTATAATCTCACCAAATGGTGTCATTTCAGCAAGGGTATAACCTTTTTTACCTGCTAAGAACTCATTCATCTTAATTTCAATACCTGCGCCAGGTTCTGAGTTGTTATTAACAAAGCCTAGAATTGTTCCGGCAGTGTTACCACCTGGATATAGGCGTTTGGTAGTCTGGGAAATTTGAATTCCACCGACTCCGCTTTCTCTTATTTTCTTTGTAGCAGCTGGAGGTACACGCTTAGCTACAACTTTGTACTGTGATTTACTGTCTTTTACTATCTTTAAAACATCATTATATGAAACGCCTTTGATGTTCTTTGAAAGAACTTCTGCAACACGTTTTTGATGTTTGTCAGAAACAATTAGGTTAGGGTTAACAGCAACATCCTCCATTACTAAGCTCATTGCCATAATGTTACCTTTTCTGTCTAAAATGTTACCTCTTTCAGGAAGTAAAACATCCTCTCTAACCCGTTCCCTTATAATTTCTGCCTGCAAGTCATCACTCTTAATAAACTGAATATATCCTACTTTAAAAGTAGCGATAATAAAAAAGGCAAAAACAATTCGAGATAGCCATATCATTTTGATTTTAACGTCTCTGTTTTCGATTGGTAATCTCCCCTTTACCATATTTTCATCTAAACGCTTTAGAATAGTTTTTAGCTTTTTTTTCAAAACCCTTTGAGGTATCAAGGCATGTTTTTAAAGTTTCATTATTTCTTATCGTTAATTTTAGAGAAGTTTCGAATTTGTGGGGGTAACATCATGAAAGAAGAAAAAGTTTATAAACGTAAGAGTAGACGTTTAACAAAATCAGAAGAAGAAAAAAGAAACCAAATACTTTCTGAAATTCTAGATAAATGGGTGTGTGTTAGGGACAAATATTCAAACGATAAAAAATTTTATTTTGTAAAACACGTTTTGGGTGAGAGAGGAAAGACTTCTCGCATTAAACAGATTTTATTGAGTGGATATGAGGAACAAGATGGTGTTTATGAATTCTCAGATTATGAAGTGGGATATGTATTTGATGCAATCACTAAATCTAAAGTTGTAGAAATTAAACCTAAAAAATTCGATTTGAAATATGGCTTATATTCAGAAAATGAGTTTGCAGAGACTTATGAAGATTTGACTGAATACCTAGTGAAAGAAGGCTATGTAACTGAAAATGAGTTATATGCCATGTTAAAAGGTAATAAATTTCACTTGAATTTAACTGAAATTAAGTTATCTTATGTAAGGAATTATAGAAGTGCTAATGAAGGAGTGTGAATAAATAAATGAGAGAAAATTTTTATAAAAAAGATATTAATAGAGTAGAAATTACGGGAGAAGTCCATAACCTACCAGAGTTTGTGCGATATATTCAAACAGCAGAAGGTATTAGACCGCTAATCTCTTTTGATTTGAATTGCTATCGTAACAGAAAATCCGAAGAGGACGAGTGGCAATTTGATGAATTAAAAATTGTATTGTTTGATAACGAACCTTTTTTACAAAATGCAAAAGAAGGAGATAGATACCGCTTTGTTTGTGAATTACAAAGTCGAAACTATAACAGAGTAAATGAAGAAATGGATGAGTTGTTTTCTTTAGCTGTAGAAAACTATTATGCAATTACAGGTTCTTATCCATGTGAGAATCAGCCAACATTTAAAAAGAAGGAAATTATTGATTGGAGAAAATTAATACAATTCACTTTAATTCCAGATGCACCAGAAGACTCTATGTATGACAGAGATATGGTGAAAGGAAAAACACAAGAAACACCGTTTGTTTATGTGGTTAACGTTGATGGAGAGGTAACAAAAGAAAGTCAACATGTCACCTACGAATTAGTTGCTATTGAAGAACCAGTTAAATTAGAGGAAGAAGTCCATCCATTAGATGGCGACATTAATAAAGCTAAAATGTGTGGTCGTGTAACAAGAGACCCTTTCTTTAACTTTTTAGGTAAAGAAAAGCCAGTAGCCTTTGTTAATTTTAATGTTGGCACAAAATCATCATATTTTGGGGAGCATATGTTCTTCAATAATGCTATAGCATGGGGAAAAAATGCAGAAAAAGTATTTCAAAACATAAAAGAGGGAGATTACGTATTTTTCAAGGGGCGCTTGCAAAGTAGACCATACATAAAGAAATTCAGAAAACGTTGGACTACTCCTGGAGGAAACAGAAAAAAGAAAGATATAGAATTACCTCTAAAAACAAGAGAGATTTCTATCTCGTATATTGAGAAACAAGTGAAGAAAGATATAGAAAACTAGAATTGTAGTGTTAATTGAAATAAGGCTTTTCATCTTCTATTTGAAATAACACAGGTAAAACAAGTAGAGGAGACAAGCTTATGAACCGATTAATATTACCTTTAATGATGTATAAAGAAAGTGGTAGTGAAGCAAAAGGGACAAAAAAGCACCACTGGGTAGTACCAACTTGGAATCATTTATATACCATTGTTAGTAAAGTTACTTATGTAAAAGGAAAACCAAAGGCATCAAGTAGTAAGATATTGGATACTTGGGCATCAAAACATAAAGAAAAAATAGAAATTCTTACTCGTAATTGGATGGAAGAAAATAATTGGGAAACCACTGAAAATAAAAAAGTATATGTAGATGCTTGGGTGTTTTTCCCGGACGCTAGGGAGAGAGACTGTCATAATATAGATAAAATTATTATGGACGCATTCGAAGATGCAAAAATTTATGATAATGATTGTAATGCATTACTAAGATATCAAGATTTCGATATAGATATAGACAATCCTAGAATTGAAATTGAGTTTACAATAGGTGAACATTACAATCGAAAAGAACGTGTAAAAGAACTTAAAAGAATAAAGAAAGAGACACAAAGACGGAATTAACTATGATTCCGTCTTTCGCTATGTTTTGAGAAGGGGGGATAGGTGCTAGAAGCACAAATAAAATGAAAAAAAGAGATATTTTGGGCTTAATACGCTTAGATGTTCAAAGGAAAAACAAGCCGAAGAAAAGATTAGATGATTTTATGCTCGGTGAAGAAGATGTACATGAAGAGATAATGCAGATTAAACGTAGTGAAAAGAAAGAAAAACCGAAAAAAACACCGGATGTAATGACTGAACAAATTGGGGTATCTAAAAGTGATGAAGCAGAGAAAAAGCCAACAATAAAACAATTGGACTGGGGTAGCTTAAGTAGAATGTCTAATAGAGAACAAAATATCGTTCTAAAGAGAGAGTATTTAGCTCTATTAGAAAAAATTGAAGAAGTAGCTGAAAATGTTGCAAAAGAAAAAAGCGGTAATAGCGACAAAGCAATTCGCATTGAAAAATTGAAGAGAAATGATAAAGTAATGAGAGATTTTTTAAGAGAGATTGCGGAGCTAATTCCAGGAGGATACGAATTAAAAGTTCAAATGGATACAACCGCTTGGGAAGTAGCTGATATTCAAGAAGAATTGCTTGGACAAATCAAAAATCTAGTTTCTAAAGTAAAGTTTACAGATAAAATTATTGAAGAAGAAAATAAAAAAGTAATTGCACAAAAGCAATTTTTAGAGAATGAATTAATACGTGCAAGAGAACAAATAAAAGAACTTGAGGAAGCAATGCTACATAAAACAGAAGCAAATGTTGAGAATGCAGTGCCAATTGAAAAAATAGATGAGGAAAAGGAGGTATCTACTCAGATTGCTCCTGAAAATAAACCTTTACCAGAAAAAGTAGAACAACCTAAACCAATTATTCAAGAGAATACTACTGCTAAGGCTAATATTAACATCCCTAAGACCGACAATACCAAGAAAACCAGTTCAGTACCTAGTTCAAATACATATGGTTCAATTGAGATACCGGATATCCCAAGTGAAGTCCCTAAATACTTGTTTATTGAAACTGAAAGGTATTTAGAAAATTTCTCGGATGAATGTAAATTCACTTTGAATGTAATTGGGAAAACTGGTGTATCTAGAAATGCAGAACTTAAATTAGAAATGGAAAACCTTGAAGAAGGAAGAAAGTACTTCTTTCCAAACGGTCATTATGAATATGGATATTTGAATAATGCAGTAAAAACATTAAAAGACCGTCAGTTTATTACGAGCAAAGAAATTAATTTAGGGGCTAGAGGCTACAAATTTCTAGTGTATGAACTAACGGATATTGGCAAAGCAGCATATTATAAATTTAACCAAGTACAACCTGTAGAGCCTGAAATGAATAAAATGTTGGCAGACCATAAATCTCTTGAACATGGATACTTAATTAGAGAGGTAGCAAATGAGTTCCGTGCAAAAAAATATGATGTATATGAAGATAGAGAGACTTGCACCTATAAGCTTGAAAACGGAAAAAGAAAAGTATTTGATTTAATTATTGAAAAAAATGGTCAGAAACAGCATATAGAGGTTGAAAGAGGCACTCATAATGATGATGACTTCTTTAAAGCGATGGATAAAATCTACCAAGTAACAAGTGAGTTTTATTTTGTGGCTCCAAACGAAAAAATCTTATATCAAGTAACGAAAGGAAAAGTATTTAAATGGATTACTGATAGGCTAGGAGGATTTGAAAACGCAAAAGGAAAAATGAAAATGCACTTTTCAACAATAGAAAAAATTAAAAAGAGTGATGACCCGTGGGAAGTATTTGCTCTTTAAAAAAACTCCTTTTGTAAAGAAAGGAGTTTTCTATTTTAAGACAGACAATTGGTTAATTTCGAAATTAAAAATAGAAGAATAATGAATTATAAATAATCCAAAAAAACTTGCTTTTTAACGCGTTTGTGATAGTTTTCTTTTAAAAGTTGAGGTGATAAATATTGAAAGGTAAAAAACTAAAAAACAGAAAGTTGATGATGTATGGAATAGCATTATTAATTGCTGGTTTAAATGTTTCTATATACTCCGGTAACGCAGAAAAACAAAGAGTTGTAATTGTAAAAGGAGAAATTGATACAACTAAAGCTTTAGACGAACAGTTAGAACAATTTACTACGGTAGAAATGAAGAAAAACGATGCTTCTAAATTAGGTAATTCAGTTGTTAAAGATTTAAGCGAGTTATCAGATAAAAGGATATCTGTAGCTTTAACTGAAGGAAGTCCAATACCTAAAGCACTATTATTAGAAGGAAAGGGCTTTGGTCAATTTGCATCTTCTACAAAAGAATACCAAACCGTGTACAACATTGTTGGAGGAGCTGCGCAATTACCTAAAGGAGTAAAAGCTGGAGATAAAATTGATATAAGTATTATGACAACAAGTTCAGATGGTAAAAAACTTCAGAGGCTAGATGTATTAATGAAGAACGTGGAAATTTATTCACTAACTGAAACAGACGTATATGTTAAAGTTAGCCAAGCTGCTTTTGGAGAGCTAACAGTATCCAAAACATTAGGTGATTTTGTTCTGCAATTACCTGGACAAAAAGATGTTCCGAGATGTGAAACTTTAACAGAAGAAGACAAGTTAAAGAAAGAATGTTATAGCGATGAAGATAAACCGTCTAGTGTAAAAGCAGAAGATATTATTAAGAAGATTCAAGATGGAAAAGTTATCAATCAAAACGAAGTTGATAAAGTAGAAAAATTAAAAGATGCTAACAGTACAAAAGAAGAACTAACTAACAGCAGTACAGATGTAAGTGAAAATGAAACGTCAAATGATAATCAGCAGTCTGACGAAGTTGAAAATAGACAAGGAATTGATGAAAAAATAAATGAGTTTAATGAACAATAATTTTAGATAGAAAAGGAGGACTCGTATGGCAAAGAAATTTATTAATTTATATATTGTTGACAATAGTGAACAATTCACAGGTAAGTTAGAAGAGATTTTCTTTGAAAGAAGATATCTAGGTATTAATGTAATAGGAACAGCCATTAAGTATAGAGCATGTTACGAAGATATGATGAATACAAGGCAGGCAGATGTTTTCTTAATTTCCGCAGTTCTACCCGACAGAATGGGAATAGAATTAGTAGCGCAATTAAAAAAGAATATAAATCCAAATGCAAAATACATAATTACTGTTACTTCTAAAACTAGAAATTTAGTTGATGGAGCTCTGCAAGCTGGTGCGGACGGATTCCTACAGAAACCATTTAATCCACAGAGTATGGTTGACTTAATTTATGAACTGACTGGAAAAGAAGCAATTGAAATAGAGGAGGAAGAAAAAGAGGAAGAAGAAGTCGAGGGAAATTATCAGGATTATACGGATTACAGCGAGACTGAAGAAGAGGAAGAAGTATATGAGGCTGAAGGCGAAGAGGATATAGAAGAAATATTTAACCAAAAATCCGACTTCCTTTCAGAATCTAAGCCGAGGAAAAAACGAGAAATGGTTGAGATGTTTAGTAATTTAAATTCTGAAAGAAGCTTATATAGCGAAATAGCTAGTTCTAATAAACCAAATAAAGTTGTGACATTTACCTCTCCTAAATCGTCAGGGAAGACTACAGTGCTTGTTAATGTAGCAGCAGCTATTAAAAGAAATTCAGAACACGACCCAAAAATAGTAATAGTCGATTTAAACGTGGTGTATCCATCTATACAGTTTTCTTTGCACCATGACGACTTAATCATGGCTAAAAAATCTATATACGACCTTATGGACGATATTTATGAGTTGGACAAAGAAATCTTAAGTGATGCTACTATTGTTCACGAACCCACGGGAATACATATTATAGATACACCGTTTCAATCAATAAGAGATTTTACGAGAGTCACTAAGGAAAAAATAAAAAAACTAATCTTATTTTTAAGAGAAGAGTATGATTTGGTTCTTATAGATACGTCTGGAAATATCCGTGATGATACAACTACTATACCAATGGCAATGTCTGATATAAACGTGCTGTTGTTTCAAAGTGACTTTACGAGTTTAGTATATACAAGGAAATTCATTGAAATGCTCCAGTTGTTTGAAGAGAGTATTGAACAGCGAATATTAGATAAAACGATGCTGATATTGAACAGATACAATGAAGCTGATAATTTATCTATTGAAAAAGCTAGAAACACAATACTTAATATTGAAGGAATTGAATTAAATGTTCCTTTGTATATTCCAGAAGAGCCTGATATGACTATCTACGCCAATAAAGGAGAATTTATTGTAAATAAAGTAGGAATTACAAGTGAGCGCCTAAACGAACTAGCTGCAATGATTTATCCTTTTTATACAAATGGAGACATTTCAAGAAGACCAAAAAACGAGAGTAAGTCTGTATTTGGGTCCTTGTTGAATAAATTAAAAAAATAAAAAATGACTCCTTTATTTATAGGAGTCATTTTTTAAAAATAAGGGGGTGGAGTTTAAGGTGATTCAAAATTTTATAAATATTTTATCTGAGTATCCTGTTCAGGTTATTGGAATAATAGTATTTTTACCTATTTTATTTATTATGATATACGATAATTTTTATAACAAAAAACATAAAATTGATGACAAAGTTGATAAGTATATTATAGAGGATAAAGATGAACGCTTTATAAATATAGCGGTTAAAAAAACTAATGATTACCTAGGGGACAGAGGGGATAAAATAAAGGTCAAACTAGAACGTGCTAATATCCTTTTTAAAAAGGAAGAGTATATAATGCTAATGTTAGTTGGCATATTAATTGGAGTATTAGTAGGCTTTATCTTCTTTCCGCTAGCATCTTTATTTAAGTCAATAGTTGCCTTTATTAAGGTGCCTTTAATTCAAGTGTTTGTTGCTAGAGTATTAAGTGCTGTAGTTTTTGGTTTTATAGGTTATTTTACTCCGGAAGTATGGATTCAATATCTTATTATGGATAGAAAAAAATTACTTGACCAACAGATTCCAGATGCACTGATGCAATTAGCTGAAGCCCTTCGCTCAGGAGCGAGTGTTAACTTAGCAATTAAATTAGCGGGTGATGAACTTAAATACCCCATGAAAGATGAATTTGCTAGGCTTTATCAAGAATTGGGTACGGGGAAAACATTCAATGAAGCAATGGAAGATTTAAAGACGAGAGTAAACTTAGATGATTTTAACTTTGCGATGAGTGCTGTTCAAATACAAAATGAAACAGGAGCGGAATTAGAACCACTTTTACGTGAAATAGTAAAAACAGTCGGTGATAGAAAAATTCTGAAGAAAGAAATGCAAAAACAAATTGTAAGTAGTAAAATGCAAGCTTATATTCTTTTAATTGCTCCACCATTATTTGCAGTAGGATATTCAGGCATGAATCCGGAAATGTTTGACCAAATGTTAAAGACTCCATTAGGTATAGTACTTGTCATATTTGCTTCTATTTCTTATGCAATAGCAGCATTTATTGTATTAAAAATTATTAAAGACATTACAAAATTAACCTAGAAAGGAGAGTGGATAATGTTATCTAAAATAATTCTATTTATAGCAGTAGCTACGTTAATTATTATGATTATCGAAATGTGGTTACCTGACCATGAAAAAATGATGTTAGAAAGGCTTGAGGGGTTTAAAATATACAACGCTTCAGATAAACAAAGGAAAATGAAACTACCTATATACGAAAGAATATATAAAAATATGGAGAGTTTATTAATTCGTTATTTTGGTGAACAAATTGCTCGTGGGAGGTCACTGGCACCTTTAAAGAGTAAATTAGTTCAAGCGGGCTTGGAAACTGAGCCTATTCAACATAGAGCACAAAGGTTTATTTTTGCATTGCTGTTTGGTGGTTTAGCAACGTTCTCATATAATTATAAATTAATTATTGTGGTTACAATTGTTGGTTTTATTCTTCCGGACTATTTGTTATCAAAGAGAATGCAAGCTAGACAACTAAGATTAAAGAATGAACTCCCTGATTTTTGTGATTTATTAGCTGCTGTATTTCCGGGTTGTAATGGATTTGAAGATGCAGTATCAAGAATATGTGAAAGATACCATACGGAAATAGCAAAAGAATTTCAACGGACAATAGATGAAATTAATGCGAATATAAGTAAAAAAAATGCATTAAGAGCGATGGCTACAAGATGTGGAGTTCCTCAAATAGACACATTAGTTTCTCAAATTATTCAAACTGACATGTTAGGTACTGAAATGTCGGAAACCTTACGAATTCAAGCACAAAATATGAGAGAAATGAGAAAACAGGATTCAGAAACAAAAGCACGTAAAGCTTCTGTTGGTTTAATTCTTCCAACTTTCTTTCTTTTATTTACCATACTAACAGTAATTGCAGGACCATCTATTCTGCAATTTATGCAAGCGATGCAAGCCTTTTAAAAGAAATAAATTACTAAAACACTATTTAATCTATACACATAATTAAATAGTGTTTTTTTGTTACCATTCTCTAATTAAATCGATTAAAAACTTGATTTAAAGATAAAACATGTTATTTAAAATCAACATACGGTTTTTATATTAGGGAGTGAGGATATGAGCGGAAGTTTTTTTGATGAAATATTAGAAAAAGAAAATGGGAATTCAGAAGACTATGATTTAGAACAAGAGCAATTAAAAATGCTTGATTTTGACGTGTTAAGCACAAAAGAAGAACATAAAATTAGGAGTGTGCAGCAACAAGAATTAAAAACACTAAAAAATACAATATCTTCCGAGTTAGCAAATAAAACATCTAATAAAAAACTCTTTGGAACAAGAGATAAGCATGAGATAGATTGGCTAGTTAAAACTATAAAAGAAATAATTGAACAAACAGGTACTAAACTCCCTAAAACAATGCAGAAAAAACTAGTAAGAGAAATGGTTCTAGATATTACAAGCTTAGGGAAAATTCATGAATTGATTATGGATGCATCCATATCAGAGATAATGATTAATGCTTATGATGAGATATGGGTAGAAAGAAAAGGGAAGCAAGTTTTAACTAATATTAAATTTAATAATGAGGAAGAAGTTTTTGAACTAGCAGTAAAGATAGCAAACAACGTAGGGAGAAGCATAACCAAAACTAACCCAATTGTGGACGCAAGGCTTCCCGATGGTTCAAGGGTAAATATTGTTATCCCACCTATAACTATGAAAGGAACAACAATTACTATTCGTAAGTTCTTTAAAGAGAAATTGACAATAGAAGACTTAATAAGGTTTAAAAGTATTAACAGAGATGCTGCAACCTTCTTAGAGACATTAGTAAAAGCGAGAGCTAACATAATCATATCTGGAGGTACTGGTACAGGGAAAACAACCACACTAAATATTGTATCAAACTTTATTCCACCTGGAGAACGACTTCTTACAATAGAAGACGCAGCTGAACTTCAGTTGAATAATGAACATGTTGTAAAAATGGAAGCAAGAACGGCAAATGCTGAAGGGAAAGGTGAAGTGGATATTCATAAATTAGTAAAAACTGCTTTGCGGATGTATCCTCATAGATTAATAATTGGTGAGGTTCGTGATGGTAGTGCATTTGAACTCTTGCAAGCTCTTAATACTGGTCATGATGGTAGTATGACTACTGTTCACGCAAACGACCCAAGTGGTTGTATTACTAGATTAGAATCAATGGCGCTAATGAATGGGGTTGATATGCCTTCACGGGCAATAAGAAAAAATATTGCTGATGCAGTAGATATTATTGTTCAAATTCGTAAAATGAGTGATGGTTCCAGGAAAATATATAGCATAACTGAAGTTGTAGGCTATGATGAAAAAAACAATAATGTAGTAATTGGTGAAATATACAAGTTTAATAATAAACATATAAATAAAGAGGGTGCAATAGAAGGTGAACTAGAATTTACTGGTCACGTTGTAAATAAGCAGTTACAAGATAAATTTGAATTAAATAATTTAAATTATTTTAAGGCTGTTGGATTAGAGAATATTTCAACTGAAATTGTTGATTAATTACTAATATATAATACATTGGAAAATACTTTAATTTTTATAAAAAAACTTGATTTATTTTTGTTTTGAATTATAGTGTAAAAGCTTAAAAGAAGGAGGGGAACTAGATATGAAGAATTTATTTGCTAAATTCATTAGAGAAGAAGACGGAGCAACGGTAGTTGAATACGTTATAATGATTGCAATTGTAGCCGCAATTGTACTATTCGCTTTTCCAAGTTTAAGAAAAGGTATAACAACTTGGATTACAAATGCTTTTTCAGATATCGGCGGTGGTATGGAAAAAACTCATAATGATTTTATCTGTCCAGACGGTTCAACTGTAAAAGATTTGGCTAGCTGTAAATAAACTAGCTATAAATAAAATAGAAGGGATGATTAGATGGAGAATATATTATATTTCTCATTAATCCCAATCCTCATTATTGCAAGCATTTGGGATATTTTTAGAAATAAAAAAATTCCAAATGCTTTTATTGTTGTAGGAATAGTTACGGGATTTTTATATTCATTTATACATGGTGGATGGGAAAATTTATTAATATCGATAATAGTGTTTGTTGTAATGGTACTCGGAGGAATATTTATATTATGGGGAATAATGGCAGCAGGTGATGTGAAGTTACTTGCTGTTATATCTATTTTCTTAGGTTTAGGAATGGCTGTCAAAATAACCTTTCTTTCTTTTTTCTTAGGTGCAATATGCTTTGTTGTATTTGATTGGAAAAGATTTAGTAGTTCCCTAAAAATGATTGTAAATTACGTATTCTATGGTGTTCCTATCAGAATGTATAGTAAAAAGCAATCAGTTGCATTTTCACCCTATATTGTGGTTGCTTACTTAATTTTAGTATTTATTTAAAAAGAAAGGGGTTGAAAACATGAAGAAATTCATTAAAAATATTGTAAATTTGAGAGTAGGACAAGCCAGGCAAAAAGGTGCAATATTGATTGAATTTGTTGTAGCATTGCCGGTGTTTTTTGTTATAATCTGGGGGATTATGAATTTAATGATATATCTAATGGCATCAGCCCAGCTAAATCAGGCTGCTTACGAGGCTGGACGGTCGATTGTAAAGGAGTTGCGTGGGTATGAAGGAACAGATATAGCATCACAAGCGGACATGAATAGGATTCAAAAAGAAATTGAATTACTTGTAAGACAGAATCAGTTTTTAGTCTATGGAATACCTGGACATAAACCAGTAGTAGCCTATAAAAAACAAGATTGTAATAATTTATACGGTAAAGATGGAAGTTATAGTACTCAACATAAAAATATTTTCTGTGCTTATGTAGAAGATTATGATACTGGCTCTGGGAAAAGACACCAAAAAGTTGTGGTGAAAATGAGAAGTGAATTTCAATTCATAGGTTCATTCATTAAAAATTTAGGTGATTTTGTTCAAGTTAATGCAGATTCCGTTGCTCCAAAAGAGTTACAAGACAGATTAAATTATGTTAATTATTAAAGGAGGAGGTTATATGAAATATATTAGTAATGAAAAAGGTAACTTTACTATTTTCTCCGTATTTATTATTTTAGGAATTGTTGTCTTAACTAGTTTGTTTCTAAACCTAGGAATGACGTTCTTAAATATAAACTTCTCCAAGAAAGCATTAGATGAAGCTGTCAGAAGTAGAGCGATGGCTGTGGATGTTCCATTAAAAGAGGAGTTAGGGGTTGTGGAAGTTATTCATACACCCCATACAGGAAGCAATGGATTATATAGTGCTTCACAAAGACCTACAGTTGATTTTTTAGGGAATTATATTCCTTGTAACGGAGTAGCAATATGTGGAGGACATGTATCCCTAGAATATTCTAGTGCAGTAAACTATGCAGAAACATTTGCGAAAAATACAATGATTGATTCAGTTAATAATTACATTGGGAACGATGCTAAAAATCAGGAGCCATTAATTAAACTTACTCCAAAGAATATATGTTTTGACATAGAACCACTTCCGAAAGATGAAGACTATGTAGAGTTTGCATGTCCACTAAAAACAAATAGTGGGAAGGTATATACGATAACAAAAAAAGTCAAAGTCAAAGGTTATAATAGTCCGGATTTAATTAATAGCTTCAACGACAACACGTTGACAGGAAATAATACAAAAGTAAGAGTTAATAATGTGGTATTTGGTGCAGCAGTTATTGAACCTAAATCGCAATACAAGAGTTACTTATACAATTTAGGATATAGTCCTGAGAAAACAGAAACATTTCTATATAGTGTCGCGTATCCCCAAATTGATAAATGCTATGGAGACTTTTGTTAAGAAAATGCCTATTTTATTGGCATTTTTTAACTATAAACTAATCTTGAATTATATTGATAGCAAAATTCAGAATATATATAATGTAAATGCAGAAAAGAGAGGTGCTTGTTAAATGATAATAAAAATCGAGAATCGACCTCTAACCTACTATGAAAAGATGAAATTTCATGAAAACCATCAGCAGGTTATACAAGCATACGAGTACTATACTAAACAAAAGTTTATGAGATTTGACGTTATTATTTTAGAAGAGTTAATTAAAGTGGCAACACCAGCCCAAATTAATGCTGTTATAAAAAAGTATAGTGAACACTATAGATATGCCGAAAATTTCACTTTTTTTGGTTACATAGCTCCCATTGTTAAAAATCAATTTAAAAACAGAAGAGGAGGAAAAAGTGTTGAGTAATAAAGAAGAAGTTAAAGACGAAGTAAGAAACATATTTGATAGGGTGTTTAATTCTCCGTACATAACAACCGAAGACGAAGAGGGAGAAGGCTTTATACAAAGTTCCTGTCCATATGGACAATGTGATGGAAGAGGAACACTAACTGTTTATGTAAATGGATATAGAAAAGCAAAAAACTGCAAGTGTTATGAAGATGAAATAGTAAGAAGGAAACTCCAAAACTCTAACTTAGATAAATCATTGTGGAATCAAAATCTTAACCTCTCTAATCTTGAAGGTGTAATACTACATCCAATACAAAACCCTCCAGAGAGACAATTACAACTAACTAAACAAAAGAAACCCAAAGCGATACAAGACCCTGAGACTCCGCAAGAACATGTTTACCGTGCATATAATCACATACAAATGCCAAATGGCTTAGAAGCTTTTATACATACATATATTAAAAAAACACTTGAATACATAAATGAAAATCCTATTCGGAATGTGAAAAACCTAATGTTAATGGGGGATACAGGGCGTGGAAAAACATTTTCAGCATGCATGATAGGGAAAGAATACTTATTAAATAACAAAAAAGTCTATTTTACTACAATGAGAACCCTTGTAACAGATGTTATGAAAAAGGAAAAAGACATTGAGAAAATAGTATCGACCGTAGATTTGTTAATAATTGATGAGTTAGGTTATGAATACCACACAGATAGTGGATATGCTGTAACTCAAATTAAAGAGTTTTTACGTGTTCGCTACAATAAAAAACTACCGGTTGTTTGTACAACAAATAAATACCCAATTGAAATAGAAAACTTATATGATAAGTCTTTAATGAGTCTATTTCATGGTACATATTTTATGGTTTATGTAGATAACAAACAAGATGGTGATTATCGTTACCAAATTGCTGATGATTCCTTGCAGGAATTTGGACTAGAATTACCACAAAATCAGCAGGGGGATTTCGGACATGAGTAATGAAACAATGACAAGCCCAGAAGTTGAAAAAACTACAGCACCTATAAATGTTATGAGTTCCCAAGAGGTACCTGGACTTAAAGTAACAGATAAACTCCGTTTATACGAAAGAAAAGTAGTAGCTTCAATTATACATAGCAAACAGGTTGGACAATATGCAGTCGATAATAATTTAGATTATCGATTTTTTCCTACATATGAAAAAATAATGAAAATCTTCAGTTCGTTATCAAATGGTACCGTGGAACCAACAGCTGAATTAGTGGTATCACAACTAGATTTATCGAACGAAAGAGAAAAAGAAACACTGTTGCAAATGTTAAACGAATTAAAAGATGATGTAGTAGAGTTGGAAGAGGTAAAAGTATATCTTCAAATGTTAAAAAAACAATACAAAATAAGCCGATATCTTCATTTTGCTATAGAGCTTCAACAAATGGTGCAGACTGAAAAAATAAACCCTTTAAATTCAGAATTTGATGAACTAGATAAAGAGATTGATTTTAAGTTTTCTAGATTACTTGAAGAATATTCAAAATCAGACCGTATTGATATGAGTATGTCGCAAGGTTATGAACACTTATTGGAGGATGTAGAAGAAAGTTTGCATTCTGAAAGTAAACAAGTAGTAACTACTGGATATGAAGAAGTGGATAGAGTCTATAATGGTGGAAATCTAAAAGGTACCTATACAATTTATGCGGGTAGACCTGCAATGGGTTAGGGAATTAGCCCCTTCTTACAGTGATGTGAGTCGAAAATCCTTTAAACTGACGGGGAAGCCCTAAGAGTCACTACTACCAACTTATGCGGGAAACTGACATAGGGGCATTGCTAATTACAATGATAAGGTAAAAAGGTAGTGAATTGGGTAATCCGCAGCCAAACATCTAAGGTAGCCAATTCAACTAAGATGGAGGTTCAACGACTATAATAAGGAGACACTCTTTTATGAGGTCATGGGATAGTCTAGCCCCTTTTAAATATGATGAAAATCAGGGTGTAAGCGAAAACAGTATTTATGCTGAATGAAGCAATTGAGTCTTCTAAAAAGGGTTCAAAAAATATCTTTATATCGATAGAAATGAATCAAATTCAATGTTTCCAACGAATAATAGCTAAAATTGCCGGAATTGATTCTGGGAAACTTCAACAGCCAAAAAATATGACTGCAACAGATTGGACTAAGTTAAGACAAGCGGCTACAGATATTGTAGAGTTGCTTGATGGTAAGCTATGGATAATAGAAGTAACAGAATTAAACAATCAGCGTATGCGAAGAATTATTCAAGAGTATAAAAAGAAACATGATATTGATTCTGTTTACGTAGATTATGTGCAAATCATGAGTACTGATAAAGGAAATAAACCTGAATTAGAAAGCGATTATGCAAATATTTCTGAAGGTATTCGTAAAACTGCTAAGGCTGAAAATGTCTCTATTACAGTAGGTAGCCAATTAAGTCGTTCTATTGAAGGTAGAGAGGATAAGAGACCAAAAATGAGTGACCTTCGTAACTCTGGAGCATTTGAGCAGGATGCTGCGCGTGTAGTTGGGTTATATAGAGATGAATATTACAACCCAGAAACTACTGAAGAACCAGGTATATTAGAATACATCATCTTGAAAAATCGCTTTGGGGCATCAAATACATCTGTTAAGTTTAAATATAATATTCACCAACAAGACATATTTCCTCGTGAGTAAAAAACACTTAGCACTATTTTAAATTTATATAGTGCTAAGTGTTTTTCTAATTAATTAAGAGACTATATCTATTAGGATATACTCGCTGGAGTTAATCCTCTTAAACTGAAGAAAATTATGGAAAACATAACACTCTTTAAAGGAATAGCTGGACTTATTTGAAAATTACTATAGTATAGCATATGAATTGAATTTTTTATTATATAGGAGTGTGTACAAATAAAATGATTGGTCTGAGGATGGTCTTTGTGTTAATACTTATTGTTGCAACAGCCTTTTTCGTAGCAGCGGAATTTGCTTTTTTGAGGGTAAGGAGCAGTAAGATTGACCAGTTAATCCTTGAAGGAAACAAGAGGGCTTTAAAAGTCCAAAAAATCCAAGCGAATATAGATGGTTATTTATCAGCGTGTCAATTAGGAATTACCTTAACGGCTCTTGGTCTAGGTTGGTTAGGGGAATCAACCATGGAACAACTACTAAGTCCAGTTCTAAACTATTTAATGTTGCCTGAAGCAGTAGCACATACTCTTTCGGTTATTATAGCTTTTGCAGTAATTACATTTTTACATGTTGTAGCGGGAGAATTAGCTCCAAAAACAGTAGCTATACAAAAAGCAGAAGGAATAAGTTTATTCCTTGCTGGACCTATGATTGGATTTTATCGTGTTATGTATCCATTTATTTGGATATTAAATGGCTCAGCATCTGCGGTAATCAAACTGTTAGGATTAAAACCTACCAAAGAACATGAAGAAGTTCATTCTGAAGAGGAATTAAGAATTATTCTTTCAGAAAGTTATCAAAGTGGTGAAATTAATCAGTCCGAATATAAGTATGTAAATAGGATTTTTAACTTTGACGAGCTGCTAGCTAGAGAAATTATGGTTCCTCGTGTAGACATGAGAGTTATAGATGTAAATGATAGTATTGAAGATATTATTAAAATAATAGGTGAAGAACAATATACAAGGTATCCTGTTGTAAATAATGATAAAGATGAAGTAATTGGAATGTTACATGTAAAAGAATTGTTTATTCATTATGCTAAGAATAAGAATTTTAAATTAGAAAATGTAATTCGACCGGTACTAAATGTACAAGAAACAATTCCTGTAAAAGAACTACTAAGGGAAATGCAATTAAAGCGTATTCCTTTTACAATTCTAAAAGATGAGTACGGAGGTACATCAGGTTTAGTTACAATTGAAGATATTCTAGAAGAAATTGTCGGAGAAATCCGTGACGAATTTGATAACGAGGAAAAACCAGAAGTAGTCATATTACAACAAGGTAAGATTATTGAAGTAGCAAATAATGTACTTATTTCACAAGTAAACGAAATATTACATTTAGATTTAGAGAACGCTGATGTAGATACAATTGGTGGATGGTTATATGCAAAGGATTCTGAACTTGATGTTAATAGTAAGTTTCAATATGAAAACTTAGTGTTTAGTATAATTGAGAAAAGTAAAAATCGTTATGAGCGTATTCACATAAGAGTAACTGATAAAGAACCAATGTAATAACTTATAGAAAAGGATAGTTAAACCTTATATTTAGGCTAACTATCCTTTTTCTTATAATTAAACTTCTGTTTAAATAGAAACTGTAGTTTTATTTTTTACAGCCTGTAGTTCGGATTCAACCTTGTTAAACGTTTCTAATTGCGTCTTCAATAGTTTTTGTTTTTCCTGTGCGCTTTGAATCTCTTTTAAACGTTCTTCTTCGGAAACAGGACCGCCAATATCTTTTTCTTGTCCAATATAACGACGGTTTACATAGTATTCTTCGTCTTCTAAGGCATATTTTAAATCATCTTTAATTTCTTTGTGGGGTTTTTTTAGGGAATCTATATAAACGGCTGCCATCTCTTGTTTAAAGTGAAATTTTACTTTCTTTAAAAATGATATTGTAAATTCTTCATTTTTAGCAGTCGCTAAATTTTCATCCATAGTTTCCAGGTACCATGTTGCATAGTCATCGTGAATTACCGTTTGTAATTCAGGGTGAGATGCAATGAGTTCTAAGAAAAAAGACTTATCAAACTTTAAATTATTAAAGTGGTCATGATAACTAATGTTATTTGAGAGCACCTTTGAAATAAATGTTGGAAAATAGTGAAACCCATATTTAGATGCTTCTTCTTGGATTGCTGGCAAATATATGTTTTTAATAATAAGCGCCTCCTAATAGATATATGTTAATTATTACTTGTATAGGTAATATTAGCACAGAGAGTTGGTGTTAATCTAGTGAAAAACACATATAAACTATACTTTTTTCAACATTACGCATAAATATTATTTTAGGTGCTTTTCATGTATATTCTGAATGCAAATAATGTATATTCTGAATACGTTTTTTATGGCTAAACAATGATATAAATATTTTGAATAAAAAATATAAAAAAATTTAAGAAATGCTGTTTTATTATGAAAAATAATGTATTATAAAATTAATTATTTTTGTTCGTTATATACGTAAGAGAAATATCCCTAAAGATGATTGTCTTTAAGTTGAATAACACAAGAATAGTAAATACATAAGTGGGATTTCCATATTGGAGGAATAATAATATGTTACAAGGTACAGTAAAATGGTTTAATGCAACTAAAGGTTTTGGATTTATTTCAGTAGAAGGTCAAGAAGATGTATTCGTACACTATTCTGCAATTGAAACTGAAGGTTTCAAATCTTTAGATGAAGGTCAAAGTGTAACTTTAGAAGTTGTGGAAGGCGCTCGTGGACCACAAGCTGCTAACGTTCAAAAGCAATAATGAAAAAAGCCTTGCAGTAGTATGTATTTTACTGCAAGGCTTTTTTATGTTTAATCTTCAAACCAAAATAAAACAAAACTACTTTCTCCAACATGAGCAGAAATAACAGGGCTTAAATCTCCAATATCCAATGTTATTTCAGAAGATATTGTTTCAATATGTTCTTTTAGTCTAGTTGCTTGAGAGATATTGTTACTGTGACAAATGGAGACTCCTTGAACTTTTTTGTTAGTAAAGGAACTTAAGAATAACTCTATTATTCTTTTTTCTGCTTTTTTTACAGTACGTACTTTCTCTAAAGGTTCTAGTGCCCCACCGTTAAATGATAAAATAGGCTTTATTTGTAGTAAGTTTCCAATGAGAAGACTTGCTCCGGATACACGACCACTTTTATGTAACTGTTCTAAGTTACCGACTACTGCCAAGCCTCTGACTGAATTAGACAGGTGGTTTAAGTGCTGAATAATCTCCTCTCTTGATTTTCCTTCTTTTTCAAGTTTAATTCCTTCTAAAATAATATATTCTTGTGCCTTGGCACCAATTTTAGAATCAATATGAGCCATTGGAAAGCCAGCCATTTCCGCTGCCATAATAGAAGTGTTATATGTGCCGCTAACTTTGGAGGTAACATGAACAGCAATACCAAACTCGTATTCTTCTTTTAATTTTGTATATAGTTCTACAAATTCACCAACAGAGGGTTGGCTAGTAGTAGGAGTTTTGCTTGATTCAGAAAGCAAAGAGTAAAACTCGTCATATGTTAAGTCTTCTCCATCCTTGTAGACTTTTTCATTAAATATTATTGATAAGGGTACAATGTGAATATTGTTTTTAAATGAATCTTGAGGTGTAATGCAAGATACGCTATCTGTAACCCAAACAATTTTCTTTTTAGTCATTTTAAAATCCCCCCAGTTAGTAATTTATTTTTCATTTTTTATTTGTTTTATTAGTTCTTTATTCATTGAAGATGTCACATCAATAACTGCTTCTTTCTCAATTTCATTTTTTTCAACAACAAAACCCGCTAATTCTTTTTTCTCCATAATAGTTAAGAATTTTTTTTCATCTAAACCACCTTTGACGACAGGATTGTAAATAAACACTTGGTCATGGGATGAACCAAGTCTTTGAATTCTACCATTTCGCTGGTCATATTTTGAAAAAGAATCGGGTAGAGTATAATTCATAAGATGCTTTCCTGTTTGTAAGTTGCTTAATTTGTTACTACCATAAATACTTAATGGCGACCAGGTGATTTCTCCCTGATTCTCATGCTCTCACATGATGTTCAGACTGTATCTTTTAGCACAATTATGTGCATTAGTGGGGGTTCCTTAGTTTGTTACCAAACAAAGGAGAGGGTATTCCTCCAGTCGTTGAGGGTGAAACTATATTATTAGTCTCGTCCCTGCGGATAACCCATATATCTTTTGCCTTTTTACCATACCTTGAGCATTACCTCGTGCCATATAAATGTTGCCATCTATACTTGGTAGCAAAAGCTTTAGGGCGTTCCCGCATATGACCCACTTTTAACGGAGCCAATTATTAAAAACCCCGTAGTTACCTGCATCAGTCATAATAATGACTCTTGCGATATCAAAATTCTGAAAGAACCAAGCTGACTTAGTGCGTGTATTGCACTCATTTAAGAAAGGACAATCAATACAATCTAATTTTCCAAAGTCTTGTTTTTGTTTTTCTAATTGTGATTGCCACTTACAACCTCCAGGTGTTTCACCTGTGTACATCATAATTCCAAAGTCTAAGGGTTTATTAGATTTTTTCTCGTTTGCGAGTTTTTTAGATATCTCTGTTATTTCTCTCTTTAAAATTTGTGTCATCCGTTCAAACTTAGAAAAGATAACTATCTTCTGGTCAGTGTCTCGCATAATTTCTTCAATTTTTTCTAAAGACCATTTTAGTTTAGGAGGGGAATTAAAGTTCTTTTTCTTGCCAAGTCTCTTTTTTGCAAGTTGTTTTGCCCACGGAGACTTGCCCATTAGTAGTAATTCTGGATGGTCGCATACTTCAAGCATATACAACAAAATTTCATTTGTTTTATTATCAATTTTTTCAGCATCTTCCGCTGTTTTAATATTTTTCTTTTGGTCTTCTAACAATAGGAGTTCTTTCTTTAAGTCATTGTATAAAGCTTTTTGGTCTGGGTCCCAATCATGAACAATAGGTGCATCATGACCAATCATTTTTGGTAGTTCATCTGATACATCATCTGTTGTTCTTCGAAGCATATAAGGTGCAATAATATTGCGTAATGTCCCTACATTTTTTACACCTAAAACCATTTTCTCTCTATTCCATTTTGTAAAAGGGTTCCAACCTGTAATTAAAAATCTATCTTCGAACAGCTTACGGCGAGTTTCAAAATCTAATTGCTCGTTAGAAAATATGTTAGGAGATATATAATCAATTAACTGAAAAATATTATGTAAGTCCTTCTCTATGGGAGTTCCAGTCATAAGAAGTCGGTAATTAGGTTGAATATGTCTAATAGCCATGCTGGTTTGAGTATCAGGATTTTTCATTCTATGAGCTTCATCGATAATTACCATGTCGTAATCATTATCAAGAATGTAATTTAAATCTATGTACTCTCCTTTTTCTGCTTTTGGAGGCTTCTTTTTCTTGTTATTGTCATTATCAACTATTGGTTTTATTCTTTCCCTTTGAATCAGTAGTTCGTAATTAACAATTGTATAAAAAGGGTTTTCTTCTTTAATCTGTTCATAGAGCTTAATACGTTTTTTCTTATCTCCTTCTATGACTGTTACTTTTTCTTTAGTAAATTTCCTAATCTCTTGTCCCCATTGGGTTTTTAAAGTTGCGGGACATATAACAAGGCATTTCTTAACTAAATTCATACTCTTGAAATATCCGCTAATGGCAAGAGCTTCTATTGTTTTACCAAGCCCCATAGTATCTGCTAGTAATCCGCAATATAGGTTTGCTCGCTTACCTTTTGGTGTAATTGCCCAAGCAACAGCTACTTTTTGAAAATCATATGGGTTAATTGTCATATAAGGTGTCTCAATGTTTGATGGAACACGAGCAAGAACATCTTCTAATGTTTCCTCAGATATATCTAGATGTTCCTTGTCTGCTTGCATTTCATCAGGGCTCTTCCACAAAATCTTCCCATGCAACCTTTTATTTAATTCTTTAATTTGCGTTGTGGGAACAACCCATTTGTACTCAATAATCTCTCCATATACAGCACCTTCAATTTGATTTAATTCGTAAGTAATATGAGAGTCATATATAAAATCGAGCACGAAAAAATTCTCTTCTTTGTTAAATAAAATCTGAATTTCAGAATCAGATTGGGTAAGAGTTAACTCCATAATGTTGAGGGAATATTCCTCGGTACCTCCTTTGTTTCTCTCTCAATGGATATGATATTAACTGTGGGTGAGAAAAAAGTTAAAATATATTTTTAAAAAATATATCAATAGATTTATATAAAATAAGGTTTTTCCTAGATGCTTAAAGGTTTTATAAGGTTTCATTGTAAATAAAAAATGATATGAACTAGATGAAGTATTAGGAGGGTTAATGTTGAAAAAAGCTGTTCAAGAAGTAAAAAAGCCGCTTATAGGAGTTCTCGCTGCGGCAATATTAATATCAGCTCCTATTTCTACTTTTGCTGAAAAAGCAGATGATGCTCATAAAACTAAAAGCAAAGCAAAAACAGCAAAAGTAGTAAAGATGCCAAAATTACCAATAGAATCGGAAGCTGTGTATCTTTACGATATGAATTTAAATAAAGTAGTTTATAGTAAAAAACCAAACAAGGTTTTACCTACAGCCAGTTTAGCGCAAATAATGAGTTTATACTTGGCAAGTGATGCTTTAACATCAGGTAAAGTAAAGGCAAATGAGAAAGTGAAAATTAGCGAAAAGGCATGGAGAACACCGGGAAGTAGAATGTTTTTAGAAATTGGAAGAGAAGTTCCTTTTGGTGAGTTATTCAAAGGAGTAGCAGTAGTAAGTGGAAATGATGCTTCTGTAGCTATGGCTGAATATCTAGAAGGTTCTACAAGTGCTTTTGTAGAAAAGATGAATGATAAAGCAAAAGAGCTAAATATGACGAAAACAAAATTTCGCTCAGTGAATGGACTGCCTGAGGGTGATAAAGAAGATACATCAACAGCTAAGGATTTAGGGGCGATGACAACTAGTTACCTTAAGAAATATCCAGGTAATTTAGCCATTCACAGTATGAAACAATACAATTTTGATACTGGAAGAGAAGTTATTGAACAAACAAATAGAAACCCTTTACTTCAAAGCTATGGGGCAGCGGATGGACTAAAAACAGGTTGGGTTGAAGGAAGTTACAATTTAATTGGTACTGCTGAAAAAGATGGTGTAAGGCTTGTTGTTGTAACGCTAAAAGGAGAATCAGAACAGATTCGTGCTAAAGACGCAAGAACACTATTAGATTACGGATTTAACCAATATAAAAAATATGTCTTTGATAAAAAAGGGGATAAAGTAGAAACTCTCCCTGTTTACAAGTCAGCGGAAGCTAAAAAAGCTAATTTGGTTATGAAAGATGATTTGGAATTAATTATACATACTTCACAACTGTCTAAAAAGAATAAAATAAAAGAAAAAGTAGTTATCCCTGACTATATAAATGCGGGCAAGGGACTAAAAGCAGGAGATGTCGTAGGAAAAAAACAAATTTTTATTGGTAAAAAGTTAATTCATGAGACTGATATTGTGGTGAAGGAAGATATTGAAAAAGGTTCATGGTGGCAAAAGGGTCTTGATTCAGTCCTATTATCTGGAATGTGGGTAATGGGGTTGTTTAAAGGATGATGATGAAAAGGACTGTCTTTGTGTTAATTGTGCTGTTCATAGTGCTACTTTCTGCATTTGGATTCTCTAAATTAGATAAAGAGATAAATGTAATAGCTAACCAATATGAGGACAAAATTGAATTTAATCTTGAACATAAGGTTTACATAGGAAGCAAGGAAGCACCTAACACAGTGGTTGTCTTTCAAGATTATGGGTGCAAAAGATGTAAACAGTTTCATGATGACATAATGTTAAACCTGAGAAAAGATATAGATAGCGGTAAGGTGAAAGTATATTATTACGATGTCCCATTCATAAATGATACTTCATATGTAAAGGCAATGTTAGGAGTTGTATTTGAGGAAAAACATCGTGCATACTACGACCAATATGTCAGAGCAATGTATAGATTATCAAACGAAGAGAATAAAGAATTTGCTAATAAGGAATTTGTTAAAGAGAAAATGAGTAAGTTATTTCCTCAATTAGACTTAGAGAAGGATATTGAACGAGTATTTAAAGACGATAAAAGACTTGTTTCTGAACTCAATAAGAATAAAAAATTCGTGAGCGAAAACCATATTACAAAAGTTCCGGCAGTGTTTGTAAATGGAAAAAAGATTAAAAATCTATTTTATATAAATGATATTTCTAAAGAATATAAGGATTAAGACTGTAATTGAAAGCAGTACACTAATTTGTGTACTGCTTTTCTTATTCTTCTGGAAAGTTAGCATACATTATGGTGTCAGAATTAAATAAATCATATCTAAAAAAAATTGTAAAACCTTTTTTGTTGGTTTTCTTGAGGAGAATCTTTTAGTGTGCTAAAATCTGAAAAACTTTTAAGGTGGTGAGAAATACTTGAAAAAGTTAAGTCTAAAAAACAAATTACTATATGTTTCTTTCTATTTAACTGTACTATATGTGCTCGTGTTTTCGGTGATTTCAAATTTCTTAAACTTTGACAAACACCCTGACGCGGCTATTGGAATAGGATTCATTTTGCTGTTCCTCGTAAATATTATGTTTGTCATTTTTATGCATAATCTTGTTATTAAGGATATAGATATACTCAAAAATAAACTTCAAAAAGTAGGGAAAGGAAATATGAATGTGTCCTTCACTACAAAAAGAAAAGACGAAATGGGAGATATCTTTCTGGAAGTAGATAAGATAATGAAGAACAATATTGAAATGCTTGATAAAGTAAAAAAGAATTCAAATCGAATAGATGAATCTTCTAAAAATGTGAAACTACTTATTATTGAAAATAAGGATATACTCGGTCAGTTATCAAAAAATATTGATATTGTAAAAGATGGAACAAACAATCAAATAAAAGGTATTGCAGAAATAGAGATTTCTGTAGAAGAAATGGTAATGGGGATTAACCGAATAAATACTACAACAGTAGAGGTATCTAACAATGCAGGGAAATCAGTGGATGAGGCAATTAAAGGTAATAGTGCATTGGAAAGGGTAGTTATACAAATGGATGATATCAGAAAGAACTCTGAAAAATCTATGACTACAATCAGAGTGTTGGGAGACCAAATTAAAGAAATTCAAAAAATAGTAGATGTAATACGTTCGATATCTTCTAGAACAAACCTTTTGGCGCTAAATGCGACCATAGAAGCAGAAAGAGCTGGAGAAAACGGAGAGGGTTTTATTGTTGTAGCAGAAGAAATAAAAGATTTGGCAGTGAAATCTACTGAATCAACAGTTCAAATTGAAAAGATAGCAAGAAATATTATGGAAAGAAAAGACAAGGCTATTGAAATTATTGAAAAGAGTGCAAAAGAAATAAGAAATGGCATATCAGTTGTAAGCGAAGCAAGCCAAGCTTTCCATAAAATTTTAGTATCAACAGATGATATTGGTAACCAATTAAATGAACTTTCCTCATCGTCTGAACAATTAAGTAGCAATACATATCAAATTGTACAAAGTATAGAAAAAACGAGTACAATATCTAAGGATTTTTCTCAAAACACCTTAAAGCTTGAAACGTTTGTAGACCAGCAAGGGAGCACGGTTGAAAAACTTCTCAATTCAATTGAGTCCTTAGACAATACAAACGAGGAAATTGGGGAATTCCTAGAAAAAATCAATAGATAATAAAGGAGTCATCCGACTCCTTTTATGTTGTTTAGCATATAATTAATAAATTTCAGGAGGTATTTTGAATGAAATTTGGTGCCAGGACACTGAAAACAGGATTATCTGTTGTTCTAGCCATTTATATGGCGAAATTATTTCATTTGTCGCCAGAAATCTATGCAGCTGTAGCAGCTAGTTTAACAGTTATGCCATCGCTTTACCGCTCATGGAAACATGTAGTTGAACAAGTTAAATCTAACTTGATTGGTGCAGCAATTGCGTTGGTTACACTATTATCTACACAGCACCCAGAACCTTGGATAGTGGGGATAGTAATTGTTATTGCCATATCCATAAACCTAAGTTTAGGGTTTGAAAAAAGTATAGGTATCGTAGTGTTGACCATAATTGCTATCTTAGAAGCTCCTCAAGCACAAATGGCAAGTGATTATGGATTTGTACTCAATAGGTTTTTACTAATTTTAGTAGGTATTTCATCATCTGTATTTATTAACGCAGTGTTTATTCCTCCAAATTATCAAAAAAAATTACTAGAAAATGTCCGAAAAGTAAATGAGGATGGAACACGATTTATGAAAATGATTATGATGGGAAACATTGAGGAAAATGTGTATAAAGAAGAAAGAGAAAAACTGCTGAAAAATATAGAAAAGACGAAAGAACTATACTTATTATACAAGGAGGATTTTAGTAGTAAAATTCGTAGACCAAAATATAAACATTCACGGAAATTAGTTGTTTATAGAGAGTTAACAAATAACTTAGATAAAAGTTATTTGTTAGTGAAAACAATTGAAACACACTACTTTTATAAAAAGGAACTATTTCCTGAAGAGTTACAGAAAAACATTGAAGGTCATTTACATGAGCTTTTAGAGTACAAGGAAAAAATACTTTTAAAATTGGACAAAAAAATTAAAAGTTCAAAGAGGCATCAAAAAGATGAAGTTTTATTTGAAAATACAAATAAACTTGTTAACCAAATTATTGAGTTATATAAAGTGGAGAACATTAGTAATTGGCACCATGCTTTTCCTATGGTTTCTGCACTTATAGAATTTACACATGAACTAAATCATTTGGACCAACTGGTGGATAGTTTAAATTCAAAACACAATGAGGAATAAAAGAAAAGAGATTCTTAGTATTATATAATAGCTAGGAATCTCTTTTTAATAGATATTAATTTACTTTTTGCTTCTTTATATCTATATCTGTAAGGTTATCCGCATCAAACAGTAAAACTTCGCGGTATTTTCTTTTAATACGCTGAATGGTATTATCAACTTCTTTAGGGCTACTGATACCTAATTCTTGCATAATTTCAGGGTATTTTTTCTTTTCTGAATAGAGTTTGTAAACTGCCATCTCGTTTTCACTTAAGATTTGCTCTAAGTGCTCTTTTTGCAGTTTTTGAGTTTCTCTTAAAATAAATACCTCTTCGGGGTCAAGATGGTCCAAACTAGAGCGGTCTAAGACTTCATCTTTAAAGCCTATAATATCCATCATAGTCAAATTATCATTATCAGGTAATGTTTTATCAAAACTATACATTTCATTAAGAGGTTTATTTTTTAACCTTGTTGCTTTTTTAATAGCCGTAATTAAATGTCTTCTAATAACAACTTTCGCAAAGTTTTCAAAAGAACCGTGTTCAGGTTTGTAATCTCTAATTGCCTTATAAAGACCAGTATAGCCTTCTTGGACTAAATCTTCACGCTCTCCGCCTTGAAGGTAGAGGTTATTTCTATTAATGATTCCATGAACCATTCCACCATATTTTTTTAATATATAATTGTAAGCAAATCCAGCTTTAATTTTGTTATCACTAATAGCTATTTCAATAACTTCAGTTATAGAGTGTTTTTCAAAATCAAACAAGTTGTCATTCCCCCTTTGCAGATTCTTTTTTATTTATTTCGAAAAAACCTTTATACAAATACAAACAGGCAAGTACCACATACATGGATACTTGCCTGTTTGTTTAGAGGTTTAGCCTCTAGCAATAATATATTCAAAATTACCTTTTAACTCATATGTAGAGTTAGCCGGAATTTCTGCTAACGTTTCTTCTCTTAATACATGAATCTTACCGTCAATAACAAGGTTACCAATTCCGTTTAACACATAAATTAGTGTAGAATCATCACCCGCAGTTGCAGTTACATTCTCTTCTTTAGTATTTTTTAAAATCTCTGCGCCATTTGGACTTTCAACCAATACATAACGTAATTGACCGTCCATTTCAAATGACTGTGCAGCTGGCACTTCTACAGCAGTTCCTTCTAATAGAGTAGCTACAGTTTTATCTTCTGGTTTAAAGATAGCTGTGCCAATTCCTCTTAATACATATGCAAGACGTTGTTTGTTGTTAACGCCTAGAAAAGATTCGTAACCACCCACAACTGTATGGATTGAAACTTTTGTATTTTCAGTTTCTAAATGATAAGTTTCCAAATAACCAGCTTTGCTGGGACTTTTAATAGTCGGTTTATTATATAACATATGTTGCACCTCTTTAGTGTATTTTTGAACCATTGACTGATTCTATCTAATGATTCATGTCTAGGCGAAACTTCCCTTTAAAAATAAAAAAAAGCTGAGCAATATGCTCAGCCTGTAACATCCGGAAGGGTGTCAAATTCCATTCTTTCACGAATAGAAGTAATAACTTCTTCTCTCGGAACACAAATGGATGCTCTACTTCTACGTTTAACTAATTCAGGATTAGCTTCACTAGAAGCTTTGACAGGAGGGAAGGTTGTAGCAGAGAAAGGGTCGCTTTGAATCCCTGCTTTGGTAATCACCCTCATTACAACTTCTCCCATCCCTAAGGAGGAGAGGTCGTTGGCTTTGAATCCCATTTTTATATCTGGGTCCCAATACACTTTCTCATAGAACTGGGCATCTGTTTTCCCAACCCTGAAAGTAATAGTAGTACCGCAGTTATTAAATATCGCTTCAAGCAAAAAGTTAGAACCTGACTGTCTTAATTGTTCTACAAACTGATGGGCAATTACCAACCCAAGTTTGTATTTACGAGCTTCTGAAAGAATCTCTGCAAAGGATTTAGCACCAGACGCATCCACTTTTGTTACTCCCGTAGGCGGGGGTGGGATTATTAATACCCACTCCTTGTATCGCTACAAGGGTCAGACTATATCTTCAACCATAGTTTTATGGTTGCTCTACGTGTAGTCGTTGAGGGGCGAGCCACCGCTTCCCTGCGGATTGTCCGCAATCAATCATTTTTACCTATTTTATGTATTGGCAAGATACAGGTAGATTGATATACTCGGAGTTTCCCGCATACAGTAAAGTTCACTATTAATCTCGCAATTAATAGGGGCTGTGCGTCAACCAATGAAGTTCTGGAACTCATCTACGTACAAATACGTAGGTACCCTTTGGTCTTGAGGGATATTTACCCGTTGCATCGCAGCAATTTGGATTTTTGAGATTAGCATCGCACCTAATAGGGCACTGTTCTGGAATCCCATATCCCCCCTGGAGAAACGAGCTAAAATAACTGCTCCAGAGTTGATTGCGTCTGCAATGTTTAGTGTTGATTTTTTCTGACATATAATATTTGCTACAATGCCGTTTGCTATAAAACGACGTAGTTTATTTAAAGGTGCGTTAAGGTTTTGTGTTTGGAATCTAGTATCACCAGCTAATGCTGGGAATGTTTTAGTCCAGTAGTCCCTTACAATAGGGTCACTAATGTAAGGGGTAACCCTGTCCCTATAATCACTAGATGTTAACATCAAACACATCTCCATAAGCCCACCACCTTCAGGATGGTCTAGTATAGCTGAACAACTCATCTACTATGTTCACATTAATTCGCAAGATTAATGCCGCCATTATTAATGGCTGCTCCATATTACTATGGACGTACAGACTATATCACCGTCCTAAACATAGGACGCTCCCCGTTTCGGAACACCATAAGCTTGTGTCCTACTAATAGTCGTTGCACCTTCCTGCATAAGCAGGGTTGGCTCAGGATTACCCATGATTTATAATCACTAGGGCTTCCCCTGAATTAAAGGAGTTTTTCAATTAGGATTACTCCTAAAAGCCGCTGGTTTGTTAACGGAATAAGTCGTCAGTGTTTGCCAAATTGTTATCCTACTAGTTTTTTATCAAGTAGTTCTGTATTTTGAATTTAATACAGTTCAGCATATATTTTTACCGTATCCAGAATGGACGTAGGTAGCGGAGACTCGTGGAAACATTTTTGCTCTCATAGCGCTCAGTTTCTATGCGTTACAAAGACTTGTGATGCAAGCCCTCTCGATATTAGCGTCTCAGCTTTCATCGAATTTCCCCGCTAATAATCTAAAAGATTTCTCAATTAGACGGCACAAACAGCACCAATACTAGCTTCACCAAATACCCTTTGCATGATTGTGATATAAGCATCTATAACTAATACTTTTTCTAGTTCTCTACGCAAAGAGTCTGTAGTTGTAATTTCTAAAAGATTCATGCCGAAAGGGAAAGCTATGTCAGATGGGTCTAAAATATAGATATCATCGCGTTTGGATGACACCTTGGCAATAATCTCATCGACTAGCTCACCATGTGGGTCAATTCAGGTTGTTATCCTACTAGTTTTTTATCAAGTAGTTCTGCATTTTGAATTTAATGCAGCTCAGCATATATTTTTACCGTATCCAGAATGGACGTAGGTAGCGGAGACTCGTGGAAACATTTTTGCTTTCATAGCGCTCAGTTTCTATGCGTTACAAAGACTTGTGATGCAAGCCCTCTCGATATTAGCGTCTCAGCTTTCATCGAATTTCCCCGCTGATAATCTAAGAGATTTCTCAATTAGACGGCAATTTTACTCACCACGACCCCGTTTCCAGATTCTATGTCATTTACAAGCATATTTTCTAAAAGGGTGGATTTCACATTGTTAACTTAGAGGCTTTTTATCCTCTAATTCTATTTTTTCTTAATTTAAAATAGGTCAGCATATATTTTTACCATATCTAAAATAGACTTAGGTAGCGAAGACTCGTGGAGACATTTTTGCTCTCATAGCGCTCAGTCTCTATGCGTTACAAAGACTTGTGATGCAAGCCCTCTCGATGTTAGCATCTCAGCCTTCATCGAATTTCCTCACTGATAATATGAATAGTTTCTTATTCACACGGCAATACCAATAAATTACCTACACCCGTCATACCCGTCACATATATATGACGCATACGTGCTTTTTCATCGAGACCTATAAGGGTTTTTCCATCACGAAATTCTGCCACAGCAAACGAATTTTCGTCAGAAAGATTTATAGGTGCCTCTTGTTTCTTACTTAAAATTTTCTTTAAACCCGGAGTTTTCATATTTTTATTTGGTAAATGAGCAAGACCAGCTAATTCCTGAGTTGATACAATGTCGTCATTAAATATTTGAAGATGACGATTTCTCATTCTTGATAAAGTTATTTTTTTATAAACAACTAACTCTTTTTTTAGTCCGTTATAGGGACCTTCAAAATCGTTGAATGATGCTACCATATTTCTAATGCGTACTTGAGCTTGCTGCTTGTCATATGGTGTAGCAAATAACAACCTAACTTGAAAACTGAAAGGAGGGCGCTTTGTCTTTTCACCCATTTCTTTTTGTCTATCGCTATCTAAGGATGTTTTAGACACTTTACCGTCTTTAAAATCAGGATTTCTTGTGAAAATACCATTTATAATTTCATCTATAACAAAAAATACGGTACCTAATAATCCAGAAAAGAAATGGGTCCACTCCGGCAGATTGTTAGGCTTGCGACCAGTTCTTTCAAATCTAGTTAGAACTCGTTCTGCTTTTCTTCTCCATTTAAAAGAAATAGGTTGAGCTACAATCTGAACAATCGCGATTTCTCTATTATCCAAATCTGTTAGTGCTGCTGTTACTGATGCTAAAGGGTCAACTTCGTAATCAGTAAATGTTTTAAGACTAAAAGCACTATGGCTCGATAAACCTAATTCAGCTGTTTCAATAGTTAAGAATCCACCGTTCTCAATAGCCGCTTCTTCTTGTGGTATATAGTCTCTTTTTAAAACTTTAATTTCAGCAGAAGGGTAGATAGACAAAATACGTTGGGTAACAAATTTTTTGTACTCTTCCGGAACCCAAATGTTGAAAGTTATATTCTTTTGCTTTGTTTTCATTGTGTTTTCAGATTTGATTTCAAAACTAAAGAATGGCTGAGCTTTGAAGATTGTTTTGTACCATGGCAAATATAATCCATGAAAAGAACTCCATAACTGCTCAATAGCAAACGGGTTTTGCTCGCTATCTTTTTCCAAACTTATTTCTAAAATAATCCCTGTTTTTGCTTCTTTCCGCATAAGGTAAACCTTATATGCTAGCGAGAAGCAATAGAATAATATGTATGCAAAAATAAAGATACTTATTATAATGATTACGTCTTCAATTCCATGTGTAGAAGTTAAGGAATTATCGTTTTTCATTGTTTCACCTCTCTTAATAAAATAAATGTAAACATAAACATTCTTTATGGTAGTAGAGAAAAACTATTTCTTTTTTCCACCGAATAAGGAACGTTTAGGTCCTCCTGGCTCGCTAAAACCTCTTCTTTTTTTAATAGGTTTGAACAAGCCAGGATGTATGAGGTTTGCAATATTAAAAAACGTCATATAATAATCATCATTTGGGTGTTTCAGTAATGGAGAACCATCCATTATGCTCGCATGTATTGCATTATTTTCTTTTATAACCACAGAGGTTTTATTACTTCCATCTATAATGGCATCTAAGTTGTGCCTAAACTTTACATAGTATTCATCTGTTGCTCTATTTAAAATAGGGACTAACTTCTTTTTCTGAATTAAGTTTGGTACAAACTCACCAAACTCAGGGTCTAACATACTTCTTACAGAGAAAAGAGCTCCTGGTGATTCGTTTACATGAAATAAGATTTTTGTTGCTTTTCTTAAAATATGAGTATTTAACGAATTCTTTAATCCTGAATGTGTATCAATTAAAATTGTTGAAAAGTTCATTGATTGACTAGCATCTAATATCTTATCTATTAAATTAATATAATACTCTGGTTCTTGTTCTTTATTCCTTAATATAGCGCCAGGTAGTATCTTTAAATTTGGATATACCGGATGTGTAATAAGGTAATATTCTAAAACATTGCTGTTGAGAACAAAGTTTTCTTCATCGTCCATGTCGTCGATTAGAGCTCCTAAGTTTCTATCACCGTCTTGAAATCCATACTGCAAATGAACTGTTGGATGTTTTATATTAAAATCTAGCAATAGTATTTTTAAATCAGGATTAGCAGCTAAAAAAAGGGCTGTATTAACCGCAGTAAATGTTTTTCCTGATTGGTCTAGGGTTGACCAAAATGCTATTATTTCTTGATAAAGTGATTCTTTATAAGTTACTGCTGGTTTAATGCGTGTGTAATTGTTTCTTTCTATTTTATCTACTTCACCTGCTTTAACATTAGGTGACTCATATTCATTAATGAAAGGGTCAAGGTTTCCAATTTCAATAGAAATCTCTTGCCAAGTCTTTGGTTTTAAAAAGGCATTTCGTAACTCAGTTTCTGAAAACTTTTCATTTAAAATATCAAATACATTATATTTATAAAGAAAAGCTTTAAAATCAGGAGTCATCTTTTTGCCAATGTATATAATACGTGTGTTTGCGTACCGAGCTCGTAATAACAGAATTAATTCGGTCATTTCTGTCACACCTTCTAGTTCATCTGACAAAACCACAATCTCAGCTTTGTTTCGTGCCACTGTACTTTCAACAGCTTCACGGAAAAGTGGTTTTCCCACTACTTCTACTTCCTTTTCGAACCTTTTTTCAATTTGAAGGTTGACTCTAGGAACTCCGGTAGCCAAGATAACTTTCATGTATCCACCCCACTTTTTTTAAAAATTTAACCTTTTATATAGCACAAAATAAGTAGTGTCAACTTTTTGTAAAAGTTTAATCAATAAAAAAGAAAGCATCAAAAGATGCCTTCCGTATGATTAGATTATCTGTTTATTATTGATATGAAACAAGAAGAGGGTTTTTGCCCGGTCTTTGTTTCAATAAAAGTTCCAAGTTTTGACCTTGTAAACTTTTTAATTCATTAAACATAGCTTGATTGGTAACTTCAACAGGTTGAATTTTACCATTAATCTTAAAGTGAATAAATTGAGGTTCATCTCCAACAACAATACCGCGAACTTTATATTGATTAGATACAGTAGTTGCTTTTGAAGAAGCTTCTTTAATAGATGGTTTAGAAGTTAAATGTTCAAGACTCATATAACCTGTTTTACCATTGTAAGAAACTTTAGCCCAACCATCATTTGTTTTAGAAATAACATATACTTTATTATTACGAGTTACACTGCCTAATACTGAACTGTGTGTATTTGGATTACTACGAACATTTAATTTAGAAGCAGTAACATACATACTTTGAGCTACTGATTTTTCTTTTACAGTAGTGCTGGTAGTAGTAACAGTAATAACAGTTGTATCTTTTTTAACAATTCTATCAGCAGTATTAACAGAAGGTTTGTTATTAAAATTCAGAAAAGCAGAACTTACATAACCTGTTTTACCATTGAAAGTAATTTCAGCCCATCCATTATTCGTGTAATGAACAGTTAATTCTTGTCCTCTAGTAACAGAACCAATTGCCGCAGCTGCTGTGTTAGGGTGTTGTCTTACTCGTAAACTTCCACCTTTATTAACATTAACATAAGCTTTCACGTTCTTGTTAATAACAACAGAATCATTGTCTTCTTGCGGTTCAACTTCTTGTTCAACATGAGGGTGAACAACTTTTCCGGTAATTTGATTGTGAGCTGGCATAATTAAGTGTTGATGAGCATGTAAACTATTAGAAGATAATTCGTTAACGCTCTTAATTGCATCTACATCAACACCATGAAGTTTAGCAAGACTATATAATGTATCTCCGCTTTTTACTTCATACTTATATTCTTCTACACAAGCTTCTGAATTTGTTGCAACCGTGAATAAACCAGTTGTAAAAATTAGAGCAATTCCTGTTATACCAAGGTACTTCTTAAAAGTCTTAGCATATTTAGAAAAGTGTAATCTCATTGAAGCAAGAATGTTTTTTGAATCTGGATTAGAACGTAAATCAAAAGACTTAAAGCTAAAATTTTCAACAAACTCGTCAAATCTTTGAGCTAGTTTATCAAGGTTTAGTGCATTAAGGTTTTTCATTCTAAAAGCTAATCTTTCTTCACGAGTAGAAAATGTTTGAATTTCTTGTTTTACTTGCGATTGAGAAAGTTTTTTTGCTGATTTGCTAGAATTAGAATGCTTTGACTTACGAGAAATATAATCTCCATTCTCATTGTATAATCCTGTAGTAGTGTTTAATAAAGTTTTTCATGTTTTTCTCCTTTGCGACATTACAAATGTGATGTCTTGTTTTTTTATATAAATTATCACTTTTCTATAAATTGTCAATTAACTTATATAAATAATTTAAATAAGTATTTTTTATATGTAAAGAAAGAAGTTTAGAAAAAATACAGAAAAAATTGACTTTTTTTCTCTAATGAATATTATCGAGCTGATTTTAAAAATGGCAGCAAAGGAGGGGTATGGTGAAAGAGATACTTAATAGGTTAAAAGAAAAAATAACATTTGTTTGGGATTTCTATAGGTTACAAGTTTATATAGCGTGTGCAGTTTTAATTGTTTTGTTTATTCTCTCATTTTTTATACAAATTGGTTATGTGCTAACTATTTTAGCTGTAGTTGGACTGATGCAGTATTCAACTATAGTAAGTAAGGAAGACCCAGATGTATTAAAGGTAGAAAAGAATGACCAATTAAAAGAGCAAAAAGAACTTGAACATCTAAAAGAACAACTATCCAAAGAATTAGTGTTATTAGAAAAGTATATCAAAGAAAACCCTACTGACTTTGTTGCGTGGAGAAGGAAGGCGGAAATAGAAGAGTTTTTAAAAGAATTTTAAAATAAAAAAACTTTTTAAACTTTTTTACACACAAAAATTTGATGCCTGCTAAAATATACAAAAATTAGAAGAAGTCTACGGAAAACTACTTTTAATTGCTTTAAGTTTACTCAGTTTAAATTAAGTTATAAATTCAGAATTTTAATCTTAGCTAACTTAAGGTCAAAAATAATAGTTTAGATTTAACTTATTTTTAAGGAAGGATATATAAAATGACAAAAAATAGAATTTTATCAATTTTAATGTTTGTGGCATTTCTTATTGCGGGTATTGGAGGTCATGTAGTAGATACAACTGTTTTTGCAGCTGCAAGTGATGTACCATATCACAACGATACTGCTGTAAAAACTAATTTACAAACAAAAACTGACAATGATGGTACTGCGTTAGCAAGTATTGTGTCTACAATGTATAAATTCGGTAACTACTTAGCAGGATTAATCTTTGGAGTGAGTGTTATCGTTATCGTATGGGCGGGCTTCAAATACGCTACAAGTCAAGGAGACACTAAAACGACTGAACAAGCTAAGATGCAAATTATAACTGCTGGTATTGGTATTGGTATTGCATTATTAGCAATGGTAATTGTTAAAATCTTTGCAGAAATTTACGATGTGGGTGGAGCAACTGCTACTGCTACAAAAAAATAATATCGCAAAGTTCACAACACCAATTCAAATGAGTTGGTGTTGTTTTTCTTTAAAAAGAAATGGATTTTCAAAAAAAGAACAGTTTTATTGGATTATTTATATTTTTTTTGGTAGAAGAGGTGAGAAAAATAATGACGCTAAAAAATATATTAACATTTTCTCTATTATGTCTAAGTATGATATTAGGTATTGCAAATTCAGAATTAAAAATTTATGCAGCTGATATTCCGTATCAAGGAAGTAAGACAGAAGAGAAGTATGGACAAACCAAAGAAGGGGCTGAGTCAACTATTCAAAAAATTGCTGGAGCAAACAGTAATGAAATGATTATAGATATGAATGGTGTACAAGATTTTCATGACAAAGGTAATAATATGGTGAACATCATAGCCGGTATTATATGGGGATTCTCTCTTCTAGCAATTGTAGCTGCTGGATTTAAAATGGCACTATCTGAAGGAGATAAACGTAGAATGCGAGAAGCAAAATTACAAATTATATATTCTGGAATTGCTATTGGAATTGCTACAATGACCTTTGTCATCGTTAAGTTATTTCAGGAAGTGTTAAGTTAAACAAGTTTATTATTATTATTTTATAGATAAGGAGGGGAATATGAAGCGAAGTTTTTTACTATTAGCTATTTTTACAGGCTTTTTCTCTTCCTCTTTTTTCGTCAACCACGACAATAATAAAGAAGAAGTTAGTGCAATGGCATGTACACCGGGACAATATTATGACGAAAAAGAGCTTGGATGTAAAGTAATTAAAAGTGATATGGATAGTTCTAAAAACTACATTAACGAAAGTTTAAAAAAGATGGCTGATGGAAGAGAAATTAAATCTTCATGGACACATAAATTTGGTAGGTTCATGATTATCCTTTCAGTGGGAGTTTCCTATGCAACCCAAGTGTTTGCGGCTTTAACCATAGTTTATAGTGCATATTTATATGCTACGAGCGAAGGAGACATGAGAAAAGTTATGCAGGCAAAAAGGTTAATTCTACTAGCCTTTGGGGGCATGTTTATAGCAACTTCTGCGTTAATAATTGTTAAAATGATTGGGGGTGCATTAGGTTGACGAAAAGTGCACATAGCGTATTAAAAAAGATAATGGCTGCTACTTTTATAGCATCTTCCTTACTGTCGCTTTCTGCTCAATTTGCCGGAAATATAGCTTATGCAGAAGATAAAAAAGAGGACGAAAAGAAAAAAGAGGAGACAAAACCAGCTACTGAAAACATATTAATTGCTGCTCCAGGTTTTTTCACAAAAGCTTTTTATGTAGATTATGCCAACTGTGAAACACATCAGGAATTAGCTCAAAAAGCTAAAGATAAAGAAAAATTGACAGAAAGTAAAGGTTATGATGAAAAAGCAGATGAATCCTTTTCAAGTTCTGAAAAAGACAAAGGAAGAGAAACAAAAGCAGTCAACGAATTAATGGGGACAGCAGCGGATGCTATTATCTCTCCAGATGATGCAAAAGAACCTTCTAAAGGTGTATTTGGAATAGGGTGTAAACAATTCAACTTTTTAAGTTGGATGTCAAAATTAATTAAACCAGTAAATATTACAAGTTCACCATTAATTATGGGGCTTGTATATAAAGTACAAGTATTAGCAATAGGTGTAGGAGTTTTACTAGTAGCATTATTTGGACTTTATTATGCTATAGGTAATGAAACAACAGACCCTATAAAGTTTTTAATTAGAGGTTTTTTTACTCTGTTACTGGTATATAACTTACCTTATTTCGCTCAAGACATATTAAACATAAATAATATGCTTGTATATTGGATATCTACGGATAACTTAAAAATAGCAGATGGTGCAGCAGTAGCATCTGGAATTTTAGTAGGGCTTGTGGCTAATACGAGCGTAATTATTGGAGCATTGGTGGATTTTCTTTATTTAAACATAGTGCCAGGGATGGTATTTGTTACTTTAACTATATTAATTATATTTATCGCATTCTTATTAAAGCATATTTTCACAATAATGTTTTGGTGGTATTCAAGGTTAATAATGATTATATTTCTTATGATGTTAGGACCAATTTATATAATACTTATGATATTACCTAAAACAGCTGGTTACGGTAAGAAATGGTTGGACTACTTTATAGGCGAAGTCTTTACACAATCATCAATGGTATTAGGTATGTTTTTTGCTTCTCAAATTTTATCAAATTTATCAACTCTAAACAAAGCCCATGATATAGGTTTGATTGGAGATATGATGATTGTTTATGGAATATATTTGCTGTTAGGTAGAATCCCTGATATATCAAGAAGTCAAATAGGTGCAAAATTTGGTGGCTTGGACTGGCGAGATGCTCAAAAGGTTGGTCATGACGTAGGAGAGTTTACCAAAAAAGCAGGATTTGTTTTAGGGGATATGGCAACTAATAAAGCTAGTGAATGGGCAGCTAATAGGGAAGCCGAGAAACTATATGATTACAAGAAAAAAGGAAATGATTACAATCTAAGTGAGGAAGAAAGAGCGGATGCTCAAGAGAAATTCCAAAAATTAGATAAAAAAATAGCTAATAGAATAACAAGACATAATAATGCTAAAGAATTACACAGAGGTTTCTTAGCAGGTAAAGCAGGTGCTGCTTTGAAAGATGCTACTGAATTAAGAAGAAGAGCATTAGAAAACGAAAAAGCTGAGGATGATGAGCACGTAGACAATGTGGAAGGTGAAAATAGGTCATATGCTAAGAAGCTGGTTGGTGATGCTCTAGATGGTAAAGATGAGGTAATAAAAGACTTAAATAAGCAAAAAAGTAAAGAAATAGGTAGATACAACGCTGAAAAACACAGAATAGCAAATGATGAAAAGAGAGCTAAAGAACGTGATGGAGATGCTTTTAATAAGGAAGAGTTTGATGAGAGAAGAAAAGCAGCAGAATTAGACCACAAGAAAAAAATGGGTGAATTAGATGCGAAAATGAATGACGAAAAATATATTAATTCTCAAACGAAAAAACTTCAAGATGAAGCTAGACAAAATATAGAAAGAATAGCTGCCGAGATGGTTGGAAATGGGTTTGAAAATGAATTCCAGAGAAAACAAGCTATTAATGCTAAAGCAGATGAATTACAAGAACAATATATAGCGGAAGTACTGGAAAAAAGAGAAACGGATAAGCAAGAAAAATTGAAACAACAAACTGAAGCAGAAGGAGACATTAACGATAAAGCATCTCAACTTACAGAAGCTATGAATAAGGGTGTTGGAGCATTAAGTGAAGAACTTCAAAAACAAGGATTCTCCAAAGCAGAAGCGGATGCTCGTGCAGCTCAGTTAATTCAAAAACAATCACAAATGGATAGCTTGAAAAATGAAAATAAAAAATTACTAAATACTCCTTTAGATAAATTAAATGATAAGCAAAAAGAAAAGTATGAAGAAGTTACAGGTCAATTGCAACAATTAGAGTCTGAAATGAACGCTCTAGGGGGAGTAGTAGATTCTGAACAAGTTTCAAATGCATTAGAAACAAGCAAAAATGCTGTGGCTGACATGTTGAAAAAAGAAGGATTTACTAACGAAGCAGCTCAAAAACGTACTCAAGACATCATGCAAAAACAAGGAAATATTGCTGAAATCAATAATGCAAACGGACATTTAATGAATGCTAAATGGGAAGATTTAAATGAAGATGAGCGTCAACAACGTGCAGAAGCTGAACAAGAAATTAATGCACTACAAAACGATATTTCTGCATTAGGTGGAGCATTAACAATGTCACAAGTAGCACAAATGATGAACAATGGACATGAAGGATTGGCTCAAATGTTAGAAAAACAAGGTTTTACAAAAGAAGAAGCAGAAAGTCGTGCATCCTCTTTAATAAACAATCAATCACAAATTCAGAAATTAAATGAAGCAAATAATAAAATTCTTCATGAAAATCCGAATGGATTAACTAATAAACAATTAAATGCGATTGATAGTAATAATGCTAAGATTGCTAGTTTAGAAGAGAAGAATAATGAATTGCGCGGTGGGTTGCCTAATGAACAATTTGCTAATGCTTTAAATAATGGTCAACTTAATGCGGTGTCAACATTACTAGAAGAAAAAGGAATGAATAAAGAAGACGCATTAAAAGCGGCTCCGGAAATTATTCAAAAACAAAATGAAATTAATTCACTGAAACAAGAAAATAGTAATGTTTTAGGTAGTAAAAAGAATTTGACACCTGAAGAATTAAAATTAAGGGATGAAGTAAAAGGGCAAATTTCTAGTCTTGAAAGTAATATTTCTTCCTTAGGAAATGGTGTAAAAGCAAATGAAGTAACATCTGCTATCGATAGCGGAAGAGTATCTGCAATAAATGAAGCGTTAATGAATAAAGGGTTTAGCCAAGAAGACGCTACAAAAGCAACTTCTAATATAATGAAAAAGCAAGACCAAATTGATAACTTAAAAATTGCTAACCAAGATGTTCTTAAGGCGGATACAAGTAAACTTACACCAGAACAATTTGCACAAAGAGAACAAATTAATTCAGAAATTGGACAATTGCAGTCAGAAATTAGTTCTTTAAGTGGAGGTATAAGTGGAGAAGCAGTATCGAACGTACTAAATGGTGGAGTGACAGCTGTAAGTGCTGCGTTACAACAACAAGGAGTATCTTATGATAAAGCAAACAGCATAGCTACGAATATGGTACAAAAACAAAATGAAATTGATAGTTTAAAGAGTGCTAATAAAGAAATTCTAACTATGAATGGACCGCTTACAAAAGAACAAGCAGAAGTAAAACAAGAAGTAATGAGTTCAATTGATGGTTTGCAATCAGACATTTCAGCTATAGGAAATGGTATTACTGCAAATCAAGTATCGAACTTATTGAAAGATGGTAATGCTGCTGTAAGTACAGTTTTAGAAAGCAAAGGATTTGCGAGCGAATCTGCTAAAGAACGTGCTAACAGCATAGTAGAAGGATATGCTAAAGCTGAAGGCATAAAAGCAGGTAATAGTCATGTTTCTAGTGGTAACTTTAGTAATATGAATGTAGCTGAGTCACAAGCAGCTTCTGAAGCATTACATACATTATCTGATATAGATTCTATGGTTACTGAATTAAGTTCAGGATTTACAGCAGATAGTATTAATGAAGCTTCTGCAAGTGGATTTAAAGAGGTAAACCAAGCTTTACAACGTCAAGGAAACTCTCCAGAAGCAATTCAAGCAAAAACAAGTAAGATGAGTGCCTTAAGACACCAAGTTGATAGTATTCGCAGTGCAAATGACGATGTGTTAAACCGCAGTGTAATGGAATTAACTAAAGCTGAATTGCAACAAAGGCAAGACGCATTATCAGAAATTGCTAGTCTTGAGTCTCAAATAACTGGTCAATCTGGTGGATTAACACCTTCTAGTGTAGGAAGTACGTTAGCTCCTCACATGGAAAGTATTAATAATGCTACTGCTGGTTTTAATCAATCAATTGAAAAACACGCAAATACACTTGATTCTGCGAAAAGTCATGGACAAGCAGCTATAGCTACTAACATCTTAAGCAATGGAGGTAATGTACAATCGTTTATAGAGAATTCAAGTGGCGATAATGCACAAGTATTCACTCAGTACTTAGAAGGTATGGGTGTTGGCGAATCAGCTCCTGCTATTGTTGAAGCGTTAGGTGGAGAAATTAAAGCTGAAATGGATTATCTAAACTCACCTACAGTGAATGGACCTTCTAATAAACAGTCTGTTGTAAGTAGTTTTGTAGATGCGTCTAAGGTAAGTATAGATACGAATATTATGTCTCCGCAAGCGGCTGAAAGCTTTGGACAAAGCATTGGTGAGGCTGCGTGGGATAGCTATGTACAAAATGGTTCAGATGTTAAGAAATTCTCTGGGGCTGCTAGTAATGTAGGTTCAGGAATTGAAATGGTTCAAATGGCAGCTAATAAAGGTATGGAAACTCATCAAGTAGCTCAAATGTTTGAGGATTCAGGGTTTACTAATTCAACTGAAGCAGCGCAACAGTTTGTAGAGTATGCACCGCAAATAGAGGAGATGCTTGTAGAAACAGTTGAATCAGGTAATACAAGTAGAGAAGCTTTCGAATCTAACTTTGCTCAGGCTACAGCTGGTATGGATTCCTCTATTCAAAAAGGTGTACAAGCAACTGTTTGGAAAGAACTTTCTAATAGCCATTCCATTGAAACTAGAACAGGTAATGCTTTTGGAACTGGTAGCAGCCCAACTGAAACAATTAGTTCTATAAACAATGGTTCAATGCCAGTAGAAACGCTTGTAGAATCATTTAGCAATAACAGCGTTCCAAATGCACCTGAAGTAGCAGAAGTTATTCATAGCAATGCACCTGAAATTGAAACAGCTATGAATAATGTATTCCAGTCAGAAACTCCTACAAAACAACAATTTGTAGAAGCAATGGCACCGGTTATTGAAAAAATGGATGCACCAATTTCCAATGCTGTTGTAAATAATTTATGGAGTGATATGTCTAGTAATTCATCTATGCAATCATCAGTAGGAACAAGAGCAAGTCATGCAATGAATAATATGGGACCAACTCCAGTTCAAATAATGCAAGATGCAAGCGCAGGAATTATTAATCAAGAAGTTGTTGTAGGCGCATTTGAAGAACATGGCGTTCCAAATGCAGAAGGTATAAGCCAAGTTCTTATGGAATCAGCACCTGAAATAAATGAAATTCTTACGTATACAATGAGTTCTGATTCTCCAAATGGAAATACGTTCCGTGAAGATGCAGCTGCAACACTAATAAGTAATGGAATGGATTCTAAAGTAGCAAATTCTGTAGCAGGAAGTATATGGACAGATGCTGCAAGTAGCATGAGCATGAACAGTCGATTTAAAAATGCTATGGGTTCACCTACTCAAACCATTAGTGCAATAAATAATGGTTCTGTGCAACAAGAAGTCCTTGTTGAAACGTTAAGTAGCAATAGTGTTCCAAATGCACCTGAAGTAGCAGAAGCTATACACAGTAATGCATCTGAAATTGAAACTGTAATAAATACTGTATATCAATCTGAAAGCCCAACTCGCCAAGAATTTACTACAGCGATGGCACCAGTAACTGAAAAAATGGATACACAAGTATCTCAAGCTTTAGTAAATAATTTGTGGAGCGACATGTCAAATAGTTCATCAATGCAATCTAGTGTATCAACAAGAACTAGCCAAGCGATGAATAACATGCAGCAATCACCGGTTCAGATTATTCAGCAAGCAAGTTCTGGAACTATAAACGAAGAAGTGCTTATTGAATCGTTTGAAGAACATGGTGTTCCAAATGCGCAAGGTGTTAGCCAAGTTCTAGTAGAAGCAGCGCCTGAAATAAATCAGATTGTTACATATACAGTCAATTCCGAAAGTCCGAGCGGAAGCTCATTTAGAGAGGACACAGCTTCTACTCTAATATCTGGCGGAATGGATTCAAAAGTAGCAAATTCGATTGCAGGAAATCTATGGACAGATACAGCAAGCAATATAAGTATGGATAGTCGATTTGAAAATGCATGGGAATCAACTGAAAAAGTAGTAGAACATTTATCTTCTCCTGAAGTAGAAGTAGAAGTAGTAGTAAATACTGTTGCGGAAAGCATGAGACAAAATGCAATTCCTGACGCACAAGAAACTGCAACTGAGTTGCATCAAAATGCATCAAAAATTAAAGAAGTAATTGAAGTAACGGTAAATGCAGAACAACCATCAGTTGAGACAGCAAAATCCCAGTTAAAAGGAATATTAGGTGGAGTTAAAAACCCAGAAGCTAAAACTTCATTAATTAATTCTATCTTAAAAGATATTACTAATAAAATAACTGGAAATAACGATTCAAAACCGAATCCAAATTCAGAAAAGGATAAAGATAAACAGTAAGGGCTTCGCTCTCTGCACTAATTAAATATTGATATAGACAAGAGCCCTAGTTTTAGGGCTCTTGTTTTCATTTAAGAAAGGAGATTATCTATGAGTTATCACGTAATACCACAACAGTTTAACCAATCAGATAAAATAGGCAGATTTACCATGCCACAAATAAGCATTTTAGGAGCAATCGCAGTTATTTATGTACTTATCGTTATATCAAGTAACTTTTGGGTAAGTTTAATATCCTTTTTCCCGCTTGCATTAGTAGCTTTTGTTTTAATGTATTTCAAAGTAAATAAAATCCCTATTTATGAGTTCTTATTTATTTATTTAATCTACATGGGCTCTCCTAAACTTTTAGTTTACCGCTCCGATAACTTAAGAAGCATTGACGAGAAAGAAGAAGGAATTGGATTTATTGATATTGATAAAAGCAATGTAAATGCCTCTAAATCTAATGATAAAAAACAAAAAAAATCAAAAGGTACAGGGACATCCAAAAACACAAATTCAACTCAAGTAACAAAAAAAGACGAAAAAAATCAAAAACAAAATACCAATATTAAAAAAGGAAAACAACCAGTAAATACTCCTGAAAGACAAAAAGCAATATCTCCACGTAACCAAACCCAAAATAAACGTGGTTCTAAAAACATTTCAAAAAATAGAGGAGTGAAAAGATGATAGGATTTATAATATTTATTTTGTTTATGGGTGTTATCGGAGTAGCTGGTTATGCAGGGTTTAAATATATGAAAAAAACCATACAAACAGATGATGAAAAAGAAGATTACATCCCTACTACACAAGATAATTTGCCAGTAGATTGGATAAGAAAAGGAATTGTGAAAATGAAAAATGGTACTTACGCAATAGTTGTAAAATTGCCTTCTATAAACATAGATTTAATGGAAGATAATGAACGCGAAGTAGTGTTTTCACAATATCGCTCTGTTTTATCTGCTATCGATTTTCCATTTCAATTTCTACAACAAAGTAGAGTAGTAGATATAGCTGATTACATAAAAAAATTAGAAAAAATTCAAAGAGGTACAGATAACGACTTTGTGAAACTGCAACTTGACCATTATAAAAGGTACATGACAGGGCTTGTGAATAGTCGTGCAATATTAACTAGAAAGTTTTATTTAATAGTACCTTATGACGAAATACTGGAGAAAAAGGCAAAAGCAAAACAAAATGGTTCTGTATTAGATTTGAATTTTAAGAAAAAAGGGAATGAAGGGGAAAAAACTGAGAGAGAAACAGTAATTGAGGAGGAAGAAAAATTTAAAAATGCACATAAACAATTAACTGCTCGTGGCGATACAATTATGCGTTCATTTTCAAGGTTTGATATAACTCCTGAGTTCTTAAATGATGAGCAATTAACGGAACTATTCTATACGTCTTATAACAAGAATAAATCTGTTTATCAACCGCTAAGAGCTTCTGAATTTAAGGATAGAGATTACTATAGTCTTTACGTTAAGAGAGGTGATATTAATGAAGATTAATGAAATGGTCAAAGATGGAAAACATAATTATGACAAGAGAACTAGAGATGTTGTAGATAAAGGGAGACTTAGGGTAAATGATTTAATTGCTCCTGATGCAATTAAAATTGACCCTAATCACATTCAAGTGGGAGATAGGTTAATTCGAACGATATTTATTACTGGATATCCTAGAACTGCATCTATAGGATGGCTTAATAGATTGTATTCTTATGGTGAAAACATCGACATTTCTATTCATATAGAACCTCTTCCAACTGAAAGAGTAATTAAAGATTTAACGAAAAAAATTACTCAATTCCAAACTGCACAATTTATGGATTATAAAAAAGGGAAAATTGAAGATATAGCTATTTCATCTGCAAAATCTGATGCTGAGCAACTACGTGCGGCTTTGCATACAGGTGTAGAGAAATTATATTACCAAGCAATCTATATTTCTGTGTCAGGGAAAAACAATGAGGAATTAGACCAAATTACTGAAGAAATTGAAACTCTGTGTAGCAGTATAGGATTAGTTACAAGGCAAGCAATATTTCAGCAAGAACAAGGATTTACTACTTGTCTACCTTTAGGACAAGATAGAATTCGTTCTAAGCGTAACTTTTCTACTTCCAGTTTAGCTACATGCATACCTTTCGTTTCTTCTGAGTTGACAATGACTGATGGAACACCAGTTTTATACGGGATTAATATGCTAAATGGTTCATTGGTAATGTTTGATAGATTCAGTTTAAATAACTATAACAGTGTAACGCTTGCAACATCAGGTGCAGGTAAATCATTCTTTGTTAAGTTAGAATCTATTAGATATATGGGTTTAGGTGCAAATGTAATAATTGTAGACCCAAATGGTGAGTACAGAAGATTAGTAGATACATATGGTGGTCAGTACATTAGATTAGCTTCCGGAAGTAAACATAAAATTAATCCTTTGGATGTAGAGCTTGTTCAGGAAGAAGAGGGCAAGAACTTCTTGGTCGAAAAGATATTAGGTGTAGTTTCTATTATAGAAGTTATGATTGGTCGGAAACTAAGCGCCCGAGAGAAAAAAATATTATTAGATTGCACGGAAGATACATATAAAAAGTTTGGAATCACTAGAAATAAAGAAAGTTTACAAGAAGACTTTTTTGATGAAGGTTCGGAATTCTTTCAGTTAGAAGCTGGAACAAAGAAAATGCCAACGCTTTCAGATTTAGAAGGTACACTTCGTCAACGTGGCGAAGACGCGGTAAACCTTGCTGATGAACTTGAACCATATACAAGTGGAGTACTTTCACTATTTAATGGTGAAACAAATGTAAACTTAGAGTCCAACTTAATAGTATTTGATATTAAAGATATGGAGAAAGAACTAGCAGATTTAGCAATGTTTATAACTCTAGAATTTATCTGGAACAAGATTAAAAGAAATGACGGAAAAAGACGCTTGCTTGTAGTAGATGAAGCATGGCAGTTAATGAGAAACGAACAGTCTGCTAATTATTTAATTGGTGTGGCGAAAATTGCCCGTAAATTTAATGCGGGATTATCTATAATCTCTCAAAATGTAGAGGACTTTTTGAAAAACAACGGAGAAGGCATTATTACAAATGCAGAAATGAAAGTCTTACTACGGCAATCAAATGCTGATATAACAAAACTTACTGAGTTGTTTGGTATGTCGGCAAGTGAACAAGGATTTGTGAGGTCTGCCGGTAAAGGGGAAGCCTTACTGTTTCTGGGAGGAAATAGGACCGCTGTACAAGTTATTGCAGATGAGCTAGAGTTTCTCCTTTGTGACACGAGTCCGGAAAATAGAGATATTATTGAACAGATGTTAGGTCGTTACTAAGAGTGACGACCTAACACTGTATCCTTTCATTTTATGGGAAGGAGGTTTGTATGAAGAATAAAATTAGCAAACTATTACAAGGAGGAATAGCGGGATTAGTAGCTGGGATTCTGGCATTAGTTACGTTGTTCAGTAGTATAATATTTCTTATAGTCTATACCATATGGATACTTATTAGTAACTATGGATACTGTACGTTACCTTTTGCTCAGGAGTGCTGGAACCCAGACAAGATATATTATTCGGACCCCATTAGGGATGATGAAATTTTATCTACCGCCCGCCATATGGTAAAAGTACGTACTAACTTAGGTAGTAAGGGCGTAAGTAATTACAATCTTTATTACAATAAAGTTCCTGTTTATGACGCTGAAGATGTGCAAAAGGTAGATTCTAAAAGTTATATGAAGAATGGTAAGAAAAAGGAAGGCGCTACTACGGATAGTGTTAATGATGCGAGCAAAGATTCAACTACTGATACAAAAACTGATAGTAGTGCACAGGACAATACTGGTAATAAAAATGATAATTCATCTAATGGCGATAATAGTTCTGGTAGTTCATCAACTAATCCATCAACAGAAACAACTAAAAATACAGAAAGTGCTGGAGCCACTGGAACTACAGGTAGTTCAGGAGGGAAGTATAAAATTAACGAACAACCACCAATAGATGATTCATTAAGAGCGATGATTAAAAAAGTACTTGGGAGAACCACTTCTCATTCACTTCCAAATATATTTCAAACAAACATAGATGCGAACGTTGAGAGTGTAATAAGTGCGGCAACTAAAGAAGGACTTGACCCAAGATTTTTAACCTCTATTATTGTTCATGAAACAGGATATGGTACTGCTCCAGGTGTACATAAAAGAAATAACACAGGTGGTATCGTGTGTGTGCATCCAGCTGGGATAAAAGTGACTGGGTGTTCAAATGGAATGAGTCATTTTGCAACTTTAGATGACTCCATTAGATATCAAGCAAATTTCTTAAGACGTTTATATATTGATAAAGGACATCTAACAGTTCCTGAGGTAGGGGCAATATATGCTCCTATTGGTGCTTCAAATGACCCTACTAATTTAAATAAAAACTGGGTTCCTAGTATAGGTAAAACATTGAAGTCAATGGGTGTTACAGAGGATATAGGTGTTCCTATAAATGGAATTATTGATTTTGGTGATTTTGCTGGAGGAGGTCCAACGGAAACTCCTTTTCCAGAAGAAAGTAAATATAAAAAACTACAAGTAATTAATTTGCCATTAGATTCGGACAAAACTCTTTACAGACAAGTACCCGCTAAAGATTTAAAGAAAAAAGCGGAAGAGAAATTAGTGAAGATTTTTGGTTCTAAACTAGGGGGAATAATGAAAGAATTTTTGCCTAAGCTTGAAGATGGAAGCATGAATGAGGCAGAAATACATTTAAGAACACTAATTCAAAACGACATGCAAGCAACTGTAGGGTTAGAGTTTTTAAAATATGAGACTGCACATGCCTTGTTAAGAGCCAAACGTGAAATGGGCGCGCCAGAAAAAGGAGAAGATGATGAGAAAAACTCATTTATTACAAGAAAAAGTTTCGACCCGTACATTGTTGATTTTGGAAAGTGGGTTGGTGAAGTAGGGTACGGAGATAAAATGCATTTAACATTTAAACAACAGCTTAAAGGTTTAATGGATGGACTAAAAAATTTAGCGAAGTTTAAATTGGATGAAAGAAATACAGAACTAGTTAAAAAATCAAATAAGTTAGCTAAATCACTGCTGCTTACTACTGATTTTCAAAATAAAAACAAACTATTGGCTGAAGCAGCTCAAGATGAGCTAATATATCCATTTGTTGTTTATGAAATGCAAAAAATACCTACTGAAAAGGATTTGACTGCGAAAAATTTACAGAAATTATATGATGATTATGTTAAGGAAAATAATATAGATGAGCAAATTCTTTCCGTATTGTCTATTGGACACTTTATGAAACGTAACTCATTTGAAGAATTTAAAAAGGAATACGAAGATGACTTTGGTTTATTTTCTTTTGGTCCAGAATCTGCAAAAAAAGCATTTGATAAATATGTAAGTGACGAGAGAGCTAAAACTGAAGAAGATGATGTTCAAGAAGCGGTAAATAAAAAATATACAAACACAAGTTTCTGGCAGAAAGTCGGTAACCAAGCTAATGGACTAATTCAAGCACCAAAAAATTATGCCAAAGGCACCTATTTTGATATGAAGGTTAAAGGAAACACATTTATACGATTTGCTATATATAGTAAAAGTAGAGACCTAATTGAAGTAGGTTCTTATTCAAGAAATTTATGCTTCCTAACAGATAGATATGGAAAAGAAGATATATCAAAATATGAACAATTAAAATCAGAATTAGGAAGTGAATTTGGCAATTTAATTCCGGGAAACTGGGCGAAAAGTTATAAAGATGTCGGAGATTCCAATGCTGTAAAAGATTTTTGTATAAAAGTAAATAAAGCTGCATATGGAGAAGGAAAATTAACTTGGGAGGAAAGTCAGGTATTAGATAAAGTGCGTATTACGAAGGCTGTTAACTTTACTTGTGTTCCTAAGCCAGAAGAAATTTTAAAACAAGAAAAAGAAGAGTATGACCGTAAAAAGAAAGAAGAAGAAAAAGAAACCAATAAAAATAATTCTCCTGCCAAGGAAAATGATTACGGAAAAGGGGTATTAGCGGGTGAATTTAAAGATGAAGTAAGTATGGGACCCCGCTCTCCATATAAAGTTCAAAATGCAAAAGTTTACGCTAAATTACCAAAGTCAATGGAAAACTTAGGTTCAGATGCAGAAGCAATATACGAAGATATTAATAAATTGTTAGAGAAAAAGGGTAAAGGACAAAATAGCATAGCCTTTGTATTAAATGAAGATGCTCCTGTATTAACTTACTTAGGAGAAGCTACTAAAACAGGGGGTACATATTCAATTGAGTGGGTAGATATGGAGAATAACGCTAAAATTAGCATGACGTTATCAGACCCTGATTTAAACTGTGAGGATTATAAGGATTCTAAGTATTTAGGAATCGCTACTCATGAAAGAAAGGTGGACATGACAGCATCGGCAGAAGCTTACTACCCTTCTGTTTATGAAGCATATGCAGTTTCAGAAAGGTTTAATTTATCTGGTTTAAAAGGAACTGGCGCAGGTTCTTCCAGTACAGCTGATACTGCTGGTGCAGGGACATCTACAGGAGATGGTGGAATAACTGGCACACCAACCGGGAAGGTTCTCTCAATGGAATCAACAGCTTACATTGCTAAGTGTCCAGGTTGTAGTGGTATAACAGCGTATGGTATTGACGCAAGAGGTAACCCACCTCCTAAAGTTATTGCGGTTGACCCTAAAGTAATTCCTTTAGGAACGTATGTGCATGTTGAAGGCTACGGAGAAGCTATTGCAGGAGACACGGGCGGCAGAATTAAGGGTAATATTATTGACGTGCTTGTAGGTTCAAATGCAGAAGCTCGCCAGTGGGGAAGAAAGCAAAATGTTAAAGTAACAATTCTTGCTGGGAAACCGCCTGGATATGGAAAACCAGCATCAAGTACAGATACTTCTACTAAGGATACGACAAAAGGTGAAGATAAATCTAAGGATACGACAAAAGGTGAAGATAAATCTAAGGATACAACCACTGATGATAGTAAAGATGGCGCATCTGGAACGCCAACGACAGGAAATCCATTTGGAACAAAGGGTACTTATGACGGTAGTCCCAACAACGTGAAGTGGGAACCAATAAAGACTGACGTAATTAAAGGTCCTACAAATATCCACCCTACACTAGCACAGAGATTAATAGATTTAGTGAAGGCTAAAGGGAAAACATCTATTACTATTACTGACGGTGGACGAACAAGGGCTCAACAAGAAGATGTTAAAAGGAGAAAACCAACATTAGCAGCAACTCCGGGTAAGAGTAAACACGAAGCAGGACTTGCTGTAGACGTAGTTGACCAATGGTTAAAAGACATGAGGGACCCAGAGTTACAGAAGTACGGTTTGCATAAGCCAGTATTAGCATCAAAAGGGGAAGACTGGCACATTGAAGTAATCGAAACAGGAACTGCTGTTGGAAGAAGTAATCGCTCAAATGCTGAAGTAATTCAAATATTGGGTGGACTGAATCCGGATGTAAAAGTAGCAGGGGGAGTAACAAGTTCTCCAGCGGGTGAATTTAGAGAAAAAAGTTTAGATTTATTTTTCTCATATTTAAATATTGACTATTCACTAGATGAAGAGTGGAAGACAAAAGTAGGAGATTGGTTTACTAGTAGAACAGTAGGGACTTCCTCAGTTAGTGGTGATTCAACTACTGCTCCTGGAGGCTCTAGAGTATTGGATAAAACCGCTTACGAAGGAGTGGATTTCCAGCTTCCATTATCTCCAGGAAGTAACGGAAAATTAACTGTTTCATCTGGATTTGGATACAGAATGATAAGCGGTAAGAGAGATTTTCATGAAGGAATAGATTTTAAAGGAAATACAGATACACCTATTTATGCGGCAACTGATGGAGTAGTACAAGCTGCTGGTGTTGGACAAGGTTATGGAAATAGGGTCAGAATTATGACTAAAACCGCTAAAGGGGACACTATCTATACTACGTATGGTCACTTAAACTCTATAAGCGTTAAGCAAGGACAACAAGTTAAGCGTGGTGACCACATCGGAGGTATGGGTAATACAGGGCATAGTTTTGGAACACACTTACACTTTGATATAGGATTTAATGGTTACACTACTGATAAACGTGTAGACCCAGGTCCAATATTAGGCTTAAGTTCTTCAAATGTAGTATGTCAACCAACAGCTTCAAACTGTCCAGCCAAATAATGAGGTAAGCGGATATCTTAATTTAAGATATCCGTTTTTTTTTATTTTCTCCTTTAATAAAAAAGGTTTTAAAAGAGGAATTTTAATTAGTAGATAAACACTAAAATTTTAACGAACTGGAGAAACATAATGGATACTAAATATTATTCATATGAAGATTACCTAAAGATTAAAGAAAAGATTAACCAATTAAATTATGCCTATTATACATTGGATAATCCAATTGCAACTGATAACCAATGGGATGAATTATATGCAAAACTAATTGAAATGGAGAAACAAAATCCCGAATGGATTACATCTGAATCGCCTTCTCAACGAGTTGGAGGAGCTATTCTAGAGGGGTTTACCAAAGCAGCTCATACCGTATTACCTTTAAGTTTGGAAAAAGCGCAAAATCTAGAAAGGTTAGATAAGTTTTTTAAAGATATATTTAAAGAAATAGGAAGAAATTTTAAGGTTAGTTTGGAACTAAAGTTTGACGGATTATCTATTTATGTACGATATGAAAATGGCGTTTACACTCAAGCTAGAACTCGTGGTCAAGACGGTTTTGGAGAAGATGTAACAGAACAGATTAGAACTATTAAGAGCATACCTATGAATATTGATTTTAAAGGAACACTAGAAGCACAAGGTGAGGTTTACATGCCTAAGAAACAGCTTGAAAAATTAAATCATGCTCTTGAGAAAGAATATAATAAGGAAATTGCCGCTATAAAATTGTTAGGTCGGGAGCCAAATAAAATAGAAATAGAAAAACTTCAGGAGACGTATAAACCTTATGATGAACGTAACGTAGCAGCGGGTTCTGTGCGGCAACTAGACCCAAAAATTACAGCATCTCGCAAGTTAGATGCATATTTTTATAATGTTGTTCTATCGGAAGGTAAAACATTTGATACCCAAAAAGAAATGATGGGTTTCTTAAAAGAACAAAAACTTAAAGTGAATGACTATTTCTATGTTTTAGAGACCTTAGAAGAAGTTTCTGAAAAAATTGAAGAGATGAAAGTAATTCGAGATACGTTAGATTTTGCTATTGATGGAATGGTCATTAAAGTAAATGAAATAGACATTCGAGATGATATAGGCACAACAGCAAAACACCCTAAATATGCTATTGCCTTCAAATTTGATGCTCAGCAGGAAGTAACAGTTCTTAAGGGAATTGTAAATGAAGTAGGAAGAACGGGGAAGATTACACCTAAAGGGTATGTAGAAGATACAGATTTTAACGGGGTTATTGTAAAAAGAGTAACGCTTAATAACTATGGTGATATTCAGAGAAAAGGATTACTTTTAGGTGGAGAAGTATTCTTGAGAAGAAGTAATGATGTTATTCCTGAAGTAAGAGGAACGGTACCGGGTACAATAGGTAAAGAAATAATACCACCAACGAACTGTCCTTCTTGTGATTCAATACTCGTAGAGGAAGGTGCGTTGTTATACTGTAAAAATCATTTAGAGTGCCCTGCTCAGTCAATTAGTAAATTTGTACACTTTGTATCTAGAGAAGCTATGAGTATAAGTGGGTTAAGCGAACAAACATTAATTAAATTACTAGATGCTGAATTGATTAATACATTCTCTGACCTATACTTTCTGAAAAAAGAAGAAATCGTTCAATTAGAAGGTTTTAAAGAGAAGAGTGCACAAAACTTATTAGACGCTATTGAAGATTCAAAAAAACGTCCTGTAAAATCATTTTTAACTGCTCTAGGAATTAAGAATGTAGGGAAAACAAAAGTCGGTGATTTATTGGACCACTTTAAATCAATTGATGCCTTAATGAATGCCACTGAGGATGAAATTAAGACAATTGAAAAGTTTGGAGAAAAAATTCCAGGAAACATTGTAACATTCTTCAAAAACGAAGATATTAAAAAAGAAATTGAAGTGTTTCGTTCATTAGGCTTTGAATTTGCGGTTGAACAAAAAGAAGTAGTTACCGGACTAAAGTACTCCGGTATGACTTTTGTTATAACAGGAAAACTAAGTAAGTCTAAAAGTGAAATTGGAAAATACATTGAACAAAATGGTGGTATCTTAGATAAGGACATAACCAAACGAACAAATTATGTTGTATTAGGAGAAAATGCAGGTAGTAAAAAAGCAAAGGCTGAAAAACTAAATATACCTATTTTAACTGAAGATGAGTTAATGAATTTTTGACATTAAAAGAAAAATGCACTTTTTCGTTTGAAAGGTGCATTTTTTTTTTGAAAAACCATTTTGATTAGAATCGTTTTCTGTTTGAACTACTTACTGTCCGTGTTTCTATTAAGCCCTCAAATAATAAAGAGGTTTCTTGTTCTGTTTCTTCGTTTAAAAATTCAACAGCTTGTTTTTCAGTTTCAGGCTCAAGCCATTGTCCTAGCTTAAACCGCATTATATTAAATTGATTCATTCTACTTGAGTTACTTTCAAGTTTATATGATGAAGCATGAAGTTGCAATTTTCCTATCAGTCCTTTTGTAATTGGCTTTTTAGCACGTATAGATTGATAATAGTGGACTGTATGTAAGATGTATTGAGCATAAGACAAAAATGCTTCTTTTGAAACAAGTACCAAAAAATCTGACTCAAAAGTACTTGGGTTATAAGGTTTATTCAAAGCATTATTTCTAAATACTCTATACTTTTTACTAAATAAAGACATAACAAGGATTAAAAATAAACTGACCCAACGAATAGGAATCTTATATAAATTAGCTTGAGTAAAAATTTTAGAGTTTTTGCCGGTTTTAAAAGAATCAACTTGTCTTTGAAAAAAGATAGGTAATAAGTAAAGAATTAAAAGTATTGCTGCAAACCCTAATAATGTACCTATTAAGCCGGGGCTAAGTTCTAACTGAGATAGGTTAAAGGGAAGTGCATTTTCTATTAACTTCATAAAAATTTCCTCCTTTACGGTATTATAGCAAATTATATTTACAAAAAACAATTGATAAACTATAACTCTATTAAATAGTTAGCAATCAGCAGAGGTTAAAATGATAGGGGGGAATAAGAAGTGTATGATTTTATATCTCGAAACGGTAGGATACTTGAAAAAGGTCAATTAGTAGGTGTACATTGGAATTCGCATAAAAATGTATATAGTATTGTAGAATTTAAAAGTAGAAACACTGCGGGACTTGTTATTGGCTATGCAATGAGTGTAACGCTTTTTAATTGTACCGTTAAAATTGATAAGTCTAAACAGAAAACAGTTAGAGAAAAGAACAGAAAAGACAGGCATGCATTCATTGTTGGTTACGTGGAAGATATTAATCTAAAAGAAGAGTTGGCTAATAAAATGTATTATAATCCTTACAAAGTGGACAGCTTTGTTGATAAAGACTTCTTTGAAAAGGAAGAATTAAAGTATTTAAGTAGATTGAAGAGAGTACATATGAATTACGATTTTCAAAGCAATAAACCAGAAGTAACTTATGATTAATAATTTAATTGTTAATTATACAGGTTTTTATAGAAATAATTAAAATGAATATGCCAGAAAAGGCTCTAAATATTGGAAAGTACAGTGTTTATCCTTTTAAAATTTATAATAAAAAGGGGGAAATTTTTTTGAAAAAAAGAAGGTTAATAACTGCTCTAAGTGCATCAATGCTACTTTTAGGCATGGCTTCTCAAGCTTCAGCAGAAGCAAATGACAAAAAAATAAAGATTTTTGTTGATGGAAAAGCAGTGAGATTTGATGATGTGCAACCGAGTAAGGTTAACAACGTAATTATGGTACCAATCCGTAATATACAAACATATTTAGATACTGAGGTAAAGTGGGATAATCAAACAAAGCAAATTACTTCAATTAAAAAGGGTGATAATCAAGAAACAAAGGTTGTATATAATTTAAATTCAAATTACATATACCACGAATTTACATATGGTCCGAATAAGATTACTGAGGTAGAAAAAATAGATTCTCCTGTAGAACAAAATAATAATCGTTCTCTTGTCCCGTTATTAGCGGCAACAGAAACGTTAGGTTATGTAGTTGACTGGGATAAAGAAAATGACACTATCCGAATTACAACTAATGAGGATATTCAACCGATTCAAAATAAAAACCAATACAAATTTTATGGAGATTATGCAAAAGTTAATAGTAACGAACTAGATATATTCTATTTAACAAATAAAGAACGTGAAAAGGCAGGGGTAACGCCTCTTGCGTATGATACTGATAACGGGGAAGTGGCAAGAGCTAAGTCACAAGATATGCATGATAAGGAGTATTTTGCTCATGAATCACCTACGTATGGCTCGCCTTTTGATATGATGGATAAATTCAACGTTCATTATAAATCCGCTGGTGAAAATATCGCTGCTGGATTTAAAACTCCAGAAGAAACTGTATCTGGTTGGATGAACAGTGAGACGCATAAAGAGAATATTTTAAGAGAAGAGTTTAACCGTATGGGTGTGGGTTACTACGAAGGAAATAACAAATACAAACGTTACTATACACAGATATTCTCGTCAAATTAAAACTCAATTTACTAGCCTTTGTAGTTGAGAAGTAATATTAAGAATAAAACCCTTAATAGCTTAAGGGTTTTATTTTTTATGAAAAAGGATTTTAAGTATAAATGAGAATAAGAATGTGGGGGTGTATATTATGAAAACTAAAAAGAAAAGCGGGCTAGCTTTTATTATTACAGTAGCGGTTGTTATTATAGGTCTACTAGTAGCTTTAGCTTTCTTAACCAAACATCAAGAAAAAGAAATTGTATCTAAGCTACCTACAATGGAAGAGTATCAAAAAGCATATACCGGTAAAGTGACAGGATTAGATGAAAATAATCAGCCGGTTTTAGGTAAAAAAGATGCTCCTGTAAAGATAGTTGAATTTGGAGATTTTAAATGTCCGGCATGTGCTATGTGGGAACAACAAGTATTTCCACAAATCTATTCAGAATATATTTCTTCTGGAAAAGTGCAGTTCCAATTTGTGAATTGGCAGTTCCTTGATGTAGATTCAATCTTAGCAGGTATGGCTGGTGAAGCTATCTATCAACAAAGTAATGATGCATTTTGGCAATTCTATAAGCTAATTTATGAAAAGCAAGGTGCAGAAAGCCAAAAATGGGCAACGGAAGCATTCTTAACTAAATTCGTAAAAGAAAATATTAAAGCGGATGATTTTAATTATACAAAATTTGAAAAAGACCTTAAAGCAAGAAAATATATGGATTTAGTACGTAAAGATTTATTGATTGGTCAAAAATATGGAGTTAGCGGAACACCATCTATTTTAGTTAATGGGGTAAAAATAGAAAATAACTCTTATGATGCAATTAAAGCTGAAATTGAAAATGCTTTAAAGGAGGAAAAGTAAGGTGAACCACATAAAACTATCTTGGGTTACAGCCCTAATTGCTACTATGGGGAGTTTATTCTTGTCATTAGTCTTGCATTTCGTTCCGTGCGAATTGTGTTGGTATCAAAGAATTTTAATGTACCCAATTGTTATTATATTAGGTGTAGCAATTGTTAGAAATGATTTAAAGGCGGCGTTTTATGTACTTCCGATGTCTATCTTAGGAATGTTATTTGGAGCGTATCATTATATTATTCAAAAATTTGATTTTGGTAAGGCAATTGCACAGTGCACAGGTGGAGTTTCTTGTACAAATAAGCAGTTTGAGCTTTTAGGATTTATTACAATCCCATTTATGTCATTCGTGGCATTTACTATCATCACTGTGACTTTAGTGTTGTCAGTTAGAAAAATGAAAAAGGAACAAGCATAATTAAAGAGGTAATGAGAGTATAAAAATATATATTCTTATTACCTCTTTGTTTTAGATTTGGTAACAATAGGTTTTTTTGGTTTTTTCCAAAAAGTTAATCAGAAAGCCTATTTAAATGAACAGGGGGATGCAGATTGCGCAATATATATGTAGATAAGCTTCATGATTTGATTAAACAAGGGAAATTTAAACCAAGAGCAATTACTGACTTAAAAGAATACTTGGAAATTAGAAATGCAAAAAAGGAACGTCAACTAGAAGAAGCCATTAATCAATTATGTTTAGAGGGAATAATTGTAGAGCATAAAAGAAAATATACCGTATCTAAAGATTTGGGTTTTATGTATGGTGAAATTGTGAGGAATACAAATGGCTATGCTTTTGTACGTGATATTAATACATCTAAAGAATATTTTGTTCCACCAGCACATACCAAGGGCTCAATGTTAGAAGATAAAGTACTATTTATGCCAGTTGAAGAAAATGCTATAGAATACGGAAAGAATAGTGTGGCTCACATAAAAAGCATTTTAAAAAGAGAAAAAGAGTTTATAGTGGGGACTTATAATTTGGATGGAGAAAAAGCATACGTTGAAGTGGACTCAAAGTATTCCAAACAAAAAATATTAATTGAAAGATTTGATAAAGCTGTAGAGGGAAATGAAGTAGTTATTAAATTAGAAGATGATAAATGGATAGTCAAAGAAGTTCTAGGGCATAAAGATGAGCCTACTACTGAAATTCTATCATTGCTTTATAACTTCGGAATAAAAAGTGAGTTTGATACGGAAACACTGGAAGAAGCAGAAAAAATTAAAGAAGAAATACCAGAGCATGAGTATTACATGAGACGTGATTTACGAAATGAAACTATTGTAACCATAGACGGTGCTGATGCAAAAGATTTAGATGATGCTGTACAACTTTCTATAAATGAAAACGGTAATTATATACTGGGAGTGCATATAGCCGATGTAAGTTACTATGTTGATAAAAATAGTTTTTTAGACAATGAAGCCTATGAACGTGGGACAAGTGTCTATTTAACTAATAAGGTAGTCCCTATGTTGCCACAACGACTATCTAATGGAATATGTAGTTTGTTACCTAATGTTGAAAGGCTAACAATGAGCTGCGAAATGGAAATAGATAAAGATGGCAATGTTTTATCATATGAGATTTACGATAGTATTATAAAAACAACAGCACGTTTAACTTATGATGAGGTAAATCTTCTTATTAAAAAAGATAACGTAGTAACTACAAAATATAAAGACTTAGAACAAATGCTTTTGGATATGAACGTTTTAAGTAAGATATTAAGAAGAAAAAGGTTTGCAAATGGTTCGGTGGATTTTGATGTAAAGGAACCAAAAGTGGTTGTAGACAAACATAATGTGCCTATCGACATTAAGATTCGTGAACGTGGTGATGCAGAAAAACTAATTGAAGAGTTCATGCTTATTGCTAATGAAACTGTAGCAAAGCACTTTGCTGAGTCGAACCTGCCTTTTGTTTATAGAGTTCATGATGAACCTAGTGAACCAAAAGTAATCTTGCTGTCAAATTTAGTTTCTAGAATGGGGTACCCTCACCTCGTCATAAAGAATACTTCCGATTCTAAAGAAATCCAAAGATTAGTAAGGGAGGTAAAAGACTTAGAAGCTGGTAAAACACTGCAAACATTAGCGATAAGAGCAATGAGTAAGGCAGTATATACTGGAGAAAATATAGGGCACTATGGATTAGCGAAAGAATTTTACACACACTTTACTTCACCAATAAGAAGATATCCTGACTTAATCGTTCATCGTTTAATTAGAGAGTTTTTTATAGAGCATAATATTACTAAAAAGACGAGAGAATATTGGGGAAGGACATTGACTAAAACAACGGAATACGCTTCTAGAAAAGAACAAAAAGCAGCGGAGGCTGAACGCGAATTTTTAGAAATGAAAAAAGCTGAATATATGAAGCCTTTTGAGGGGTTAGAATTTGAAGGTATCATTTCTAACGTATTAGATAAGGGGTTTTATGTTGAACTAGACAATACGGTACATGGTTTTGTATCTATAGAAAGTTTAAACGATGAAGTTAGGTTAGAAGAAGACTATTATTCCTTAATTGGACAAAAAGAAATATATGCCATTGGCGATAAAGTAAAAGTAATACTAGAAAGCGCTGATAAATACTCCAAAAAAATAGAATTTAAATTTTTAGAAAAACTATAAAACTAAAAAATGAAAATGTTGTTGAAATAAATTCAGAAAAAACGTAAGATAAGGATAATATCTTGCCAAGGTATTTCAAATTCCAAAAGAACGACATGTCAGTAAGTATTTACTAGACATGTCGTTCTTTTTTTATTTCTCTGGAGAAGAATACTCCTGACAAAACTATTCTGTAAGTATTTAAGTATTAAAGATATTTATTTATATATGGGAAGCTACCGAAATACGATGACCAGCTTTTTCAAGTTCATTTTGTAAATAATGCGCCATTTCTTCTGCGATATGACCAGACATACTATATGAACCGCTGATTGCTATTCATTATAATACAAACAATTTTAATTACATAAATGGGTTTCTACAAAAAAAACGAGAAAATAGATGTATTAATTAAAAACTGTATTACAATTTGTATGTTTATAAATAAAGGAGGACAAAAAATGTTACAACATCCAGAATACCAGTATTTAAATTTTATGAAAGATGTTCTTGAAAATGGTTCGCAAAGAGGAGACCGCACTGGAACAGGAACAATTAGCGTATTTGGTCGTCAAATTAGATTTAACTTAAAAGAAGGTTTTCCGCTTTTAACAACTAAAAGAGTGCCTTTTAAATTAGTAGCAAGTGAGTTGTTATGGTTTATTAAAGGAGATACAAACATTAGGTATTTGCTAGAACATAATAACCACATATGGGATGAGTGGGCATTTAAAAATTGGATAGAGAGTGAAGAATACAAAGGACCTGATATGACGGATTTTGGTAGAAGGTCATTAATCGATAAAGAGTTTAACGAATTATATCAAGCAGAGCTTCAATCTTTTTGTACAAGAATTCTTGAAGATGATGAATTTGCTAAAAAATATGGAGAATTAGGTCCAGTATACGGAAAGCAATGGAGAGAGTGGGAAACGGCTCGTGGTGAAACAATTGACCAACTAAAGAACGTAGTAGCAGAGATTAAGTCTAATCCAGAGAGTCGTAGATTAATTACCGTTGCCTATAATCCTGGAGAAGTAGCGAATATGAGTTTGCCTCCTTGCCATTCACTTTTTCAATTTTATGTAGATAATGGGAAATTAAGTTGCCAGTTATATCAGCGTTAAATCCAGAGCGCCTTTGTAAAGTAATTTACATCGAAGAACTCCTTTAATTCAGGGAACGCCCACATTTGTAAGTACGGGTAATCCTGAGCCAAGCCTATGAGAATAGGAAGGTGCAACGACCAGAACGTGATTGTTCGTAGAATGCAAGCTATTGGCATTCGAAACGAGGAGCATCCTTATAACAGGATGGTGATATGGTCTAGCCTGCATGGAAACATGCAGCAGCTCAAAAGAGCGAGTTAAGTCTAGCGAACTTAATTGAATAGAGTATCTGGTGACGTTTTTTTAGGAATTCCATTTAACATTTCGAGCTATGCACTTCTTACGCATTTAATAGCCCATGAATGTGGTTTAGAAGTAGGAGAGTTTGTACATACGTTTGGAGATGCACATATCTATCTTAATCATGTTGAACAAGTAAAAGAACAATTAGGTAGGACCCCAAAGGAATTACCTGAAATAAAATTAAATTCAAACAAAGAATCTATCTTTGACTTTGAGTTAAATGATATTATATTAGAAGGATATGACCCACATCCAACGATAAAAGCTCCTATAGCTGTTTAATAAATACTAGAATGTAAAGAGAGTTTCGCACTGTGAAAGTTTATGTAGCCCACACAAAAGATAATAACTACGTAACTGAACTATACAACCCCATTAGAAAGCATATTAACAAAGAAGGCGTTAAAATTGTATTGCCACATGAATATAGTGAAGAGCCCTTTAACTCTAGGCAGTTTTTAAAAGAATGTTCACTAGTTGTAGCGGAAGTGTCCTCACCCTCGACCGGATTAGGTATTGAACTTGGTTGGGCTAGTTTTATGGATGTCCCTATAGTATGTCCCTATAGTATGTATGCATAAAACGGGAACCGCCATTTCAAATTTATTAAAAGTTATAACAGATGAATTTTATAGTTATGGAAATGAAGAAGAACTAGTTAGTATACTTCGCAAAGTTATTTTAATGGAGAGATAGAGGTGGAGAAATGAGTCTTTCAATTATAGTTGCTACAAGTAAAAATGGAGTTATTGGTGTAGATAATAAACTTCCATGGCATTTGCCAAAGGATTTAAAATACTTTAAAGAAAAAACAGTTGGTAAAAAAGTTATAATGGGAAGAAAAACATTTGAATCAATTGGTAGACCTCTGCCGAATAGAGAAAATATTATTCTTACTCGAAATGCCGAATTAACTATAGACAATGTTAGTATATATCACGATATTGATGAACTTTTAACTACTCTTGGCGAAAATGAAGAACATGTAGTTATTGGCGGAGGAGAAATATATGAACTTTTTTTACCATATGTAAATAAAGTATATTTGACTTATATTGACGCACAAGTAGAGGGCGATACTACATTTTTTGTTCCAAAAGAGTATAAATTAATTAATTCTACAATCTATAATGATGGAATTGTAAATAATACAGAAAATGTAAGATATGAATTCAGAGTTTATACTAAATAATTAATAAGAGACCAATTGCATTTTAGTTGGTCCCTTTTTTAACTTATATACAATACATATTGAAAGGTAGTGAAGGATATGGATACTAAAAATTTAGTTTCTGTTTTAAAGATAAAAAAAATCCAAGGTATTATGCCTACTCAAATTACAACATTAGTCGCTGATTCAAGAAAAGTACAAAAAGGTTCTGTGTTCGTATGCATAAATGGCAACACAGTAGATGGACATGATTTTATTGAAGCTGCCATTAATAAAGGTGCAAAGCTTATAGTAGTTGAAAGAATGCCAGAAAAAATAAAAGCAGAAATATGTTATGTAATTGTTCCGGATACACAGAGAGCATTGGCTTATTTAGCAAATAAATATTACGATTATCCGTCCTCAAAACTTAACATTATCGGTGTTACAGGGACAAATGGGAAAACAACCGTAACAAGTGCAGTAAATGAGTTACTTAGAAAAGAGGGGTTTAAAACAGGGTTAACTGGGACTATCTATATCGATGTTAATGGAGAAAAATTTTCTACTCAAAACACAACAAGTGATTCAATTACTATTCAAGAAACACTTCGAAAGATGGTTGATGCAGGAGTCACTAACGTAATCATGGAAGTATCTTCTCATGGCTTATCACTGGGTAGATTGCTGGGTGTAGAATTTCAGATGGGTGTTTTTACAAATCTTACTCAAGACCACTTAGATTTTCACGGAACTATGGAAAACTATAAACATGCTAAGAGTTTATTGTTTTCACAACTAGGTCAAGATATTAGAAAGGAAAAAGTAGCAATATTAAATGCTGATGACAGTACAAGTGACTACTACAAAACAGTTACTAGTGCATCAGTAATTACCTATGGAATTGATAACGAAGCAGATTATAAAGCGGAGAACATAATATATAAAGAGGATAAGACATTATTTACACTTGTTTATCCGGAAGGAAAAGAAGAATTTACTATTCCATTTGTGGGTAAGTTTAATGTGTCTAATATGTTAGCAGTAATTATTAGTGCACACGAAAGCGGAGTTTCAATTAAAAAGATAGCTGAACATATAAAAGGTATTAAAGCTGCTGATGGAAGAATGGAACGAGTAATTGAGGACAAGAAACGACATATTTTTGTGGATTACGCTCATACCCCAGATGGTGTAGAAAAAGTATTAGATAGTGTTAGAATGTTTGTTAGCCCAAAGAAAAAAATATTTTTTGTAATTGGTACGGGAGGAAATCGCGATAAATTAAAACGTCCGATTATGGGAAAAATAGCAAGTGATAAGGCTGATTTTGTTCTTTACACTACAGATAACCCAAGATTTGAACCATGGGAAGAAATACTTCAACAAATGGCTGACGGTGCTGTGAAGGAAAACTATGAATGTATTGGGAATAGGGAACAAGCGATTTATCGAGCAGTAGAACTTGCTCAAGAAGGAGATATTGTTGTGATTGCAGGCAAGGGGCATGAAAATTATCAAATAATTGGGGATAAAAAGTATCCTTTCAGTGATAGAGAGGTAGTCTTAAGAGCTATTACTAAATATCCACTGTAAAATTTATGGTTTTTTGAATTTGGCTATACCATTTTTCTGAATTATGTTTTATAATGAAACCACGATAAAAATTCAGAAAAAGGTGATTGTATGGGCTTAACGGTAAACCTAAAGGATAACTACAAAAATTTAAGTGAATCGAACCAACAGACTATCTTTTATATGGGGAAGATTATAAAAGAAAAAGGTACGACTGAATTTCAAATTGGTGAAACTGTGAAGTTTTTTGAAAAGGTATCAGAAGACCAAAATGCAGCTATTTCAACGGTTAGAAGACTGTACTACTCATATGTTAATAAACATACGTACGAGGAACTCGTTGAGCTTAGCAATTACTACAGAACGGCAAATGAACTAGTAATTGAAGAGCCTACAATTAACTTGAATAAAGGAAAAAATAAAGTAGTAATGTTTAAAACAAAATTAATTCCTGTTCACAAAGAAAATGGAAATTACTATTTTGTTTTGGACGAATTATTACAAGCATTACCAATCTCTAAAACTAACAAAGCACTAAAAAATTCTTTGTCAGTTAAGGGAAGAAAGATTATTGAAATTGACGGTGAAAGCAAGCAGTGTATCGATGTTGAAAAAGTAAAAGCCTTTCTACAATCTTTCTTGAGACAAATCGTTGAAGGTGAACAAAAAGATGATATTCGTATTTTCTTAGAAAATATTCACCAACTTTCTTTAAAAACAACTAATACATACGCTCAGCCAGTGCCTGTGGTTCAAGTGAAGGAATTAAAGCCAATTCCAAAAGAAAATAAGGTAGAAACTGCGGCTCAACAAAAGGTTGAACCAGAAAGAGTTATGCAAGTAAAAAATAACAAGGTTCAAGTTGAAAAGCTAAAAGAGGTTAGTGCTCCAAAAACTAAACCTAAAACAAATGCAGAAGCTCAACCTATTCCTCTTTCAGAAGCAAGAATGCTTAAAGAATTTAAAGAAGATATTGCGAAAGCTGATGCAGCTAAAAGCAAGTTTAATATTGATGAAACAGAAGAGATGAAGGCTCTTACTAAAATATTAAATAATAATATAGGCTACCTTTCTCAAGAAGCAAAAGAAAAGCTATATAATTTAACTCTGTCGAATGGATTAGTTAATACAGTAGTTGCTACAATGGGCATGTTAACAAACATTCAAAAAGATACAAGTATGTACTTCGTAAATAAAATCGAAGAACAACTTAAGGTGTGTCTTTAGAGAATATACTTATAACTTAACGGCACATGCAATAATGCGTGCTAAAGAGCGTGCTAACGCTAATTCTAAAGAGCTAGTTCACATGGCAAAAGAAGGTGCTCTTTTTGCTGAAACACGAAATAAGAAATACATTCAGTTTAAAGATTATATTATTGTTTTAGGGAAGCAAAAAGAGTATGAGTATACCATTGTTACTTTGATGTATTCTAAATGGTTTGAGGATGGTCAAAAGATGCAAGAGCAGATAGATAGGCACTTATAAGATAATACATAAATAACCACCTATACATATTACATATATAATCCCAACCTTTAAGGAGAAATTGGGATAAAAAATCCACTATTACATATTAGTAATAGTGGATTTTTTTTACTTAATTGCTTCTTCAAGAGCTAAGTTATGGTTATATAAGTACGTGGCGTATTTTACCCCAACATATCTAATGTGCCATGGCTCAAATGAATAGCCTGTAATTTTAACTTTATCTTCTGGATATCGTATAATGAATCCAAATTTATGAGCATTTTCTTTTACCCATTTCCCCTCGGGAGTTAGACCAAAATCAGTGGACAGCAAGAATTTTGCACTCTCAGATGAAATATCTATAGATAGACCAGTTTGATGCTCACTGCTTCCTGGAACAGCACTTACCTCTTTTGCCTTCTCTTCCCCTAACTCACTAGTATGAAGTTGAAAAACTGATATTTGTCGCTTATATGAGCGGTACCCCGATACTGCGTATAAATACATTCCTTCTGACTCCGCCTTTTTAAACATCTGTTCTAGTGGCTTAGCTGCTATCACTCGCAAATATTTTTTCTCTACAATTCCGTCAAAACTAAAACGAACATTTGGAATTACGAGTTTAGGAGGAATATAGTTATCAGGCAATTTTCGTTGCTTGTTTACCATTACTAATGGAGAAGTAGGGTTATTGACTATTAGCCACCCATCCTCTTTTCGTTCTATCGTTTCTTTATATGTTGGAAAAGAAACAATAGATGAATTTTTAGTTTCTGTTTGACTCAAGTTTGTCTTTTTCGCAGATAGAGAAAATGATTTTGGAAGTATGTCGCATCCTGTTATAGATTGATGCAATGTGCTGATACGATATGCTTCTGTGGTTGTTTCTGATTTTCCCCATATTATGAAAAAGATTTCTAAGAGTAATAGAACAACAATTGTTGAAATGATGGTTGTCCAAGTATTCTTTCGCATTTAGCACCCTTCTTTTTTATAGTTTTGTGTTTTAAATAGCATTCATGGCAAGTAATAAATTTCTTTTTTCTTTTAACAAAGACTTAAATAAAAATAGAAAATAGAACAATATATTGTGTTAGATGTAAATAAAAAAGAGAAATAAAACTAAATGTTGAGTAGGTCTTTTGAAAAAACAAACGAATTATAAGGAGTGAAAAATCGGATAAAAAAATTCTGAATTTAAACCGGAATTTAAAATACCTGCTATAATCTTTCTAGTTTCAAAACTGTTTATTTTTAACATACATTTTGTGTTCCAAGGGGGAAAATATATGTCTGAATTAATTAAAGAACTTTATGGTAAAGATTTTAATAAAACACCGTTTCAAGTTTTACTTCAATTGGACCGTTACACGGTAAAAGAATTGGATACTACTAAAACTAAGGTAGGAGATATTATAGTAGGTGTTTATGATGATAGTAATCCTGATTATCCTCAAAAAGACTTTGGTCGTGTAACTGCCATTGATGGGGATAAGATTACGTTTAAAGGTGAAATGACACTGAATGAGTACACTGTGCATCGTCGTCGTATCATGTTGCCGCTAGACCCAAAATGGGAGGACGCAGTAGATAGATACACAAAAGGTTCAATGGCAATTGAAGAGAAATACCAACAAAAAGACCGTTATGAATATGAAAAACGAATTAAAAAAGCTTTATATAACGAGGAAGTAGTTCCGGGTGGACGTATTCAAGCGTCAATTGGAGGTTTTGAGAAATTTGCTAAGGACCTAAATTTAACTGCATATAACTGCTATGTTATTCCATCTCCTCAGGATTCTAGAAAAGGAATTATGGAAACATTAACTACAATGACAGAAATAATGTCTCGTGGCGGTGGAGTAGGTATTAATATCTCTACACTACGTCCTAAGTATGCTAAAGTATACGGCGTTAATGGTACATCTTCTGGCTCTGTTTCATGGGGAGGTCTATATAGCTATGTTACAGGTTTAATAGAACAGGCGGGTTCGCGCAGAGGAGCTTTAATGCTTCAAATTCATATTACACATCCTGATGTCCGTGACTTCATTACTGTTAAAAGAGAAATGGGCAAAATTACAAATGCTAATTTATCAGTTCAAATTACTAAAGAGTTTATGGAAGCAGTAGAGAATGATGCTGACTGGAATTTAATTTATCCAGATACGACTCATCCGGACTACGATGCTAAATGGGGCAGTGAATACCTAGATATTCATGACTGGTTAAACGATGGTCTACCTGTTGAAATATATGAAACTGTAAAAGCTAAAGAAATTTATGACTTAATTATTGAGAGTGCTTGGGCATCTGCTGAGCCGGGTTTTGTTATTTACGATAACATGAACGATGGTCGCATGACACCAACTCAGTTACTTAACAAATTAGACGATAGTAGTTTACATGTATTAAACAGAGCAGTAGCTCCTGTAGAAAAAGTAGTACCTTGGAACAACACGTACTATTATCAAAAAAATGTTTGTACAAATCCGTGTGGTGAAGAGCTTGCCTCACGTTAAAAACCGAGGAAAATCGGTGAATCCTTAAAAGGAAATACCGAGAGGGTTTGCATCACAAATCCTTGTAGAGCGTAGGAGTTGAACGCTATGAAAGTAAAAATACTCCCAAGAGTCTTCGGCTGTTATAAAAACAGAAAATGTACGCCGACCTGAGTTTGAACAGACAAGCTGTAGTTGTGTGATTCCGATAAAACACAATGATGAGGGAAACCTCCAGAATTATTGAATAAAAAGTCAGTAAGATAACAACTAAGTGGAGCAACCACTTCCGGGTTTCGGAATTTGTAACTTAATCCATATTAATTTAGCTGAATTATATGATGCAAAAACGAAAGATGTAAAATGGAGTAAATTAAAACAATTAGTTCACGATACAATTCGTTATGCAGACGATGTAATTGATTATACAAAATACTTCTTACCTGAAAATGAAGAAGTACAAAAGGGTCAACGCCGAATTGGTATGGGAACAATGGGGTTACATGACCTATTAATTGATATGAAATTACGTTATGGTTCAGATGAATCAATTGTATTCATTGATAAACTATATGCATTTATTAAAAATGAAGCATATCGCGCTTCATCAGTGCTTTCTAAAGAACGTGGTGCATTTCCAATGTACGATGAAAAGATTCTTGAGGCTCGTGTTCCAGCAAGTCTAGATGAAGATGTTAAAAACTTAATTCGTAAAAACGGATTGCGTAATTCACATTTATTAACTCAAGCACCTACTGGTACAACAGGAACTAAAACAGGTCGTCGTGGGTATTCAGTTTCTACAGGAATTGAGCCATTCTTCGCAATTGCTTGGAAGCGTGAAAGCCGTTTAGGAACAACTTTAGATTACCTAGGTAAAGCAAAAGAATACTTAGAAACTACTGGTGAAAAGGTATTACCTTCTTACTTCGTATCTTCTATGGGTGTTGAAGAAGATGGTACCCCAGAAATTACGCCAAATGACCATGTGAAAGTACAAGCTGCAATTCAAAAACACAATGATTCAGCTATCTCTAAAACTACAAACGCACCTAACAGTTACACAATTGAGCAAACTGCTGATTTATATAAATTAGGTGTTCAATCAGACTTAGTTGGGATAACTCTTTACCGTGATGGTAGCCGTGACCAACAAGTGCTGTCTTCTGCTACTGAAGAAAAAGAAGAAACCAAAGACGAAGTAGTTGTGAAAACAGAAAAAAGAACGGCTCCACCTGAAAAAATTGAAACACCAAAATTTTACCGTCGTCCAGATGTATTAGACGCAAAAACATACAAAACCGCTACTCCTTTCGGAAAGGGATATGTTACAGTAGGTCGCCATCCTGAAAAAGGAAATGTAGAAGAGGTATTGTTTAAATTAGGTAAAACAGGTGCAGATATTGCTGCTATTGCGGATGGTATGGCAATTGCATTGACAGGAATGTTAAGTCCTAGAATTGCAAACCTTTCCGAAGAAGAAAAAATCGATTGGATTATTAAAAAGTTCAAAGGTATTACTGGTCAAACAGCAGTAGGGTTTGGTCCAAATCGCATTGATTCACTTCCTGATGCAATTGCTAAAGTATTCATTAAAATGGCTTATAGTGATGTAGAAGAAGTTCAAGAAGAAGTGGTAGCTCATGTAGAGGAACCGCATGTGAAAATGAATACTGAATCTGTGGATGTTTGTCCTCAATGTGGTAAAGCTACGTTTGTAAAACAAGATGGTTGTACAACGTGCTTACCTGACCTTGGAGGCTGTGGACACAGCAAGTGTAACTAGAACGAATGTTCGATTTTAGGAAAGTAAGCTATATAAAATTATATAGCTTACTTTTTTATTTACTTTAAAGGATAAAAAAATCTAATTATTAACTTTTTTTGTTTAATTTTTTGTATAATATCTTTTGTAATACGTTTCTGAATTTAAAAGGCACATATGAAAGGGTTGTCTAAAAATGTTTTTTAAAAGGAAAAAAAGGAATAAAAATAATAATAATGAATTAAATTTGTTATTAGAACAGTTGAAAATAAATATAAAAAAAATAGAGTTGAGAAATAGAAGATTAAAAAAACAAGTTAAAACTCTAAAAAATACAGCGAAAAAATATATCCTTCTCTTGAAATATGAGAAAAGTTTATTAGAGTTGGAAAGAAAATCCCGAATAGAAGATGAGTTAGAACTGAATAATAAAATTTTATCCTTAAAGAAAAGTTTAGAAAATAAAAATAATTATATTGAACAGTTAAAAGACACACTGAAGAATGAACAGCAAAAAACAAAGGATTTAGAGGTATACATAAAAGAAATACGGAAAGAAAGGCTCTCTTTATTACCTACAGTTGAAAACATAATAAAATACAAGGGCAGAGCTAATTATGTTTATATACTAACAAACAAAGAGCGCACACATTTTAAAATAGGAAGAACAAAAAATGATTTAAAAGGTAGGCATAAAGCGGCTGAATTCCATTACTATTGTAAAACAGGAAAAGATGAAAACTTAACAAGGATTAAAGTATTTGAAACAGAAAATGCTTATTTATTGGAGCCTTACTTACATAATAAATTTAAAAATAAAATGGTTGTGAATTTCTCTTCAAATGAATGGTTTCATTTGGATACAGAGGATTTAAATTATTTACTAAATGACGGGTATAGATTAGATGGGGATTTTATGAAAATATATTCACACAAATTATCTGAAGAAAATATAGTAGGGGAAAATTTGTTAAAAACATCTTAGGAATTTATATTGAACAAAATAGCCCATAGTGATTAATAAGGAATACCAAAAGTATTTCTTTTTTATTGATGAATATTATTATTTAGATTCAAAGCAAATTCTTTTACAGAATCTTCACCAGCTTAAATATAGTCAATTGTATTTGTATCAGGATTAAAGCTAAAAGTAGCTACATTAGTTGCTAGAACAGTCGAACGGATGTAGGGTTTAGTCCAAATCGTATTGACTCACTTCCAGGTGCTATTGCTAAAGTATTTATCATTTTAAGCGAGAAGACCCCCACCTCAAGCACGGAGTGGTAGGTGGGGGTAGTTCAATAAAATGGCTTATAGTGATGTAGAAGAAGTTAAGGAAGAAGTAGTAACCAATGCAGAAGAGCCGCATGTGAAAATGAATACTGAATCTGTAGATGTATGTCTTCAATGTGGCAAAGCAACGTTTGTTAAACAAGACGGATGTACAACATGCTTGCCGGACCTTGGAGGATGTGGACACAGTAAGTGTATGTAGGAGCTATATTCTATTAAATGAATATTTAATAGAATAATAGCCTTAAAGTATTAATATAGCTAGACTTATTAGACAGTTATTACAAATGCACTTGCATTAATTAGTTGTTATTTTAATGAGTATATGTGCATCAGGGGGATTGTTAATCAATCCCTCTTTTTTTATATTATTGGGTATAATTTATGGTTTATTCTAAGTTGTTGCTATAATAACCATATTTTATATGAAAGCTTATATGACCATCTTTACATAAGATAATACCGTTATTTAAATCATATTTTAATTCTTTATAAGTTTTTAGTTATAAATATGGTGAGCGAGCGTTTGAATTTCATCTTTATTGTCACTACAACATTTATAGATGTAGTTGTCTCACACAACAATATTAATTCCTTTTTATTATTTTAAGCGTGAAGACCCCCACCTCAAGCATGTAGTGGTAGGTGGGGGTAGTTCAATATTAATTAGAATTAAAAACATGAATTCAAAAAAACGAATAAAAATTGTTTCTAATATATTTAACTAAAGAAATAGAGTACATATACGCAAAGCTAAAGTAAAAGCACAATTAAAGGGGTAATTCCCCATTCAAAAAATAATTTCAATAATAAAAAGACGTTAGTGAATTACTAGGTTCTCTTTTAGCTAGTTACGAAAATTCAGGATTTAGTTTTTTTATTTGCAATGCCATTTTTGGTGATGTAAATGAAAGACTATTTATTAATAGAAAAAAAGATAATTAACGTCTTAAAAGAACACAAAGTTGTTGTATATCAAAACGAGAGCTATGTGGTGAAAAAGGTGGCTAAACCTAGACCTAGTAAAGGAGAGTGTAAAACCGATGTTTATATCCTCCTTGAAGGCGAAAAAGGCAAAAGGATAGAAATTAAATTAAGTGTAAAGAAAAAGAATTCAAGCGAATTTTTAGAAAATAAAATAACCCAAAAAAGAGCAAAAACGATTTTTGGGGAAAAGTATCAAGAAATTATTGAGATTACAACAAGTTTAATAAAAAATAAGTTTGTAGAAAGTCCATTAATATATACGAAAAGGACAGGAAATGTTGAAGAAGGTTCAGTTACGCTGGGGTGGAGATTCGAGGTAGTAAATAAAGAACGAAAATTGAGTATCCCGTTGCAAATGAGTGAAAAGGATATTATAAATTGTTTTTATAAGGGAACTAACTTAGAAGAAGATAAACGCAATGCCAAAGTTGAAGGGAATATTATAATTAATTCCGGAGTGGCGAGTCATATTATTGTTTGTAATGAGGAAGATATAAAAGATTATACTGATGTATTAAGCAACATGATTAGTTTGGACGTATACAAGCCTGAAAAGCTCTATTTAGCCTTTATTTCAAATAATTATAGAACAAAAAAAGATAAAATTGACGGTTCCCGGGCTTTGGCTGTTTATGTTGAATGGCAGTTAATAAATGGTGAATTAACTTATAATTTAGTATTTAATAATCCATTAACTTATACTGGAAGATACTTAACAACTAAATTAAAGCAAGACTTAAACAAATCTAAATTGGATTTAGACCATATCAAACTAAGTAATAAGGTTTTAAAGGTTACTATTTAATCAATGTACACTCAAATGCATTCAGGCAACACCCTTCATTAAATATTCCTTGGCATTTATAATATATAAAAAAATGCGCATGTTACATGCGCATTTTTTTTAATTATGAACAATTATTTTAGTAGCTCCTGTTTGCCCTGGGTCAGAAAAAGCAACAACTCCAGTATCATACACAGTAACTTTTTGTCCGTATTTTAATTGATTCAATGCAGTCTCATCATTAACCCCATAATAAGTAAGATTATGCTTAGGTATCTTAATTACGTATTTAAATAATTCCTTTTTAGGCTTTTTTAAATCAGCCTTTTTTATTCCGCTTGCAACCAATATGTCGCCGCCTTTACCAGTAGTAGTAATATCAATAATATAACCTGTCTGTCCGAGATACTTTTTCTTATTCGTATTTAAAACAACAGTATCCTTATTGTTATTTAATTGTAATTCTGTTGCTTCGCACCCAGATAAAACTACTATAAAAACAAGTAAGATGAGCGTTGTATATTTAAATAACAAAGGTTTGTTCATTGGTCACCGTTCACCTGCCTTATGTTTTAAACAAAAACAATTCTGATTCGTTACTTATTGTTGTTTTGAAGAAAAAGTAATTTCTTTCGCTGAATTGTCACCTGCTTGTATGTAATCAATAGATTTTGTATCAGGATTATAACTAAATGTAGCAACATTAGTTGCTAAAATAATTTGATTATTAGTCTTTAAATTATATAAATAGAGTTCTCCGTTAGAAGTATCCGCTGTGTAAAGGATGCTTTCACTATCTACCCATTCCATGCTAAGAACATCTATTAAATCAGGGACTGTCATTCCGTTTAAAATTACTTTTTTACCTGTGATATCTCCTTCAATATCAGTGAATGATGCTAAATAAACTAATCTATCACTTCTAAAAGGGTTCACTTTAAAGTCCACTATGTACTTGTAATCATCATACTTAGGAAGTTCAAAAAGCTTTTTAGGCTCGTTTCCATAAATTATTTTATATAATGCATTATCTGCCTTAGAGTATCCAATTAAGTCGTCTAGATAAGGTTGAACCTTATCAACTTTTACATCTTTGAATCCTACTTCTTCTGCTGCGTAAGAACTTCCTCTTATTGATTGGTAATAATATGTACTAGGCTGTTCAAGAATAGAGAAGTAATTAAACTCTTTGTGCTGTCCAAAATCTACTGCACTACTATTTAATACAATAATATCTTCAAAACCATCTACATTCTTAATGAAATTATATCGATACAAAGTATAACCTTTTTCAGTTTTCTTTTCGAATAAAATATAAGGTTCATTGAAAGAAGGGAATACTTTAGTTACATCTTTTGTAAGAGAACGAGTTTCTTTTTTTACAGGGTCGTAATAAAGTATTTCGTTGTTATTAGTATAAGCAAATAGATAGCCTTTATAACTATTAAAGATTTCTCTGCTCATGCCTGGGAAAACACTGTTTTCTAAAATAACAGGATTCGATAAACTATATGAATCTATAGTTGAGGTATCTTTAGTAGTATCAAAAACAGTCTCTGTTGTAGTTTCTAATGTATAATCAGCTTTTGTTTCATCCATTTGTTTTTCTTTAGTTGCAACGTCTTTGTCAGAAATATCACCATATATAATATCAGTTTCTTTATTTATCGTTTCAGGGGCATTGTCATTACTATTAGTCTTAGACAGAGTTGTGTCAGTAGAATTACTTTGAAGACTTGATTTTGACTTACTAAGTAAAGAAATTGCCATAATAACGGTTATTAATATGAGTACTAGTATAATCCCTAATATGATTTTTCGATTTTTGTTTCTCATTTTATCTTCTCCTCTCTTTTTTCTCATAAAAATTTTTTCTATGATAACATATAGTTAAAAAAAAGATAGTTTTTGGGTGAAAGAGGTGAAAAATGGTCCTTGTTAAAATTGCTTTGTACATTTTTATTTTTACATTTGTCATGTACATGGCTTACAGAGCGTTGTGGTTAATATTTTTTCTGTTTAATTTTAGGTTTTGGGAAATGCTACTATTAAAATTTTCTCCAGATTTCTTCGCAAGCTTGCAGACTTCTCATAAAATTATCCTCTTAACCTTTTTGTCGATTATTTCATATTTACTAATATATATACTAACTATGAAAATGCCTTTAATAAGATATATTTTATTAGCTGTTTTATTTGTTATTGCTATAAAGCAATATAGTGTGTCGGATATATTAGTTTTTAAAGATTACTTTGAGAAAAACGGAATGTGGAGTATGGATTATTGGTATGCAGAAATTAAAAAACCGTTTAATTTAAAAGAGGGAGAAATATTTAAAAATATTAACGAAGTATTTAATGATTTTGTAGGTTTCTTTTTAAAGATGATTGATGCAATCAAGAAAATGTAGAAAAAAAGAGCTTAATTAAAAGCGTCTTTTTTTCTTTTTTTTATGCTTGTTTTCTTCATTGTAGGACTCATAAATAGCAAACAAAGAACCAAGCCAGAAATAATAAGTATGAAAAGGAATTTCTTCTACTAATTCGTTTTCAAGCAAAAAATACTTGTGTGAAAATTCTTCAGAATAAAAGAATAAACTAACTTCTAAACTGTAATCATCTATTAAGTAATAAAATTGCCCCATTAATTCATCATCTACCATAACTGTTAGTACCTGTGATTGTGCTTCTTCGCCTTCTAAAAAGGGTTCATCAATATATAAATTTTTTCCTCTATCCTTAAAGTAGTTTTGAAGATGCGTCATAAAAAATGGAAAGAATTCGTTTCTTGAAGTGTATTTAGAAATTGAAAGCGATGGAGCGTTATGATAAATGAGTTCGATTTGTTTTAAAGAAATCACAATATCACCCCAATATCATTTGAAACGCCCCAATAAATAACATATTTCTAGGGAAAAGCAAATTTTTGAATAACATTATTTAAAAAGCTTTAATTTCTAATTTTTTTGCCATATTCCTTTAGGCGAAAATAAAAAAAGGAGGGGAAGATTGTGGGCATACAAGCTATAAATTCACAACCATTTCAAATGAATACTGCAATTCATAATAGAGTGAACCAAGATGTTAGTTTGTTTAAAAAAGAGTTTTCTGTAGATGTTCATAAAAAAGAAAAAGTTAATGATACAAAAGAAACGCTTGAAAACATGCTATCTGATATTAATGAACTCAAAGATAAAATTGACTTTGAGATGTCTGTAGAAAACGTAATGAAATACAAGACGCTCGTAAAGTCCTTTTTATCTTTCTATGCAGATAATGCTCTTCAGACAAAAGATGTTATGTATAGAAATGGTAGACATAACGAGAAACTTACAATCGTAAAAAAGATAGATGATGGAATAAATGAACTAGATGATGCAATGTCACTTCTAGATACCAAAAGCGGTCATTTAGACATGCTAAGAAAAATTGGTGAAATTAATGGAATGATTGTGAATTTAAGAGTCTAACTAATCTTATGTGCTTTTAAAGAGAAAGAAGGAATTAAGGTGTACGCAAGCTTAACAGCTAGATTATTAACAGTGAAAAGAAACTACCAGACAGGGGGTAATATAACAGAACAAATATTTGAAGCTTTGAAGAATAATGAGATTAAATTATTGCCTGGATTAACAATACAACAAACGGAATGCATGCAGGAAATAACAAGTGGAAAAGAAGAGTTAAAAGAGACTGTGAAAAACATAATAGAAACTTATAATGTTCAAGCAGACGAATATAAAGTTCAGCATATTCTACCTTTATTTACACAGATTCAGAAAGAGAACATTTTGGATTTATCTAGAGAAATATATGAACTAGAAGTTTTTCTTCAAAGAATACTATATAGAAATCAAGATATGCTTGATGCCATTATTCGCTCTACACAAACAATTGTAGATACAGCAGTGGATTATAGTGAAAATGAATACAAAGAAAGTCAGATATTCCTTAACGAAAAATTTTAACGAGAAAGGTAGATACATATGACATTAAGTTTTAATACCTCCTTATCGGGTTTAATGGCGGCACAAAAAGCCATGCAAGTAGCACAAATGAACGTTTCAAACATGAATACAGATGGTTATGTTAGACAAAGAGTCGAACTTGCTGAAAATACATCTGCTGGTGGTTCGGGAATAGAGCAAAAAATAGGTTCAGGAGTTATTACTGAAAATATTTCTAGAATGACAGATTTAATTATGCAGAGTAATTATAACAATCAATCTTCTAAGGTGGGCTACTACGAAGAAGTAGAATCCACATTATCAGAAGTAGAGACGGTTATGGGTGAGGATTCTATCGGAAAACTAAGCAATATGATGCAAGATTACTTTAATTCATGGCAAGAACTATCAAAGTTTCCTGAGGAGAGCTCTTATCGCTTTGCTTTGGTAGGGGAGACAGGAAAACTAACTCAAAAAATCAATGAAATGGGGAAAGAATTGGGGCGAGTGCAACAAGATGTTATTGATAACACTCAAGTTCAAGTTAAAGAAATGAACACTATCCTAAAGGGGTTAGCAGAGGTCAATAAGAAAATTAATGAAAATGGTAAATTCGTTTCCAATGGATTATTAAATGAAAGAGATAGACTTGTTAACCAATTGTCATCGTATACACAAGTGGAAGTCAGTTATGAAAGTAGTAATCCTGAAGCAGTAAGTATCCGCTCGGGTGGAGTTTATCTTCTTGACAATGAAAAAACATATGATATTCGTTTAATGAAATCAAACGATGAATACTATTTATCTAATGGAGCAGCAAGAATTGATGTGTCAAACGGTAAGCTAAAAGCAAACTTAGACTTAGTAGATAATTACATTGGAAAATACACAAATCAATTAAATAAGTTAACCACTGAATTAATTAATCAAGTAAATAGCATCCATAGTTCTGGATATAGCATGAATGGAGATACAGGCATCGATTTCTTTGTAGGTACATCAAGTAAGGATATAAAAATTAATCCTATCTTAAAAGATGACCCTAGTAAAATTGCTACATCTGCTGTGGCAGGAGTGGAAGGAAACACAGATATTGCTAAGCAAATCTCTAATGTAATTAATCAACCTGTTGATTTGAATATGAATTTTAGAAACTATGTTAACTCATTTAGTATGGGCATGGCTCAAGATTTAAATAATGTATCGAGTCAAGTTACTGTACAAAATGAAGTATTAGTAGGCATAGGGGAACGAAAAGCTAGTTTAGAAGGTGTTAACTTAGAGGAAGAAATGACTAACCTAATGATGTATCAGAAAATGTTTGCTGCAAATGCAAAATCTATAAAAACACTTCAAGAAACATTAGACACAATTCTAAATATCATGAACTAATTTTTATGAACTAATTTTATAGGGGGGTATTATCATGAGAGTTGCTTCATTTCACCAATTTAATAAAACACAATACAATATTAATTTAATTCAACAAAAACAAGCAAATCAGCAATTCCAGCTTTCTACAGGTAAAGAATTTTCTAAAGCAAGTGAAAATCCAATTAAGGCAAAGCAGGCAGAAATTATTAAGCAGAGTATGGATAAAGTAGAGCAGTATCAAAAGAATGTGAGTGACGCTAAAGGAATTATGGAAACAGCGGTAACTACTTTACAAAATACATACCAGCTCTTAGAGAACGTAAATACAGAGATTTTAAAAGCTCAAAATGGTACGTATAACGACAATGATATGCAGACTATGGCTATGGTTATTGATAAAAGTATTGAACAAGTGGTCTCGGCTGCTAACACGACTCATTTAAACAGATATATTTTTTCTGGAGAGAAGATACTAACAAAACCATATGATTTTGATGGGAACAATTTAACCTATAACGGAAATGGAAACGATGTGAAAATTGCTGTATCTCCATATGTCGATACTACGGTAATGTCTAGTGGAGATAAACTATTTACTAAAACGATTAATGACTTGGTGACGATTAGAGACCAAATTAAATCTGGAGATAGAAGCGGTTTAGCTACAAGTTTTGAAGAACATAAAAAAAATATGGATAATACCTTAAATCAGATAGCCACGATTGGTGTAAATATAGATGGGTTAGATATTGTGAATGAGGGATTTATTGCTCAGAAAAACAATCTAGAAGCAAGGCGTTCTGATGCGGAAGACATCGATTTTACTAAAGTCATTGTTGAATATTCCGCTACTCAGCAAACATATCAAGCAACCTTAAAAGCCACATCTATGATGTTTGATTCAAGCATACTAAATTATATTTAATGCAATAAATTTTTAAAAAAGAGGTGAATGAATATATGGCAGCAGAATTAACAAGATTTGATAATACAACCCGTTTAATGGGTATGAGTAATAGCTTGTTTAATACAAATGACCTTGTTGAGGCAGAATTGCAAATTTTAGATTTACAAGCAGAGCCAAAAAGGAATCAAAAAACACTGTTAACTGAAGAACAGACCGTTTGGAAAAACTTTAAGACAGACTTTAGCACATTGACAAGTGCATTTACTGATATGAGATTTTTTAAAACAGGTCAAAAGGATATTTCTTATACAAAAGATGGAGTAGTAGGTTTTACACCAGGAACTAACGCACAACCAGGAGAGTACATAGTTAATGTAAGCAAACTTGCAGAGAGACATCAAATAGCAGGAACTGATATGGGCTCCACAGACCAAGCATTGGGAAAAGATGATGTAGCTAAAATTAATGGCGTTGACTTAGAAATAACAAGTGATATGTCTCTTAGGGATGTTGTAAATAAAATTAATGCTGGTAATTATAATGCTTCTGCATCAATTATTTCAAATAGATTGGTTATTACAGCTAAGGAGACAGGAGCACAAAATAAATTATCTTTAGAAGATGGAGCAAACGGCTCTTTAAATTCTTTAGGTATATTAAATGCAGATGGTTCGGTTGCAAATGAACTTCGTACAGCGCAAGATGCAGAGTTTAGTGTAAATGGAATTTCGTTAACTAGGTCTACAAATACAGTTTCTGATGTAATTGATAATGTAACTATAGATTTAAAGAATACTTCTACAGAAGATATTCGTATTTCGGTTAAGAACAATACCACCGCTACTGTAAAAGCAGTTAAAGATATGGTAACTGCGTATAATAAAGCGGTTCTTCAATTTCAAAAATATACGGATAAAGGTACTTATCTTCAAGGTCAATCTATTCCTTTGAACGTTAAAAGAGAAATGTCTCAGTTATCAAATTTTTCATCAGCTACAGGCGGATATTTATATGAATACGGAATAGAGACGGATGGAACTGCGAAAGATGGAACACTTAAGTTAGACGAAACAAAACTAGAAAAAATGTATAACGAAGACCCTAAGAAATTCGAAAGTATGTTTTTCGGTCAAAACGGTTTAGGAAAGTTTATGGAAGAAAAAATGCTTAAGTACACAGGGGAAACCGGAACAATTAGTACTAAGATAGACGGGTTGCAAAAGAGTATTGATAGTATTACTAAATCACTTACGCAGTTTGACCAATATTATGAAAATCAAAAAAATACAATATTAAGCAAGTATGCAGCTTTTGAATCTACGTTAGCGGGATTAAACTCTACAATGGATTACATGACTGCGCAATTATCTTCAATGAACGGTTCCAATAAGAATAGTTAAGAAAATAAATCGAGGGGAGACAAACAATGAGCGGTTACAATATATATCGAGAAAATGAAATTATGACAAATCATCCAGTGGAAAATACAATTCTAATGTATGAAAATTGCATACAAAGATTGAGAGTAGTAAAGAAACATTATCTGGAATATAAATTTTCAGCAGCAGATGAACAATTAGAAAGGTTAGAGCAGATTGTTGAAGAATTAAAACTTCAAGTTAATGAACAAGCCGACCCAGAGTTAGCGGAGCTATTATATAGATTGTACGATTATACATTGGATGGTATCTACAAGATTTATAAATTCAGAACAATTGAACCAATGGAAGAAATAGAAAAGATTTTACTAGATTTAATAATAAGCTTTAAGGGAGCCATGAAACTTGAAGAAGGAAAATGAAATATTAAATAATTATATACTTCAACTGGATGACTTAATCAGAAAAGAGCAAAATACGGATTTTGATAGAGTGTTAAAAGAGTTTGAAGGTTGGGTAAGAAGTGTACCTCAAAAGGAAAAAGAAGACATTCTTAATGAAGCTATTCCTAAGATTGAAAAATACATAAAGCAAGCTGAAGAAAAGATGAAAATGTATGAAGATATTGGCATGGATAAAACATTGAAAAGGGATATTAATCAAAAATATAGTCAGTATTAAAAAGGGGTGAGGGATATTTTAGAGATATTAGGAGTATTTATAACACTAGCTTCAATTTTATCATTAGGTTTACTAAATAGAGTTTGTCTTATAGTTATAAGAAAGAAAAAGTACAGCATAAAAGTAAAAATAGTTAGTGTTGCAGTTTTAATTATTGTAAATATAATAATTATGTATGGAATGAATGGTGTGCTTGGAAAAGTGATGTTTTTAATACCGCTAATACTATTCGGTCCCTCATGCACTTTGTTTTTTAATAGAAAAGATGATAGATAGAAGGAAATAACTTGTATTTCCTTCTTTTTTTACTAAATAAATAAAATTGAAGTTGCGTAATTTGTGATAAGATAAAACTTACATAAAGGAAACGAGGAAATCTAAAGTGCAAAAAAACGTATTAAGAAGAATTCTTATTGCAACTATAATTGTCGTAAGTTTAATATCTCTAGGATTACTAGCAATATACACTTTTGCTAAGTCGGGATGTGGAGAAGAAACAATAAAGAAGACAAGGCTATCAAGTCAATACAAATTAGAATTGCAGCGCGGAAGTTGCGGTGCAACCACAGGTTTTAGTTATTCCTTACTTATAAAGGGAAAAGGTAAACAGGAAGAGAAGATTTTGGACTTCGATATGCTAAAGGAAGAGCCTGTAATTCAAGCTAAACTAAAAGGAAATAATCTTGAAGTGTTTTATCACCCCGCAACCGTAGTATACAAGCAGATAAGTAGCTTTAACGATATAAAGATTAAGTTTGAAAGAAAAGGTGGGAATTATAAAATTCCTTCCTATCTGAAAAAGAATAGAAAAACTTCAGATGTAGAGTACACAATATTATTTGATAATGACTTAGAAATCTTTAGCAGTGAGGAAATTCTTGCTGCCCAGTATGGGTATGCTGTTAACGGAAAGGGAGAAAGGTTAGGGAAGTGGAACAAAGACTGGATAGTAATTGGAGAAAGCAATTATGAGATACCCATTGTGATGGAACCAAACAACCCCTATGTTTATGTAGTAAAAAAAGAGGAAGCGGGATGGAAGAAAATTAAGATAGCAAATTCTTATCGAGAATTCCAAAATATTTTAAAAATAATAGATAAGAATTCAGAAGATAGGGAGTTTAGAGAAGATAGAAAGGATAACCCTTTACCATCAAAGGAATTAAAAGAATTTTGGTTAAGAGTAAAAGAGGCAAATGGGAATAGGGAATACTGGAATCATTGGGTAAGCGGAAGGTCAATTGTAAAAGGATATAGCGAAAGTTAAAATTTAAAGATTGGAGAGGTGCTTTGTCTATTGATAAAGCACCTCTTTTTTTTATTAAATCTAAATTATTACTTGTTCCTATATTTTAAGTATCCCTACATCTTATTAAAATTTGTAGGGTTTTAATGATTGACGATAAAAAGAGAATAAAAGAAACTGAGATTATTTTGAAATGAGGGAAGTACATGAGCTTTATTGATGATATAAGCGGAATAATGAATTATTCCGTACGTAAAAGAGATGCTATCTCAAACAACATATCAAATCAAGCTACTCCAAATTATAAAGCTCAGGTTGTTAAATGGAATGATGCAATGCACAAAAATGGTGATGACCTAAAAGTGACAAATAAAGGGCACATTCCTTTGCAACAGAGTAATGATAGTTTCACTATTGAAACTGATAATGAGACACAAGTTAGGTCAGACGGAAATAACGTAGACCAAAATAAAGAAATAGTTGAGATGATGAAAAATAATCAATTATTTTCTACTTCCTTAAACGCTTTAAATAATTATTATGAAGCAATGGGAGCAGCAAGAGGTAAGTAATTTCTTTGGTATAAAGGGGATATGAGATGTTTAACAGCATAGATATATCAGGTTCAGGAATGGCTATGGCAAAGAAGTGGATGGAAGTATCAAGTAATAATATAGCTAATATGAACACAACTAGAGGCAGTGACGGAAATCCATACAGAAGACAAACTGTTGTTTTGGAAGAGAGAACTAAGTTTGAGAATTATTTAAATAAAGATGTGAGTGCAGGAGTTCAAATTAAAGAAATTGCATCAGATAAATCTGAGGATTTAGTATATAATCCGGACCATCCCGATGCTATGCAAAATGGATACGTAAGAATGCCACAAATTAACCTTACTGCTGAAATGACCAATATGTTAGCTGCTCAAAGAACGTATGAAGCTAATGCCTCTACATTCTCTGCTAATAAAAAAATGATGGATAAAGAGCTTGAGATTGGCAAGTAAAAAACTAATAAAGGGGGTTAGGTAGTAAACTACCGAAACTATGAAAATACTTAACGTTGATAATAGCACTAATAACTTTTTTGATTTAAATACAGGTAATCAGATATCGACAGATGAGAAATCAAAATTTGAAGGAATGCTAAATACTATAGATTCAATTGAAAAAAATCAAATTAACACTAGAGCATCTATTACTAAGATGTTAACAACTGGTGAAGGAGATACTCATGAATTACTAATTGCCTCTAATAAAGCTGTTTCCCAAATTAAGACAGCTTCTGTATTTAGAGATAAGTTCATAGAGAGTTATAACACAATCATGAATACACAAATCTAATAGGAATGGGCGTGTGAATATTGGAAGAGAAAAACCTTATAGAAAAAGTAAAAGAATTCGCTCTTAAGTATAAAAAAGTCCTCATTGGGTTTGTAATTGTATTGGTCGCATTGTCTACATTTATAAGTTTAAAACCAGATGGATACGAAAAAGTATATTCTAACTTATCTGATGAAGATAAACAGGCGATTATAGTAGAGCTTTCTAAGAGAGGAATAGACTATAAATTAGATGAAACAGGACAAAATTTATCTGTAAAGAAGGAAAATGTAAGTGTAGTAAGACAAGAAATGAATGACCTGGGTTTACCTAGTAATTCAAGTGGGACTGAAGGATATGACTTGTTCTTAGAAAATTCTTTAGGGACTACATCTGAGCAACAAGCGCTAAAGGAATTAGCGGCAAGAAAAGGGCAACTTGAGTCAGAGTTAGTAAAAAGTTTTCCTTTTATAGAAACTGCAAAAGTAAACTTTAACGTACCCAAAGATGAGAGTATCTTTGAAAAAGAAGAAAAGAAGGGTACAGCCTCAGTAACAATAGGATTTAAAAGAGGAACTAACATTAATAAACAACAGTTACTTGGAATTCAGAATATGGTTAGTTCCGCTCTACCTAATATTTCTCCTGATGATGTTAAAGTCATTGATACAGAAAAAGGAATTATTTCTGACAGTATCTTAAATGATGATGAGACAGGTTCAAGTGCATACGAGAAACAAATGGCAATTGAAAAGCAAGCAGAAAATAACATACATGATGATATTAAACGTTCATTATCTAGCCTTTTTGGGTATGACAATGTTCAAATCAATGTAAAAACATCAATTAATTTTGACGAAATTGTTCAAAATATAGAAAAGTATGGCGATGATGGAGTATTAAGAAGTAGAAATAAACAAGATGAGGATACAGTTAAAGTAGATGGTGCAACAACTCCAGAAGCAGGGACAGACTCTAATGGGGAAGTTGTAGGTTACGATGTAAGTTCAAGTGGTGGAAAAGTTGTTTATCAACAGAAGAAGAATAATATTATAGAGAATTTTGAGATATCAAAAACTGTAGAAAAAGTAAGGAAAAATCCAGAGTTAACAAATACGAATGTAGTGGTGTGGGTAAATCAGGCTGCTCTTAAACAAAGGCAAATAAATGTTAATCAATTCAGAACAGCTGTTGGAGTTGCAGCGGGGCTTACGTACAATCAACAAGATGACACATTTACTAATGGTCAAGTAAACGTTCTGTTCTTAGATTTCCAGGATACACCTAAAACAAAAACAGCAAAAACTAAGCAAAAAACAGGTCTTGAAGGTTTTATGGATAAGTATGGTCTGTATGTTGTTATAGGTATAGGTGTTTTAGTTTTAGTAATTGGTATACTGATTTTCTTCCTTATGAGAAAGAAAAAGAAAAAAGAGGCTGAAGAAGCATCAATGCAAGCGGCAGAAGCAATTCTTAGAGACCAAGAGGAAAGAGAAAGAGAATTAAATAGTTCAAGTTTAAAAAATAAGGAAGATAAAGGTGAACAACCACACAGTGTAAATATCATCATTGAAGGTGAAGAACCTGTAGAAACAGAAGAAGAAAAAGAAATTAGAATAAGAAGAGAAGTTAGACATAAAGAATTAAATGAGCAAGTAACAGCTTTAAGTAACGGATATCCTAAAGAAACCGCAGAGTACATAAAGAAACTACTAAAAGAGAGGAAGTAGTTAAGAGTGGAAAATGAAGAAAAAGTAGAATTAACGTCGCGTGCGAAAGCAGCGATGTTAATTCGTATGTTTACAACGGAAACAGCCCAACAAGTTATACAGGAACTTAATAAAGAAGAACAAGAAATTTTAGCGCAAGAACTAGCTAAATCAGGTGATTATACAAAGGACGAATATAATGAAGTAATGGCAGAATACCTATTCTACTTTGGAAGTAGAAATATAGGGACTATGGGTAATGGAATTGAGTATTTAAGACAACTGTTTAAACATATGGATGAAAAAGAATTCCAAAAAATGCTTGGTAGAGTTTACTATGATGTAGATAATCCTTTTGAGTTTTTAAAAAAGGTAAAAGACGTAGAACCTCTTATTACTGCATTAGCAAAAGAGGACACGCAAACTATAGCTCTTATATGTAATCACCTAGATTCAAAAATAGCTGGGGACCTCTTACAGTCACTACCTGAAGAAAAAATGATAGATACATTTGTGGCTTTAGCTAAATTAGAACAAGTTGATAGTGAGTTAATTGCTAAAATTGGTAAAGCTGTGGAGAATCAACTTAACAAAATGAGCATGGGGGATTCTAACCAACAAGAAGGATTAAAATCAGTAGTTAGTATTCTAAATAATGTGCCAAGGGGAATTGAAAAAGTTGTACTAGAAAGACTAGAAGTCATGGATAAACCGCTATCTATAACAATTAAAGAGAATTTATTTACTTTTGATGATTTAAAAACTTTGGATAATCTTACGTTACAAAAAGTTCTTAATGAAGTTCAAGATGTTGGTGCCTTAGCAAAAGCAATGAAAATAGCACCAGAAGAACTAAAAGAAAAACTATTGCAATCCATGTCGGAAGGAAGAAGAGATATGGTAACAATGGAATTAGATAGTATGGGACCATTAAAACTAAAAGATGCTGAAAAAGCCCAACAAGAAATAGCTAATTTAGTAAAGCGTCTCGAAAAAGAGGAAAAAATTCAAATAAATAGAGGCGATGAAGATGTCATTTTATAACTATAACGGAGGTAACAGAATCCCAAAAGATTCTGTTACTATTTCTGATGAAAAGTACTTAATAAAAGTCCAAGATATTATTCCTGAAGAACTCCTAACAACCCAAGAAAAGCAAGAAAGGGTTAAAAAGACAGAATTGCAGCTGAAAGAAGAAGAATTAAGGTTGTATGAAAAACAATTAAGAAGAAAAGAAGAAGAATTAAAAATTAGATTGGCGGATTATGAACAAGAAAAAAGTGAGTTTCTTCAAAGATTTAGAAATGAAGAAGAGGAATATGAGCGAAAAAAAAGACAGGAATACTACGATATGAGGGAATTTATGTGGGAAAACGCATTGTTGTTAGCTGAAAAAGTGGTTGGACAAAAGATAAAGGCTAATGATTTTTCAATGGAAAATATGTTTACTAATTTATTAAAAAATTTACCAATTGCATTTGAAGAGTTAACAGTAACCATTAACCCTGAGACATTAGATGTATTAAATGGAGAAAATTCAAAAAGTAGCTGGATGTTAAAAAATATTAACTGGAAGTTTGACTATAGTATGCAATTAGGTGAGTTCATTGTAGAAGATGAGAAAGAATTTTATGATTATCGCTTTGAATCTATTTTTGCTGAAGTGAAAAATAAAATAGAACAGCGAAATAAAGATGTTAGGAGTGGAGAAGAATGATTAAATTTCAACAAGAAAATGAAAGTTGGAGCGAGATTATTAATTCCTCTCCGCTTTTTTTAAGAAGAGGGAAAATACATACTATTAAAGAGCAATATTATATATCAAAAGGTCCAAAAGCAAAGATAGGTGATATCTGTTTAGTAGGTGTAAATAATATAATGTGCGAAGTAATAGCAGTAAACAAACAAGATAATATTTTATTGCCATTTAATACAGGTGAACGAATAGAAAATGGAGACTGGGTTGAAATAATTTCTGATACAGTAAAGGTTCCGGACATGCAGCATATTTTAGGGAAAGTACTGAATGCAAATGGTGAAGTAATTAATGGTTCAAACCAGGTACCTTTTGAAGAAGTTTCTTTAGAAAGTCCTCCAATTAATGCATTTGAACGAGAAGAAATAAGTGAGTCACTTGAAACGGGTGTAAAAGCAATAGATGCTATGATGACTATTGGAGTGGGACAAAAAATAGGGATTTTTGCAGGCTCTGGGGTCGGTAAATCGACACTGTTAGGTATGATTGCAAAAAATGCAAAAGCAGATGTTATTGTTATAGGACTTGTAGGAGAGCGTGGTAGAGAAGTAAAAGATTTTATCCGAAAGGAATTAGGAGAAGAGGGTTTAAAACGAAGTGTGTTAGTAGTAGCTACATCTGATGAAAGTAGATTAATGCAATTAAGGTCTGCAAAGTTAGCTACATCTATCGCTGAAAAATTCCGGGATAAAGGAAATAAAGTTTTATTAATGATGGATTCTGTAACTAGATTTGCAGACGCTAGGCGTGATTTGGATATTGCTACTCAAGATTTCCCTGTGGGTGGAAAAACACTGTCTATGGCAGACTATATGAAGAAACTATTAGAACGTTCGGGTAAAACTAAAAAAGGCTCTATAACAGGAATATATACAGTACTAGTAGACGGTGACGACGAAAATGGTCCGGTTCCGGATTTGGCTAGAGGTATACTGGATGGACATATTGTTTTAAGTAGGGATTTGGCAACAGCTGCGCATTATCCAGCTATTTCTGTACTAAGCTCTGTAAGTCGTATTATGGAAGATATAGTAGACGAAAAACATTGGAATATAGCAAATAAAGTTAGATATTTATTGTCAATATACAGAGATAATGAAACATATTTCAAGTTAGGAACTATAAAAGAAACCACAGATAACCAACATATTTTTGAAGCTAAAAATAAAGTAGAGTTAATTAATAAACTACTTGTACAAGAGAGACACACAAAATTTAAAATGGATGAAACTATCCAATTGTTCGAGAAAGTTATTTAAACAATTTAAAATAAAATAACTAATTTTGATGAATGTTTATTATAAACATTCATCTTTTTTTTGCATGAAAGGGAAGTTTTAATGAATGAAAAGACATATAAAGCAGTAAAGTTCAAATTTGAACAAGAGAAATTGACTATTGAAGAAGAAATAGCAAGCCTTCAACTAAAAAAAGATAAGGTTATTAACAGGAAAGAAACTGAAGAAAATAAGTTAAAAAATTCTTCTAATTTACTAAGAGAAAGAAAAGTAGTAACCGCTGCATTACTAAATCAGAGATTTGATTATGCATTTGTTAAGCAATGTGAAAGAGAGATTGCTTTAATTAATACATATATTGAAAAATGCAATAACAATTTAGAGGTTATAAAAGAACAGGAAAAGTACATAAATGGTATTTATTTAAAACGAATAAAAGAAAAAGAATATAAAGAGAGAAAAAGAGAAGAAGAAACGTTGGTTGAGTATAAAAAGTGGTTAGGTTTCTCTTAAATAAGGAGGTAGGAGTAATACTCCGTATGTTATGAATGTAACCAATTTAATAGATATAGGAACGAAAGGGTTAAATAATGTGGAACCCAAGAATGACTCGGTAGAAAAAAGCGGCAATCAAGGAAAAAGTGATAGTGGGTTTGAAAGTGTTCTTGCAGGAAACAGTAACAGGTTATCAGGTAATGACAAAGTTAAGGAAATAGTAGATGTTGATAAAACCTTAGAAGTTGAAGATGAAAAAATAATAATGAATGATTTAACAAAAGCTAATGGGATGGTGGAGGAAAAGCTACCTCTTAAAGATTTATTAACTAATAATATGAAAGTTAATATAGTAAACCATATAGAGGGTAATATGCCGATAGAAGATGGCTTGGTAGACTTAAAGAAATCCATACCAATATTAGATTTAAGAGAGACTAAGTTAGCAGAACAGAATCCTGAAGACTTATTGCAAGACAATGCTCTGTCAATTGAAATGGATGATAGTTTATTTAAGCAAGAAGTATTAAAAACTCTAAAAGAAGTAGCTAATAAAAGCCTAGAACAAAAAGACAACGAAAAAATTAAAAAGGATGACGTGTTAAGTTTAGTTAACCAAATACACGAAGTAATTGGTTTGTTAGCTGAAATGCAAAAATTACTGGGTAATGAAGAAAATATTCAAAAAGGAATTGAAGATATAAAAAATAGACTAAACCTTATAAGTAGTGCTCAACTTCCTAATATCACTAATGGAGATGCTGAGTTTTCTCTTAAAGATTTTAATGTGCAGGTTAACGACATAAAAAATAAAATAGCGGATTTATTTAAAGAATCTAATGCAGATAATGTTTTAAAAACAAAATTTAATGAAGTACTAACAAGGCTTAATACAATGGAAGATGCAATTGTGAAGATAAAGCAAAACGACTCTTTAAGCGATACAGAAGTAGAAGTAATTCAATTAATTAAAAAAGATACTCTTAAAGATGACATACCTGATATTAATAATGAGAACAGTGAGATAGATATGAGTGCTTCAGAAAATAACATGGAACAAACGGAAGTAAGCAAAGAAGGTACCTCTGATATAATCCCCAAGACTGACATGAATACAAATGTTGATAGAACAATTAAATCTGGGAAACCTATTGAATTAAATCTTGAGCAATTAAAAGAAAAAGTAAATGACAAAATTAATTTAATAGAAAAGATGACTGTATCAAAAGATAAGATATTAATTTCTTTAAATCCGAGAAATATGGGGGATGTGGAACTGTTTTTCAAAAAAACTGCCGAAGGAGTAGAATTAACAGTCGAATTTAATGAAAAACATACAAAACATAAGTTAGAAGCTATGTTTGACGATATGAAAAAGGATTTAAAAGAAAAAAACATAGATTTAAACTTTATTTTTAAAGAAAAAGAAAAAAACAATGAAGAAAACTCAGAAAGAAAAAAAGAATATATACCAGAAGAAAGAATGTTAGAAAATGAAAATGAGCCTGAACAAACATTTCAGGAAGTAATGAAAAGAGTATTGAGAGGTGAGTAATGTGGAAGTTAATTCAGCCACTACTGCTGCTAGCTCAAGTTCGACTAGTAGTGCAATAACTGGTGCAGTGAATAATGAACGTGGAGTTATGAATAAAGATGACTTTCTCAAACTGTTCTTGGCTAGTTTGCAATACCAAGACCCTATGAGTCCTATGGAAACAAAAGATATGATGCAACAAATGAGTCAATTAACCATGGTTGAACAAATAACAAACTTAGGTAAGGTAGTGGACAACTTAAAAACTATTATGCAGCCTAATCCGCTAGACCAAGGGGTTAATTATTTAGGTAAAGAAGTCTCTGGAATTACGAGTTCTGGAGAATCAGTACAAGGTCAAGTAAACGAAGTGAAAGTAAATCAGGGCGTATTAGAGTTGATTGTAAATAATCAAACGTTAAATATAGGCAATATATCAAAAGTTGCTAACTATTCTGCTTACGCTAATGCGTAATTAATAGTAGTGAATTGTTTTATAAATAAGGAGTGTGGAACGAAATGATTCGTTCATTAGCAACAGGTGTTACAGGACTTAAAACTTTTCAAGAGGCATTATCAATTACATCAAATAATATTACAAATTCTCAAACAGTCGGTCACAAAGGGCAAAAAGCTAGCTTTGAAGATTTAGTGTATTTCCAATCAAAACCAGGTTCGAAAAGTACAGATATGTACGCAGGAGTTAATCCGATGGATATAGGTAGTGGAGTGAAGATGTCTGGAGTTAAAACTAACCTAGCTCAAGGTGCTATCACCAATACTGGTGGGAAAACTGATGTAGCAATTGAGGGAAATGGATACTTTATGGTTGGGGATGCCAATGGAAATAACGTCCTTTACACAAGAAAAGGTTCTTTTACAGCGGATAAATATTTAACAACAGAGGGTGGACAGTATGTTTTAGGATGGGGTGTAAATCCTATGACTGAAAAATTAGATACTACCACAGTTCCTTCAAGAATTGAAATTCCCATGGACCAAGTAATTCCTGGAGAGGCAACTACAAAAGCTACTGTTAAAGGAAATATAGATTATGATACACCAGTTGGTGAATCTGTGAGAACTCAATTCCCTGCATATGACGCAATGGGTAAGAGAACAGATATTACAGTTGAATTAGTAAGCAACGGTAAAAATGCAGCTGGGGAAAATGAATTTTCTTATGTAGCAATGCCATCTGATATTAAAAAAACAGATATCATTCAGAATGCTATGCTTAACATCAAAGAAAATGTGGGCACTTTAAAAGCTGGAGAATACGTTATTAATACAGTTCAAAATGGTATGGACCCTTCTAAGGTAGATATAACAATAACGGGTCCTGGTGGATTCAATTTAAACCAAACAGCGGATAATGTTGACCAAACGATTACTTTAAAAAATGGTGCTACTGATTTTATAACGCTAGACTTAAAGAAAATTACTGCGACAACTCCTGCTACTCAATTAAGTACTAGTATATTTGTTGGGGAAACTGGAACGGTAGAATTTGATGCTACAGGTAAAATGGCTAACATTACAAATGACAATAATGATGCTGTTCCGACAGTAGAATATAATTCTCCAGCAACAGGACAAGCAGTTAATATTGAATTGAACTTAACTGGCTTAACTTTATACGCAACAGATAGTGCTCTAAGAACAGAAGACGTTAATGGTAAAGCAGCTTCTATGATTAAAGACTTTAGCGTAACTGATGATGGTATTATTGTAGGTCAATATAGTGATGGCTCTATAAAAGAACTTGGACAAATTTCTTTAGCTATATTTGATAACCCACAAGGATTAACAAGAGTTGGAGCTAGCAATTACGCTCAAACTCCAGCATCAGGCGAACCTGAGATTGCACGTTCGGCAGATGTGGGAGCAGGTCGAATTAGAGCTAACTCATTAGAGAGTTCAAACGTTGATTTGTCTCAAGAGTTTGTTGATTTAATGGTTTATCAAAAGGCATTCCAAGCGAATACAAAAATTATTCAAGTATCTGATGAAGTAATTGACGGGATAGTAAATTTAATTAGATAAAACAGAGGTAACTCTGTTTTTTCAATGGTTACTTTAAAAATTGAAAAAGACTTTTTTAATTGATGTTGAATTTAATAAGGAAAGCGAAACTAAGAGGTGAAAAAGATGAATATACAAGAACAAAACAAGTTTTTTAATGAGCTTGGATTTTTTACATTATGTAATGCAGCTCCGGCAATGGGCAAATTTCTAAAAGATACTATTACTATCTCTTCTCCTAAAACTAAACTAGTAAAAATGCAAGATATAAAAAAAGAGATTCATAACCTAGTATATTCCAAAGTTGCGTTTAATGAAGGTGAAATTGGAGAAACCCATGTTCTAATGACTAATAGAGATGCAATGCTATTAGCTAAGTATGCAATTAAACAAAGGTTTAATCAGGAAAAAGAAAATAATGAGTGGGATGAGTTTAGTATTAACTCGGTTGAGGAGATTATAAATATTCTAGGTGGAAATATGACTGAAATTTTAAGTGTTATTTATGGAAAAGGAATTATAATTGATGTTCCCGAGTTACATCTAAGAGAAGAAAGTAAAAATTTTTATTCAGAAAATGAAGACTTAGTTTTTAATAAATTTACTATTTACCTTGGAGACGGAACTAAAGTTGAAATGATTGAGCTAGCAAAACAATCATATTACAAAGAATTGTTAAAACAATTAAGAAATAGGGTGTAAGTATGAGAATTAAAGACGAAATCCCATTAAAAGTAAGTTTTGAGTTAGGTAGTACAAAAAAGAGCATTAAAGACCTGTTAAATATGTCAAAAGGAACTACATATAGATTAGAAAACTCTAAAAAAGATGTGGTAATTATAAAAATAGGAAAAGAAAAAATAGGTGAAGGAAAGATATTTATTAGAGGTGGAAAAATGTATGTTCAAATAGTGGAATTGAGAGAGAAGGAGGGAGAAAAATGAAGAAAAAAATCTTAATAGTTGATGATGCAATTTATATGAGAGCAGTACTTAGGGATTTACTTGAACGTAATGGATACGAAATAGTTGGAATGGCTAAGAACGGTGAAATGGGCGTTGAGATGTATGAACAACTATACGTTAATGGGAATAAACCAGACTTGGTTCTAATGGATATAACAATGAAAAAAATGAACGGAATAGAAGCCTTAAAGGAAATAAAAAAGATAGACGCTATGAGTAACGTAGTAATGGTTAGCTCAGTTGGTGCCAAAAACTCGCTTGTAGAAGCAATTCATGCAGGAGCAAAGTACTTTATTAATAAGCCGTTTGATGATGAAGCTTTCTTGGCGACTGTTAAAAAGGCAATATTAGAAAAATAGACTAGAGAGGAAGGTGAAATTGTGAGTGGAGAAAAGTTATCACAAGATGAAATTGATGTTCTAATATCTTCATTTCAAACTGGTGGAGAAGAAGCTATTGAACAAGAAAATTCCAAGAAAGATTATAGAGAATACGATTTTAATAGACCTGAAAAATTTAGTATAGATAACTTACAAAGTATCGAAAGAATTGCGAATACATTTTCAAAAAATGTGTCACAAACCCTTACAGGAAGATTAAGAGCGCCAATAACAGTTGAGTTTGCTGGCGTAGAGCAAGTTGCTTTTGTGACTGATTATGCAGATATCATGACAAAAGATTATTATGGTTTTTTTGTAACAAGTTTAGGGCATCCAGACCTTCATGAAATTGTGGTGGAAATTGATTTAGCGTTTATTAGAGCTATACATAAAAGATGGTTAGGAAACGAGTTACCTAAGACATTGGGAGATAGAGTGCCTCTTACTGATATAGATTTGCTAACTGCAAAAAAACTAATTGAGAATATAGTTTATGAAAATTTAGAAGTAGCATTTAACAGTGTAGCTCCAATAAGTCCATCTCTTGCTCTATATCAAACGGATTCCACATTGCTGAAAATTACATCAGGCACAGATATGGTTGCTCTGGTTAATTTAAATGTAGTTTCTGAACATTGGCAAACAACAATTCGCTTGGTTATTCCGTATGAATCCGTAGAGGCTGTAATAGATAAATTAACGGTAGAAAACATAATGGAATTCACTAATAATAAGAAAAAGAATGATTATAGAGAGGAAATTGAGAAAGGATTAAAAAATGTAGAGGAAGAGGTTTACGTAACAGTTGGCGAAACGACTATGCATTTAGACGAATTGGTGAGAATAGAGGTAGGAGATTTCCTGAAATTTGATAACAAAGTAACGGATTCTCTAAAAGGTTACGCTGCCGGAGTTTATAAGTTTGACTGTTTAATAGGAAGAGATAAAAATAAAAAAGCTTTTCGTTTTCTGAAGTACAAAGAAGAGGAAGAGTTAGCATAAATGTAAAATAAGAAGGTGTGAAAAATGGATTATAAACCAGAAATTTTTACAATTGAATTTGAGGACTTCTCGGGTATAGAACATGAAAATAACATAGTTTACAACCATGAAGACATTGTAAAACTAGCAGATTTAAAACTGAGGGTTGTTGCTCAATTGGGAATAAGTAATTCTACTGTGGGTGAAGTCTCAAATTATAAGGTTGGAGACAATATAGAAGTAGATAGAATGGCAGGACATACAGTTGATATCTTTATAGGAAAAGAAAGAATTGCAATAGGAGAAATAATCTTAATGGATGAAAATTTTGGATTAAGAGTTACGGAAGTAGTCTCCCAAAATGGCGAGTTTTTAAAAAATGTCAAAAAAAATGGCGAGGTTGAATGATAATGCCTATGTTTGGAGCTCTGTTACAAATAATAGTTGTATTTGGTTTAATGGGAATTGGAGTCTACTATTTTATTAAGAAAATGAGAACAAACCAATTTAATAAAATGGGTGACAAAGGCAGAATTAAGGTAGTGGATGGAGTCAATCTAACCTATCAAACATCTTCTTATTTATTAAATGTAGATGGTCAGCAAGTATTGGTTGTATTAAGTCCAAACGGAATTAATGCATTCCCTCTAAAAGATAAATCATTTGGTGAAATGATTAATTCTGGATTTACAGATGAATTAAATCAAGAAAAAAGTGAGGTTGAGACCTACAATGAAAGTGAGTAAATACAAAATAGTATCACTGTTAGTGGCTATATTTGCTCTCTTTCTTTTTGGTCATGAGGCATATGCCGCTACAAGTTCAAATCAACCTTTAAATGATGGTTTTATTGATATAAAAATAGGCGATGACAATCACGGAGACCCAGTAGTAAAAATGCTAATGACTGTTTTCTTAATGTCAATTGCCCCTTCACTAGTAATTATGTGTACTCATTTTACTTATGTAGTAATAGTACTAAGTATGACTAGACAAGCGTTAGGAACAACAAATATTCCTCCTAACCAAGTTTTAATTGGCTTGGCAATCTTTATATCAGCCTATCTAATGTTTCCTGTTTTAAATCAGGTATATCAAGATGCATGGGTGCCTTTAGAAGAGAATAAGATTGAAACCGTAGAAGCCCTAAAAATTGCCGAAAAGCCTTTAAAGAAATATATGTTAGACAATACATATGAAAAAGACTTGTCTATGGTAATGAAGATAAGAGAAGAAAAGAAACCTACAAGTTACAATGACGTATCATTTTTAGCCGCTGTCCCTGCTTTTACTTTGACGCAGATACAAAAGGGGCTGTTTACGGGAATGATGATATATTGGACATTTATTTTTATAGATATGATAGTTGGTGGACTCCTTATGTACATGGGGATGATGATGTTGCCACCAATGATTATTAGTTTGCCGGTTAAAGTGTTAATTTTCATTTACCTAGGTGGATACGCTAAGATTACAGAGATAATATTTAAATCTGTGCACATAAGCTCGTAGGATACTATTCTACGAGCTTTTTTTGGATATGAAGAAAAGAAAAGACTTAGGAAAAAGGAAAAAAACAAAAAAACTGTTACTAGAGGTGAAGTATATGGATGAGAGTCTGTTTATAGATTTATTTAGACAGTATTTTTATAAAGCATTTGAAATAATGATGCCGTCACTATTAGCTAGTTTGCTCATAGTATTAGTTGTAGCGGTTGTAATGACTGTTATGAGTATTCAAGAACAAACTTTAACTTTTCTACCTAAATTAATAGGTTTTGTTTTTGTATTAGCACTAATGGGTCCTTGGATGTTTGATTCATTAATTACTTTAATCCAAGATACTTGGAATAGGATTCCGTCACTGCTATGAACTTAGGAGGGAATTTAACTGAAGTAATTTTTGCATTTGCAAGAATATCATCTTTTTTATTTGTGTTGCCGTTGTTATCTGGAAAGATGATACCAAGGATGGCTAAGATGGTATTAGCTGTAGGACTATCTCTAGCAGTAGTAGGTAAGATTGACGTATCACAAGTTAATGATACGTTTGAAGTAATTGGTTATCTTATAATGCAAATTGTCATAGGAATTACCCTGGCTAAGATTGTGGAAATGTTAATGATAGTACCGACTATTGCAGGGTCTATTATGGATATGGAGTTGGGGTTCTCAAGTATAAGTATGTATGACCCTACTACAAAGCAAAACAACACTATTTTGGGTGTTATGTTAAATATTATGTTTGTAGTTATTTTTATATCTTTAGGAGGAATACAAAATTTAATAATAGCAATTGTTCGCTCCTTTGAACTAACCGATACGTTGCTATTTTTAGGAAAGAAAGAGTTTCTAGAGTTTTATACTTCTGTAGGAGTATACATGCTATCTTCAGCCATTCAAATAGCACTTCCAATCATGGGAGCTATGTTTATCGTGAATTTTGTACTCTTAATAATTGGTAAAACAGCACCTCAAACACAAATATTTACAAATATGTTTCCGATAAAAATAGCAGCTGGCTTGCTTTTTATTGCAGTAACGATTCCGATATTGGGGAATGTGTTTGAATATATATCTTCTCATTTGTTAGATGAATTTGTCCGCTCGTTTAACTATACATTTAAAAAGTAAATAAGGGGGGATACTCTTGGCGAAAGACGGTAAGACCGAACACGCCACCCCCAGAAAACGGCAACTAGAACGTGAAAAAGGCAATATAGCCAGAAGTAAAGAAATGGCTACGTTTTTAACATTGTTGTCTTTTGCCTTAGTGTTGTTCGTTTTTGGTGGAAAAATGGCAAAGGATATGGTGAATTTAGTACAATCCATGTATAACATGATAATGACAGGAACGAGTGCTCCTAATTTAATTGTTGAGGGTTTTAAACAGGTAGCAATTATCTTGGTACCAACAATTATAATAGGCACCTTTTTTCATATTGTAAACTACGTTATTCAAGTTAGGTTTTTATTCTCATTTAAAATTATGAAACCTAACTTTAAGAAGATAATTAATTTTAAAGGGTATTTTAGTGAACTTTTTACTAGAAAAAAAGTAATTGATATTCTTAGAAACTTTGCCATGCTGATTTTATTTGTTGTAATTGCTTATTATGTTTTGAAGGGGAAAGTTAGTTTGTTAGCGGGTTCAATTTGGTTGCCTTGGAACCAGTCACTTTTAAATATTGTTCAAACGTATAAGCTCGCATTTCTATCTTTATTAGCATTGCTGTTCTTTATTGCGGTTGTAGATATTTTTTATCAAAAGTGGGAACATGAACAGAAAATTAAGATGAAAAAACAAGAGGTTAAAGATGAAGCGAAAAACAACGAAGGAAGTCCAGAGGTTAAAGGAAGGCGTAAAGAGTTAATGTATGCTCTTTTACAGCAGGATATAACGAATAAAATCCCTGAAGCAACAGTTATTATTAATAACCCTACTCATATTTCGGTTGCACTGAGATATAAAAAGGGAGAAGATGATTTGCCTATTGTTATTGCAAAGGGAGAAGAACAATTAGCTTTGTATATTCGAACAATAGCTAAGGAAAAGAAAATACCTATGGTAGAGAACAAACCGTTAGCTCGTGCATTATATTTTAATGTTGATGTTAACAATCCTATTCAGGAAGAAATGTTTGAAGCAGTAGCATTAATACTTAGACAATTAATTGATAGAAATGAAATAACACTTTGATAGTGAGGGGAAAAGATGATAAATAATATAAAAAATTACTTTCCTATCATGCTTGCAATATCATTCGTTATAGCATTGTTAATGCCATTACCAGGATGGGTTCTTGATATGGTAATAGTTCTTATATTGGGTATATCAGCTTGGGTATACATGAATGCAACTCGAATTAACGAATGGAATGAAATGAAGACCTTTCCTTCTATATTGCTGTTGGTAGGAATATTTAGGGTTTCGGTAAACATATCTACGACTAGGAACATTCTAACAGAAGGACAACCTGGTCATGTAATAGAGCAGTTTGGTAACTTTGTTATTAGTGGAAATCTACTAGTAGGTGCAGTAATGTTTATTATCCTAATTATTTTTCAATTCATTGTAGCCAATGGTTCAAGCAGAACTGCTGAAGTAGCTGCAAGGTTTACATTAGATGCAATGCCTGGGAAACAAATGGCTGTTGATGCAGCTGCGCAAGCTAAAGAAATTACTAGAGAAGAAGCCGAAGAAAAAAGAAAATTAATCTTAATGGAATCCGATTTTTATGGTGCAATGGACGGAGCAAGCAAATTTATAAAGGGAGATGTAGTATTTGGTATTGCAATACTATTCGTAAATATAATATTCGGCTTAATCGTAGGCATAATGCAAAAAGGAATGTCCTTTGCTGATGCTATGCACAAATATACGCTGCTTACTGTAGGTGACGGAATTGTTAGTCAAATTGGTTCTTTGTTAATAGCTATTGCATCTGGACTGGTAGTAACTCGTGTATTTGATAATAGCGGTAAAACTTTACCGGGAAGTATTTACACAGAATTAATGAATAATGGCACAGTAGTATATTCACTAGGTGGATTGTTCATTGTTATGGGGGTTTTTACACAATTACCAGCGCTTCCTTTTATAGTAATAGGTGGAGGGATTATTTATTTAGGTTTCCAACACCAAAGAAAATTAGCAAAAGAAAAATCAGAATTAGTAGCAAAAGAATTAGAAGAATTAAAGGCGAAAGAACAAGATGATGAAAATCAAAAAGTGTCTGATAACGTTGAGTTAGGCAAGAAAAAAGAGCTTATTTTATTAGAAATTGGTTTAGATTTAATTCCTTTAATACTTAGAAATGAAAAGGCGAAAAATAAAATTGAACTAATGAGGAAAATTATTGCTACGCAACTAGGTATTCGGGTTCCAGCAATATCGATAAAAGATAACACTAGTTTAAAACCTAAAGGAAGATATGTTATTAAGATAAAAGGAGCCAAAGTAGCGGAAGGTGTTCTAAAAAGCGGACACTTATTAGCGTTAAAAACCCCTCACACTCTTTCAGAATTAAGTGCGGAGCCGACTAGAGACCCAATTTTTAATGAAGAAGGATACTGGATAGAAGAAGATATGGTCAGCGAAGCAAGAATAGAGAATTATCAAGTATTAGAGCCATTAGGAATAATGGTAACGCACCTTGATATGTCTATTAGAAAAAATCTCCATGAAATTATGAATCGACAGCAAGTCAAAGAATTACTTTCTACAATTGAAGATGAATTCCCAGTATTACTAGACGAAATTAAAGAAGAAAAATTAAGTTTATCAACAATACAAACTGTATTACAAAATCTGTTAAAAGAAGGTATCTCAATTCAAGATTTGCCTACGATAATAGAGGGAATTTTGGATGGCAAAAGAATTTATAGTAATGTAGATGATATTATGGCTGTTGTTCGAGAAAAAATTTCTAAGCAACTTACTGAGAAGGCAACTAGCCAAGATGGTAATATACACGCTATATTATTTGACGAAGAAATTGAACTTAAAACAGAAATATATACAGACGGGCATAAAGGATATTTTCTAAATTGGGATATCGGATTTGAAACAAAAATAGTTGAACAACTTGCACATGCAATCAGAAAAGAAAGATTAAAGGATAGAGAACCTGTTTTAATAGTTAGAAGAAGAGATTTCCGTTTTGGAATATTAAAAACTCTAAGAAGATACAATACTGACATACAGATATTGTGTATAGATGAACTAGAGCCAGAAGTACTAATAGAATACGCTGAAATCATCAAATGAAAATGAAATGAGGGGGTGAATGGAGAGTAATTCTCTCCGTTTATTATATGAACAATAGAGTGGTAACTGAATACGGAAAAAGTAGGCAAGAGGCAGAATTAAACTTAAGAAAAAAGCATCCAGGTTCAGAAATATTTTTTGAAAGAGAATACAGAAAAGGTTGGAAATTCTGGTCAAAAGAGTGGGAAATTAAAGCTCTTTTAGAAGAAAAGAAAGCTAAACCAGAAAAGGAAGTCCCAGTAAAGGTGCAAAAAAAGGGTAATAAAGTAGAAGCAAAAGAATCAGATGAGAGAAAAGCTGCTTTATTAAAAATGCTGTCAAATTCTGAAGATGAAAGTTCTCTTAAAGAAAATGAACAAAAAATACAAAAGCTAATGCAAACGGTAGACTCTTTAATTGCTAAAATAGAAACAGATGTACATAAAAAGGATATTCCACTTCCTTTAGAAAAAATGGAAACATACTTGAAAGAACAAGAAATAGACCATAGAACAGCAAGAATCTATGTTGAAAAAGTAGGAGAAAAATTAAAGAATAGTCCTGTGATAGAGGAAAATGAAGTAAATGAAGGCATACGCTCTTTAATTGAAAACCAAATAAACGTAATGGGACCCTTAAAAATTGAAGACAAAAAGATTATATGTGTAATTGGTCCAACTGGAGTTGGGAAAACTACCACTCTAGCAAAGATAGGCTGGGAATACACGAAAAAAGAACGTACCATTGGTTTTATAACAACAGATACCTTCCGTTCAGGTGCAAAAGAACAACTAGAAAAATATGCAGAAAAAATGGATGCAGAGACAATGGTAGCAAAGAGTGCCAAAGAATTAAAAGAAGCAATTCAATATTTCCAAAATGTTAATAAAGTTGACCATATTTTAATTGATACAGTGGGGAGAAACCCAAGGGTAGATGAATCTGTTCAATCAGTAAAAGAATATTTGGAGATAGCAAAGCCTAAAAATGAAAATGAGATGCTGACTTGTTTAGTGTTGTCTTCTACAAGTAAAGTTAGAGATTTAAAAGAAACATTAAATAGGTTTAAAGATATAAAGGTTAATGCAATGATTTTTACAAAGTTGGATGAAACCTTTAATGTAGGGAGTATACTAAATGTGTTTAACTTTACAAAGTTGCCTTTGTTGTATGTGACAGATGGTCAAGACATTACCAAAAATATATATGCACCAACTAAAAGAATGATTTCAGAAAAGATTCTCAATAAAGAAGCTGAGCTAGAGGGAAAAATACTTGCATAATCTAAACTTAAAAACGAATTGTTAGTATAGTGGATATTAATACTAACAATTCGTTTTTTTACTTTTATTCACCATATTTAAAGGAATTACAATACAAGGTGGAATGTATGGAAAGATGGGTTTTTGTTTTTAGAGGTGAATTGAATGGTATCTGATAAGCTGTGGAACCAATATTTTAGTAATCAATCAGTAGAGAATAGAAACAAAATAGTAGAGGGATATCGTTATTACGTGCGTTATTTAGTGAACAACATTTATCATACTGTTCCAGAAGGTTTATCAAAAGAAGATTTAATTCAGGAAGGGAACAAGGGTTTAATTGAAGCTGTTCAACGATTTAATCCTATAAACGGCAATAAGTTTGAAACTTATGCAAAAATAAGAATTATGGGTTCTATCTATGATTTCATTAGATATTATAAAAAAAGTAATTTAGGAATATCCAGAATTAAATCAACAAGAATTAGGGAAATTATTGAAAAGAAAAATGAATTGGAACAAAGGCTGAATAGAACACCGACAAAACAAGAGATAGCAAGCGCCTTAAATATGAATGTAGAAGAATACGAGAAGATTTTACAAGAGAAGGAAGTAAAAGTTTTTTACGAAGATGATTATTTGAATCGAAAAAGCACAGGAATGGATTCAGAGGAAGATAGAGGTATTGAGACTCCTGAAGAAGCGTATCTAATAAAAGAAGAAAAAAGACTTTTAAATGAACGAATTAAAAAATTGAACGAAGTACAAGAGAGAGTATTACACCTTTACTATTATGAAGAAAGAAACTTTAAAGAAATAGGAGAGGAACTTTCGTTAACTGAATCAAGAATAAGTCAAATTCATAAAAAGGCTATTCAGAGGTTACAGTATCTATTTGATGACAGTATAGATGGAGATATTAGAGCTCGTGGATAAGGAGTGAAGTGATATGGAAGGTATTTATATAGGTGCTATGGGCATGTTGAAAAGCCAAAACCATATTAATACACATTCTAATAACATTGCAAATGTTAATTCAAACGGTTATAAATTTGACACTATGGTAGCAAAAGTATTTGAAAATACAGAGGCATATCGAAACGAATCAGGTAACCGAACCTTTATTGGAGATTTTGCAAATAAAGTAGTAGATGAAGGTACCATTATTAATTTAAAACCTGGACAAACTAAACTGACGAATAGTGCTCTTGATGCAGCTTTTAATGATGCTAATAGTAAGGATGTTTCATTTTTTGTTGTCTCCATGAACAACAAGCAATATCTTACAAGAAATGGAGAGTTTGAAATAGACGAACAAGGGCAGTTAAAAACAATGTCAGGGGCATATGTGATGGATACAAACAATCAAATCATTAAAATCCCTAAAAATGTAAAACCAACTGTGGATAGTGAAGGTAACATCAGAGACACGGAAACGGAAAGAATATTTGGGAAACTTCAAACAAAAATAATAAGTAATAATGACAGACAAAATTTAAATAAAGAAGCATCAGGAATGTTTAGCTATGCTGGGAATATAAATAATTTACCTACCTCAAGTTCAGAAATTAAATCAAATACCTTAGAAATTTCGAATGTTGATTTATCAAAAGAGATGGTAGATTTAATGAGTTCTCAAAGAGAATTCCAAGCAAATCAAAAAGCGTTTTTAAGTTATGATAAAGTACTTGATAAAGAAGCTAATCAACTAATAAAATAAAAACCGCTTTAACCAAAAGCGGTTTTTTTGACGAATTTGAATTTAGGAGAGATAAATATGAGTAAAAAAGAAATTGTAATATTAGGTGCAGGATATGCAGGAATAGTAAGTGCTATCAAGTTACAAAAAAAATTATCAGCTAGCGAGGCTAATATTACTCTGGTTAACAAAAATGATTATCATTATTTTACAACTGAATTACATCAACCAGCAGCAGGAACGTTTCCTGAAGAAAAAACTAGAATCACAATATCAGAGTTACTAAACCAAGATAAAATAAACCTTATACAAGATGAAGTTGTAGAAATTAAAACTAGTGAACAAACGGTAATTCTAAAGAAAACTCAGTTGAAATATGACTATTTAATAGTTGGTTTAGGTAGTGAATCAGAAACATTTGGAATTCCTGGCTTGAAAGAATATGCTTTTGGTAAATGGACTTATAAAGGTGCTATTAAGCTAAGAAACCACATTGAAAAACAATTTGAAACTTATAATGGTGAATCCGAACAAGTCTCTATAGTAGTAGGAGGAGCAGGGTTTACTGGAATCGAGTTTGTAAGTGAAATTGCAGAAAGAATTCCTGCTTTGTGTAAGCAGTATAATGTTCCAAGAGATAAAGTAAGAATAGTATGTGTTGAAGCGGCACCTACGGTTTTGCCTGGTTTTGATGAAAAACTAGTTAAATATGGAGTTAGTAAACTAGAAAAAAAAGGTGTGGAGTTTATTATAGGAACTCCTATTAAAGAATGTTTTGAAAATGGGGTTTTACTTGCTGATGAACAAAGAATTAATGCACGTACTGTAGTATGGGCTGCGGGCGTAAGGGGAAGTTCGGTAATTGAAAAATCCGGATTTGAAAATGTTCGAGGAAGAGTAGGGGTTAATGAATATTTGCAAGCGCCAGGACTCGAAAATGTATTTATAGCGGGGGACTGCTCATTCATCATGAATAAAGCTACAGAAAGACCTTATCCTCCAACTGCTCAAATCGCTATGCAGATGGGAGATTTACTTGCTGAAAATATTACTGCGACACTTAGAGGGAAAGAAAAAGAAATTAAAGAATTTAAACCTTCTATAAAAGGAACTGTTGCTTCTTTAGGAAGAAAAGATGCAATTGGATTAGTTGGAAATATGAAAGTATATGGCTTTTTAGCGGCTAGTGTAAAGAAAGCAATTGATTTAAGATACTTATTTATTATTGGTGGAATTAAATTAGCTCTTAAAAAGGGAAGATTTTAAAAGGAACAAGGAAGACTTAATTGTCTTCCTTGTTTTTAGTTCCTACTTAACTGCTGCAATAAATCGTTTGAATCCACTATTAGAGAAATAGAGCCGTCGCCAAGTATATTACATGAACTAATTCCTTTTGCCCCTTGAACAAATGGATGCATAGTTTTTACAACGATACTTTGCTGACCGAAGAATTCGTCTATTGTTAAACCAACAATGTAGTTGTGAGCTCTGACAATCATAATTTTTAAAAATGGGTTATTAGGGTCATCTTCTCGGGAGTCCATATTAAAGAATTCCTCAGAATATATAATGGGTATTTCTTGCTCTTTTAAAAAGAAATATTTTTTATCGGAGGAAGTTCGAATTTCAGATTTTTTAACATTAATTACTTCGTCAACTTGAGAAATGGGAAAGGTAAAATACTCTCCATTAATTTTTGTAATCATACCTTCAATTATAGCAGTGGTTAGGGGCAATATTAGCGTAATTTTAGTTCCTTCATTTTCTTTTGAAGAGACATAAATAGAGCCATTTACAGCATCTAATTTTTTTCTCACTGCTTCCATTCCTATTCCTCTACCGGAGTATTCTGTTACGTTTTCAGAAGTTGAAACGCCAGATTTAAATATTAATTCAATTAAGTCATTTCTACTCATATTGTTAGCAGCAGATTGGCTAATGAGATTCTTTTTAACAGCAGATTTTTTTAAGGAATCTAATTTAATTCCTCTACCATCATCAGTTAAAGTTATTATAACTCTATTTTTATCATGTTTTGCTTGGATGTGAACTGTGCCTTCAGGTGGTTTTCCCTTAGCTATTCTTTCTTCGGGTATTTCAATGCCATGAATAACTGCATTTCTAATTAGATGCATAAATGGGTCAAATAACTCATCTAAAATGTTCTTATCTATTTCTGTATTACCACCACTGTAGGAAAACTCAATTGGTTTTTTATATTGAATAGATAATTCTCGAATATCTTTAGGGAAACGGCTAAATAATTGGTCAAAAGGAGTCATTCTAATTTCCAATACACTCTCTTGTAAATAGTCTACATGTGAACTTATTTCCGAAAATAATTCTTCCAATTCTTTTCTTTTTTTGGTTCCTGCTAAAAAATCATTTTGAAGCAAGAATTGGTCTAGTTTGTTATTTAATATAACTAATTTAGATGTGTGTTTTAAAACATTATCTATGCGTTTGGTAGAGATACGCAAAGTTTGTGATTTGCTTTTTTTCTTTTTCGATAGTTTATCTTCAGGTAAATAGGAATTAATATACTCTTTAATAGTTTCTTTTGCTTGGGTTTGTTGCACACTGTAACCTTCTTTCACAGTGTATTTGTAAGGTATATTAACGACCTTATCAACATTTTCCAATTCTTCAAGAAAAGATTGAATTATATCTTGTTCTTCAATTGAGTTTATTTGTACCGTGATATTTTCGAATTCTTCCCCCTTTAAAAGAGAATCTTTGCTTGGAATAAATACCGAGTCACTGTATTTTTCTTCTATATCTCTATAAACTAACGTGAGGTAACCGTGTTTATATGTCTCATCAGAATTAAGAGTTATACTAAAAAAATGCCTATTTAATGTTTCATTGTTGATACTATTTAGGTCAATGTCCTCTTCTTTATTTTCTAAACGGGCATAAAAGTCTTTGATAATATCTTCATTTATTGGCTCCTCTATATCATCTTCTATACGTACCTTTAAATCTCTTACTATATTTTCAAACATGAGTAATAGTGTAACTTCATACTCAGACAATGAAGTTTTAATTTTAAGGGTTTCTAAATAATCTTCAAATGTATGTGTTATAAGTGCTATTTGTTCTATGTGTATTTTTGCGATATGGTAGTCCTCTTTGTTTAAATTATTTAGTAAAGATTTTGAACTACCTTTAATTGTATGAACGTTTATGTACAAGTCATCAATTAAACTAGCAAAATTTAATTCTTTTTCAATATTTAGTGTTGTAGAAGAGTATTCGTCTAATTCCTCTTCCAACTCATAAATAAATAGGTTAATTAGTTCGTATATTTCCAAGGTTGGTCAGCTCCTTATAAAGAATGTCGTAAATTTTTTTAATGCTTAGTAGTATGACAAGTTCTTCAGAAGAATCTCGACTTTTGCTAAAATGTTTATCCTCCATTCTAATAGTGCCATCAGAAAAAATGTGAACGTATTCGGAAACGTAAGTGAATTCTTTTTTAGGCAAAATATTTGTCTCTTTTAATTCAAAGATTGAATCAGCTAATATTCCAAGTAACTTTTCGTCATATTCAAATAGTAAAATAAACTCCTCTGAGGATTGAGTTTTTGGTAATTTCATTCGTTCCTTTAAATCAATAATTGGAACTATTTGTTCTTCAAAATCTATAATTCCCCGTATAAACTTTGGAAGGTTAGGTACCTTCCTAATGTGCATCTTAGGGATTATTTTATCTAGTGTATTTATTTGAACACAGTAATATTCATCACTTAATTCAAATACAACATACTCCTGGGTTTCTTGAGTTTCTTTTGAGATTTCTTCCACGTATGTTTCCTACCTTTCTAGAATCTAAATTGTATTCAAATAATAGTAATCTTCATGGGTATTTACTGTATTCAACATAAAAATAAAATTATCTTTTAAAAAAGGTTTTATAAGAAAAAACGAAAAAATAATTGGCAAGGAGTTTAGCGAAGGAGTGTTTAGTAGTGGAAAAGGAAAATGCGAATGGGTTAATGGAACAATTGTTTGTTTCGCAACAGCACATAGTAAAAGAACAAGACTTAAATATGTTCATAACAAATCTTCCAAAAGCTCCAAGTAAAGAAATGATTAAAATGTTACTTATAGAGCTGCCTCAACAAATTACTTTTATTGATAACTATGCTTTAGAATTCAAAAAACAAATTGGAGATGCTAAAACTGCTCTTAAAGCTAAAAAAAGCCTTCTTGAAATTGCGAAAAGTGAAATTAGACAGAAAGAGTTAGAAAAATTTCAAAAAGAACATAAAGAATATATGGAAAGAACTCAAGAATTAATGAGGGAAATCATGAATTCAGAGGAACAAAACGCTTCCTTAAAAAAGGCTTATTTGCAGGAAGTTTCAAGAGTACTAAAGCCAGAACGTCCAACTAAATCAGATTTAGATGACATGGCAAACATAGGAACTAAAGATTTACAAGAAGATATAGATGAATTAGAACAGGTTATTAGTCAATCGCAACAGGAGCTAGACCTTTTAACTACTAAAAAGGATTTCTACAATAATATGTGGGTTACAATGCGTGCCTACAAGGGAGTTATTGTAGAGGAAATGAGAATGCTTGGTGAGCAGTAACAAACACCGATAAAAATAGGGGGTTAATGAAAATGACAGAGAAAAACAATGGCATTAACAATACAGTTTGGTGTGGAGAAGTAATTACACCTTTAGAATTCAGTCACGAAATTACTGATAAAACAACTAACGAAGTACTTGAGAAATTCTATAAGTTTTCACTGAAAACAAAAGTAGTTACTAATAAAGGTAAGGAGTTAGATGACTCTAAATTGCCAATGGTAGTAAGTGAAAAACACCTTGAAAAATTAGAAAAGCAACTTGAAGTTGGGGATGTAGTATTTATTCGTGGTTCATGGAGAGCTTATACAATTAATGAAGATACAAACCGCAAAGTAGAACAAGTGGGCTTAGTAAATCATATCGTTCATTCTGAATTAAAAGACGGAAAATATTTAAACCGTTTTGATTTTCAAGGGTATTTAGTTGATAAATTGTATATTCCAGAACGTGATGAAGCTACTGGTAAACCTTTACGTGACCCTGAAACGAGAAAGTTTCTTCCACTGCTAGATGAGGAAGGAAATAAACAATGGACTGTTCGTTTAAATAGAGAAAAGAAAGTAGTTAATGACTATTTCATCGCTATTAATACAAACAATCGTTCATTCTATATTCCTTGTGTATCTTACTTTGGGCTTGCGAAGAAGGTTGCGGAAGAATTTAACCTTGGTTCAGAATTAAAAGGTTCTGGATACGTAAGGTCACGTACATACAGCGATGACGCAGGGAGAGAAAGAACAGTTTACGAAGCAGTTGTTGTTTCGCTTGAGCTAGTTCCTTCATCTGAAAATCAACCAGAAATTGTTACATCTGTTGAGGATACTCAAGAATAATTAATTTGACAAAAATAAGACTCCATATTATATGGAGTCTTATTTTATTGTAAATTTCTATATTTGAAATAAAGAAGAGTAATAGTTTTAAACAAAGGATAAAAGAACAAATTCAGAAAAACTGTGTTAAAATCAAAAGAAAAAAGGAGAATTTTTATGTCAATTTTGAATGCCAAGAGTGTTATGAATTTAAACAGTATAGTAGAGGTTAATCGTTTGTTTGAAATAGCAAAACAAAAAGGATATAGTTTTGCAGCGATAACGAATGATGGTAACCTTTCTAATTTGTTTGATGTTTCTGAAGCAGCAAAAGCAACAGGGTTAAAACCAATAGTTGGATGCAGATTGCCCTTTAGAATAGGAGAAAATGTAGTACATTTAGCATTATATCCAAGGAATAACCGCGCAAAAAAAATGTTAAATGCTTTGAGCACAAAATATTATAAGAATGAATTGAAAAATTTAGGATTAGAAGGAATGAAAAATATCCTTACAGAAATGTCAATTGTAATTGATTCTAATGAAATTACATCGAAGGTAGTAAGAGAAGTTATTAAAACTTTAATAACATTTCTTGAGAAGAATATAATCTATGTTGGTTTACAAGAAACGTTTGACCAAACAAACAAAGAGAAAAATCTTGAAATCAAAAACGTTATAACTGAAGAAGGCATTAAATATATATCATTCAATGAAATAAAATTTTTAAACGAAGATGAATTTGAAACGTTCAATTATTTTTCGCAAATGAAGTCTTTTGATGAACTAGAAGACATGGATAATATGTTAATGACCAAGAGTGAAATTAATGAGATTTTTGATTACATGGGAGAGAATAGTGACTCGACTCAAGAACTGGTATCTCAAATTAAAGCCAATTTTATAATTGAGCGGGAAGAAATAAGGTTACCTTCTTATCCTGTTCCTAGTGAATTTAAAATTCCTGAAAAATTTAGTAATCATCTTAAAGAATACATTGTGAAAACTCCAGAAAATCAAGTTAGAAGTGCAGCATATTTATGGCACTTGGTATTTGAAGGGTTGGTTAAAAAATATAATATTAATAATGAAACTATAACCAGCGACCCACTTGTTCAAGAAGCTATAAAAAGAGCTATTAAGGAGCTTAAAGTCACAATTACTATGGGCTTTTCTAATTATTTCTTAATTGTGTGGGATTTTATAGATTATGCTATTAGAACTGGAATACTAACTGGACCTGGACGTGGTTCGGTTGTAGGAAGTATTTTAGCTTATAGTTTAAATATTACTTCAGTGTGTCCCTTAAAATATAAATTGCAATTTGAAAGATTTCTACATGCTGATAGAAAAGGTCTACCTGATATTGATATAGACGTAGATACAGAAAAAAGGGAAGAACTAATTAAATATCTGTATAAGAAATATGGAAAAACAAATGTAGCACATATCTTAACTAAATCAAGTTATGGATTCAAGCATGCTTTAGAAGGTATTTTAAAAACAACGAGAGTGCCACAAGGAACTGTTGACGAAATGATGAGTTATTCCCCGCATAAGTATGACTCTTTAGAAGAATTTTGTGTGAATGAGCCGGAAATCCAAAGCTTAATGAATAAATCAAAGGATGTACGCGTTTTGCTGAAAGAATGCTTTGCTTTAAAAAGCGTTCCTAAGGGTCTTTCTACTCATGCAGCAGGTATTGTAATCTCAGATGACTCATTGGAAAACGGTGATTTACCAATGATGTATGACAGTAATAACAACTTAATTACTCAAATTATAAATGATACAAGTAAAAACACTTTAGAAAAAATGGGGAAGCCCAAATTTGATTTGCTTGGTCTTCTTAACTTAACGGTGCTCGATAATGTTGGAAGTTTAATTTTTAAAAACCACAATATAAAGATTAATGAATTAGATTTACCTCTAGATGATGAGAAAACAGTGCAGTTGATTTCTGAAGCGAAACATATGGAAGGTATTTTCCAATTAGAATCAGATGCTGCCAAAAAAATTATTAAGGAAATAGGGGTAAAAACATTTAGTGATGTTTATTTAGTTAATGCATTTAATAGACCGGGACCAAACGAATTTGCCTCTGTATATGCACAAAGGGAAGGTCAGCCAACAAAGATTTTTAGTGAAAAAGGAGAAGAATTAAATCTAGTAGAGGATTTATATCCAATTTTAGAAGATACTCGCGGAATTATTGTATACCAAGAACAAATTAATGAAATTGCAGCTATTTGGGCTGGATATACTATGGAAGAAGCAGATGTTTTTAGACGTGCAGTTTCTAAGAAAGATTTAGACTCACTAAATAAGGAGGGTAATGTTTTCCTTAAGAAATCCATTGAACAGGGGAGAAATGAACAAACTACCAATGAGCTCTTTGCAATTATTTTAAGGTTTGCTAAGTATGGATTTAATAAAAGCCACGCTGTAGCGTACTCTCTTATTACTTATAAATTAGCTTATCTAAAAGCACATTATCCATTAGAGTTTTGGGCTGGGTTGTTAAGCACCGTAGCTCACAAAACCGAAAAGGTAGCAAAATACATATCTGAAGCTAGAAATATGGGAGTTAGTGTTTTGCCACCAGATATTAATTTATCAACGGACAAATTTGTAATTGAAGGTAATTCATTAAGATGTGCACTACAAATGGTAAACGGTCTTGGAGAAAAGACTGCGAAAGCAATTGTTGAAGCAAGAGGTGGAAAACCATTTTCACACATATATACTTTGCTAAAAAGAATTAGTTCTGTTCCTAATGTAGGAAACGCAGATATTGAACTATTGGCAAAAGTAGGCGCATTGGACATGTTTGGAGAAAGACATCTTGTTATATCCGAAATAAATCCAAAGTATTCAAAAAATGAACCTTTGACTATTGGAGAAAAAGCAATGCTAGAAATAGAATATTGTAAAACAATATTCTCAGTAGAAGGTGAATACAGAATCAAATTAGAAGAAGCTATTCTACAAAAAGAGAATTACGTAGCCGCAGTAATTAAATCTGTGCATAAGAAATACGATAAATATGAAAGAGAAATGGCTAAAATTGAGTTAGTATCAATTAATGGTGAACGATACGAACCAGTTATTTTTGCTAAGCTATGGAAGAAAGTAAAAAAAGATGTTACGGTAGGCTCAATTGTATTAGCTGAAATTAATGAAAGCGCCAAAGGGAGCCTTTACTATGGAAACATACAAAAAATTACTACAGTAAATGTATGAAGCTGACGATAACGTCAGCTTTTTTTAGTTTTTCTAGACAAAAAGGGGAATCCATAATATATTCTAGTGGGTTTGGTTACAAGGAGGGGTTTTATGAAACGCTTTTTAATGATATTTGTTGGAGTCATTTCAGTGAGTTCTATAATTTACACCTTTTTAATTAAGGGGAAGAAAAATCAATCAGATATGGATGATGAATTATTCATTTAAAAGTTCATAGAGGTGTTTACGGCATCTCTATGAACTTTTTCTCTTTGCGTAAATAAAGGTTTTTTAATTAAAAATACAAATGTAAAAAAGAATATAAAGGAGAAGGGAGATATCCAAATTGTTAACTAAGCTCTACACATACTTTAGGGGTTTAAACACTTCTTGGCAATCTATTATTTTTGTTGGTACCGTTTCAATTTTATTTTTTGTAATAGTTTCTCAAAGTTTATCTGTTATACAAATGAGGTACCACATAAATGAGCTAGAAGAAAATATTATGCAAGCAGATAATGAAAATAAAATCTTGGTTGAAAAACTTGAAAAGACATCTACAGAAAAATATGTTGAAGAAATTGCTCGTGAGCGTTTAGGGATGGTTCGTAGTAACGAAACACCAGTTCAAGTAAACGTAACTAAGACAGAAAAAGTAGAAGAAGATAGTCATATTTTAGGTTCAAAAGATAAAGTGGGCATCTATTTAAAAGAATGGTATATGCAATTAGGAAAATGGTTTGAAAAGGCGAAAAAATGAGGTGATAGACAATGAAAATTATGGAGATAAAAGACATTCCTTATTTTTCACGTCTAGGACAAAACATATATCGTCATGATGGCTTATTGGCACTCCCAAGAGGAATTGTTTTACGAGAAAATGAATTAAAGGAAATTAAATACTACGGAATAGACTACACAATTGTCTACGATAAAACAGTTCCAATAGGTGAAGAGAACGATACAAGTTTTACACTTAATATAATTGAATCGGCTTATGTTAAGACTACTCTTTGGGATAACTCTTTTGGAGGAAGAATATATGAATACATACATAAACAAGTTAGCAAAAATAAAAAAGTAGCCAGTATGTTAAATCAATTAAGAACAGCAGATTCCTACTCCTTTGCACATTGTATAAACATTAGTTTAATAGTAACAAGTTTACTGAAAAAAAAGATAGCAGATGAAGAGATGCTAGCTAATATAGCGTATATATCAATAATTCATGATGTAGGTAGACTAAAGCTTTTAAAGGTATTTAACAAAAATAGAAAATTAACGAGTGCAGAATACGACTTGCTAAAAAACCATCCTTTAGAGTCGTATAACATGCTTAAAAAAGCGGGATTTATAGATGCAGAAATAATGTTTGTGTTGGAAACTCATGAAAAATATAATGGCAGAGGTTACCCTTATAATTTAAAAGGAGACGAAATTTCTAACTTAGGACAACTTATTTTAATTGCTGATGTATATAATGCCTTGTCTAGCTTTAGACCTTATAGGAATTCTTTTTTGCCAAGTGTAGTTATAGAAATGATTGAAGAAGAAAAAGGAAAAGCTTTTGGGAAAGAAATAGTGAATATATTTAAAGAAAACTTCGAGCCTTATAAAAAAGGAATGCTAGTTTTGTTAAATAATAATGAAATGGCAAGAGTAAAGAATATTTCTTTTAATAAACTGCTACCTGTAGTAGAAGTTATTGATGAAATAACAGGAGATACTCTTAAAAATATTGATTTATCTTCAAGTAGCGACATTAGAATTAAACAAATTATTAGTATATGAGAAGCGCTTTATAAAAGCAGCTTCTTTTTTTTAGGAGGACAGTATATGAAATACTTTAAACCAAATTATTATTTCAAACACTACTCAAACATAAAAGGAAATTGGCTTATACAAAATGGTATTACTACTATACTTTCTGATATTGACAGTACATTAGCTCCTCATAATGAGCTGGGGGATGAGAGCCTGTTAAATTGGATAAATGAAATGAAGAAATATGGTGTAGAAATTATTTGTATTTCTAACAATACAGATGAACGAGCAAAGGTCTTTTCGGAAGTACACAGTATACAAGCGGTAGGACGATGTAGAAAACCAAATACCACGAAAATAGAAGAGTTTATAAAAAGAGAAGAAATTGATAAAAAGAAGGTAGCAATTTTAGGAGACCAGTTATTCACGGATATATGGGTGGGAAAACGCTTAGGTGTAAAAACCATATTGGTACAACCAATAGGAACTCATCAACCTATCGGAATTAAGTTGAAAAGAATAATTGAGAACAAATGGATAAAAAATTGGGGAATGAATACTTAAAACTAATTTTGTAATTACCGGTTTAGCATTATAAAACAAAGACTTATTTTATAAAGAAATATATATGAGATTTAACATATTTACAAAAAATACTAAAAGTGAAAAGTGGTGCTATACTTACTCTGGAGAGGTGATGATATTTTGAAAACTTTAATTATTGCAGAGAAAGAATCCCAAGCGCTTGATTATGTTAACGGTTTAGAAACATATGGGGCTTTTAAAGCTAATAAAGCGGGACGTTTTTATGAGAGTAACAATTACATTGTTACGTGGGCTCAAGGGCACATAATTGGACTAATGGAGCCTAGAGATTATGACAATTGGGGAGATAGAAAATGGGAGCTTGAAGCATTACCATGGTATCCTCCTAATCACGATTTTAAACATAAAGTAACAAACGAAAGAATATATAATCAACTTAAATTAATTTTCAATAGAACAGACATAAATGAAATTATTATAGCAACAGATGCTGGACGTGAAGGAACTCTTATTGGACAAGAATTAATAGACCATTTTGGATTTAATGGAACTGTTAAAAGATATTATGATTCGGCTGTTATGACACCGGAAAATATCCAAAAAGTAATTGCAACTGGGTTAAAAAGTGATGATTTTCATAGACCCAGAGTTAAAGCTGCATATGCTAGAGCTTATGCGGATTTACTATTAGGAATGAACTTTACTATAGGATTTTCTGCAAAAGCAGGTGCTACATTAAGTATAGGAAGAGTTAAAACACCTATTATGGCGATGATGGCTTCAAGAAAGAAAGAAATATTGAATTTCAAAGAAGAAACATATTATGAACTTGAAGTAGAATTTGGTGGGGTTTATAAGGGAATTTGGTTTAAGGAACAACTAAGCAACACTAAGTTTGAGAAAAAAGAGTTAGTGGATGAAATGGTTGCTAAAATAAACCAAAAAGAAGGGGTAATTACCAAGAAAGAAGTGAAAAAATCTCCTGAAAATCCCAAAATGCTATATAACTTAAATAATTTACAGAGGGAAGCGAGTAAAAAATTCGGATTTGACCCAAATCAAACATTAGATATTGTACAATCACTATATGACAATCACAAAGTGTTAAGTTACCCGAGAACAGAGTCTGAGGTAATAGGAACAGGACACGTTGCCGATTTGCCAGGGATTTTAGATGCTATTAATTTAGAGTCTTATGCTAATTTCGTTAAATTAATTCAAGACAAGGGTTATTCCATTAATAAAAAAGTCGTTAACGATAAAAAGCTTTCTGACCACCATGCAATTATTCCGACAAGTACAAAACCAAAACTTGAAAAATTGAATGCAAATGAAAGAAAAGTTTACGACTTAGTAGTAAAGAGATTTTTATCCACTTACTTTCCAGCTGCAATCTATGAAAAAACTGAGGTTATTACAGAAGTTGAAGGCGAAACATTTAAAACTTCAGGTAGAATAGAGGTTGATAAAGGGTGGAAGATTGTCTACAGTGGGGAAGTTGATTCAGATGAAAAAGATTCGGACGAAAATACTATACCTCCAATTGAAAAAGGTGAAGTAAGAATAGTTTCAAAAACAAATGATATAGCTAAAAAAACAACACCGCCAAAGCTATATGACTTTGACAAACTATTAGAAATTATGGAAAAACCTAAGAAGTTTCTTGAAACTAATGAATTAAAAGAAGCTCTGGATTCTGCTGAAGCTAATGCAGGTTTAGGAACACCAGCTACTCGTGGTGATATACTTAATGAATTGTTAGAAAGAGAATACATAGTTAGAAAAGGGAAAAGCCTAGACATAAGTGATTTTGGAATGAAATTAGTGGATGTTTGTCCTGAAGAACTTAAATCCCCTGAAATTACAGCAGAGTGGGAAGGTAAGCTCAGAAAAATGGAGTTAAATGAATATGATTACAATGTTTTTATGAAAGAGTTATATGATTACATTGAATCTATTTTAAATGAATTAAGAGTTGCTCAATGGACAGTAGTTTTTCCACGAAAAGGTGGTAGTGGAGAAGAAATTGCCACATGTCCACATTGTCATACTGGAATTCGAAACATTGGGAAAGTATATGTCTGCTCTACAAGTACACCTGACTCCCCTTGTTTTATTGCTTCAGTAGAGATTGGAAAGAAAAAGATAACTCCGGCTATCATTAAAGAACTAAGCGAAAACGGAGAAACAAAGCTTATTAAAGGATTTATTGCTAACAGCGGTAAAAAATTTGATGCAAAGTTAAAAATAGAAAATAAGCAAATTACGTTTAATTTCGAAAAAGATGCTATTAGCAGTTGCCCGCACTGTGAGACTAACATTACTGATAAAGGTAAGTTTTATTCATGTGATTCCCACACGAGAGAAAATCCTTGCTTTGTAGTCTTTAAGGAAATTGCAAAGAAGCAAATAACTCCTAGTATGGTGAAGCAACTCGCTGAAAAAGGCATAACCAATGAAATAAAAGGTTTTACAGGAAGCAAAGGCATGTTTGATGCAAAATTAAAACTTGATGATAAAAAGGTTGTATTCTCATTTAATAATTCCCCAAAAGCTAAAAGCACCAGTAAATCATTGGATTTAAAATGCCCTTTGTGTAACCAAGGTAACATCCAAGAAAACGCTAGAGCGTTTGGCTGTTCTAATTGGAAGGGTGGATGTAAATTCACGGTTTGGAAAAACGGGAATAAAATTACCGCTGAAACAATTAAGACTATTATTGAAAATGGAGAATCCGGTAGGATTGATGGTTTAAAGAATCCAAACGGCTCTTATTACAATGTAAATATTAAAATTGATTATGAAAATAAAGCGGTCAATTCAGAATATGTAAATGACTAATTCTGAAAAAAACTAAAAAAAATACAGAAATCCATAAAAATAAAAAAGGGTTTCTGTATTTCTTCGATAAATATAGTTTATTGACAGATACATAGACGTAAAGTCAACGAAATTAAATAAAAAATATGAAAAGGTACTTTAGGAGGTAACTATAATGGATAACTTTAACGAAATTTTAGAAGCATACGAAGGAGCAAAAATCTTAGTTGTGGGCTGCGGTGGCGGTGGTTCAAACACAATTAATCACATGATTGAGCAGGGTGTTAAAGGTGTAGATTTTGCAATTTTAAACACTGACATTCAAGCTATTCAAGAATCAATTGCGCCTAGAAAGCTTCAAATTGGACTTAAATTAACCCGTGGTTTAGGCGCAGGTGCTAATCCAGAAGTAGGTCGTAAGGCTGCTGAAGAAAGTATTGAGGCTATTGAAGAATTAATAACTGGATATGACTTAGTATTTATTGCAGTGGGACTAGGTGGAGGCTCAGGTACAGGTTCTGGACCAGTAGTTGCTGAAGTTGCTAGAAAGAAAGGTGCTTTAACAGTTGCCGTTGTAACTTTACCATTCGGATTTGAAGGTCGTTCTAGAATGAAGAAGGCTATGGAAGGAAAACGCGAACTTACTGAAAATGTAGATACTATTATTACAATTCCAAATGACCGACTAACGGGACATGTTCAGTCTTTAGGTAAAAAATTCAACATGAAAAAAGCATTTGAAGAAGTAAATAATGTAATGTTACAAGCTGTAACGGGAATTACAAACTTAATTACTAAGCCAGGGGTAATTAACTTGGATTTCGCTGATGTAAAAACAATCATGTCTATTCGTGGTGCTTCATTAATGGGAATGGGTGTTGGAGTTGGTGAAAACCGTATTAGAGAAGCGACAGAAGTAGCAATGAAGAATCCACTTTTAACTAATGACATTACTGGTGCACAAGGCATTCTATTTAATATCACTGGAAATGAAAATTTAGATTATGAAGATTTCGTATTAGCTAACGAAATTGTTGCTCAATATGTGGATGAAGATGCTGAAATCATTGTAGGTACAGTGTTAGATGAATCAATTCCAGAAGATACGGTATACGTAACGGTGGTTGCAACAGGTTTTCAAGAATCTGAAAAGCAGCCAGCACCAACTATGACTAGAAATAATCGTTTGGCTAACTCTCTTCAAGATAGACAAGTAGAAAATAGAGCGGCATCTATGAATAGAGAAGCAACACAAATGCCAACGATGGAGCCGGCAAGAAGTCAACAGGATAATGAGTATGTTACTAAAGAAATGAGCAGCTTTTTTGAAGGAATAGATATGCCTTCATTTATGAGAAAATAAGAAACCCATGTTGGTAAATGCAAGGGGGGACAGTTATAATGCGTAATAGTTTAAGTGAAAGTATTAAAGAAAAAACATTTAAGACTACTAAAGCTGGCATTCTTGGAGGGAACCCAGTCTTAGGTAAGCAAGAGGTGGAGACCTATCTCCAATCTCTTGCTAATGATGTTGCACAAATAGAAAAAGACAAAACTTTATTAGAAAGAAAAATAGAGTTATTAGAGTCGAAGCAACAAATTACTGCCGAACTAAAAGGGCGTTCTTTAGAAGAATTACATCAATTTGACAAAGAGCTTACTCAAAGGTCTAAACAAATAGAACGTATGGATAAGTCTTTTAAACGAATGGTATTAATGGCTGAAGAAAATGCTGAAAAAATTGTGGCGGATGCTGAACAGGAAGCTCTTGCTATTAAAGAAGAGGCAATGGATATTGCAAACACTTTAAAAGCGGAAGCAAAGAAGTTACTTGATGAAGCACAAACTCAAGTTAATCAAATGATGAATGAAGCAAAAGAAAGAATGCAAATGTTAAATAACCGCTCAAAAGAAATTAAAGAGGATATGGTTGAAATCTATAATTATATTGGTAAGACCATTATCAATGAAAAGGGATTAGAAACATCTTTACTATCTGAAAAAGCTAAAAAAACATTTGTGAAATGATAGAAGAGGCATCCCTCTTCTATTTTTTTATATGAAAAAGGTTTTTAAAAAAACAGAAACAAAAAAGTAAAGACAGGACTCTAAGTAAGGAGGTAATTCTCATTAATACTAAACTTTTTGGGAAAATTAAGTGGCAAAAGCTAAAACTAGATTTAGAGTTATCTATTTTATTAGTAGCCCTTTTATCTATTGGTACGTCTTTTATATTTAGTGCGAGTTCTATAATGGCTCGTGAAAAATTTGGTAATATGATGTTTTTCTTTGATAGACAGCTGGTGTATTTATTTTTAGGGGCGGTTATTCTTTTAATTGTATCTAAAATAAGGTATCAGAGTCTTAGAGGGTATATTTTACTGCTAAATATTGTAACAATTATATTGAATCTGATGATTGTATTTAACATATCCTCTGTAAGTGTAAACGGGGCAACTAGATGGATAAGTTTGTTTGGAATTCAGTTTCAACCATCTGAAGTAACAAAACTAACGTTAATTATTACTTTAGGAAGTATGATTGATAAAAGAAGACGAATGGGAATACTAAATGACTTGTATCAAGGTATCATTCCTATTGCTATGTATTGTATGCTAATGATTGGATTAGTATTTATGCAAAAACACATGAGTGCTGCGGGTGTTCTAATCTTTATATCTGCGACAATGCTCATTGTATCTGGTTTAAAAAGAATTTATATTATGATAGCAGGTAGTGTAATAGGAGCATTTGCTGTACTAGGTGTATTATTGTTCCCGTTTAGAATGCTGCGTCTATTTAGTTTCTTAGACCCATACAAAGATGCACTAGGCTCCGGATTCCATATCATTCAAAGTTGGAGAGCTTTAGCTGGCGGAGGTTTAAATGGTTTAGGGTTAGGAATGAGTAGACAAAAGTTTGATTGGTTACCAGAAAACCATACTGATATGATTTTAGCTGTTATCGGTGAAGAGTGGGGTTTTATTGGTATATTAATTCTATTTAGTATATTTGTTTGGTTCCTTATTAGAGGATTAGCAATATCCTTAGATGCTCCAGATTTTTACGGAATCATTGTGGGTACAGGAATTGTAAGTATGTTGTTTTTCCAAATAGCAATTAACATCTCAGTTGTTACGGGTATGTTCCCGGTTACAGGAATGGTGCTCCCGTTTGTTTCTTATGGAGGGACATCTACTATAATGTTAATGGGAGCTGTAGGAATACTACTAAATATTGCTTCGCAAAAAAGTGAAATAAATAACCAAATGAAGAAGGAATTTGAAAATTAATTGATAAATTAATAATATAGAAAAAAGGATACCTCCTAAATTCCTTATATAATATATCTAAAAGGTATAGCAAAATGCTATGCCTTTTTAGTTTTCTTTGAAATAGAAGAAAAAGGTTTTAAATATTTTATTTAAAAATGAGAAATGTAATATCCTACTAAATATTGGTGAAAGGTGGGTAAGTTAATGATTTCCTTAAGAAATGTTTCAAAACGTTATAACAAAAGAGATTATGCATTAAAGAATATAAGTTTTGACGTTAAAGCTGGTGAATTTATATTTTTAGTAGGTGATTCTGGTTCAGGAAAGTCTACTATATTTAAAATGTTGTACAAGGAAGAAGTTCCTACAGAAGGGAATATTGAAATTTTTAATAGACCATTAATTAAGACTAAAAAAACTAAATTGAGAAGACAAATTGGTGTTGTTTTTCAGGATTACAAGCTACTTAATAATAAAACAGTATTTGAAAACGTATCATACCCCTTATTAAGTTTGGGAACAAACCCTTTTACAGTAAAGAAGGACACAATTAGGGTTCTTGAGGTGATGGGGATAGAAAAAATACAAAAGAAGAAACCACAGGAGTTATCAGGTGGTGAACAGCAGAGAGTTGCAATTGCAAGAGCTATTATTAGTAAACCAAAAATATTATTATGCGATGAGCCGACAGGGAATCTTGATAGGACAAATACATTATTAATAATGGAACATCTGCAAAAATTAAATGAGAATGGTACAACAATTATTATGACAACGCACGATGAACAAATAGTAAAAGAGATGAATAAAAGGACCATAACCCTTAAACAAGGAATTTTAACAAGTGATTCTGAAAAAGATAAGCAGAATAAATTAAAATTGCAATTAACAGATGATGTAGAAAAGAGTAAAATGGAAATTTTAAAAAATAGTCACTTAAATATAAAGAAGCAGTACATGGGGAGGGGAAAGTAAAAGGGTAATAAGATACTCTTAATATGCTTATGTTTGTATTTTTATTGTGGATAAAAGAAGCATTTACAGGAATAATAAGAAACTTTTGGTGGAACTCTGTTGCAGTTCTTATGTCTTTAATTTGTTTATTGTTCTTTTCAATTTCATATATCTCAGGAAACACAGCTGAGCATTTTTCCGAAAGGTTAAATCAACGTTTAGAGATACAAGTGGATATATCTGATAACAATACTAATTATGGCGAAATAAAAGAAGAAGTTTTAGAAGATAATCGTATAAGCAATATCGAATTTGTCAGTAAAGATGATGCACAAAGAAATATGATAAAAGAAATGGGTAAGGACTCGGACGTTTTAAAAATATTTAATGGAGAAAACATCTTTCCTGCCCAATTTATAATTAAAGTTAAAAATCCTGAAGATATTGAAAGTGTTGCAAATAACCTTAGTAAAAGTCCTTATTTTGAAAAAGTCCTTTATGGAAAAGAATATATAGACAAGCTATTGCAAATAACGGGCAAATTAAAAAAGGTAGGATATTATATTACCATTGCAGGAGCTGTATTTGTTGTATTGTTGGTAGTTTGGGTAATAAGAATGAATATAGAGCAGAGAAAAGATGAAATAAGTATTAAACAACTTATTGGTGCTAGTTCTATGACAATAAGAATGCCATTTTTAATAGAATCACTTTTATTAATGTGGATATCAAGTATTGCAGCATATTACATCTTTTTAAAGCTATATACCACATTTATTTCGTATGTAACAAATGAACTGCCAATGTCATCTTTAACATTTTTGGATGTAAGTACGGTCCAAAGTCAAGTTACCTTACCTTTGTTTGGTTTAGCGGGTATTATTGGTTTATTAGGTAGCATTGTTGCTACTACTAAGCATTTAAAATAGCTGTTGGGAAAAACACCGCTTAGAATCTATAGAGCGGTGTTTTTTCAATATAAAAGTTAATGAAGTCATTAAAAAAATCGTTCTTTATTTTAGTATTTATGATAAATAATGATATAAAGGGATAGTTTGAAGGGAGTGAATGGCTTGAACAATTCAGAAAAGAGTAGAGATAAAATATACATAATAGCCCTTTTGTTTTTTAGGATAGTATTAGTTGGCTTTTTTATAATAGATGCATATGGGAAAGAAATGTCGGAACATATGGAGACAATATTGTTAATAAAACTAATCGTTTTGGGACTCTATGTATTCGGCGCATCGTTATTGTCTGTAAACAAAATTGGAGTATACATTGAGTTAATCGTAATTCTAGGATTAATGTTATTTCTAGGACATAAGGAATTGGCTATGTTGGCAGTGTTCCCCTTAGCAGTATCGGCAGTGAGTGCAAGCAAAAAAATAGATATAGGATTAATGTCGGTAATGTTTTTTGCCATTATACTTTATGCTTTTGGGCTTAATTTATTAGCTGTTGGTTTTAGTTTGGGATTTGTTGCGTTTTTTATGATAAAAGAATTAGAAAAAACTGAAAGGGAAAAAGAAATTAAAAGATTAGTTTTAATTTCAAGTGAGAGAGAAGAAAAAAATAGAAGATTAGAAAATGAAGTTTTATTAAGAGAAAAGGAGACAGAAAATTTGATGGATGTATTTATAAGAACAAAATCCTTAAATGAGAAAATTGATATTGATGAATTAATTACAGAACTATTAAACGCTCCCAAAGCATTTTTTAAGGCGGAATATGTAGCGTTATATGTAATAGATGAGGATAGATACAGAATGCTTGAAACCACAGGTGACAGCAAAAGATTCCACTTAGAGAAGGTAGTACCGCTAAAAGAGGGTGCCGAACCTATAATAGATAATAATAGAATGCGTATTCCTATAAAATTAGAAAGAAGTGCATGGGGGTTAATAGATATCTATGGAAAAAGAGAAGAAGTAATGAATGGTCAAAAAATTACAATTAACTTTAACGAAGATGATTATGTAACTATTGCTACTTATATTAGCCAAGTGATGTTTAGTATTAAGCATGCAAAATTACTTGCTCAAACTGAAATTATGGCACAAACGGATGGTTTAACAAAGTTAGCTAATAGAAGGCATTTTGAAAACCAATTTGATTATCTCTTAAAACAGGCTAGAAGAGGATATAAGTTGGCTTTAATAATGTTGGATATAGACCATTTTAAAAGCTTTAATGATACATATGGACATCAAAAAGGTGACGAAGCCTTAATAATTGTTTCGGAAGTATTACAAACGTATCTCAGAGAAATGGATGTCGTTGGGCGAACAGGAGGAGAAGAATTTAGTATTCTAGTTCATAATGCTGATGAGCAGGTTCCTATAATTGCTGACAGATTAAGAAAAAAAATATCGCTTGTTCCTTTCGTTAAACAAATTACGGTATCTATGGGTATTGCATATTACGGAGAAGATGGAAAGACAATAGAAGAACTAACCAAAAATGCAGATAAAGCGTTGTACTGGTCTAAAGAACACGGAAGAAACCAAGTTAAGGAGTACAAAACCATTATAGATGAAGATAAATAAGAGAACAGAAAGAGAACTTCTTGTTTAAGGCACTGTGCTTTAAACGAGAAGTTCTTTTTAATTAATTAAAAATCGGACAATAAAAAGAAATTTCATTACTTGAAAACTTCTTCTAAATATTTTTTAATATAGCTCGTTTTCTTATTTGAAACCAATGAAAGGTGGTGTGCGGCTTTTTGCCACTAAAATGAAAATAGGTTTTCATATGAGATTTGCTGGTAATTTAAAAAGGCTAAGCAACGATGTAATTAAATCAAGAGGGAATGTTTTTCAGTTCTACTCTAGAAGTATAAGAGGCGGGAGAAGTCCCGAGATAACTGAAAGGCAACTTCAAAATTATTATAACTTCTTATTTGAAAGAAGAATTTCAAATGTTATTGTTCTAGCTCCCTATGGCTTTAAAGTAGCGGGAAGAGACGTATCATCAAACTTAGCTGTAGAAAACAATATAGCTGTACAAGAAATATTAAAGGACTTGCATTTTGCGAAACAAATCCATGCTAAATATTATGTTGTAAATGCAGGATACAGTAAAGGTTTAACGGAGTTTGAATCCATAGAAATATTAAAAAAACAATTAAATGAAATTATAGAAAAAACAGATTGGACAGGAGATATTTTAGTGCGGAATATGGCTGGTGGAGGTACAGAACTGGCAGCTAATTTATATAGGTGGAAAGAAATTATTACAACAAATCATAGAGTAAAAGGTGCACTAGATTTTGGACGTGCATTTGCCTATGGCTATTCATTTACTACTGAAGCAGATGCAGAAGTGTTATTGAAATTTATTGAACGTGATATAAATTGGGACAATATACCTTTAGTGTATTTGAATGATTCAAATAGATTTGCCGGCTCAAAGAGGGATGATGCAGTTCCTTTAGGAGATGGCGTTATAGGATTTCATAGTTACAAAAATATTTTATCAAATCATGAGTTAATACAAAAAATATGGATGATAGAACATCAACCAGATGTTACTTATTATGATAAAACAATAGATTTTTTAGCAGAGTTTCATAAAGATTACAATAGAAAAAAAGGAGGTAAGCAATAATATGAATCCCAAAAATACATTTTTGTTCGCAATTATATCCTATGTATTTGGTTTAATGATGTATATTGTGCCGGAAAAGCACACATTATTTTATATCATGGGGTTGTTTATATACATAAATATCTTCACCTTGTTTCATCCTATTAATTTTCATTATGGAGCAATGAGACCAATTCAAATTAGCTTAGCTTCTGTAGGAATATTAGAACTCTTAACCGGAAAAATAGCGCTCTTAATTGTAGTTTTGGTCATGCTTATTACATTAATTTTTATTGAAAAAGAAGATGTTTATGCATTGAACAAATCACACAATAAATTTAAAGAAACAGTTGGACTAACAATTAAAAGGCTCATTGCAACCATTTTTATGCCGTTTTCAGTAACATATGTAGTCTTAATTTTTAGACCTTATGAAGAAATTTCTTCTTTACTTATTGTTTTACTGTATTTTGCTGCTTTGTTTGTAGCATCAAAGTGGTTTGATAGCATAATCTCTTTCGGAATTTTCATGCTTATACAAATTATACTATTTGTATACATAATAGAAGTTTATATTAAGTGGAATTCAGAACAGATAACTGTATTCTTTCTTTCTATTCTATTCTTTCTATTTATTGGATATGCAAGAAAAGGATTATTAAATTATACAAGCAATAATAAATTTAGATAAAACTTTTTTAAAAGAATTTTAATAAAAGTGAAGAAGTGTAGAGAATAGAGACGCTTAAAGGGGCATGTCCCCTTTTTTTAATTATAACAGCGAGGAGGAGCATCAAAAGTGAGTAACTTAGATTCGGTAAAAGTTATACCGCTGGGTGGATTAGATGAAGTCGGGAAAAACATGACTGCCATTGAATACAAAGATGAAATTATTGTTATAGATGCAGGGACTGCCTTTCCATCTGCGGAAATGCACGGGGTACAATTAATCGTACCTGATGTTGATTATTTAAAAGAAAATAAAGAAAAGGTAAAAAGCTTATATATTACTCATGGGCATGAAGACCATATTGGTGGTATCGCATATTTCTTAAGCGAATTTGATGTAGATGTATACGCAACAAAATTAACAATGGTTCTAATCAAAAATAAGTTAAAAGGTAAAAAAGATACCATAAAAAACTTAAAAATAGTAAATAAGGATTCAGTTATCGAAGGAGAAAATTTCAAAATATCATTCTTTGAAACTAATCATAGTATTCCTGATTCAGTTGGTCTGGTTATTAATACACCTTATGGAAATATAGTACACACCAGTGATTTTAAGGTGGACTACACTCCTGTGGATGGAAGGGTATTAGATTTTTCAAGAATAGAAGATATTAAAAGACAGGGAGTACTTCTACTATTGTCAGATAGCACAAATGCTCTTAAAGAGGGTTTTTCACCTTCAGAGGAAAAAGTAGGACAAGAGCTACATAAAATAATTAAACCTCTAAAAGGTCGTGTTATAGCTACAACGTTCGCTTCAAGTTTATATAGAATCCAAAGTTTAATTCGCATTGCTGAAGCAGAAAAAAGAAAAGTTGTACTAATAGGAAGAAGTATGAAAAATAACGTTAAGGCAGCACATAAACTAGGCTATTTAGAAGTGAAAGACGGTACGTTTGTGTCAGATAGAACGATGGAAGAATATGCACCAAACGAATTGCTTATTATTACAACAGGCTCCCAAGGTGAATCTACATCAGCATTGCGCAGAATGTTAGAAAATAAAAACCCATACATAACTTTAAATTCAACTGATACGGTATTATTCTCATCTCATTCTATTCCAGGTAACGAGAAATCTGTTAACTACTTGGTAAATGAACTTTCTAAATTAGATGTTGATGTTTATGTTGGTGGAGATATACATACATCCGGACATGGATACCAAGAAGAGCTAAAACTATTATTAAGTCTCTTTAAACCAAAACACTTTATGCCAGTTCATGGTGAACACAGAATGCTTAAAAAGCATGCTCAATTGGCGACAAAGATTGGTGTTGAAAAAGTAAATTGCTTTATTTTTGAAAACGGAAATGTATTAGAAATCACTAAAAATAAGGTATCAAAAGGTAAATCGGTAAAAGCAGGAGCAGTTCTAGTAGACCAATCTGGTCTAGGAGATGTGAAATTCAATATTATGAAAGACCGGGAAAGATTAGCTAATCACGGAGCTGCTTTTATTCAAATTCAGAAAACTCCACACCGATACAAAACAAGAGTTATTTTAAAAGGGGTCATTGCTGTTCATGATAGCAAACAACTTTACCGTGAAGTTAATTCAGTAGTAGAGGAAATTATGAAAAAAAATGAAAATAACAGACATTCTTCTAAAAGAGACTTATACAAAGAAATTGGAGAAGTCCTTGAAAAGCATTTAAAGCGAAAACCTTTAATCATACCGGTTTTCGATTGAAAAAGAAAAGCCAATTTTAATATTTAAGAAATTAATTATCTAAAATATTAAGTTGGCTGTTTTCTATGATAAATAATGAGGTGAATTTATGGTTCAGGTTCTAGAAAAAGACTTTTCAAAAGTCAAAACAGTAGTTCAAATTCCTAATTTGAACGAAAACCAAATAAAATCATTTTATAAATTCAAAAACGAATTTATTCATAATGTTCTTGATGAAGTATTTCCAATTGAAGATAACAACGGAAATTTAGTTTTAGAATATCACTCCTCTCATTTTGATGTGCCAAAGGTTACGCCAACTGAAGCTAAATTAAAAAATATGACGTATAGCGGTGTTTTAAAAGCTAATGTTCGATTAATTAACAAAGAAGACGGAGAAATAATGGATTCCGAGGTCTTTTTAGGTGAAATACCTTACATGACAGAAAAAGCTACGTTTGTATATAACGGTATAGAAAGAAACGTTGTAAATCAAATAGTGCGTTCTCCAGGTATTTATGTGACAAGTTCAACAACAAATAGAGGCAAGTATAATTATCAATCTAAAATCATACCTGATGAAGGTGCATGGTTGTCTTTTGAAACAGATAACAAAGATTGCTTATGGATGTTTGTGGATTTAAGTAAAAAGAAGATACCCCCCACTCTTATAATTAAGGCTTTAGGTGGTTACACAGAAGAAGAAATTTTAGAAATGTTTAATCATCATCCTTTTATCAAAGGTAGCTTTGAAAAGGACAGAGCAGAAAATCAAGAAGAAGCTTTATTAGACCTATTCCACATTCTTAGACCTGACGAACCAAGAGTATTAGAAAGAGCTCAAAAACATATTGAAAATTTACTCTTAAATCCAAGGAAATACGATTTGTTACCTGTAGGAAGAGATAAAGTAAATAAAAAGCTTTCTGTTGAGGAAAGAGCTATTAATAAAGTTTTAGCTCGCGATACAAATGGATACAAAAAAGGCGACGTATTAGATAAAGAATTTTTTAAGACTTTTGAAGACACTACAATATGGGTTTTCAATGCTGATGGAGAAGAAGTACAAATACGTGGTGCGAAGCCGGGAGATACAAAATTATTACGAGTAGAAGATATTATTGCTGCAATAGACTATGTAATTACAGCAGAACAAGGAATAGCTAATTTTGATAACATAGACCACTTAGGTAACAGAAGGGTCAGACTTTGCGGAGAATTATTAAGAAACCAATTTAAAATAGGAATAAATAGACTCGAAAAAAACATTAAGGAAAAATTAAATACTGGTGCAGTTGATGGAACAAATAAACTTACTCCGCAATCATTAATTAATGTTAGACCACTAGTAGCTGTTCTAAGAGAGTTCTTAGGTTCTGGTCAACTTTCTCAGTTTGTTGAACAGGTGAATCCTTATGCAGAACTAGGTCATAAGAGAAGAATATCTGCCCTTGGTCCTGGTGGGTTCCAAAAGGACAGAGCAGGAATAGAAGTCCGTGATGTTCACTATAGCCATTATGGAAATATGTGTCCTAGTGAAACTCCTGAGGGAGCAAACGTAGGTTTAATAACATCTCTAGCCTTATATGCCCGAATTAACGATTTTGGCATTATTGAAACACCTTATCTAAAAGTTGATAAAAAGAATGCAAAAGTTACACAAGAAGTAATATATATGACAGCTGATAAGGTTGAGGAATACTACATAGCTAAAGCTGACAGTGTAGATGAAAAGGGTAACTTTAAGGAAAATAAGCTGACAGTAAGAAAAAAAGGTGAGTACCCTACAGTTAATAAGAATCAGGTAGACTTTATTGATGTTTCACCTGGGCAAATTGTTGGAGTAGGTATTCATTTAGTTCCTTTCCTTCCACATGATGATGCTAACCGAGCAGTTATGGGAGCAAACATGCAGAGACAAGCGGTGCCTTTAATTAATCCTGATAGACCTATTGTAGGAACAGGTATGGAAAAAGTAATTGCTCTAGATACTGGTTCTTCATACGTTGCAGAAGAAAGTGGAGAAGTTGTGCATGTGTCGGCATCTGAACTTAAAATTCACTACAAAAACGTCGGAGAAAAGACATACCAATTGTATAAATATCAACGAACAAATGCAGACACGAGCTTTACTCATAAGGTCAAGGTAACAGTGGGAGAAAAGGTGAAAAAAGGAGATATCTTAGTTGATAGTTCATCGTCTGAACATGGAGAATTGGCTTTAGGTAAAAATCTACTTGTAGCATTTATGACATGGAGAGGATATAACTACGAGGATGCTATTGTTATTAACCAAAAGCTTGTTAAAGAAGATGCTTTTACAACCATTATGATTAAAGAATACAAAACAGATATTCGTGATACAAATTCAGGTCCTGAAGAATTAACTGTAGACATTCCCAATGTATCTAAACATAACAGACGATTTTTGGATGAAGAAGGAATAGTGAAAATTGGTTCATACGTTAAATCTAATGATGTCTTAGTAGGTAAAGTAACACCAAAGAGTCAGGAAGATAGTTCACCAGAAGAGAAGATTTTACGAGTAATCTTTACTGACAAGGGGAAAAACTTTAGGGATTCATCTTTGAAAATACCAAACGGTAAAAAAGGTGTCGTTATTGATGTTATAAGGATTACTAAAGATGATTGTGAATTACCAAGTGGGGTAAAAGAGCAAATTAAAGTCTTTGTAGCTGAAAAAAGAAATATTGTACCTGGAGATAAAATGGCAGGGCGACATGGAAATAAAGGAGTAATAGCAAGGGTAGTTCCTGAAGAAGATATGCCATATATGGAAGATGGAACTTCGGTTGATATAGTTCTTAATCCATTGGGTGTACCATCTCGTATGAATATTGGACAAATCATGGAAACTCATTTGGGTATGGCTGGAAGAAAGTTAGTAAGAGTATATAAAACACCAGTTTTTGACGGAGCAAGTGAAGAGGACATTATTAATGAACTTAAAGAAGCTGGGTTACCTGAAACCGGAAAATTTAAATTGTTTGATGGTATAACAGGAGAAGAAATTGAAAATGAAGTAACAGTAGGAACAATGTTTATGCTAAAGCTAAATCATCAGGTGAAATATTTATCTATCGCCGTCTAATAGGGAAACTTACTAGATTATGAGTGGGGAAAATCGATGAAGGCTGAGATGCTAATATCGAGAGGGCTTGCATCACAAGTCTTTGTAACGCATAGAAGCTGAGCGCTATGATAGCAAAAATGCTTCCACGAGTCTCCGCTACCTAAGTCCATTCTGGATATGGTAAAAATGTATGCTGAACTATATCAAATTCAGAAGATATAGAGCCATTTGATAAAAAACAAATGGGATAACAATATGGATGGATAAAATGCATGCACGTTCTACTGGACCTTATTCTCTTGTAACACAACAGCCACTTGGAGGTAAAGCTCAAATGGGCGGACAAAGATTTGGTGAAATGGAAGTTTGGGCTCTTGAAGCTCACGGAGCCGCTTATATGCTACGTGAAATGCTGACTGTGAAATCGGATGATGTAATAGGTCGTACGGAATTATATGAATCTATTGTAAAAGATAGAGAAATGCAACAAGAAGGACAAACTGAATCATTAAAAGTCATGATAAAAGAACTTATGTCACTAGGACTTGACGTGAAATTAGAAAAAGAAGAATAAAACTAATTTATTTTTAAGTAAAATACATTTGCAAGGAGTGGGAAGATGGCAAAAGTATCTGGTAATGAATACTTAAGTATTAAATTAGCTTCTCCTGAGACCATAAAATCATGGTCTTATGGGGAAGTTAAAAAATCAGAAACTGTGAATTATCGTACTTTTAAACCTGAAAAAGACGGTTTGTTCTGTGAAAAGATTTTTGGTCCAACCAAAAACTATCAATGTGGAGTAGGTTGTGGAACGTATAAGAAAGAAAGAGACGTTGGTACAATCTGTGAAAATTGTGGAGTAGAGGTGCAGCATTCTAGAGTACGTAGAGAACGTATGGGTCACATAGAATTAGCAACACCAATTGTTCACTTTTGGTATTTTAAAAAGCAAAGCTATATTCAACTCCTACTTAATATGAAGCAAAAAGATGTAGAAAACGTTATCTACTGCAAGAACTATATTGTTCTAGACCCAGGAGATACGATGCTTGAGAAAAAACAAGTTATTACGGATAAACAGTATGCGGAATTATATGGAAAATATGGTGAGTCTTTTAGAGTTAATATTGGAGGACGAGCTATTAAGGAACTACTAGCTGAAATCGATTTAGATAAAATGGCTCAAGAATTAAAGAAAGAGCTTGATGAAACTAAGACTTTAAAAGCAAAAGATATTGCAAAACGCTTAAAACTAGTTGAAGATTTTAGAAAATCAGGAAACAGACCTGAATGGATGGTTATGGATGTAATCCCTATTTTGCCTGCTGATTTAAGACCTCTTGTTCAATTAGATGGGGGAAGATTTGCAACTTCAGATTTAAATGAATTATATAGAAGGATTATTAATAGAAATAATCGTCTGAAACGTCTTAAAGAACTCGGAGCACCAAGTTTAATTGAGGAAAATGAACTTCGTATGTTGCAAGCTGCTGTTGATTCTTTATTTGCTAATCAAAATAGGCAGCATCCTGTAGTAGGACCAGGCAAAAGAGTTTTAAAATCTTTATCTTCATATCTCGAAGGAAAGGCTGGTCGTTTCCGTCAAAATCTATTAGGTAAAAGGGTAGATTATTCAGGACGTTCCGTTATTGTTGTAGGTCCAGAGTTAAAGTTACATCAATGTGGTATTCCTAGAGAAATGGCTTTAGAACTATTTAAACCTTTTGTAATGAATCAGATGAAAGAATTAGGTTATGTTGAAACATTTAAACAAGCTAAAAGACAAATTGAGAATCGAAATGATAAAATGTGGGACGTTTTAGAAAAAATAGTACAGCATCATCCTGTTTTGCTAAATCGTGCACCGACATTACACAAACTTTCTATTCGTGCTTTTGAACCGGTTATTATTGAGGGTAAAGCTATTCAATTACATCCTTTAGTTTGTTCTGGATTTAACGCAGACTTTGATGGTAAGAATATTGCCGTCTAATGGGGAAACTTATTAGATTATGAGCGGGGAAAATCGATGAAGGCTGGGATGCTAATATCGAGAGAGCTTGCATCACAAGTTCTTGTAACGCATAGAGACTGAGCGCTATGAAAGCAAAAATGTCTCCACGAGTCTCTGCTACCTACGTCCATTCTGGATATGGTAAAAATATATGCTGAACTATATCAAATTCAGAAGATATAGAACCATTTGATAAAAAGCAAATGGGGTAACAATTTGGATACAATGTCTGTTCATATTCCTATTTCTCGCGAAGCTCAAGCAGAAGCAAGAATTTTATTATTAGCAACTAAAAATCTATTGCACCCTCAAAATGGTAAATCTTCAGTTACTCCAACTCAAGATATGGTCTTAGGCTGTTATTATTTATCTCTTGAAGAAGCAGGGGCAAAAGGTGAAGGTAAGTTCTTTGCTAGCATTAGAGATGTTTATACATCTTTAGAAAACAAATATATTACTCTGCACACCAAAATTATATTAAATGTATTAGAAGATGACAGGTTTAATGGTAAGTACTTAGTTACTACACCAGGAAAACTTATCTTCAATGAAAATCTTCCTGAAGGTATTCCTTATGTGAATAATGGAATAGTTAATTTAAAAGAGACTGAAGGAATATTTGACAATGCCAATGAAGCATTGGCTTATCTTAAAGAAAAAGAAGTGAAAATGTTTGATAAGGACTTCTTAGAAGAGTTTGTTTCCCAAGTATTTAATGAAGTTGGAGATGAAAAGACAGCTGTATTACTTGATGTTATTAAAGAAACTGGCTTTATCTATTCAACAAAAGCAGGATTCACCATTTCTTTATCTGATGTAGTGGTTCCACCAGAAAAATGGGATATTATTGACGAAGCACAGATAATAATGGACGATATTGAAGAAATGTATCAATACGGAAGAATTTCAAAGGATGACCGACACCAATTAGTTATAGAAAATTGGACAAAAATAAGTGCACAGGTTGCTGATGCTTCAATTAGTACACTTGATGAATCTGGATTTAATTCTGTAAAAATGATGATAGATTCAGGTGCCCGTGGTTCTAAAAATCAGTTTAGACAATTAGCAGCGATGCGTGGTCTCATGGCTGACCCTTCCGGAAAAACTATTGAACGAGCAATTCTTAAAAACTTTAAAGAAGGATTAGACCCATTTGATTACTTTATTTCTTCACATGGTGCGCGTAAAGGGCAAGCAGATACAAGTTTAAAAACAGCTGATTCTGGATACCTTACTCGACGACTAGTTGACGTAGCTCACGATGTAGTTATAAATGAGGATGATTGCGGAACAGAAAGTTTTGTAGTGGTACGTGATATTGAACCAAGAGTTGAAAAAGTCGAAGAACGAATTCTTGGTAGAAGATTGGGTAAAGATTTGATTCTAAATGGAGAAGTTCTATTTAAAAAGAATACATTAATTAATAAACAACAAGCAAAAAAAATATCCCAGCATTTCACGGAAGTTCCTATACGCTCAATTCTCACTTGTGAATCAGTACAAGGAGTTTGTAAAAAATGTTATGGTTATGACTTATCTACCAATAGAGAAGTACCAAAAGGAGAAGCTGTAGGTGTAATTGCTGCGCAATCTATAGGAGAACCAGGAACTCAATTGACAATGCGTACATTCCACTCAGGAGGAGTAGCTGGAAACGATATTACACAAGGTCTTCCTCGTATTCAAGAAATTTTTGAAGCTAGAAAGAAAATAAAAGGAGAAGCAACTTTATCTGGAGTAAGTGGTGTAGTAACCATCATTGAAAAAGGAAGATTAAAAGATATTAAAATTACTACGGATGAGGGAAAAGAACAGGTATATCACGTTGATTTAGGCGTTGGTATTGAAGTTGAGGACGGGGAAAGAGTTGAAATTGGTAAACAATTAACAAAAGGTTCTATTAATCCTCATAAACTCTTGGAATTGCGTGGAATTGAAGCCGTACAAGAGTATGTGCTTCAAGAAGTTCAGCGAGTATATAGAGGGCAAGGAGTAAAAATAAACGATAAGCATATTGAAGTAATTATTCGTCAAATGACAAAACAAGTACAAGTAACATATCCTGGAGATTCTGAAGAAATAATGGGTTCGGTACTTAGTAAAGGATATGTCGAAAGAATGAATAAGAAACTGAAAAAAGCTAAAAAGGATTTGATTGAGTACATACCAGTGTTAATGGGAATAACAACTTCTTCATTATCAACAGAGTCGTTCTTATCTGCTGCGTCATTCCAAGAAACTCCAAGCGTCTTAACAGAAGCTGCTGTTAAAGGCAAGGTTGATAAAATTGTTGGTTTGAAAGAGGCAGTTATCTTAGGTAGAAATATTCCTGCCGGAACTGGATTTCCTGAATACATAAAAGACTAAAAAGAAGCTGAATATCAGCTTCTTTTCTCTGTTTATTTTAGTTAGCATAAGTAGGATTTCACAATTATCTTGAAAAATAACGGGATAGAAGAAAACTCATAGTTATCTTAAAAATTAAAAAGGCAGGTGTTTCAAGTGAATTTGGGCTTTAAAAAAGCAGAAATTTTTCATGAAGAAGTTTATACTAATAGAGCAAAGTTTCATTTTCATCCTTTAGAGAAGGGTTATGGAAGAACTCTAGGGAATGATTTGCGTAGAGTACTAATTTCAAGTATTCCCGGAACAGCGGTAATGGGAGTTTTAATAGACGGTTTAAATCATGAATTTCAACATATTCCAGGTACTGTAGAAAACGGAACAGATATAATCTTAAATGCAAAAAAAATGATTTTTTCTGTACCGGGAGAAAAAATGGTCCAGTTGACTTTTAAAGCTAAAAAAGCTGGTACATATTATGCGAAAGACATTGAATTACCAGAAGGTGTTGAATGTTTAACTCCAGATGCTATGCTTATGAAATTAACAGGTGAGAAAGAGGTAGTGGTTTCTTTATTTGTTAAGCAATCGAGAGGGTATGTAGATGCTGATGAACACAAAGAATTTGAAGAAGAAGGCTTTGAAAATGTAATTCGTGTGGACGCTGACTTTAAACCGGTAAAGAATGTAGCGGTAGAAGTAGTGAATATGCGTGTAGGACAAAATACAAACTTTGAAAAATTAATATTAGATGTGGAAACTGATGGTGTTGTATCACCAAAAGAAGCTTTAACAATTGCGAAATTTATAATTGTTAATCAGCTACATTTTATGGATGATATGAAAGAGTTTGTAGAAGAATTTGAATTACTTGAAGAAGAGAAGCAAAAGGAAGAAGAAATTTTTGATACATTAATAGAAACTTTGGATTTAACCCCAAGACCTTATAATTGTTTAAAGAAAGCTGGATATAACACAATTGGTCAAGTACTTGCCTTAACTAGAGAACAATTAAAATCTTTAGACCAGTTAGGTGCAAAATCTATTACTGAAATTGAAGAAAAGCTATTTAAGATAGGTTACAAGTTAAAAGACGAATAAGATTAAAATTACCCTTCTCGAAAGTTGAGAAGGGTAAAAAACTAAAATCGATACAATTCATCACGGATAAAAGAAATTATGTTATCCTTAATATTTAAATCTTCTATTTTAGTGAAAATACTTTTAGCATCAGCTTCCCGAGTTTGAAAAATGGTATTAACCACCCATTCTCCTACTGATTGTCTTGGTTTACCATTCTCATTTTGCATGGATTGCTCCAATGTAGGTAAATGAGTATGGTGACCAGAAGGGATATATGTTAAGAATACAAAAAACAATGGTTGGCGCTCTAAAATTATAAGAGATTCATAGTCTTCTTTATAATAAGAAAACAGAGTATTAGTGGTACGCATGGTATCTATAACTCCACTTTCAAATTTATCTGAAGACAGGTATCCTTCAAAATCAATAATCATAGGATGCACACTCCTTTTTCAGATAAAACTGTCTGCTATTTTATGGTTCAATCTATATATGATATATCCTTTAAATGCAGTTTCTGAATTAAAATAAAAAGTTAGGTGACAAATTCAAAATGAAGATAAAATTTAAGTTCTTATTAGCGGTAATGACACTTACAACACTAATGTTTACATCAAATGCAGCATACGCAGAAGGCAATCCGCCAGAAATAGCAGCAGAACATGGCGTTTCTATTGAAGCGCAATCTGGAGATGTTTTATTTGATAAAGGAGCGCATGAAAAAGCTTATCCTGCTAGCATTACAAAGATTATGACAGCTCTGCTTTTATCTGAAAATATTAAAGAAGATGAAACTATTACAATTTCTGAAAAATGTGTTAACGAAGTTAGAAGTAACTCACAAATATTATTTAAGGCTGGAGAAAAAATGAGCAGAGATACTGCCTTATTCACAATGATGACTATTTCAGCTAACGATATTGCGTGTGCTATTGGCGAACATATTTCAGGAAATGCAGAAGATTTTGGAGCTTTGATGACTAAAAGAGCCAAAGAACTAGGAGCCAACGACACACAATTTAAAAATGCGAACGGACTTCATAATCCAGAGCATTACACAACAGCCTATGATATGTCACTTATTGCACGAGAAGCAATTAAACATGATGTAGTTTTAAAAGCTATGGGTACAAAACACTATAAAGTAACTACAAATCTACAAGAAAAAGTACCTGTAACAAATCCGAGTAAAATTCATGATGACCCTGATTCTATTGGTGGTAAAACAGGATTTACAAATCAAGCACGAAATACATTAGTTAAAATTGATGAAAAAGATGGAATTCGCGTCATAAACGTGGTATTAAAGGGCAATAAATATCAGTATTATGATGATATTAAAAGAATGTCTAATTATGGATTTGAACAGTTACATAAAAAGAAAGTAGTAGATGAAACAAAATGGAATAAAAAATTGACATTTTTAGAAAAAAGGGTATTAGTTAAACCAGAAAAGTCATTATACTTAGTGACTAAAAAAACAGACACTTCAGCGTATGATATTAATTTCAACCCAAAGACTATAAGTAAAAGCTCACTTTATGCTCAAGGAATTAAAAAGGGTCAAGTGGTAGGTAAACTTAAGGTTGAAAAAGATGGTAAGTTAATAGATGAAGTAAATGTAGTATCTACTCAAAATGTATCTTTCGAAAAACCAAAGTCTTTTGAAATTCCATTTTGGGTAAAAGTATTGGTGGCTATTGTTGTTCCTTTAGGTTCTTATGTTGGTTTTGTATTTCTTTATAATTATAGATATTTTAATAATAAAAAGAGACCAGTGTAAGAAACACTGGTCTCTTTTTATTTAATTGATAAAACTTTTAATTTAAGCCTTCCAATTGGAGCCTCTACGACTACCTCATCGTTCACTTTCTTTTCAAGTAATGATGAGCCTAATGGTGAATCAATTGAAATTTCATCTTTTCCATTTCCATATCCTAATAAACGGATGACTTCTTTGTTTCCGTCAGTCCACTCTATTTCAACGAAATGACCAATTTCTACTTGTTCATTAGAAGCATTTTCTTTAATAATAATGGCGTTGTTAAGCAGAGTTTCTAAATCAGTTTTTTCTTTATACAACTTTGCTTGGTGTTCTTTTGCAGCGTCGTATTCAGCATTCTCTGACAAGTCACCTTGTGCTTTAGCACGTTCAATTTCTTCGGCATTCTTTGGAATTTCGATATTAATTATTTCTTCAAGTCGAGCTTTTCTAAGAGTCTTTTGTTCGACTGTAAGATAGTCTTTTGGTTTTTTATTCATGTTTATCACCTCTAGCAAGTTAATTTGTAGAATTTAAATAGAAATCCTACTAAATAGAAAGGAGTTTTTAATTATGAACTTAGATGTAATTGGTTATATCCTATACTCTGGTTTAGGAATGTTAATTTTGGCTTTCCTGTTTTTGCTGTCTAGCATGGTAAATAAACCACAAAAAGTAACCCACAACCTATATGATGAAGCAGTAAGTGATTATGAAGATGATTCTGAATACGATTCTGAATATGAAACAGAAGAATACGAAGCAGAATTAAACACATATTCACCTGAAAAAGAAAGAAAATCTATTTTCGGTTTAAAAAAGAATAAACGAAAACGTAATTATGAAGAAGATTACTATAAAGAAGAGAATAACGAAGAAATTAATTTAAATAACGATGACGAAGAAAGCTTTTATGAAGAAAATTTTAATATTAATACTTCAAAAGAAAATTACACGGAAGAAAAGTTTAATGCTAGTAATCCAGAAGAATATAGTTACGAAGATGATGGAATAGAGGATGAATTTGAAAGTGATTTTGAGTTTATTGAATCCATTACGAAGAAAGGTAAAAAAGAAACAAAAGATTATGATTTGTTTGAAGAGGATAATTTTAACACCTTTAGTGATAGCGGGGACAAAGAAGATATTCAAGATTATACCTACGATAAAAAAGAAACATTTAACATAGATGATGAAGAGGATGATTATAGTGATTTTGAATTTGAAGACGCTCCTAAAGAAGATGCTTCAAAAGAGGAAGAGAGAAAAGGTATAACAATAAAAAAATATGAAGATACATATGAAGACCTAGAAGAAGATTATGATGTAGAAAAAGCTATGTTAAAACGATTTAAAGCATATAAGAATAGTATTAATAAATAAAAATTATTTATTAAAAAGCGAATAGAACAACAAAAAGATAGCAGGGATACCCTTGCTATCTTTTTTATATTTTTAATGTTCTTTCAATTAATAACTTTTGATTTAAAAATGTGTAATTAGTTGTTTGTGCCTCGTTATTAAGTAAAGAAATAAGCGTTCTAAAGTTACTTTTTAACATAGAAGGTAAATGAAAGAGTTCTACAAAATCATTAATTGTATCGAAGGAAGTGGCATAAGAGAGCAAAACTAACTGTAAATGATAGTTTTTTTGGAATGCTGAAGTCATTAGAGGTTTAGGGTCAAATTTCACACTAAACTTGCGAATTAGTTCTATTTCTGACAGATATAAAAGAGCATTTAGTGTGTAAGGTCTGTCAAGAATTCTATATGCATCTTGTGCTTTAATGCTAGGGTTAATCGAATATATTAAGTTTTTATTATCAAGAAGAACATTTAATAACTCGGTATCTATTGAAAAACCTGTAGAAGCGCAAAGAGTAATTGGTTTAAACCATATAAAAGGGCTTACTTGGACACTGTTATAAAAATTGTTTCCTAAACCAGTAATAACTTTTCTTTGAAAGTCAGATTGTGAGTTTGTAGGGTCTATAATCTCTTCACCGTTGTACATTAAAGAATTAATATTGAGGTCAGCTAAAAGAGCTTTTTGAGTTAGTTGCTCATCAGTTGGCACAATTTCAAATGATTTTTTATTAAGTGTGAACGACACAATTGTATGCCCTGATAAGGATGTTCTTGTGTTTGCATAAGGAAATAATGACACTACTCTTTCTAATGGGGCATTTGTAGTTATATCAATATCCTTTGGATTAATTCCTAGTAATGTATCTCGAATATATCCGCCGAATACTGCTGTATTACCATACAGACTAAGAGAATTAAAAACTTTAAGTATAGTAGGGTCTGTTATTTTAAACATTTCCCACCTCCACATGAAAAAAAACGTTTTTTTAAACAAATTCAGAATTTAATATTATATAATCCATAACATAAAAAATAGCAAAGAAAAGGTGTTCATTCATGAGAAACGGAAAATTTATACGAACAGTTCTACATATGCAAAATGTACCGAGGTGGGATGAATATGCGCCACACTTTGAAGATAATGCAGCTAATCATAGTTATAGATGTGCAGCGTATGCAACTATCGCTTGTTTAGTAGAGGAAAAGAAATATAAAAATCAAGTAAACAAATTCAAAATAATAGCCAGGGCATTATTTCATGATTTAAATGAAACTATTACAGGTTCTATAAAGCACGTAACTAAAAAAGACCCGTTCGTTAGTGAGCACATTCGTATTTTAGAAAAAGAAGCAAGTAAAGAAATTGTTTCTTATTTATCAAACTCACTACAACCTACGTTTTATGATTTTGTTGTAAATGCGGAGGATGGAACATTTGAAGGGCGACTAGTTGATGCAATTGATACATTTGATGCAATGCTTCTTTGCCATAGGGAAATGATTTTTGGCTCAAACCCTATTTTCCGAAAAAAATTTAAGGAGTTTTATGAAAAGTTAGTTAATCATGAGATAGACTCAATTCGTTGGTTGGTAGAGGAGTTTGAAAAGCGAGAGGGCGTTTATGATTTTTTAAATAACATTCTAATGTTAGATACCATTGCTAGATGGAAGGGTAGTTTTAATTTAGTTAAAGATAATGATAGCTCTCATACTTTTAGGGCAACGGCATTATCTGTCTTTAACGGCGTTCTGGAAAGTGTTAAATACGGTAAGGATATTAATATGTATTTACTAACCGGTAAGACGATATTTCATGATTTGGTAGAAGCGGTAACGGGAGATATATTGGGACCGGTAAAACATTCGAACCCCGAAATAAAAAGGGCGTTTGAACAGTATGAGAAAAAGGTTGCTAATAACATGATAGAATCGCTTCCGGAATTTTTGCGTGAAGATATTATTGAGTTAATGGTAGAATGCAAAAATGATACACCGGAAGGACATATGGTAGATATTTCGGATAAACTAGATGCATTAATTAAAGCTAACTTAGAAATGAAAAACAATCCTAGTGAATACGCTGATACATATTATAGACAATTGAGGAATATACAGCATAAGTTTGAAAATGGGAGTGTTATTTTCTTCCTAGCATACATTTTGCATGACATAACGCATAATAATTTTAGTAAATGAATTAAAACTGCTTATGAAGAGTAAACCTTCATAAGCAGTTTTAAAAACATATGAAATGTGAAAATATATTAGTTAATGTAATTTAGCGGGTTAGCATATGTGAATGTGCTCCCATTAAATGAAGTGGCGACGCAAAAGTGAAGGTGATTTCCAGTAGAGCCTCCAGCTGAGCCAACTCCTCCAATTTTTTGACCACGAAAAACGTAATCGCCTGGTTTTACATACAAGCCATCATCATACATATGTCCATAGATAGTATATAAGCCGTTTGTGGGATGTTTAATGACAATCCAGTTCCCGTAACCTCGTGCTTTTCCAGCGTATAGCACATAACCTTCTTCCATGGCATATATAGGTGTATTCTGTGCTGCTGCATAATCCACGCCGTTATGTAATTTTTTCACTCCTGTAATAGGATGAATACGATAACCATAAGGAGAAGTCATTGTATAGGTGTCAGGCTCCATTGGAGGTGCAAGTATAGTACCTTCTGCATTTGGAATAGAATTATTAAATTCTATATTATGCTGATTTTCTTTAGAGTTAGCCCTAGCCAATTCTTCTTGTCTTCTTTTTTCTTCTTCAGCTTTTCTTTTAGCTTCCTCAATTTTAATTTTTTCTGATTCAATGTCCTGCTCGGTGAGAGAAATAGATTTAGCAAGCTCCGACATCACATCGTCTTCCTCATCAATTTCGTGCTTTACTAACTTTCGTTTTTGGTTTAAAGAATGCTGAATAATGTGCTGCTGCTTTTGTTGAGCTTGTTGCTCATTCCTTTTATTCTCTAAATCTTGTTTTTGAGTTTCAATATTTAACCTTTTAACTTCTAAAGCACCTTTTTGGTTTTTTATAGAATTTAGCTCACTTAAGATATCATTATGAAGCTGTTCACCTTTGTCCATAATATCCCTGTACTTCTCATATCTAAACAAAAACTGTGAGAGATTATCCGACCTAAACAGAAATTCAAGAAATTGTACATTTCCTCTGGAATACATTAACTTAAGGTTTTCCTCTAATTTAGCTTTCTTGTCCGCTAAAACTCTTTCTTTTTGGGAAATAGTTTGTGACAAATCATGTATGTCTTGTTTTGTATTTTGAATTAAGTTTTCTTTTTGTTTAATATCCAAATTGGTAGAATAAATTTTCTTTGTTAGTACGGCTAACTTTAATTCTAAATTTTCAATGTCGATTTCTACTTGATGAAGTTGTTTCTCTAAATTAGTTTTCTTTTCTTGAGATGCATTCGCTTCTTGAAGCAATGTATTTTTTTTATCTTCCAAATTAGTTAAGTTATCAGCATATACATTGTGTGTGTCAATAAGTAAAATTGAACTTAACAAAAAGGAAAGGGGAATAGTTATCTTTTTCATACATCATGCTCCTTTTGTGAAATATTTAAATAATAGGTTGTCAAAAAGGTAAAGAAAACCTGTATAAAAGCCTTTATCTCTCAATATGATAAAGGCTGTACGTAAAAGAAATTAACTTTATTCTTGGATTTCAATGACTGTGGCATGTCTTTCAGTTTCAAAATAAAACAGTGTTTTTCCTATTCTAATTCTGGTTTTATCTAATAGTAATGGAATTTCTTCTAGACTATCACCTATGGAAATTTTCATTACATAGTAAGGTTCTTTCTGTACGAAGGTAATAACTTCAGTAACTTCTCCTTCATATTTAATACCGTTAACTACTGCCTCTACATGTTGATTTAGAAGATGTGAATTTAAATATTTGTCTAAGAAATCAATCATTTGAGGTTTATTGCTAGCTATGCTTAATCTCATGCTTTCACCTCTTTTACATATAACGCAAAGAGTTAATATCTAAAAAGAGGTGATTTGTCTAGTTTTTCATGTAAATTATTAATTTGCTAAACCTAGTTTTTTCTGTAACTCAGTAGTAACTGCAATTCTATCTGAGTCTGCCACTTTTACAACTGACATTTTTCCTTCTCTTGCTGGAGTTCCTTTAAGTTCAATTTGATTAACTATTAGTGAATCATCATATTTTAATTGTTTTAAAAATAGCGGGATTGTTGAAGATTTAACGTTTGTTCTAAAGCTATCTTCAAGAATTCCTGATAACTGGTTAATTTTCTTTAAATTTTGGAAATCAGCAGTTTGTTTAATTAATTCAATCATAACTTGTCGTTGTCTTCTATTTCGTCCAAAGTCACCTTCACCATCTCCACGGAATCTAGCGTAGTTAATAGTCTCGTTTCCGTTTAAGTGTTGTTTACCTGGATTTAAGCGGACATATTGATTTGTAATTCGGTCATAAAATTGCATCTCTTTTTCAATATACACATCCAAACCTCCAATTGTATCTACCATCTTAATAAAACCGTTCATATCAATTAACGCATAGTAGTTAATAGGGACTTGTAAAAAGCTTTCTAGTGATTCAACGGTATTAGAAACTCCATGATTAAAAGCGTGCGTAATTTTATCTTCTTTTCCGGTAGCCTTGTTTAAAATCCAAGAGTCCCTTGGAACAGATACTAAATTCAAAGTGTTCTTTTTAGGTTCCACAACTGCTAACATAATTGTATCAGTTCTACCTCTTTCAATGTTTTCTGAATCAGTTCCAAGCAATAAGAAAGTAAAGGGTTCGTTATTCCTTAAAGATTGTTGTTTGTATACAACTTCTTCTTCTTTTCCAGTTTCGGAATTAATGATTTTAATGGTTTTTTCTTGAACAGGTAACTCTTTGTATATATCTTGCCAAAAGAAGATACTAAAACTTAAATATGCTCCATATCCAAAGAGAAAAACCACGATGAGGATGCTAAGGGTTTTAATGAGACGTTCAAAGAACATACTGTTCACTCCTAAATTGTAATTATGTATTTACTTAGAATAAAATTGTGCATAATTAAAAAAAATCTTTTTTTAATTATTATTTAATAAATAATATAGTGATTATTGTTGCTGTTTTTGATAAAATAACTTTAAAATAGACAATGATATTCTGAATTAGTAATCGAATGATAACTTAATTTTTAAAATAAAAATTATAAATTAACCCACTTCTTTACTGGATACTATAGGAAGAATAGTTGTTAATTGAAATAAATATTACATTGTAATTCTGAATTCGAAATTCAGAATTTTGTAAGGTATTATAAATTGTAATTAATAAAGTATTATTGAGGTGGAATATATGGAAATAGTAGTGCAAAAATTTGGTGGTACTTCAGTAGCTACCGAAGAGTCTCGCAAACATTGCATTTCGCATGTCAAAAGAGAATTAAAAAGTAACAAATCAGTAGTTGTAGTTGTTTCTGCTATGGGTAGAAAAGGAGACCCTTATGCTACTGACACACTACTATCATTATTAAAAGATGGTGTTGGAAGTCGCGAGAAAGATTTACTGTTAATGACTGGAGAACTGATTTCATCCACAGTCTTTTCTTCTATGTTAGAAGAAGAAGGAATTCCATCGGCTGTATTAACTGGCGGACAAGCAGGTATTTTAACCAATAAATCATATGGTTCATCTTTAATTATGGATATACTTCCTGAAAGAATAGTTACTGAATTGGAAGCAGGTAGAGTAGTGGTAGTTCCAGGTTTCCAAGGCATGACCCCCTCTGGTGAGTTTACTACATTAGGTAGAGGTGGAAGTGATACTACAGCGGCTGCGTTAGCAGCTTACTTAAAAGCAGAAGTTGTTGACATATTCACTGATGTAGAAGGTATTATGACCGCAGACCCAAAAGTTGTAGATGGTGCTAAGTATTTAGATAAAATATCATACGAGGATGTTGCGCAAATGGCTTGGGGAGGTGCAACGGTCATACACCCAAGAGCAGTAGAGTGGGCTATGAGACATGAAATTCCAATGAGAATCCGTTCAACTTTTACAGAGTCTGAAGGAACAGTTGTTGAAAAGAAATCATTAAAGCATAGAGAATACGACGCTGGAGAGTCTATGATTTCAGGAGTAGTTTCTACAAATAAAATACATAGATATACGGTGTGTAAAAATGAAAATCCAGAATTAAATGATTTTCAAGGTATATTTAATTTTCTCCAAAAACAAGAGATAAGTATTGATTTCATTAATATAACTCAACAAACCCTTTTCTTCACGTTACCAGAGGGACAATCGCCTGTTTTAGAGGATTTTTTAACTTATAGCAATGTTAAATTTACTAAAGAGGAAAGTATCTCAAAGGTTTCAATAGTAGGAAATGCTATGAATGGTGTACCGGGGGTTGTTGCAACAATTGTGAATGCACTGGAAAAAGAGGATATTGATATAATTCAAACTTCGGATTCTAATACAACAATTTGGTTATTAATTAATGAAGAACATGAGAAAAAAGCTGTAAGAGCAATTCATCAATCGTTTTTTAAATAAACTACTAAATTTAAGGAGAGATTATGCATGTGTGGTATTGTAGGTTACATTGGTAAAGAAGACTCTAAAGAGATTTTACTAAAAGGACTAGAGAAACTGGAGTACCGTGGTTATGATTCAGCAGGTATTGCAGTGATGAATGCAGAAGGTGTTCATGTTTTTAAAGAAAAAGGTAGAATAGCTAACTTACGTAAGGTAGTTGGTGAGGATGTACATGCAAGTGTAGGGATTGGTCATACACGTTGGGCAACACACGGCGTACCAAGTCGAGTAAATGCTCATCCTCATCAAAGTGATAACAATCGTTTTACATTAGTTCACAATGGCGTTATTGAAAACTATGCAATTCTAAAAAAAGAATATTTAAGTGACGTATATTTAAAAAGTGATACAGATACAGAAGTAATTGTACAAATCATTGAAAAGTTTGTAAATCAAGGATTAGAGGTTGAAGAGGCATTCAGAAAAACTTTAAGCGTTCTTCATGGTTCATATGCTTTGGCTCTGTTAGATAATCAGAATGAAGATGTAATTTATGTAGCCAAAAATAAAAGTCCATTATTAGTAGGTCTAGGCGAAGGATTTAATGTTATTGCATCTGATGCTATGGCAATGATTCAAGTTACAGATAAGTATGTGGAATTAATGGATAAAGAGACATTAGTGGTTACAAAAGAGTCTGTAATTATTAAAAATCCTAATGGTGATATTGTTGAACGCGAAGCTTATGTAGCAGAAATTGATGCTAGTGATATTGAAAAGGGGACATATCCTCATTACATGTTAAAAGAAATTGATGAGCAGCCTTTAGTAATTCGTAAGATTATTCAAGAATACCAAAAGGAACAAAATAGTCTAACTGTAGACAGAGAAATTATTAACGCTGTTAATGAATCTGACCGTATTTACGTTGTCGCATGTGGAACAAGTTACCATGCAGGTCTAGTAGGGAAAGAGTTTATTGAGAAGTGGGCAGGAATTCCTGTAGAAGTTCATGTAGCTAGCGAATTTGCATATAACATGCCTATTCTTTCTGAGAAACCATTATTTATATTCATCTCTCAAAGTGGTGAAACAGCAGATAGTCGTGGAGTGCTTGTTCAAGTGAAAGAAATGGGTCATAAAGCATTGACTATTACAAACGTGCCTGGCTCTACTCTATCCCGTGAAGCGGATTATACAATGCTTCTTCATGCAGGACCTGAAATTGCAGTAGCTTCTACTAAGGCGTATACTGCGCAAATTGCAGTCTTATCAATTTTAGCTTACACAACAGCTACAGAAAAAGGTAAGCAACTTAACTTTGATTTAAGTCATGAACTTGCAATTGTGGCGAATGTAATGGAAAGTCTGTGCGCACAAAAAGAAGAAATGGAAAGTATTGCGAAAGAATATCTTTCAATAACTCATAATTGCTTCTTTATTGGTAGGGCGCTGGATTATTATGTAGGTCTTGAAGGTGCACTTAAACTTAAAGAAATCTCTTATATTCAGGCAGAAGGATTTGCAGGAGGAGAGTTGAAGCACGGAACAATTGCTTTAATTGAGGAAGGTACACCTATCATCGCACTAGCAACACAAGAGCATGTTAATTTAAGTATTAGAGGTAACGTTAAGGAAGTTGTAGCTCGTGGAGCGAACCCTTGTATTATCTCTTTAAAAGGATTAGAAACTGAAGAAGACAGATTTGTCCTTCCAGAAGTACATCCTGCGTTAACTGCACTAATTTCTGTAGTACCTTTACAATTAATTGCATATTATGCTGCCTTACATAGAGGATGTGACGTGGATAAGCCACGCAATTTAGCCAAATCAGTAACGGTTGAGTAGAATTACAATTGAGTAAAAATATGTAAGTTATTAAGTCAGGAACTTTATTTAAAATGTTAAGAGAGTACTTGAAAGATGTCTATATTTCAGTACTCTTTTTTTCAGTATAATAGGTAATTTACTGGTTATGCAAGATTTTAAATAGGTTTTTAAAAAACTTTTTTAAATAACATAAATGTAATTTTGAGATAAGGCTAAATAAAACTCTCAAATGCTAATATATCTAAATGGAGGATAGGTTTCTTGAAAGTAATATTAATGATTTTAAGTGCAGCCATGTTTACCTTGCTAATTACACCTTTTTATCTAACATGGCTTAGAAATAAGCAGTTTGGTCAATACATTAGAGAAGATGGACCTCAAGGTCATTTGAAAAAATCAGGTACACCGACAATGGGAGCAGTTGTTTTCCTAATACCTGTTGCTGTGTTATCCTTGTTTTTTGTTGATTATTCAAAACTAGAAAACTACGCACTATTGTTTCTAATGCTTGTTTTTGGGTTCATTGGTGGTGTAGACGACTTTGCTAAAATTACAAAAAAACAAAATGAAGGATTAACTTCCAAACAAAAGATTATCTTACAGTTTTCAGCGGCAATTATATTTTATTTAGTATTTTTAAGAAGTAACGTAGACACAACAGTATTTCTTCCCTTTATTAATCAAACTGTTGACTTAGGGTTGTTTTTTTACACAATATTTGTCATGTTTATGATAGTGGGGGCAAGTAATGCTACTAATCTAACAGATGGATTGGATGGATTGCTAGCAGGAAATGCAATTGTGTCATTCTCAACTTTTGCAGTTATTGCTTATATTCAAGGTAACGAGACGGTATTTGCTGTAGCATTACTATTTATTGCAGCGTTAGCTATATTCTTAGTTTCTAACTTTAATCCAGCAAAGGTGTTTATGGGAGATACTGGTTCTCTTGTTTTAGGAGCAGTTATGGCAGGGATGTCTATAATTTTAAAAGTTGAAGTATTACTAATTTTTATAGGTATCATATACGTAATAGAAACTTTATCGGTTATAATGCAGGTAACAAGCTTTAAATTGACGGGTAAAAGAATATTTAAAATGAGTCCGATACACCATCATTTTGAATTAGTAGGCTTAACAGAAAAACAAGTATTTAGTTTGTTTACCATAGTACAATTTGTATTTTCTATTGTAGCTGTTATTCTTTTAGTGAATATGTTTTAGAAAAAGTGCTTAATCTACTTGAAATAGATTAAGCACTTTTTTTATAAAATAAATAAACGTAGTATAATAAAAGAAAAGGAGAAAAGAAATGGAATTCAAAAAAACTAATTATGTAGTTCTCAAAGAGGGAAACACAAAGAATAGTGTGATTGCACAAGTGAGAGACTTAAAAGAGGGAAATACTGCATATAGATGGAAAGAGTTTACGGATAGTGAAGAGGCGATGAGTTACTTAAATAAACACTATAAAGGAGTAACTGTTTTACCTTGGGTTTTGTTTAGTAGTGGATACAAGAGGATTTTTGGGAAAATATCTGCACTGTTTGACGAACTATTAGAGGAGAACAAACTCTCATTATTGCTATTAAACTCAGAAAAAATAGTTGAAAAAATAAAATTAATAGGAATAACTATTGACCAAGAAATATATGAAGACTATGAAACAGTGTACGCTTTTAATCTTCACCTTTTAATAAAATGTGAAGACAAAGTATATGTATCGCACCAGATTATATATAACCTTCCTTTGCTAGAGAATGAAAGTGATGAAAATAGGATAAAGGAAGTAGTGCCTTTATTTCAAAATGCATCTTATTTTGATGAAGAAAATCAAGAATTTGTGGTGCGAGTTAGAGATAATGAGATGGCAAATAATCCATTTACGGCAGCTTTAAACTTAATGAGCGGCATTGGAGAAAAAACCATGAAAAAGTTTCGTGAAAATGACGTAGAAGACCGTATAATAGCAGATTTTTTAGAATTAATAAATCTTCCGTTTATCTTAAAACATGAAAGTAACTTATTGGCAGATTTAAAAAAGGAGTATTATGAGATGTATTTAGCGCAACAAAAAACATTATAAATCATTTACATTAAAACGCCTGTAATGAATTGATACATAAGATTCATTACAGACGTTTTTTTACTTATTTTGTGCAAAAAAAGAATAATTGTATGAAATACGGTCTAGGATGTTTGGCTTTATATAGCCCTTCAACGAATAAACATATTGATACAGAATATCCAAATCATCCAGGAATATAACTTTGCAGCGCTGTGAGATACCTGTACTTCTAAATATAGAACGATTCAATTCTTTTGCTAGCTTTTTGCTTCGTACTCGTGTAGTGACAATGTATAATTCAACCGGTAGATTAAGCTCAAAAATAAGGTCAGAAAACCTTAATAACCCACTTGAGATTGAAGTAGTTGTTTCAATCTCAAAAGCTGCAATTGGAACACTATTTTTAAACCACAAGACATCAATTAAAGATATAATGTTTTTCGCTTCTTTTGATATGTGCTCATATGGTATATCTGTTATTGCTCCATCTCCTAAAATCTCTTTATTATAAGATTTACCTTGGTCATTTTTTGCTAAAAAAGCATCATATTCTATAATGTCAGCTATCTTTTTTAAAATGTATTGGGCTTTAATATGAGGTTCGGAAATATTTGTATATATAGAGTCATTTTTATTACTGCTGAGAATCTTATTTGCTGGCTTTTTCTTTTCTTTTTTAACCGATTTAGCATACTCTGCAACAAATATATCTTCAGCGTTATTAAGGTAATATGTAAAGCTATATGGACTATTATAAATTAAGTCTAATACTTTTTTAGATAAATCAGTAGTAAAGGAGAGTTTATTTTCAGGTTTGCTATTTAGTGAAAAAGGCACTGAGATTCTCTTATCTGGCTCCGTTATATGTTTTATATCTATTTTATATATAAAATGATGTGAAAAGGGTTTTTGCTCAGAAATGAGACCTATGGCTGCTACTCGGTCTTTAATTATATAAATTAAGAAATTATCTTCACTTGTTTCTAAAGAAAATTTTATATCACTTTCTAATCTTTCATTTAAAAAGCCGTCCAGTAATAGATATTCGGTGGTGGTGAATGCATATAGACTCAACTTTTTAACTCCTCTCTACGAAGTAAAGCATAATTGTTAATAAAACTTGCCTAATAAATATATCAAATGAATTTATAAAAAAGTTGACATTTAGTCAAAAGTTACTGACGGTGGGGATTTATACGCTGAAGTAGTTTACGAAAATCGAACTGATAGAGTGAAATTCAAAAATATTCAAATGAATTTTAGTACCGAAAATGTAGATGTAGATAACAATTCTGCTACACCGGATGTTACGTTCCCAACTGTGGCTTTAAACCCAACAGCGGACTACGAACAATTTGCTTTAAATCAAAGTGTTAAATTCACAATAGTTTTAAAAGACAAAGACGCGAAAGTAGCTATAACATCAAAAGTAGAAATTCCACTACAAGCAAAAGCAGTATTGAAAAATACTGCATTAGCTGTAAAAGTAACACCTTAATAAGTAAGAAGTAATGGCACTGATGTGTCATTGCTTTTTAAAAATAAAAATAGTTCCGCTAATATAAGTTATAAAACTATATTTACGGAACTACTGATAATTTAATTTTTAAATATGTCATGACACTAATTTTTGTAATAAAGTGTTGCAAGAATTAGTGTTGTTATCTAATAAGTAAGAATTCTGAAAAAGAACTTTTTCATTTGTTAATTTATTTTCAACAATTTTAAAAGTAGTTTGGAGAAGTTCACATGTAAAAGTGTATACATTCTCTTGTTCATTATTTTCCTTACCTAATAGACATAATTGAGAAATAAATAAGTTTTTCATTAATGTTTTCTTAGAAGTGTTATCACCTACTGTTTCTTGTTTTTTATTTTTTAAAGCAACCTTATTAGGGTTAATAAAAAATTGTTTTGATTTTAAAACTTTTCCTTGTTTAATCATTGTTTTCATAATAAGCGTGTTTCTGGGCGAAGAAACACTTTCCCACCTTTCAATAATAAAATAGTGTGGGCGGTTTTTTAGGCATAAAAGGTCGGGCGAGACCTTCGTTGTTTACATTAATTTCTATTATAGTAACTAAATAGTTTCTATATATACATAATAATATAGTTTCATAGATTTGTAAACACATATATAGAAAAAAATACTAATATTGTTATTTTATCTTATGAATAATTTTTTTAAAAAGTAAATTCATAAAAAAGTGAAATATATAAGTAAATAAGTAAAGTGTGAGGGAGGAAATGTCATGAAAGATGGAGAAATGTCCCAGGAAGAGATTGATAAGCTCTTAAACGGAGGTTCGGACGAGAAAGAATCTAATTTGCAGGAAGAATCTATAAATGACACTAATGCTTTAGGTGATGAAGAGAGTTCTCAAAATTTAGATGGAGAAATGTCTCAAGAAGACATTGATAAATTTTTAAATAGGGGATTAGAAGAAAAAGATTCTAATGTTAACGCTGAATCCGTAAAAGAGACTATTACCAAAGGTAAAGAAGAAAGTTCTCAAGATTCAGTTACTGAAATGTCTCAAGAAGACATTGATAAACTATTAAAGGACGCAGGTGAAGGAAAAGAAGAATTTACTCAAGATAGCATTGATGGTTTATTAAGGATGGCAAACAATAGCATGTCGCAGTCGGACCTAGACAGAATTTTGCAAGAAGCGTATGAAAAAGAGCTACATGAAGAAAATATGAAAGCACAAAAATCACTTCACTCTGGAACCAACAACGATATAGCTCAGCAGCTAAATAAAGAGAGGGATTACAGTAAATTAAAAGAGGAAAAAAGCCAAATTGACCTTTTAGAAGAAGAAAAGCAAAGAAGAAAAAATGCATCACTAACAGAAGAAGAAAAAGACGTTATAGCTGAACTTATGGTTATTTCTTATAACGAAGCTTCCACTACATTGACCACTTTGTTAGGGGAGAAGGCATTTATAAAAAATCCTGTTATTGAGGAAGTTAACGAAAGAGATGTAAATGATGGCGGCGTTCCTCATGTAATAGTGAAAATACACTATACTAAAGGATTAGAGTTAGAAAATACTTTAGTATTTAAAAAAGAGGATGCCTTTTATATTTCTGATGCTATGATGGGTGTAACGTTTTCATATGATGACAACAGAGAGTTAGACGAGATGGAATTCAGTGCTATAAAAGAGGCTATTAATCAAATGATAGGGAAGTCAGCTTCTGCAATGTTCCAGGTTCTACAAAAACCAGTTGATATTTCACCACCAGAAGTTAAGGTTGAGCCACTAGGGACTGAAATAGAAGGCTCTAGGGGTGAGAATAAAAGAGTTGTTAGAATCTCTATGGATTTGGAAATGGGTTCTAGTGTCAAATCTAAAATTTATCAGTTAATGTCTATTGACAATGCTAAGAAAATGGCAAATCTGATTCTTAATATGCGCAAAAAAGAAGAAGAGGTATATACTGATAAGAGTGATGATGGTGGCTCAAACGGTGAAAGTTATTATGTTAACCCACTGTTTAAAAATGTGGAAGTGAAATTGGAACTTGTCTATGGTACAACAAGAAAAACACTAAAAGAATTCTTGTCATTAGATAAAAATGATGTTATAGAACTGACAGAGGAAATCTATGAACCGCTAAAACTATATGCAAATGGAATATTAGTTGCTGAAGGCGACTTAGTAAATGCTGATGGATATTATGGTGTGAAAATTAAAAAGATTGTATAGTTTGTTTTTTAGCAATTGAGGTGTGAAATTGGATAAAAAGAGAAAGAGTATATTATATGTAACCATAGGGATATTTGTAGTAGGTATAATATTGATGGTGTATCTTGGATTGAAACCAAATACCGTAAAGAAACAACCTGAAAAAGAGATTACTATAGATAGTAAAGAAACGTCTACAACAGTTTCTACTGATAGTGACACTGAAAACAATCCAAACGCAAGTGAAGAGGATAAAACAGAAGACGATACAGACTCTAAACAAGAAGAAGGTGTAATTGGTTTTGTTACAGAAAAGGATAAAAAAGCAAATTATTTGGATGGAACAAGAGAGAAAGCTGAAATAAAAAAAGACGATTACTCTTATATATTAGATGGGAAATCTATACCATTTTATCCTAAGGTGCCAAAAGAATGGGAAGATAAAAAGACATTAATTGAGGACATACCTGATTACGCAATTAAAGATGCTTCAGAAAGGTCCGCGTATTACAAACAAAAAACTGATTTTACAACAGAACAAAAAGTGGAATTAGAAAAAATTAAATCACTAAATACAATTATGTATGAGGCATATCAGAAGGCTGATTACAATACGTACCTAAAGAATATGTATAAAGGGTGGAGAGAGTATTTCGGAGGATTTATTGGAAAAATGATTAAAGAAAAAGAATTTAAAGAGGTAATTTTAGATTTCTATCCTGACCAAATTGATACAAAACTAGGTTATGCAAGTGGATTTATGGTAAAGGAAATCACTTATTACAATAACGGTGAAGCATCTGAAACTAGAGTAATAGATTCTTATATGCTTTATAAACAAAATGATAAAGGTCAATGGGAGTTATATTACGAAGGTCAATTGTAATAGGAGTCTTAAGCCAATATTAACAATTGGCTTAAGACTCCTATTTAATTATTTTTTTTAAAGTCTTGAATGTATAAGTCTTGGTATAGGGAAAGGTCCAAGTATGTGTCATTTTCAAGCTTTACTATTGGTCTAATAATTTCTTTGGGGTTTAAATGATAGAGCTGACCAAATCTGCCATCTGAGAGTAATACACTTTCTTCAGTGAACAATTCAAATATATATTCAACAAAAGAAAAAACTACTAATGGGTTAAGTTTATTACTTACAGCGTCAAAGTATAATATATTTAATGCATTCATAAAAGATGTTTTTGTTTTATAAACCCTATCAGAGCATAAGGTATCTAATGCATCAATAAAAGAAATAATTTGTACACCATGAGGAAGTCTTTTGCTATCTAACCTATTTGGATAACCATCTCCTTTTCTATTTTCGTGATGGTACAATACAGCTTCTTGAATATATGTATTATAAATTCCTAATGATTTTAATAGTGGAACTCCCAAAGTGGTGTGTTTTTGGACATGGAGTTTTTCTTCGAATGTCAAAGGGACCTCTTTATATAAAATTTCTTGGTCTAATCGGACTTTGCCAATGTCATGTAAATACCCCATTTGGCTTAGTAGTATAGGTTTTTCCAGCAAGGTTATTTCACCTATTATATAAGAAAGGATAGAAACATTAATAGAGTGCCTGTACAAGGAATCTTCACATCCTATCACGCTATATGCAAATTTAAAAAACTCTTTTTTATCTTCTAATAGAGAAATTAAATTATGCATTTTTAAAAGTAAGGGTTCAGGGTCCTCAATTGCTCCATTTTCAAGCAGCTTAAAAAACTTCTTAGTTTGCTCCAAAGTATCGATGTATTCTTCCCAAAATAGCGGTTGTTCGCTTTTTACTACAAATCTTTCCAACTGTAATAATAAAGGTTTCTCAACAAGTACTTTGGAAACCAAAACCTTTTTAACGTTCATCTTCTTCAAGTACGAAATATCCCTTGTCGATAAGATAGAGCCTTTTTTTATATAGATATCTTCTCCAATCCTAATATCCTTTTGTGTAATGGACCCAAGTAATTTTAATGACACTTCTTCAGACTTCAATTAAATACCTCCTTTTAATTGTGGTTAATCTATATAAAATAAACGCAAAAAAGAGAAATATATAAAGGGGATGATAAAAAAAAGCCGTATTGGTACGGCTTTTAAAATAGTTAAGCATACAATTTCTGTTTTTGCGCGGGTTTTCTTGAAGCGCGACCGGTTTTTTGTTTTCGTTTTTCAAGAAATAAATTAAGCCTATATAGTTGAGCTTTTAATTCTTCCACCCGAATCTTGTAATTAGCAGGAAGGTGCTTTCTAGGTTGTTTATACTTATAGTAAGGGCTGTTAATCCAAGTATCATCATACATATTAATTTTAGCTTGAATTCTCTTTCTTTCTTCCAATTTTAACACATAATGATACCAGTCCTGTCCCATTCTATTGTTAATAATGTCTGTAGCAATAGCAATTAGTTTACTATCAGAATTACTTTTAGAACGGTCAATAAATCCTGAACCAACGCATGTGTTATAGTAATCAATTGCTAAAATCGCTTCTTCTCTGTTTAACATACCAGCATCTCCTTCAAACTATATGTTGTAATTTTTTGAAATTTTACTATAAATTTTTATCATTTGTTAAAACAAATTGATTTTTTTAAAACAGGATATTTTTGGTTTTTTGAGAAACAGTATTTATAGAATGTAAGGGGAGGGAAAGTCGTAATAGACAAAGCTATGGATAAAATATTTATGAATCACGAGTTAATAGATGCAGAGAAGGCAAAAGTGTCAATAATGGATAGAGGATATGTGTTCGGAGACGGAGTATATGAGGTAATTCGCTTTTACAATGGCGTTTTATTTAAGTTAGAAGAACACTTAGAAAGATTTAAAAGAAGCGTTCATGGAATTGAAATAGATTATGAATTTGATATGGATTTATTAAAATCAGAAATGGATTACCTAATTAAGAAAAGTGGATATAAATCCGGATATATCTATGCACAAATGACTAGAGGTGTAGGTAAGAGAGACCATGTATACATAGATAAAGAACTTTCTGAACCTCAATACATTGTGTATGTAGTTAAGGAGGAAGAACGTCCTCTAGAAATTATGGAAAAAGGTATAAGAGTGTTGCTCACAGAAGATATAAGATGGCTACGTTGCGATATAAAAAGCCTAAATTTACTTGGTAGTGTTATTGCTAAGAATGATGCTGTGAAGCGTGGAGCTAAAGAGGCTGTATTACACAGAAACGGATATATAACAGAAGGTAGTGCTACAAATGTGTTTGTTGTTAAAGAGGGTGTTCTATACACACATCCGGCAAACAATCTTATTCTTAACGGGATTACACGATTAACAATCATAGATATAGCAAAAGAACTTGGGATATCTGTAGTGGAAACACCTTTTATTGTAGAGTTCTTCAAGACTGCTGATGAGGCTTTTACAAGTGCGTCAGTTAGTGAAATTTCTCCGATTAAAGAATATGTAGAAATAGTAAACAATGCGGAAATAATAAGGAAAATAGGGAAAGGAGAAAGAGGAGAAGTTACTAGGGTTATCCAAGAGAAATTTGGTGAAAAAATTGGCTAATAAAAAGTATTTGGATGAACTCCAATATGCAAGAGCCTTTGCAATTATGGCTGTTTTGTGTGTACATGGAACGTCAACGGGTCTTGGTGCTACACCACATGACTCAATAATGTTTCATGTTTATAGTTTCATCAATATGTTTGGAAAACTAGGTACTCCAACATTCTTCTTTATTAGTAGTTTTGTGTTGTTCTATACATACTATAATAAACCGCTGGATGGCTCTCTGTTAAAACGATTTTATACTAATAGATTAGCATATCTGTTGGTTCCCTACTTTATATTTTCCCTTTTGTATTGGGGAGTAAAGGGATATATATATGGTATGGGTACATTTGAAGAAGAAGCAAAAAGGCTGGTATTGTTATTGGCTACAGGGAAGGCACATACCCACTTATATTTTGTATTTGTAAGTGTGCAATTTTACGTTTTATTCCCGCTTATAATGTATTTGTTTAAAAATGTAAGATTTGTTCGAAAAAATGCTATTTTATTAGGAATTATATTGCAGGCTTTATGGATTTATCTAAACTCAGAATTTTTTAAAGTAGAGATGAAAGGGTCGGTATGCCTTTCGTATATTATGCCTTATTTTGTGGGCGCATATTTTGGTATCTACTATAATAAAATTATTGATAAAGCTAAAGATATAAGAAAAATCTTTCTTCCAATTGCAATTATATGCATAGGATTTGGACTTTCACTGTGCTTTCATGTAGGAATTATGGATTTAAGTAGGTCTGGAATTACAAAATTACCGAACTTGTGGTACGAGTTTGGTTGGAGTTCTTATGCTCTTTTTTCTAGTTTATTTGTATTTACGTTGGTGCATTATATTGAACTAAATGCATCTTCGAAAGTAAAAGGTTTTCTAGAAGCTATTGGTTCAGTCTCATTCGGAATTTACTTAGTGCATCCATTCTTTTTGATGTTAACGAGACATATTCTTACTACAGGTTCACCAGTAACCTTTCATGGATGGCAAATTTTATCGTACTTAATTGCGCTATTTGGAAGCTGGGCAGTAGTAAGAGGAGTTTATAACTATTTTCCTTATTCATGGATATTTTTCGGGAAGGATTCAGCAAAAAGAAAAGTAAATAAAAATAGGGGATGATATTATGAGCTGCGAAGAAAAAATTAAAATACTTCACGAAACTTATGGTAGTACAAATGAATATGTTTGGAGCTTAGCGGAGTTAAATAAACGAAATGATGCTCAAATTGATATGTTATACAATGCATGCCTAGACGAAAACTCACAACTTCGAAAGAAAAGTGAGAACTAAACAGGGGGCTATTCTAATATTTAGAATAGCCCTTTCTTAATTTCTTCTTTTTCTAATTGTTCCTGTTCACTCATATACTCTAGGTATCTTCTATTAACGGTAGCCTTGCTTACATTATAATCTCCCATCCCGTTTAGAGTAGCGGTAATTTCTTCGAAGGTTAGTCCTAGGTTTTTTAAACGCACAATTTCAGGAACAGGTAGTTCTTTGCGATTCCTTCCACCTTCTGTATTATTTTTAATGTTTTTATGCGGTTTATAACCATTTTTAACAGCTTTACGCATTCCTCGTTGAATTTTCATGTTATGGATTTTCCTTTGATATTCCTCTACGGTAGCAACAATGCTTATTACCATAGAGTCTGCCTCGGAAAGCTCCAATTCCCCTTTGTGGCTATTTGAATAAATTTTAATGCCTTCTTTAATAAGGTAATGAATCAATGCTATTTTTGCGTTTCCTCTACCTATACGGGTTTCATCTTGAATAAGTATGGCATCTACTTTTTCTGTTTTTGTTGTATCAAGAAGTTCAAAAACACCATTTCTATTAATGTCATATCCGCTTTCTTGTTCTTCAATTATTTTAATAACATTCATATTGTGGTGGTTAGCCAATGCTAGCAATTCTTCTCTTTGTCTTTTTAACGAAGTAGTTTGTTCTTCTTTTTTCGTACTTACGCGACAGTAAATGATGGCATTCAAGAACATCGCTCCTTTCCTATAATTATAATTATAGTACATACGTTCCTTAATTTACAGATTATATCTGTAAAAACATTGTTTTATAAAGTCCATAATCTTAGAGTTTTATAAAGGTTGAATGAAGAAAGAAAGAATTATTTAAAGTGAACTTAATACTTTTCGTTTAAATACTTAGGTGGTGTATACTAATATGAGTGAAAAAGGGTTTCTAGATTACGTTCCTCTCCAATTTCTTAATTTCGATACTGTTGCAATTATTTTAATTGTGGGATTAGTAGCTTCAATTATTGCTTTTTATTGCTTTGCAGCTGAACTTAAAGTAAAGAAAGACGAGGAAATAAAAATTAAAAAGCCTAAAATAACCAGGAAAAGAAAAGCAAAAGCTAGAGAAAAGCTATTCATTGAAGAAGATGATTTTGCAACGGAAGAAGTTTTGGAACTGAACGTAGAGGAGTCAAATACAGAAGAAACACTGACACTTAAAAACAATGATGTTCAGGAAAATATAGACTTTAAAAACATAAATCTCGAAGATATAGACCTTGAAGACTTAGACCTTGAGGACATTGAATTAACAGAAATAGAAGGAAATTTGTTGAAGGAAGAAAAATCTTCAGATGTTGTAGATGTAAATTTATCTGATGAAGATGAATTGTTTATAGCTGAACTTATGAAAACATTAGATAATGATAAAAAAGAGCTTGGTGAAAATCAAAGTAAAGTCAACAATGATAATAAAAAAGCAGAAAACGAAATTAGCGCTACTGAAAGTATGTTGCAAAACAAAGAAGAGGAAAAAAGAGAAGTTGAGAATGAAGAAAATAATTTCGAATTAAGTATAAAAGAAAAAATGAAAATCTACGCTGAAAATTTAAAAAAAGACGAAAACACCAGTAAAGAAGATGAGAATAATAGTGAGAATTAAGAATTATTTATCCAAAAATAAAGAAAGAAATTTATAAAGAAACTATGCCTATATCCGTGTGCCGGATATGGGTTTTTTAATGTAAAACATTGACATACATGAAAATCACGAGTATAAAATTAATACTTTTGAAGTAGGGGGGAATACGTTGAGTTTATTTAAAAAAGTACTAGAATTTTCAGAAGAGGTTAAGGCATCTGATGTACATTTTACAGTAGGAAAAGTTCCTTGTGTAAGAATTGATGGTTCATTAATGGAGTTAGAAGGATTTCCAGAATTCACAGATGTGGATTTTATAGATGCCCTGGATACGATGGACATTAAATCCCAATGGATAGGTAACTCCTACGATACATCGTATCGCTTTAAAGAAAATAGAATGCGTGTTCATTTGTTTTTAGGTATTTCGGGATGGTCTATTTCTATGAGGTTAATACCTAGTACGGTTCCAAAATTTTCGTCATTATACTTGCCGGATTCTATTAAGCAATTTACAAAGTTGAAGAATGGATTGGTTCTGGTTACAGGTGTAACGGGAAGTGGTAAATCAACCACGTTAACATCTATTATACAAATGATTAATGAAGAGCAAAGCAAAAGGATTATTACAATAGAAGACCCTGTAGAGTTTGTATATGAGGATAATAAGTCAGTAATTGTCCAAAGAGAGTTGGGACACAATTTCACAGATTTCTCAAGCGCTGTAAAAGAAGCAATGAGACAAGACCCGGATATAATAGTGGTTGGAGAATTACGTGATTTAGATACTATTAAAAATGCTATTACTTTAGCAGAAACTGGACATTTAGTTTTTGGAACATTACACACAAAATCTGTTGCTGAAACGTTTGATAGAATGATAGATGTATTTCCAAATGAGCAGCAAAAGCAAATTAGACACCAAATAGCAAACGTTGTAGAGGGTGTAATTACTCAAAGACTCTTGAAGAAGAAAAAGGGTGGTAGGGTTCCTGCTACAGAAGTTTTAGTTATGACAAATGGAGCAAGAAACATAATTTCTAACTCCTCAGGTCTTAGTGGAATTGAAGACCAAATATTAATGAACCACCAAAAAAACGGAAGTCAAACAATGATACAAAGTTTAGCCTTTTTACTTAAACAAAACTTAATCGATATTAATCAAGCTTTTGAAGAAGCAGGTAGTCAAGACAGTATAAAGAAATTAGAGGAATTTCTTAAACAATCTGAGGAGGTGTAATGATTGGAAGATGTTAAGTTAGGTGAAATTTTATTGAAAATGGGAAAAATAACCGAAGAACAGCTTGCAAAAGCATTAGTTTATCAAAAAGCGTTACAAAACAATGTATCATTAGACGAAATATTAATCAAAATGAATGCTGTAGATAGACGAGAGTTAGAGATTATTAGCGGCTTAAAAGAGGAGACGACGGAAATAAAAGAAGATGAAATTGATGCGGAATTTATTAAGTGCACACCAGAAAAATTACTTCGAGATAATTTTGCAGTACCTTATAAAATTGAAAATAATCATAGTGTTCTAACGGTATTTTCTGCTGGTAAACTAGATTATAAAGCTACAGATGAGTTTAGAAGAATATATGAAGTTAAAAAAATTGAAACAAAACTAATTGATAAAGAAAAAATTATAGCTTTGCTGGATAAAGTATTTACGTTTAGCGTGGGAGGAGAAATAGAAGAATACGATGAAGAAGATGCGGAAGATATCGTATCTGAAAGCTCACCAATCGTTAAATTCGTAAATGACTTGTTTGCTCGTGCCATAAATTTAGGTGTATCGGATATTCATATAGAACCACAATTAAATAAAAATACACGTATTAGATTTAGAGTTGATGGTGAACTAAAAGAATTTACACAAATTCCGAAGAAATGGCATCCGCAAGTTATCTCACGTATTAAAATCATGTCAAACTTAGACATTTCTAAGAGATATGAGCCTCAGGATGGAGAGCTTAGAATAAAACATATGGAGGCATATGTTAACTTACGTATAAGCATACTTCCTTTAGCTGTTGGAGAAAAGATTGTTGCCCGTGTTTTAGCAAAAGCAGACTCTCTGTATAAAGTAAATGAATTAAATCTATCCGAAAGAAATGAACAATTAGTTGTAGATTCAATTAAGAAAAAACAAGGACTAATTCTAGTGACGGGACCAACAGGAAGCGGTAAGACAACAACAATGTATGCTATGTTGGAAGAAGTGAATGAGCCTGAAAAAAACATATCAACTATTGAAGACCCAGTTGAATTAAATGTTTCCGGTTTAAATCAAGTTCAAGTTTCAAAAAAGATGACTTTTACGGATACATTGAGGTCACTACTGCGCCAAGACCCAGATGTAATTATGATTGGAGAAATCCGTGATAAAGAAACGGCAGAAATAGCTGTTCGCTCATCGCTAACAGGGCATTTAGTGCTATCTACATTGCATACTAATAATGCGGTTGCTACGGTAAACAGGTTAATAGATATGGACATTGAACCATATCTGTTATCAGATGCATTAACTTTAATTGTTAGTCAGAGGCTTGTAAAAAGATTATGTCCGCATTGTAAAGTAGAGGATGTAGAAGGGCTAAATTATGCACAGAAAAAACATGGTGATATATTAAGTAATTGCAAAAAAATATACAAACATACTGGGTGCAAGGAATGTGAAGGTAAAGGATTTAAAGGACGTATTGCTGTTCATGAAGTTCTACATGTAGATGAAGAGTTAAAAAAGTTAATGGTTGAAAAAGACCTGCAAGCAATTCGAGAATACGTAAAAACAAACCTAATGTTAGAAGATGCTATATATAAAATGGCTAAAGGAGAAATCGATGTAAAAGAGGTAGAAAAAATCATGCTTGATTTTTAATTTTTTGAACCGATGGCTTTGATACGGGGGTGATAGAATTGATATTCATCTGCAAAGCCATAAATTCAAAAGGTAAACATGTCCAAGAAGAAGTAGATGCAGATAGTAAAAATGAAGTATATCGAATTATAGTAAATCGTAATTGGATACCTCTTTCTATTGAAAGAAAAGTACAAAAAGAAAAAGTTGAACGAAAGAAAATAACAGAGGTTCTTGATGAAAAATATGGTTCGAAAGGAATAAAACCAAAAGAATTAATTTTTTTATTTTATAACATATCGACCATGCTTGAATCTGGTTTATCGATTGATAAAGCCTTAGAAATATCATCTAAGCAAGTAAAAAGAGAAAAAAGTAAGAAATTTCTACAGAAAATTGTATCAGACCTTAAACGTGGTACAAGTTTGAGTGAATCAATAAAAGAAACTGGAGCATTCCCACCCTTAGTAGCTCCTGTTATACGTTCAGGAGAAGAGTCAGGGGATTTGAAAAAAAGTTTTGCTTATCTGTCTGATTACTATGCAAAACAGGAAAAAAACAAGGGGAAGATAGTTTCTGCATTAATTTACCCTATTTTAGTCTTGTTTGCAGTGGCTGTAGTTTTGTACTTAATATCTATAAAAGTATTGCCACAAATAATGTCTACTATAGAGGAGAGTGGCGGAAAAATAGGTTTTGCTACAAAAGTCATTATCGTTGTATCAAAATTTTATCAAAAATTTGGGGTATGGTCATTGGTTATTTTAGTGGCAATTCCACTTGTTTTATTTTTCTTGTCCAGAAAACTTGATAAATCTAAATTTGATGATATTTTAATAAAGCTACCAATTATTGGGGATTTGATTAAGCAAAGTAATTCTGTTCAGTTCACAACCACTCTGTATATTCTACTTTCTTCTAATATTACTTTAAATAGAGCTTTAGAGATTGCAAATGATGTCGTTATGCATACAAAAATAAGAGCAGAGATTGAGAATATTAGAAGAGGTATTGTAAAAGGAGAAACAATGTCTTCACGGATGAACGAAGAAATTTTTGGTGAAGTAATTTGCAACATCATTAAGGTAGGCGAAGAGAGTGGTCAGTTAATAGAACCGCTACGTAAATCCACAGAATTTCTAAGTGGGAAATTAGAGGAAACAACAAAGCGGTTAACTGAACTGGTAGTGCCTTTTACTATGGTTTTCATAGCCATAATTGTAGGATTTGTGGTAGTTGGAACTATATCACCTATCATGTCAATGTACAAATAATTTTTTAAAAAAGGGGTGTTTTCATTGAAACAAATTAAAAACTATTTTTCTAATGTGAAAAAAGCTTTTAAAAATGAACAAGGTTTTACGTTACTAGAACTAATTGCAGTAATTGCAATTTTAGGTATTATTGCAGCTATTTCATTTACTGCATTCTCCACACAAGGGGAAAAAGCACGTATTAGTGCTAATAAAACAAACATCGTTACAATTGAACAAGCGGCAGCTCGTTACGAAACTGAAAAAGGTTTTGAAGATGCTGATTTCGCTAATATAACTGGTACACATAAATTAGTAACTGAAGGATACTTAAAAGAAGTTCCTAAAAATCCATGGGCATCAACAAATAAAGACCAAAAGAACTTTGTATATGTTGTAACAAAAGATAAAAGAGGTATGTTCTTTGCATATTTAGTTCAAAAAGCCGCTACGCCAACACAATATGTTAATACAGATAAAGACGAAAATGCTGAAGTTGTGGATACAACAACTGCTGGTTCTCCTCAGTTTGACTCAGCTAAGTTAACGGACTCTTCCGCTGCTGATGATAGACAATTAGATAAAGCTGATAATAATTAATAAAAAGGGTTGTTATGTTAAAACATAACAACTTTTTTTGAGTTTATTTTAATAAAGTGAAATTTCTACGTTATATAAGTTTAGCAAGCATATTTAATTTAATATTGCGAGTAAGTGTTTTTAATATAGAAAGGATTTAAAAATGAAATTATTGAAAAAACTTAGCTGTAACATTAAAACGTATATATCAGGTGAAAGGGGTTTTACACTATTAGAATTAATTGCTGTTATTGCAATTTTGGGTATTATTGCAGCCATTTCATTTACGGCGTTTTCCACACAAGGAGAAAAAGCACGTATCAGTGCACACCAAACAAATATACTTACAATAGAGCAAGCAGCTGAACGTTACAATGTAGAAAAAGGGTTTAAAACTGGTTCAGGTGCATCTACAGAGGACTTTACAGAGATAGATGCTGAACATAGCTTAGTTAAGGAAGGGTATTTAAAAGAGGAACCTAAGAATCCATGGGCTTCTACTAATGAAGTCCAAAAGAATTATAAATATATTATAACTAAAGACAAAAGAGGAATATTTTCAGCATATTTAGCTGAATTATCAGGGGCTAATGTTGTTAAATACATAGAAATCGACGAGAAAGACAATAAGGTAAAATACACCAATCAAGGAGCTGAATTGAATTTTACATCTAATGATATTGATGAGAACTCTTCATTATCCGATAGATATTTTGTAGGTAAATAATTAAAAGCTGACTGTTTAATTTTAAACAGTCAGCTTTTTTATAAAAAAAATACAAAACTAAAATTTTTATAGATTTATTCGTAATCTATAATATAAGAATTTCCTGAAAGTGTTTGTGACAAGAAAGAGGGAGGGGAAATGAATAACGAAAAAGGATTTACATTGCTGGAACTGATGGCAACCATTTTAATTATGGGAATAATAATGTCTATATCGTTGCCTACGTTTACGAATTCTAATAAAAACATATCGAAGAAAATAATATATGCACAATTCGAAAGTGCTTTTCAGAAAACATCTTCTGACGCTATAGCTATAAAAAAAGAAGTTAAATTGGTTTTAAGCAAAAATGGATATTTATTTGAATCAGAAAAAGCAAATAATGAGGTGGTTTATCCAAATCAAGTATCAATTAAATCAGAGGATATTGGGAAAGAAATAGTATTTAACGAAGAAGGAAAAGTGGAAAATCCAGTTACATTTACACTTAACTATGACAATGATGAGTATGTGTTCCAAATAGATACTGGTTTTCAAAATATAAAAATTAATAATATACCTATTAATGAGTTTAAGAAACAGGGAGTGAATTAATTATGAACATGATAGATACGCTAATTGCCATAGTTGTCATTGGAATAATTACTACCTTTTTCTCCTATGTTCCAACGTCAACTATGGAAAATATGACTGATGCTAATAAGGTTATTAATTATACGGATTTATTGGATGATGTTTCATATAAAATTGAAAAAACCAAATGGGAAGAATACAGTACTGATGAGGAAAAAGAAAACAAAGCGAATGAACTAATTCTCCAAGCAAAAATGGAAGAAAAAGAATATTTAGGTGATAAGTATAAAGCGAAAGGAGAAGTGGTAGAAATTGATGGTAAAAAAATTGTTAAGGTATGGATACAAGATAAAAAAATATATCAAGAATACTTTTTCGGAATTCAATAATAGCAAAGGGTTTACGTTATTAGAACTTACATTGTCGTTAATGATAAGTACAATGCTAATTGGCGGAGTTATTTATATATTTCAGAACAATTTTCAAGTTATGTACAAGTCTATTAATGACTCTGAGAAAAGAAATACCATGATTTTCTTAGATAACAAAATTAAAGATTCATTAAAGTATAGTTCTGATGTGGAAATTTTAAATGCAGGAAACACATTAAAAGTGGATAATATAGAATTTGCTTTTTTAAATGAGGGTAGTCAAATTGTAGTAAAAAAAGATGGAAATAAAGATATGGCATTTTACGATATAAAACAATATCTTTCTAATCCTATATTTCAAATTAACGATAATAGATTAGAAGTGAATTATGCAATCACGAATAGAAATGGAGAAAAAAATATAAGTAAAAGATATATATTATACAAACAAAGATATGATGAAGAGTATCTTAATCAATAAAACTTGGGGGGAGTAAAATGAAAGTAAAAAAAGGTTTGTCAGTACAATTTCTTAGCAATGCAGTTTCAATGGCGTATGTTGAGAAAGGCTTATTTTATGCACAACGAAAGAAGAGTAATTTAGACGAGTTAGACCAACTAATTAACGAAATGGTTGAGAATTTAAGAATTAAAATTGATGAAACACATATGGAAAAGATAGATACGTTTATTACATTACCTAATGAAAAAATAAGAACATATTCTATGCTGGAATTTCCAGACTTTTCCGGTTTAAAGGGAAGTCAGCTTAATCAGGCGCTTCAATTACACCTAGAGAATGAATTAGAATTAAAATTAGACAAACCAATTTACTACTATCATTTTTTGGAGAATGAGAACGGTGGGTTAATGACAGTTTCTATTGTAGAAGAAAATGAAATTGAAATATATCCTAAAATGCTGTTTGAAAGAAGATTAAACTTAACCGGTATAAAACTGGAATCGGACTCAATAAGAGACTACGCACTAATTAATAATAAAATTGAAAAAGAAACCACAAATGTATTTGTACATTTTTTCTTTGATGGTGAAGAAAAACAAGTCGGTTTTTATGTGTATAAAGGCGATTTCTTAGCAGCTATTCGTTATTTACCAATGGATTACTATGATTATAAAAGTTTAAAAATAGAGTTAGATGCTGTAATAAGTGATTGTGCAGAAAAGATAGATGGTTTTTTTGTCAATACTTATTGTGTTATTTCAGAAGATACAAGTGACTATGATAACTTAAACCTGCATTATTCAGAAGAAGAACTAATATTTATAAAAGAAAAGTATCCGGCTTCTAAAGGACTCTTAGGGATTATTAAAGAGAACAATAAGGAGGTATTTTAAATGTATAATTTAAATAAAAACTTCCTTCCAAGTCAGTACAATAGGGGTCCTATAAGAAGGGTTGTTAGAGTAGGTTACTATGTTAATGCTTTTTTAGGTATCGCTGTTATTACCTTTACAGGCATATGTGTGTATATGAATAACAAGGATAAGGATGCTCTTGATAAATTAGATGGTAAGATAGCAGAAATAAATCGAGCAGTACAAACTGAAAAAATAAAGTTAGAAGAAAACAAAAATTATCAAGCATATATGGACGTGAAAAACAAACAAAAATCAGGTGATATTGAAGTTATTAAAGATGCTCAATTTAATATATTTGCTGAAAGCTTAGAAGGTGCGTCAAATGAGAATATCCAATTAAACAATGTTGAGTATGATGGTGAATCTAATGTTGTTATTACAGGTCAAGCTTTAGATTATCTAGATATTCAGGATTTTTACAAGAAGCTAATAAGTGAGAATTTTGTAAAACAAGCGGAAATCTCCAAGATAGAAGTTGTTCCTTATGGAGAAGGAAAAAACTATGCCGTTAAGCAGATTGTTAAATTTGAAATTAAGGGGGCAACTGAAATTGAAAAATCTAAATGAAATTGATATTGGTTTGCTTTTAAAAGAAACACTAAAGAGGTACGGAAAGAAGAACACCATAATTGTTACTGTGAATGGGATTGTAGTTATTGGTCTAATCGTTGGTGGACTTCTTATTAATAATAAGTTTCAAAATAATTTCAAAAGCAATAATGAACAGCTCACTAAATTACAAATGGATGAGCTCTATGCGAATAATAACAAAAAGAAAATAGAAGATTTAAAAGTAAAAGTTGCTGAATTAGATACTGATAATTATCAGAGGGATTTAACAATACAAACCACTGACACATTAAAAGCAATAGAGGATTTGATGGTTCAGTATGCGTTTGTTAACGATGAGCATAAAGTGGAGCCCGCTAAAACAAATAAATCTCTGAAAGAATTGCCAATTAATATTGAATACATAGGGTCTTTTGATAAATCAGTTAAGTTTATAGAAGAATTAAATTCAATGAAATTACCAATTGCTCTTAAGAACTTAAAGTTTTATGTAAATGAAGATGAATACGAAGATGTAGAGAAAAGTGGAAATATTAAGACCTCATTAACTGTTATTGTCACAGATGATTTAATGAACGTAGAAAAAAAAGGAAGTAAGATACAGAAAGATAATTTAAGAAACATTTTTGGTTATTATGTTTATAAGAAAAAAGAAGAACCTCAAACAGAGGAAACGGAAACCATTGATGCTTATCAAGAATACTTGCAGCAATACACTAAAGACCAAATTAAAACTGAAAATCAAGAGAAAACTGCAATGCAAAATAAACCAGGAGACACTGCAAGTATGGGAGTTCCAAGTGTTAGTTCAACACCTCAAACTACAAGTGAAAACAATGTAGCACCTGATACGCAACCTACTAGTGCATCAAATAGCTTAAGTCCACAAACCAATAATCTTAATACAGACATTAAAGTGGATAGCACCGTTACAAATGAAATAGGAAATCAAAGTAGATGAAAAAGCTTGATGAGAGAGGAAGCATAGGTATAATCGTACTGTTAATACTGTTTTTTCTTTCTACAGCTGGATTAACAGTTATGATTATGTCAGGAACGGATTTAAAAACCGCTTATAATGTGTACTGGAAAGGTAAGTCAGATGCATTAGTGGATTTTGCTTTAGAAGAGTACAAGAAGAGAGTTAATGAGCTATTTTTACAGGATGATGCTTATGAAACTGATGAAATAGATTTGGACAAAATAAATTCAGAGCCATTCATAGTAACAGAGAACGGAAAGAAAAAGGCAGAAATTAAATTTTTTGGTGTCAAGTTTGATTCAATTAGCTCGGAAACAAAGTATCAATACTTAGATGACATTATTAATAAAAACTCTAGCAACAATGCAATTCTATATAAAAATCCGCCAATTGACGATGATTTTATGGTGAAAAATTATAAAGATATTATTGGTGACGACTTGGGAATAACAAGTGTGGAAAGTATATTTAATGATGCATATAATTCAAATGAATTTTTTATTTCTAAAGCAGTATTCGATGCAGATTATAATTTTAAAGAAATTAGGTTATTTAATTATTTTCCTCTTATTGAGGAATCAACTGAAGGTCCTTTATTTAAAGTAACTAAGGATGAGTTAGAAGCTCAAATTAAGGAGAAAGAAGGAACAGAAAACGCCTTAAGTCATTTTAAATTAAATGATAACGTTAGTATTGGTGTTGCCTGGGATTCAAGTGTAAATTCGCCGGTTATAAACATGGCTATAACGGTCAAAGAGGATAATAAAGTTTATATGTTTAGTTCCACACCAATAGTCGATTCTAAGTTTTATTACTATGATACAATTTCCGAACCTGACAACATTAAAAAAGCGTTGGTGAAAAGCTCTTATGATGCAAATGTAAATGCTGTAGTTAGTACATTAGCTATTTCAATGGAGAAAAATGATGGTGAATATTACTTAAACAATTACATATTCTACACACCTTCTGATGATAAAGTAGATTTAACCTCAAAGGTAAGTCTGGATTTCGGAACTGCATCTAGAACATTCTCTATATCTACATATTGGAACGATGTCCTAAAAAGCACAGAATTATTGCTTTTTACGGTTGAGGATGGAAATAGTTCTGGAGAATTTAATGGGAAGATAGCTGTATATAAAATGTCCGTAGGGATTGATAGTGAGTTTAAAAAAGAGAATGAAATTGATGTTAGTTCTCTTGGAGTAAAATATGTTCACTCACTAGGAAGCTCCGTGTTTTGGAACAAAGAATTAAATGATGGATATGTACATCTATTGTTTGCTTCTCCTGATGAAAATGACCCTAAAGGAAAACATAAACTTTTTCAGTTAGAGACAAATATTATTAACTTTGATTCTTCAAATATTAAAGAAGTTTCTCTAGAAGGAACAGGGATAACGAACATTGGGAATATAGGTGTAGCAGGAATGTATAACGAATTTGGTGAATTGATGGTTGTGTTGGAAAAAGCCGTAGCTGCAACTGAAAAAATCACTTTAGGTAATAAAGATGAACATAATATTGAAATTACCTCATTTGAAGATAACAACAGTGGAAGAGAAGCGGCTAAAACAAGTATTAAAATAAAACCAGAAGTTGAAATAACAACAATTGTTGAATCAAATGTAAGATTTGTGAAGTCATTTAAACTAAAAGATTTAGAAGTGAAGTAGAAGTGCTAAGGAATTGGTGCTTCTGCTTTTTTTAATATAGTTTGTTTTATTTTTTGCAAAAAAATACGATATGTTTGTTAGATGTTGACTTATTTTAAATTAGTTATATTAAGTAAAAGAAAGAAGAAAATTTAAGGAGGTGTAAGTTTGAAAAATGGTACAAAGATAGGCTTTCTTTTAGCCGTTGCCCTAACTGCCTTTTCAACCAAAGCTTTTGCTGAATCTTCAACAGAATTGGGTATTGATTCCCCAATAAAAAAAGCCTATGCAGGTTCAGAATATGTTTTATTTCTACATGAAGATACCTCTGTAAGTGGATTTGGAAGTAACGTAAACAATGTGCTAGGGTTATCTGGTGGTGAAACCAATAACACAGGTGAATTAGTTAAAGTATCTGGTCCTACTGGTTTTAAAGATATAAAGGCAAAAAGAGCTAAAGCGTATGGGTATCGACCATTAACAGATAACCCCAATCTATATGAGTGGGTGAAAATTGATAATAATAACAATAAAATGGTTAATTTACCCGTAAAAGATGCAGATGATTCTTCCAGAGAAGCCCCAGGTATTAACCACCACGATGGAAGGGGTTATATAGATTCTAATGGGCAGGTTTGGATGACAGGTTCAGATTATTATACTGCTTTAGGTATTGGAACTGGTAATCCATACAATAGATATTTAAAAAATTGGGTAAGAGCACTAGACTCTAATGCCAATTCCTTAATAGTTCAATTACAAAATGAAGATAATACCACAAATAACCTAATTAGCGAAACAGAGTTATTTACAGCTACTACTGACCTCACTATTGAAGTTGCTTATAGAAATATGATTAGCAGTATAAAAGATACATCTCTAAATGTAGAACTAGTTAACGAAAATGGTATAGTAGTATACTCTCGACTTAATCCTTACAAATTTGTTGATGGAGAAACATATTTAACTAAAGTATCAATCCCTGTTGAAGACTTGCCGTTAGGAAAGTATAAAATAAGGGTAACTTCTTCTAATACTAAATTTGATATAAATGTAAAGGAAAGAAAGTATTTTAATAATGCTAAAAAGATATTGTTTTCCTCTGAGAAGATTGGAAGATTTGTAGTTATAGATTCAGATGATGATATATATTTTCATGACTATGGTAGCGGAATATTAAAAAAAGTACAATTTCCAAGTAATACTCATATCCAACCAAATACAGTTGTTGCAGGTGATGGCTTTCACTTCGCAGGTATTGATGATTCAGGAAAATTGTGGACATGGGATAGTACTACTCCTTCTTTAATTAATTTTAATGATGTAGAAGGACAACCTTTTTATGATAATTACAAAATAAAAGAAGTTTCAGTAGGATATGGGTTTACTATGGCAGTATCTCAAAGAAAAATTGATAACGTAACAGAAGTTTACGTATGGGGTAATAATAGTATGGGCAAACTGGGTATCGATTCAGCCTCTAGCAATGTAAGTAAACCAACTTTAGTTACCAGAAAGGGAGTCCCTCTGCAAAACATACAGTCTATAGCAGCAGGAGGGGATTTTTCGGTAATAGTCCAAAATACTGATGATGGTCAACTAATATGGACAGCAGGACAAAATAACAAAGGTCAACTTGGAGGTGGTGCTCAATTAGAAATAGCGGAACCACAACCGGTGCCTGGATTAATAGGAATAAAACGATTATTTACACAAAACACACCACAGGTTATAGCACAATCTGATAGTAAAATGTATGTATTTGGAGGGAATATATCTTATCCAAAAGAATTTACTATGCCTTATGGACTTGGTATGCCGTCTCAGTGGGAACAAACGGGAGTTAGTTATTGGAGAGAAGACTGGTTAACATCTCCTACAAACCCAACAATACTGGTTACAGAAGAAGGTAAAATACCATACGCTTTTGGTGGAGATTGGGCTGCTGGAAGGGGTTCTGAAGGAGAATGGAAGCCTATAAGAGTTTCTAGTGAATTTGTGGGTAATACAGCTCTAAATAGACAACCAAACGAATATAATTTTAAAAATATTAAGGATGCAGCAAGAACTAGTTATGCTGGAGTAATACTAGATGAGAATAGTAGAATCTGGGGGTGGGGAAGATATCCCAACTCAGGTACTGGTTCAAATCAAGTTACCAATTATAATGATAACGGAGCAGCTTTTTCTACAAGGTACGCCCATCCAATAGTGTTATCAAATCAAGAGTATGCCCCCACTATATTTAAAAGTGTTGAGGGAGAAGATTATTATGGTTATGCACTAACTTATGATGGAAAACTGTGGTTATTAAGTAGCTATGCATATCCTGCGCCCTCTGCGTGGAGTATTAATAATGTCACAATTAGTAGCATATATGGTAGCCCTAGCTCCCGACTTGCTGCTATAGATAGTAATGGTGAGTTGTGGTTTACTAGTAAAAATGGTGTAGAACCTAAGAAAATTCCTAAAGATAAATATGGAAATAAAAAAGTTATAAGTGTATCTAATTCAATTAATCATACTTTGTTTGTAACAGAAGATGGAAGTGTATGGGCATTTGGTAATGGAGCCCAAGGAAAGTTAGGTAATGGAACAAATAATGATGTAAATGAAACATCGCCAATTAAGGTAAAGAACGTTAAAGAGGCAGTTTCTGTACAAGCGGGTACTGATTTTAGTTTAGCTTTAGATAAACAAGGTCGTGTATGGGCTTGGGGTTACTCCGCTTATGGTTCTTTAGGGAATAATTTTTCTCTAACTAGAGGAAACCTGTCAACGGCTTACGGTAACGAACTTCCTGAAATGACAATATTAAATAACATAGAGGATGTCTATTTAAGTAAGAATGGCAATAAAGAGTTTAAGCTTTTTGGAACTACCCGAGAGAAGGAAAAAGAGAAGGTAACGGTAAAAGCAAGTGTGCTAGGGGCAGAAAAGCAGACTGAAATATCTAATGAATCTTGGAACTTAGATACTTATGACCAAGTAAAGCCTCTTGATTGGGAACTGAAATGGAATGTAAATGATTTTGATATAAACACTAATTTTCAATCTTTAACTAAAATAACAGCCGAGGATGAAAGAGGCGGTTTAATTGAACAGTTTTATTCAGGGAAAATAGTTGTTGATAATGAGAAACCACAAGCTCCTTCGTGGGGAGATACTTGTGTAATAGATAAGAGCTTGGGTGAAACATGCTATTCGCCTAACTATTTTAAAGTTAACGGAACAAACGGAGTAGATAAACCAGTTAGAATATATATGAAACCTTTTCAAAAAACAGGAGAATATAAGGCTCCTGTAGGAATACAGATGCAATATAGAATTAAGCAATCATATGGATACCCAGCAACTTGGTCCGAATGGATAGATATAAAAAACAGTAATTCCAAAGGATATTATTATGATTTCTATCAAGGGTTCCTAGGTGAAACACAAATAAAAATACGTGCTAAGGACCAAGCTGGTAATGTATCTGATGAAAATAGTGAATATTCATATTCTATAATTACAAACGCCGGTGCGGAGATTACAGATATATCTGCTGAACCTAAAAGTATAGATAATAAATTAAGTGCTGAACTTAAATTTACTGCCAGTACAGTATCTACATCCTCGCTAAAAACATTTGGGGTTTATAGAAAGGAACAGGGTGCTAGCACATGGGATAATATAACTCCAACCCGTAACAATTGGCAGGGAACTGGAGAACAGACGTATACAGATAATGCTAGTTCACTCTTAGGAAATAAAACATATGAATATATGGTAGATGCTGAAAATAGCGTAACAGTAGGAAAAGGAAAGGCTGTTTCAGTGACCACTTATCCATATGAACCAATAAACTTAATTAGAAAAGTAAACGATTCTGGTATTAGATTTACTATTAAGCAGGATGAGAGAAACACAGGAAAAATACTTTATAAATTGGTTATTATTGATAATAAGACAGGAGAAATATATACAAAATCAAAAACATCAAACAATATGAAAGAAGAGGTTATTTATGATGTAAAAGAAGACGATGCTCCGTTTTCAGTATTAAATAATAGTCTTACAATTAAATTATTAATACAGGGAGATAATCAAAAGTTCTTAACGGTAATTTATGATGATAATTTTGAAAATTCACCATCAGTAATGGAAGATACTAACCCACCAGAAGCATTTATAGGTATAGAGGGAAATGTTGAAAGAATTATAGATGATAAAATAAATTTAATAAACTTAATTTTCTCAGCAACTGATGATGTGTCTCCGAATAATAAGCTAAAAGTACAGTTTTCTCCTGATGGAACTGACTGGTATGGACAAAAAGCAGATGGAACATGGATTTTAAACTTATGGTCAGATTACAAAACCACCTATACGGAATTTAAAATGGGTTCTACTGTTGGGTCTAGAATTGTTTATGTAAGAGTTAAGGATGAAGCAGGAAACATAGGTACATCAAATGTTCCAGTACTGATTTCGCAATTAGTTGAGAGAGATGATAATGTATATGTAATTGATACGGAGCGGAACATTAAATCTAAGGATACTTTAAATAACCAAATTCATTTAAATAATGCTTACATTTATTTAACTGTTCCTAAGACAGGTAACATGAGAGAAGTACAGTATAGCTTTGATGGAGTAAAATGGTCTCCGTGGGAAAAATTAAGTGATGGTAATAATACAAAGTTTGTAAACCTCCCACCATACGAAGGCGAGCATACAATAATGATAAGATATAGAAATGAACTTGGTGATATAACAAGGGTTAAAGAGGATTATGACATTGTAAAGTATGTGCTCGATAAGGAAAAACCAGACTTACAAGTAGAGACGAACAATGGAACGTATATAGTAAAGACAGACTCAGTTACTTTATTGTTAACACCTATTGATAACTTATCTGAGCAAGTTAATCTAAAATTCACTAATAGTCAGTATCAATACTACGTAGATGGAACTCAGGTTCAAAGTTATAAATTCAATAATAACTTAAAACAAGCTGTATTTATTAGAGGATTAGTGGATGGCTTTAATATAATTAATATTGAAGTGACAGATATGGCTGGTAACAAAACACTTAAGAATATACGTGTATTTAAAAAGTAGTGGCTAATAATGCTACTACTTTTTTTAATATATAAAGATTAATTAACGATATATATAATAACGACCTTAAGAGATAAAGATTCCAGGTAGAATCTTTTAAATAAAGTAATTGACTTAAATTCAAATAAAGATATTACAAATAATGAAAAAGATTTATGAAGGGGGTGTTTCGAATAAGAAAGAATAAGAGGAAATTTAATAGATTGTTTTTGTTAACAGCCTTAGCATCCGTCATTAGCCCACTCATCGTTTCAGCAGAAGAATTATATAAAGTAAAAGGAGATTCAATGTACCCTTTATTAAGGGATGGAGATGTAATAAAAGAAGTTTCAAAAAAATATATACAGGGCGATTTAGTTGTTGCTAAAGTGAAAGAGACTGGAGAGGTTATAGTAAAGAAGTTAAAAGGAGACTCCCTAATAGGTGAGGGTGATTTTTCAAAAAACTACTTAGTAAAAGATGTAACAATAATCGGTAAAGTTGAAAAACTCCCCAATCATGAGCATCTAAGCAGTTTACCTAACGCTGATGCAGCAGAAATGGCACCAATAAAATCGGTTTATGCCACTAATAGTACAGTACTATTTTTACATGAAGATACATCCTTGAGTGGTTTTGGAGAAAATGTTCAGGGGATATTCGGAAGTGCTAACACTGGTACTGTAAAACAAGTAAGTGAGCCAACTGGATACGCAAAAATTCAAGCTGTTCCTTCAAATAGAGATACGAACCGAAAGTTTTTAGGATTTAAACAGAAAGATGATGGTCAAGACTTATATCAAGCCTATTTGGTTAAAAGTAACACTGACACATTGATGTTTAATGGTGATTACATAAAAGATTATGAGTGGTTAAATCCTTATTGGATAACAGATGAATATAAAATAGATGCACAGGGGAAGTTTACTGCTGCTGGCGGTGAAGGATATGGATACATGCTTGGCATAGGTACAAGTTATCCTTACGGTAAAAATACAAGTAGCGGATATAGAGATGTATTAGATGAACTAGGAAGTGGACAAAGAATTGTTGCTCAAGGTTCTGAATTTAATCATACGGATAAAAACACAGAAGCGGATTTTTATACTCCAGAGTTTACAATATCTAATACAACACCTACTTGGCAAATAAGAATTACAAGTATGGATAGGGTACAAGAGGACTGGAATACAGCTACACTTAATATAGATGTTGTAGATGCTAATAATAATGTAATAAAAACCTTTACCAGACCATGGGATGCAACTGGAGGGAACAGAGACCAGTTTGCTGCTGATAGGGCATTTGTACTTGAGAATACACCAGGAACCTACAAATTGAGAGTAAGGTCAAAAGAAATAAAGTACAATATTGCAATTGAAACAAGACATGTGTTTCCAAATAAGGTTTTGAAAGTGGACACTTTAGGTACAGAATATGGTGCTTTTAGTATAATAGACGACCAAAATTCCTTATACGTACACAGGCAAGGTTATGGACTAGTAAGAAAAGTAGCATTCCCTAGTGACGTTAAGATAGTTCCTGATACTGTATCTGGAGGATATACAAAATTTGTTGGTATTGATGAACAAGGACGTGCTTGGTCTTGGTCTGACGTAAATCCCCAATTAATAACATTTAATAATTTAGCAGATGGTTCAGCCTTTTACGACAAGTATAAAGTTATTGAAGTGGATTCTGGGAGAGATTTCTTAATGTTTATTGTGCAGGATAGGGAAACTAATGAGACTACAGTATGGTCACAAGGTTCTAATGAATATGGAAAATTGGGTATGGATGTAGGAGTATCTTCTGCGTCTCCAATACAAATTTCTCGTTCTGGAAACCCTTTAACTAATATACAATCAATTGCTACAGGAGAGCACTTTGGAGTAGTCGTTCAAAATACTGAAACTGGACAAGTGGTATGGACTTTTGGGAAAAATGAAAGTGGTCAGTTGGGTGGCGGTATTAATTTAAATGCTACTGAACCAATTGTGGTTCCAGGAATTAATAATATTAGTGATATATCTAACTATAAAGGTGTGTCTTATGCATTCACTAACGATACTATTTATTCATTTGGAACAAGTAAATCATATATTGATAAATATGTATTTGATTCTAAAATGGGACATGTTAGACCTGCATTCAACAATGGGGGATTTCCACAGGCATTTCTAACTTGGGTAGAAAAAGAAGCGTGGACTGCTAATGACTGCTGTTACGGTAGTACGGGTGACCCTTCTGGAAATAGAAGTACATATGGACCAATTAGACCGCAAAGTAAATACTCTAATTATTCAGGTGTAAGTATAGAAAATAATAGCTTCAAAGATGTTAAGTCCCTATCTCTTGCAGGTAGATATGGAAACCTTATAGATAAAGACGGCAGGCTGTGGGGATGGGGTAGAAGAGGGAACGCTGGAGTAGGGAAGAATTATGACTCATTTAATAGACAAATTGATGTGTATGGTGCCAAGCCAGCATTAATAAATGAAACAACAGAAGCGCCTCTAGGGTTTGAGAAAGTCGTTGGAGTTACAAGAGACTGGGATAACTCTGGAACGGCTTATGCGTTAAGAAACGGAAAACTATGGATACTGAATGATTATACTGTTCCTGTGCCTTCTACGGAACCTGTAGATAGTGTAAATATGGTTAATATATTTGGTAACGCTTATCACTTTTTAGGAATTGATGAACAAGGTAGGTTATGGACTTGGGGAGATAATGCGAACGGCAAACTTGGAATTAATAGTACTTCAAGCAAAACTTACCCAGTACTTGTTAATACGTCATATTACGGAAATAAAAAAGTTATTGATGCGGATGCTGGAAAACAACATAGCTTGTTTGTTACTGATGACGGTTCTGTATATTCTATGGGAAATAATAGTGAGGGTCAATTGGGAACAGGAGATACTGCCAATAGTTTAGTACCGGTAAAAGTGAAAAGCTTAAAAAATATTGTAAAAGTATCTGCCGGAGATAATTATAGTTTAGCTTTAGATAAAGAAGGAAAAGTTTGGGCTTGGGGATACGCAGGAAATGGCTCTTTAGGAAATAATTTTTCCTTACAGAGACAAAACCCCTCTACAGCTGTTGGAAACGATTTGCCTATTATGTCCATTGATAATGAAGTGAAAACAACTTATCTTAGTGAGAATGGTAATAGAACATTTGAATTAAGTGGAAAAATTACAGAAAAAGATTTAGAGAACGTACAAATTAAATCAAAGTTATTAGATGTTAATAAAGAAACGAGTGTAGAGGATTGGGGATTAAATATTTACGAAGAAGTGAATTCAAAAGAATGGAATTTGAAATGGGATGTTTCTGAGATTCCTAAAGAATATAACTTCCAATCGCTAACTAAAGTTACTGCGGAGGACAGTCGGGGAGGTTTAGTTGAACAATTTTATGGTGGTAACATTATTGTTGATAACGAAAAACCAAAAACACCTGAATGGGGAAGTACTTGCACAGTAGAAACAGCGGGAACAGAGACTTGCTATCAGAGTGATTACTTTAAAATTAACGATACAAATGCAGTAAATAAGCCGGTACGGATATATATTAAGCCAATTCAAAAAACAGGAGATAACAAAGCTCCTGTAAAAGTTCAGATTCAATATAGAATAAAACAACCCTATGGTTACCCTCCAACATGGTCAGATTGGATAGACGTTGATACAAATAATCAAAATGGTTATTACTATGACTTTTTCCAAGGTTTCCTAGGAGAAACGCAAATTAAGTCTCGTTCTATCGATTTGGCTGGAAATATTTCTGAAGAGAATTCAGATTACAGATATGTAAATATTTCAAATGCTGGTGGTGAAGTTGATAAAATTTCAGGTGAGTCTAGAACAGTTAATAAAATGTTGGAAAATGTTATAAGTTTTTCAGCTACAACCCCAAATAACTCATCTTTAAAAACCTTTGGTGTGCTTCAAAAGAAAAAAGGAACTGAAACGTGGAGAAACCTCACCGAACCTAGAGTGAATTGGGGGACAGGAACAGAAAAAACTTATATAGATAACAGTGTAGATTTAGAGGGAAATACAACGTATGAGTATGGAGTAAATGTAGAGAATACGGTTACTGTGGGGAAAGAAAAGACTGTAAGTATTACTACTAATCCATATGAACCAACAAACTTTATAAGGAAAATAAATACTACAGGTCTGAAATTTACAGCAAAGCAGGACCAGCGAAATAATGGACTGATTTTGTACAGATTAGTTCTTGTAGATAATCAAACTGGGGAAGTATTTACTAAGGATGAAACTTCCGATAATGTAAAAGAAGAGGTCATTTTTAATGTTAAAGAAGGAGAAGCACCATTTTCTCTACTAAATAATAATTTAACGGTTAAACTCTTACTTAAAGGTAGTAATAATCACTTTATAACTATTTTGTACGATGAAGCCTTTGAAAGTGCCCCTTCCATTATTACAGATAAAGAAGTACCGGGTGTATTTGTATCTGTAGAAGGAAATGTAGATAAAATTATATCTAGTGGTAATAATCCTATTAACCTAAATGTATCAGCTACGGATAATGTTACGATTAATAGTAAGTTGAAGCTGCAATTATCGGCAGATGGTACTAACTGGTACGGACTAAGTGATGATGGTATATGGGAGAGAAATATATGGTCTAATTATAGTTTAGTTTATAAAGATTTTCCTCTGGGTAAGACAGCGGGATTAAAAGTTATTTATGCAAGAGTTAAAGATGAAGCAGGTAATATAGGTACAGGGACTACTAAACTATTGGTATCTGATTTGGTACAAAGGGATTCTTCTGTTAATATTATCGATTTAAACAAGAATGTCTCTTCAATAGATACCATGAACAATAACACTATTCATATTAATAGCTCATATATTGCACTAAGAATTCCTAAAACAGGTAATACAAAAGAAGTTCAATTTAGCTTTGATGGAATAACTTGGTCAGATTGGGAGCCACTCTTTGATGATAGTATAAAGTACATTACTCTTCCAAACATACAAGGTGAACAAGATATATTTGTGAGATATCGAAATGAGTTTGGAGATGTAACGGAGATGAACGAAGAAAGTGATGTTATACGCTATACGCTGGATAAAGAAAAGCCAGATTTGAAGTTAGAAACTGTAAATGGAACGTACATTGTAAAGAGCAGTTCTACTTTATTAAATTTATTAGCAACGGACAACTTATCCAAAAAAATTGACGTAGAATTAACGGATAATGTCTATCAAATGTATGTTGATGGAGTTAAAGTAAATAAAAGTACATTTACTAATAATAATAAAAAAGAAGTACTTATCCAAGGATTGGTAAATGGTTTTAATGTTATTTCATTTAAAATAAGTGATGAAGCAGGAAATGCTAAAACTGTTAATATAAGAATTTATAAAAAATAAGCAATGAAGATATCATTGCTTATTTTTTTTAATTAGGTAGACTAACGTTATTTTATGTTTTTATCTTATATAAATTAAAGCGTATTGAAAAAAATAAAAAATAGTATATTATTTCTGGAAAAAATCGTTATTAAGATAGGAGGTGTAATGGCTTGAAAAAATATAAGACAATTATTGCTTCCTTAGCGGTAGCAAATATTATGTTTACACCAATGTTTGTAAGAGCAGATAACACATATGAAGTAACAGGAAATTCAATGTATCCTACGTTAAAAAATGGTGATGAAATTCGAGTGATGGATACAAACTATAAAGATGGTGATACAGTACTTGGAAGATTAAGTAACGGGGATAATATAGTTAAGAGGTTATCAGGAAATTTCTTAGTGGGTGATAATGGTCGCTCCCTAAATATACCTAAAGAAGATGTAAACATTGTAGGTAGAGTAGAAAAAAACATGGATGAGGATGGATACAATGTTTATTCTACAAATACAGCAAAAGCCTTAGAAATGGATTCTCCAATTGAAAAAGCTTATGCAGGAAATGAGTACGCTTTGTTTTTACATAAGGACACGTCCGTTACTGGGTTTGGTGCAAACATTAACAACGTTCTCGGGATGACTAGCGGAGAGGATAAAAATACATCTAACTGGGTTAAGGTATCAGACCCTACAGGATTTAAATATATCCAAGCTAGTAATTATTATGCTCATGGGTTTCGTCCCTTGCCAAACAATCCAGATTTATACAGAATGATTAGAATAAAAGAGGATACTACTCAAGATGATATCGGAGTTCCGGTTAAAAATGCTGGGTGGGTGTACCAAGATACTACTTGGTCTCATCATAAAGCGTGGATAGATGAAAATAATCAATTTTGGATGCGTGGAGATGATGTAAATAACGGCATAGGTATAGGACAAAATATTCCTTATGGTGTGCATACAGATTCTAATAACAGAACCTATAAAGTTATTTCTCCAGAGCCAAGAAAGACTTTAGTTGCAGATTCCTCTTTTACAAATTCTAATAATTATGATGATAATGTAGTGGTAGAAACAAACCCTTTTACTATAACTGAGGGAGATTGGGAAATATTATGGACTTTCTCTGTAAAACCTAATGTCGCATACGATGATTCTTTTATTCATATGGAACTTATAGATGAGAATGGGAATGTTGTTTACACAGGACCCAAAGATAATTTTTTCAGGTCCCAAAATCACATTAGAAATCCAAGAGCGATTGCCATTAGCTCAATGCATAATACTTTTAAAACTAATGGAACATTTAAGCTACGTGTTACCTCATCTAAAATAGGTTGGTCCTTTACTATTCGAGATAGAAAATATCTTGAACAGGGTGACGTAAAACGTTACATACCGGGAAATGCGGAAGGAAGATGGGTAATAGAAGATAAAAATGATGATGTATATTTACATAATGTAAGTTGGGGACAACTAAGAAAGGTTAATTTTCCAAATGGAGTAAAGATTAAAGCAGAAACAATTACTGGTGGCATTAGTGATTACTATACAGGACTCGATACTAATGGCGAACTATGGAGATGGTATTTTAATAATACTACCCCTGTAAAAATAACAATGCCTACGGATTTTTACCAGAATTTTAGTATAGAAGAAATATCAAATGGACTTAACCATTTTCTATTAAAAGTAAAAGAAAAAATATCCTCTAAAACTTATGTAATGTCCTTTGGTAACAATGAATACGGAAAACTAGGTTTATCTACAGATAAGATTGCAATAGGTGGGACTTTAAATACCCCAGTATTTATAGAAAAAAATGGGGTACCTCTTGAAAACATTCAAAGCGTAGCAGCTGGACAACAATTCTCGGTAATTGTACAAAATACATCAGATGGTCAACTTGTGTGGAGTTTTGGGAGAAACAATAAAGGACAGCTTGGTGGGAATAATAGTATGGGAATTGCAGAACCCTTTATTATCCCAGGACTAAAGGGAATAGATAAAATATTTAATCGACAGTATACTACTTATGCTCTAGATGACGATACGCAGACTATATATTCAGCTGGAGCAGACCGTTCATATATGGATACAACTACTTTTTCTGGTTTAGGATATATAGAAAGCCTAAGTATGAAATTATCTAGTTCAACAACTGCCTACCTGAAAAAAGAAGATAAGTCTCTGTGGACAGATAATTATGGGTGTTATGCTGAGTCAGGGCGACTAACTCAGAGTACTACCTATGGACCAGTAGAGACATCATCTCAAGCTGTCATATACAGTACTAAAGCAGTAAAGAACGTCTATGATTTTTCCAAGCTATTTAATAATGGTAAATCTTCGTTTAGTAATGTAAGAGATTATGACCAAAATACTTGTGCAGGAAATTTAGTGGATGAAAATGGCAGACTCTGGGGTTATGGAGCAACAGATAGAAAACTTGGAACAGGTTATCATAATGATGTCTATGGTAAAAATTCTATATCCGCTGCGACAAACGGAGCATATCCTGCTAAATTGGACTTTGATACTTTTGCGCCTGCAATATTTACAAGTGTGGCAAGAGTTTCGTCAAACATAGGTTGGGCATTAGATGAGAATGGTCAAATATGGTTGATGAACTATTATTTGCAAAGAATACCAGCACAAGAAGCTATTAATAATGTTAAGGTTAAGAAAATATTTAGTACAGTAGATAGTTTATTCGCAGTTGATGAGAATGGAGATTTGTGGGCTTCCTTAGGAAACTCTTATGGGCAACTGGGTCTAGGCAACAAAAGTGCAACAATCTATCCAGTTAAAATTGATAAAAAATATTATGAAGGCAAGGTTATAGATGTATCAGGAAGCAGCTATCACACTATATTTGTTACTGACAAAGGATATGTATATGCAATGGGGAAAAACAATCTTGGTCAGCTAGGAAATGGCAACTTCGTTGAAAGTACGGTTCCTGTAAGAGTGAAGAATGTAGAGAATGCTATAGATGTATCTGCTTATCAAAATTATTCTGTAGCTTTAGATAAAAGTGGAAGAGTATGGGGATGGGGGAACCAAACTTATGGTTCACTTGGAAACAACTACTCAATGTCAAGGAATAATCCCTCAACGTCTGTTGGGAATGAAATACCAGAGATGGAAGTGAAAACAAACCTAGAACCAGTATATTTAAGTAAGAATGGAAATAAGACTTTTAAAATGCAGGGAACAATATTAGAAAAAGAAGGAGAAAAAACTACAATAAAAACTAAGATTCTTGGAGTCGAAAAAAATGTAACCGTAGAAGACTGGACTGCTGATGTTTATAACAAAATAGTACCTCAAAATTGGGTCATGGAGTGGAATGTAAACGAGTTTGGGAGTGAACAAGTTTATCAAGGATTAACAAAATTAGAAGCCGAAGATACGAGAGGTGGTTATCTAGAAAACTTCTTTGCTGGTAAGATAACCGTAGACAATGAAAAACCTCAAGTTCCAAATTGGGGAGAAACTTGTTCCGTAACTTCTTCGAATATACAAGGGTTAGGTTTAGAATTTGATGGTGCTGATGATTATGTTAAATTAGGTTCTTTTTCTGGTTTAACATCAGGTGCTACATTTGAAGCATGGGTGTATCCCACAAATAATGCTACTTGGTCACGAATATTTGATTTTGGACTTTCAGATACACCATCTAACTCAGGAAATGAAAATATCTTCTTTGCCCGAAGTGGTGATACCACTAGTCTAGAGTATATAGTTTATAAAGGAAAAGACCCTTATACTGTAAAAACTAGTAATACTTTAGAGTTAAATAAATGGCAACACCTAGCGGTTACACATGCAACTAATGGTGATGTGCGAATTTATAAAAATGGAGTTCAAATTGCAAGTGGCAATATACCTTTCCCTAATAATGTTGTACGCAATAGTAACTATATTGGGAAATCTAATTGGGACAGAGATAGCTATTATAAAGGGCAATTAACAGAATTTAGAATGTGGAATAAGACTTTAACTCAACAAGATATCCAAGCAAATATGAATAAAAGACTATCAGGTGCTGAATCAGGACTTTTGGGATACTGGTCTTTAGATGAAAGTAAAGCAACAGAGTATACAGGAAAACAAAGTATAGGAAGCATAATTGGTGCAAGTCCAGTGTTAACATCATTGCCGCTTCCTGACCAAAAAGGTTTATCTATGAAATTTGATGGAGCCGACGATAGTGTAGTAGTTAGTGATTTTTCAGACCAAGTACTTCAAAACAGTTTTACAGTTGAGACATGGGTTAAGTTTGATAAAGTAAGTAAAGGTTCAGATAATGGAATATTTACGCATGGCTCAAAAGGAGATACAAGACAAAATTTACACTTAACTGAAAGAAACGGAAAGTTTTATTTTGGTTTCTATGGTGATGATTTGTGGGGAGTGACTACTTTACAAGATAATACTTGGTATCATGTGGCATTTGTATATGATGCTAATACAAGTTATCAACAAATTTACGTGAACGGAAAATTAGATGCCCAAAGAAAATCAGGTCAGTATATAGGAATAGGAAATACAGTTAATATAGGTAACTATGGTGGAAATAGATTAATGGGTAATTTAAAAGACCTGAGAGTTTGGTCAAAAGCTAAGACACAAACAGAAATTGAAGCTGAAATGAATAAGAGATTTACAGGAACAGACACTAATCTTTATGCTTATTGGAAAATGAATGACTATTTAAACGGTACATCTTCTATACAGGATTATAGTAAGATTAATCATACAGGGGTTGTAGTTGGAGGAGCTCAGGTAATTATAGATTCAAAAATGTTAACTGACGATGATACTAATTTAAAATTTAATTTAGGTAAAACTCAATATCCAGATGCGTCACCCGTTAAGACATGCTACGGTGATGATTATTTTAAAGCAAATGGGAATAACGGAATAGACAAGCCGGTTCGTTTATATTTTAAACCTATTCAAAAAACTGGGGATTATAAGGCACCAGTAATAATACAGATAAAATACAGGAAAAAGGAAGCATATGGGTATCCTCCAACGTGGTCAGATTGGATAACTGTTGAAACATACGATAATACTGGATACTACTATGATTTCTATAAAGGTTTTCAAGGCGAAACGCAAGTTAAGATAAGAGCTTACGATAAAGCAGGTAATATTTCAGAAGAAAATCCTGATTCTCGATATGTGCTGATAACAAATGCGGGAGGAGAAGTAGACCAGTTGTTTGCTCGAACGGACTCTGTAGAGAAACAATTACAAAATGAACTTACGTTTACAGGAGTATCTCCAAGCTCATCAGCTATAAAATCATTTAGTGTATTTAGAAGGGAAATTGGAAAAGAAGATTGGACAAGTTTAACACCTGCGAGAGTTTTATGGGGGACAGGAAGTGAGAAAACATATCTTGATAATTTAGGAGATTTATCTGGTAATACATCATATGAGTATAAAGTAGACATTGAGAATACTGTAGGTATAGGTAAAGGCAAAACTATTTTAGTAACTACTAATCCATACGAACCTACTAACTTTATTAGAAAAATAACAAATAACGGTATTGATTTTACAGTCAAGCAAGATACCAGAAATAAAGGAGAAATACTTTACAGATTGGTTATTGTTGATAATCAGACTGGTGAAATTTATCATTTAGATAAAAAATCTTCTAATTTAAAGGAAGAAGTAATCTTTAAAGTTAAAGAGGGAGATGCTCCATTCTCAATTTTAAATAATAGTATGGGAATAAAGCTATTAGTCAAAGGAAAGAATGACAACTTCATTACAATTATATATGATGAAAACTTTGAAAATACTCCTTCAATTGTTACTGATAAAAAAGCACCCGAAGTATATGTAAATGTGAAAGGAAGTCCTGAAAGAATTATATCAAACGGTAATAATAAAATAAGTCTAGACTTATCTGCAACGGATGACGTAACGGTTAATAATAAATTAGAAGTGCAATTTTCATCAGACGGAACCAACTGGTATGGATTAAATACTTCAAATCAATGGGAACAGAATGCATGGTCTAATTATAGTAATAACTACATAGACTTCCCTTTAGGAACTAGCACAGGTACAAAAGTTATTTATGCACGAGTTAAAGATGAAGCAGGTAATATAGGTATGGCTAATACGCAGTTAATAGTTGCGGAATTAGTAAATAGAGACGGGACCTCTAAAGTTGTAGACAGTGATAGAAACTTATCATCTGAAGATACCGTAAATAATTCGATTCACGTAAATGACTCCTATATTACATTGAACATACCTAAAACCGGAAATTTAAAAGAAGTGCAATTTAGTTTTGATGGTGTTAACTGGTCGCCATGGGAACCTTTGTATGATAAAGATGTGAAATACATAACTCTTCCTCCTATTCAGGGTGAACATAATGTATTTGTAAGGTATAGAAATGAGTTTGGTGATACAACACAAGTCACACAGAAAAATGACATAATAAAATATGTGCTAGATACAGAAAAACCTAATTTGAAATTTGAAACACAAAATGGTACATACATTGTGAAAGTTTCTTCAGCGTTAGTGACGTTAATTGCTGTTGATAACCTTTCTCCTGTAGTAAGAATAGAATTAGAAAATCCTGAGTTTGCTATTGAACAAAATGGAGTAACTAAGAACTCATTAGATGTGGTAAATAAAGCTAAAAATCCAGTTCTGATTAAAGGACTTCAAAACGGATTTAATGTAGTCTCATTTAAAGTAACTGACAAAGCTGGTAATGTAAAGCTTACAAGTGTCCGTATATTTAAGAAATCATAAGGAGTTGGGGAATTTCCCACTCTTTTTTTTGTTAAATCCATATTTAAAAACGCAAAAAAGAAAAATGCTATATTATAGCAAAAAAAATACGTTAATTGTATTGGAGGTGTAATGAATGAAACTGGTCAATCTAGCGCTTAAATTTTCACTAATAGCAACATTGGCAGTGCCTAGTATAGTTGCAGCAGACGAGTTATACCAAGTAAAGGGAGATTCAATGTTTCCTCGTTTAAAAAATGGTGACTACGTAAGTGTACAAAAACAAAATACCTATAACAATAGTGACATTGTTGTAGCGAGACAACAAAATGGAGAAGACATCATAAAAAAAGTCCAAGATGGATTGTTAGTAGGTGAAAGTTCTTATTCAGTAAGTGTGCCTCAAGAAAAAGTAAAGATATTAGGAAAAGTAGAAGAAACAACAATTAATCCAAAAAATAAAAAGGTTAAAACAGCAAAAGCTTTAATAAATGATTCGCCAATTAAAGACATATATACAGGAAGAGATTTTGTGTTATTTCTTCATGAAGATACATCCATAACGGGATTTGGAAGTAATGTAAATAATGTATTGGGGAGAGAGGGAGGTACAGCTAAAAGTACACCTGAATTGGTTTCTGTATCAGGACCAACGGGATTTGAAAGGTTAGTTGTAGGGGCTAATGAGGCATATGGCTTAAGGACGGATGTAAATACGGGTCTCTATAAATGGATTAAAATTAAAGAAAACTTAAACGAAGAAACTTATAGCGGACTAATAAAGGATGCTGCTACACCTGGAAGACCAAGTTATTGGATAATGCAATATGTTATTACTCCAGAAGGTTTAGTCCAAGTCCGAGGAACAGACAATGCTTCTGGTGCAGGAGAAAAATGCCTCGATTCAACGTGTGACTGGCAATGGAGTGAAAAAGCATATGTTAAATATCAAGGAGTAAATATAGAAAATGCAGTTGATATAGAAACAGCTGAAACCCCTATGTTGACAGTGAAAACACAGGATAACTCTCTTTATTATGTTAACGCTTCAAATAATACTGTTAAATTAATTAATGCAGACAATGCAAATATTGTAAAGATGAGCGGTGGGACTAATCACTTTTTGGGTGTAGATAATAACGGGGTATTATACTCATGGGGGAATAATGGAAATGGTGCTTTAGGTATTGGTAGCACAACTTCTTCCTATGACAGAATTAATAAAGTAGCTTTTCCTGACAACTTTTATAATGAATATAGAATTGTAGATTTTAAAGCGGGAGGAGTTTTAAGTATAGCTCTTGCTGAATCTAAAATCACAGGAAAAAAAGTAGCTTATGTTTGGGGTAAAAACGATTTTGGAACATTAGGTACTGACGAGGTGGCGGTAGGTGCTATACAAAATAAGCCTGTACCTCTAAAGCGAAAGGGTGAAATAGTGCCTAATATTACGAAAGTTTCTGCTGGAATCAGATTTATGGTAGCTTTACAGGATAATGAAGATGGATATTTAATTTGGACAGCAGGATTGAACGACTCAGGACAACTAGGTGGTGGTACACAGTTATATACAAATGTACCGTCTCTGATACCGGGTTTGACTAATATAAAAAATATTATGGCATCAAATGGAAGCATAGCATACGCTCTGAATAGCAATAACCAGATGTTGGCTTGGGGATATGATACAAGGTTTCCACACAACCCAAATAAAGCTTACCCTGCAACTTTTAATATAGGATATTCTATAGGCTCGTTTGAAAAAATTCATTATTGGACAGCAGATAACTGGAGTCGGCAAGGTCCTATGTTTTTAATTCAAAAAGATACAAAGATAGCATATGGATTCCAAGACTTTTGTTATTCTGGAGGAACAACCAATACTAGTACATCAAATTGGATGAAAATAGAACCAGTATCAATATATGCTGACTTGGTTCCAGGAGGTAAAAACTATTTTGATAATGTAAGAGATGTTATCAATAATACTTATCCGGGAGGAGCATTAATTGATAGCAATGGACGTATATGGAGTTGGGGGCATGCTCCATTATCCGTAGGAACAGCGGCTCAAGCAAATGCAAATTGCAATGCAAAAAATGACCCGGGATATATTGCTTTTAAACAAGCTCACCCAGTAAAAATGGGAACAGATACACTTTTACCAGACGGATTTACACAATTAGCTACAGGATATAGTTCTTCTGTAGGTCTAAGAAACGGAAGTCTTTGGATTTTACCTCATGGAAAAACAGTGTCTTCCGCTCCAATTAACTCCTCGTATGCGATTAACGATGTTTATGTTAAGAGTGTCTATGGAAGTTACGGAGCATTTTATGCTCTAGATGATAATGGCGAGGTATGGTCATGGGGAACAAATTATAACGGAAAATTAGGTTGGGGTAATACGAATAGTAGCAGTGTACCGAATAAGATAAATAGTACATATTTTGATAATAAAAAAATAATAGATGTTTCAAGCGTTTGGAACTTTGTTTTATTCCTAGCTGAAGATGGAACAGTTTACTCAGCTGGAGATAATGGCTGGGGAGAGTTAGGTAATGGAACAACTGTAGATTCATATGTTCCTGTAAAGGTTCAAAATTTAAAAGACATTACAAAGATAGCTGCGGGACCAGACTTTGCTATGGCGCTAGATAACCAAGGAAGGGTATGGTCTTGGGGGAGGAAATCTTCAGGAGCACTCGGAGACAATTTTTCAATAAGTAGAGCAAAGTTATCAACTGCTGTAGGTAATGAAATTCCAGAAATGAAGATAGAAAGTGAAATAAAAACTCATTATCTAAGTAAAAATGGAAACAAAATATTTGTTCTAACTGGAAAAGTAAAAGAGAAAGAAAAAGAAAATGTTATAATTAAAGCCAGTGTTCTTGGAATAGAGAAAGAAGTTAGGATTTCTCAAGATAGCTGGAATACAGATGAATATAATGAGGTTATTGAACAAGGGTGGAGCTTAGAGTGGAATGTTAACGAATTTTCTAATGGAATCGACTACCAATCATTAACTATGGTAAGCGCAGAAGATGATAGAGGGGGAATTGTTGAACAGTTTTACTCTGGTAAAATAACGGTTGATAACGAAAGACCTCAAACACCTCAGTATGGTGATACATGTTTGGTAACGGTTTCTACTGGAACAGAACAATGTATGGGTAGCAATTACTTTAAAATGGACGGTACAAATGGTGTAAATAAACCAGTTAGATTATATTTTAATGTTTTACAAAAGTCAGGCAATAATAAAACAATTGTTAAACCCCAAATAAAGTATCGCACAAAACAGGCATATGGATATCCTACCACTTGGTCTGACTGGATAGATGTTGATAATCTAAATGGTAATGGATATTACTATGATTTCTTCCGAGGTTTCCAGGGGGAAACCCAAATTAAACTAAGAGGAATAGATGAAGCGGGGAATATATCAGATGAAAACAGTGATTACAGATATATTATAATAAGCGATGCTGGAGCTGAGGTAAAAAAGATTTCCGCTACATTTGGTGAGGTGGAAAACAAGTTGTTTAATGAAGTGTCATTTACAGCATTTACACAGACTAATTCGGCAATTAAATCTTATAACATAAAACGAAAATTAGTTGGTGAAACAGAGTGGGATGAGTTAACTCCTAATAGAGTAGCTTGGAATGGTCTGCTAGAAACAACATATAAAGATGAATATGAAGGGTTATTAGGAAATGCAAAATATGAGTATCTAGTAGATGTAGAAAATTCAGTTACTGTGGGAAAAGGGAAAAGTGTATATGTAACTACATATCCATATTATCCAGCTAACTTTATACGAACAGTAAATGAAGAAGGTATTGAATTCAATATAAAACAAGATGAAAGAAATAGGGGAAAGATTCTTTATAGATTAGTTTTAACGGACAATCAAACTGGAGAAATATATTATAAAGACGCTGAGTCATCTAATGCTAAGGAAGAGATTATATTTAATGTAAAAGAGAGTGATGTGCCATTTTCAATATTAAATAACAGTATTACTATTAAGTTACTTGAAAAAGGAGAAAATAACGAATTCCTTACTATTGTATATGATGAAAAATTTGAAAACGCACCCTCAATTATTACTGATAGAAAGCCACCTGAGGTTGTTGTTGGGATAGAAGGGAATCCTGAAAAAATATTATCCATGGGAGATACAAAAGTGAATTTAAGTTTATCTGCTACCGATAATGTTACACCATACAATAAACTAGAAGTTCAATTTTCAAAGGACGGTACAAACTGGTACGGTAAAAAGTCATCAGGTGTATGGGAGAAAAATGTATGGTCTTCTTACAAAGAATTGTATACTGATTTTAGCCTTGGTGGGTATGTAGGAAATCAAATTATTTACGCAAGAGTTAAAGACGAGGCAGGTAACATTGGCTCAGGAAATACTTCTATTTTAATTGCTCAGTTAGTAAATAGGGACGACACTGCTTATATATACGATGAAGGTAGAGAACGGAACTCTGGAGATGGAAAAGGTCCTATTTACGTTAATAATTCATATGTAAAACTGAAAGTTCCTAAAACAGGTAACGTAAAAGAAGTACAGTATAGCTTTGATGGGGTTGAATGGTCTCCTTGGGAAACAATAAAAGAAAATCATGTTAAATTAATATCTATACCGCCAAGAGAAGGAAAACATTCAATTATGCTAAGATATAAAAATGAATTTGGAGATATTACTAGGGTACAACAAAATAACGATATCATTAAATATATATTGGATAGACAGAAGCCGGATTTAGAAGTTGCTACTTCAAATGGAACATATATTGTTAAGGATACTGGAGCTTCATTGGTTCTGAATGTTAATGATAACTTGGCTACAAATATAAACGTAAAGCTTATTACTACTGGATTTCAAATGTTCTATGGAGATACGCAAGCGACAAATTTAGTGTTTAAAAACGATGAAAGAAAATCTGTCTTTATCAATGGACTTAAAGATGGATTCAACATCATTACATTTGAAATAGCAGATGAAGCAGGTAATACAAATCTAAAAACAATTAGACTATTTAAAAAATAAAAGTATAGAGTAGGATACATTAACATGTATCTTACTCTTTTTTTTATTTACATTATTTAAAAATTTTGTTATGGAAAATGCTGAAAAATACGATATTTTATAAGTGACAATTTATATGCTTATAAATGTTGAAATAAATGAAAAATCCTATATTATTTGGGAAATTAAATAGGGGGTGATTGTTATAAGTGTAATCAAAAAGGTATGTTTAATAGCACTCTCACTAAGTATTGTCTTTCCTACGGTTGCTTCGGCAGATTTATATAAGGTGACAGGAAACTCAATGTATCCTACTTTAAAGGACGGGGATTATGTAGAAAAAGTATCTAATTCTTATAAAATTGGGGATACAGTGGTAGCAAAAGACAAAAATACAGGGGAAATGGTAGTTAAGAATATAAAAGGGCAAAAACTTATAGGAGAGAATAAAACTACAAAAATTTACGATATGAAAGACATGAATGTATTAGGGAAAGTAGAAAAGGCAAGTTTACCAAAAAACACTAGTGCAATTGAAGTAAAAGCAGCTGAAGCGCCTCTTATTGAGAAAGCATATGCAGGAGATTCAACAGCTATCTTTTTAAATGAGGATACATCAATAACTGGATTTGGGAAAAATATTTTGGGATTGTTTAAGACACCTGGTAATAGTAATACTTCAATAATGACTAGAATAAGTGGTCCTACTGGGTATGAGAAATTAAAAATATCTCTAGGTAATACACGCAGGGATGATTATATCTTGGGATTTAAACCAGATGCTAATGGTACAGGTTTGTATGATGCATATACAGTTAATACTGCGACCACACACCCGCTTTATGAATCAAAGGTAAAAGATGTTTCTTTATCATTTCCTTTCGATTATATATATATTAGAGTAAATCCAGACGGACGCTTACAAACTAAAGGTTCAGAAGGACAGGCTTATACCCTAGGTTTTGGATATGGATACACCTTTGGTAGAGGGAATACAGAAGGTGGATATCAATACGTGGTAGACGAATTGGGAAAAGCTGAAACTGTAATTGCTTCTGGAACAGAGTTTGACCACTCCGATATGAACCAAACAGCAAGTTTTATAACACCAGAATTTACAATAACAGCAGATAAACCTAACTTCAATATACGTTCATATAATATGAGTAATTTAGATGGATGGGATAACTCAGCTTTAAAAATTGAATTACTAGATGCTCAAACAGGTAATGTAGTATCTACATTTAATAATCCTTGGAACAGAAACCATGCATATTACACAAATAATGGTTCAAAAGGTTATATTAATATGCCAGGAACTTATAAGTTGAGAGTAACTTCATCAAAAATTAGTTATAAAATACAAGTGGAAATTAGAAATGACTTTCCTTATAAAGTAGTAAATGAAGCAGCTTCAGGAACGGAGCAAGGAACATGGGCAGTTTTAACGGAGAATAATGAAATATATATACATAAATTGACTTACGGATACCTTAGAAAAGTTAAAAATGTTCCTAGTGGATTAAAATTTAAAAAGGATACTTTAGAAGGCGGAAATAACAAATTTCATATAATAGATGAATATGGAAGAGCTTGGATATGGTCTACAGAAAATGATTTTAAAATGGTGGAGTTTCCAATGGTGGATAATACTAATTTTTACGATAAGTATGAAGTAGTTGAAACGGCAAATGCTTACACAATGAGTATGTATCAAGTGAAAAATAAAGAAACTGGTGAGACCTATGTCTATGTAAATGGAAAAGGGGAATATGGTGAATTAGGATTAAGCGGAATTTCGCAAGTTTCTGTACCTACTATTGTCACCAGAAACGGGGAACCTCTAAAAAACATTCAAACCATTGCAGCAGGACGATTCTTTACCATTATTGTCCAAAATACAGAAGAAGGGCAACTAGTATGGACAGCTGGAAGAAATGAAAGTGGTCAGTTGGGGGGAGGAGTAGATTTAACAGTTCCAGAACCCTTTATTGTTCCTGGATTAAGTAATATTAAGTTAATACAAGGTTATAGAGGAGAAAATACAGAGCATAGGTTTGCGTACAATAGTTTAGTTATGTCAGAAAATAAAATGTATGGTTTTGGAAAAAGTTTTTCATATCCCAAAGAAGTAACTTTAGGAAATATGCCTTATGTAAGTGAAGTAAAACAAAGTTATGCAGTAATGACATTCCTATCTAAAGATGAACGAATACCTTATATTGCAGGGAACTCTTGGAGAGGAAGAAGGGCAGGTACAGCGAATAACTTCGAAAAAATACCTGCTGATGTAAATTTCAGGAGTACATATAATGATGGGCAAACTTATTTTAGTAATGTAAGAGCCCTTCAAGCTTCGAATGAAGGAGGCTCCTTAATAGATTCTAAAGGAAGGATATGGTCGTGGGGGTTGCATCCTACTGCTGGTCAAGGTACTCACTTAAGAACAGATGGTGCTTATCAGTGGACTGAAAATATAAAACCAGCCTTACTAAATGGAAATGACCCTAATTCTATAGGTCCAGCTACATTTGTTCAGTTAGGTGGTTTTGGAACTATTACACAAGCTTTGGATGAAAATAATAAACTATGGTATATCACTGACCACTTGTATCCAATATCCTCATCAGCCGCTATTAACAATGTTACTGTAAAAAAATTATATGGTGGAGTAGATAGCGGTGCTATAGTCGATAGCTTGGGGAGAATGTGGGTAATGGGCTCAAATTCTTATGGTAAATTAGGGTTAGGAAATAATAGTAACGTTTCTTCAGATAATCCAGTATTACTTAATCCCAGTTACTATAATAATGAAAAAGTTATACACGTATCAATGTTATATAGACATACTCTTTTTGTAACAGAGTCAGGAGATGTCTATGCAATGGGTGATAATACATATGGTCAATTAGGAACAGGGAATTTCACAAGTTCTAACATACCCGTAAAAGTAATGAATGTAAAAAATGCCGTTATGGTTGGTGGAGGAGACTTACATAGTCTAGTTCTAGATAAAGACGGCAGGGTATGGGCATTTGGCTATGCCGGTGACGGTTCGCTAGGAAATAACTTTTCCTTGACTAGAGAAAAGATTTCCACTGCTGTTGGTAACGATTTACCAGAAATGTCTGTGTTGAATGAGATAAAGGATTATTACCTAAGTAAAAACGGAAATAAAACATTTAACCTACATGGAACTGTACGAGAAAAAGAAGGAGAAAAAACAACAGTTAAAACAACTATTTTAGGCTTAGAAAAACAAAAAACAATAGAGGATTCTGAGTGGGAATTAGATGTGTACGACCAAGTGAAGCCAAAAGAGTGGAATATAGATATAGACGTAAACGATGTTAGTGATGAGCAAGTGTTTCAATCACTTGTTAAAGTGTCGGCAGAAGACGAACGAGGCGGAATAGTAGAACAATCATTTTCTGGACGTATTTTTGTAGATAATGAGAAGCCGGCAGCACCACAGTGGGGAGATACATGTATTATAAGTAATGGGACTGAAAATTGCCATGAAAGTGATTATTTCAAACATGATGGCACAAACGGTGTTAACAATGCAGTAAGAATATATATGAAACCTACTCAAAAGGTAGGAGAAAATAAGGCTGTTGTTAAACCACAAATCCAATATAGAATAAAACAACCTTATGGTTACCCTCCAACATGGTCAGATTGGATAGATGTTGATACTAGTAACCAAAATGGATACTATTATGACTTCTTTCAAGGCTTCTCGGGAGAAACACAAATAAAAATGCGTGCAGTAGATGCTGCTGGAAATGTATCTGAAGATAACAATGAATACAGATATGTAATTGTTAATAATGCTGGTGCAGAGGTAGATAAAATTAGTTCTTCTTCTACTACAGTCGACAAAAAAGTTATTAATAACATTACGTTTAATTTAAAAACTCCATCAGGTTCATCTATTAAAAGTTACGGTGTAAAAAGGAAGTTGTACGAAGGGACTGAGTGGACAGATTTAACGACAACAAGGGTGCCGCATAATACAACAGACGAAACAACTTATTCAGATGTTAGTGGAGACTTATTCGGGAATTCAAAATATGTGTATTCAGTAAATGCTGAAAACAATGTAACTATAGGTCAAAGTAAAACAACTACGGTTGTTACTAATCCTTATGAACCAGCTAACTTTTTGAGAAAAGTAAATACAGATGGGGTTAATTTTACTGTTAAACAAGATGATAGAAACAGAGGAGAAATTCTCTATAGATTAGTAATAGTTGATAACAAAACAGGTGAAATATATAGTGTTGATAAAAAGTCTTCTAATATAAAAGAAGAAGTGATTTTTGACGTAAAAGAGGGGGATGCGCCGTTTTCTGTTTTAAACAATAGTATGACAATTAAATTGTTAATTAAAGGTGCAAACGGTCAATTTACTACTGTTGTATATGATGAGAAATTTGAAAATGCTCCTTCTATTGTAGCCGACAATACGTCACCAGAAGTTTATATAAGTGTTGAAGGAAATCCAGAGCGTTTAATTGGTTCAGGAGATAATCAAGTAAATATAAGCTTTTCCGCTACTGATGATGTCTCTGTTAATAGTAAGCTATCAGTGCAACTATCTTCAGACGGAACTAACTGGTATGGACTTAAATCTGATGGAACATGGGAAAAGAATTTGTGGTCTGAGTATAGTCCAACTTACAAAGCATTTCCTCTTGGGAAAACCCCTGGAGTAAGAGTTATATATGCTAGGGTTAAGGATGAAGCTGGAAATACAGGAGTAGGGATTACAAAAATACTAATAGCAGATTTAGTACAAAGAGATGAAAATGCATTAATAGTAGATAATGGTCGAAATATTAGCTCTCAAGATACAATGAGCAATGTAATCTATGTAAATGATGTTTTTGTTGAATTAAGTATACCTAAGACAGGGAACTTAACCGAAGTACAGTATAGCTTTGATGGGGTGAACTGGTCACCATGGGAACCAATAGTGGCAGGAAGTAAAAAATACATATCGTTACCTACTATTGAAGGAGAACATTCTGTTGTTACGAGGTTTAAGAATGACTATGGAGATGTTACAACTATTAAAGATAAAAATGATGTTCTAAAATATGTACTTGATAAAACAAGTCCTGAATTAAATATTGAGACAGTTAACGGAACACGTATTACAAAGCAAACAGGAATTTTGTTCAAAGTAACTGCAATAGATAATTTGTCTAAAAATATAAAACTTTCACTTGCTTCAAGTGGATTAGAAATGTATATGGATGGTGTGAAAACAAGTAACGTAATGCTTGCTAATAATACTGAAAAAGAAATATTTATTAATGGTTTACAATCAGGTTTTAATGTAATTTCGTTTGATGTACAAGATTTATCTGGTAATACGGATACGAAAACCCTAAGAATATTTAAAAAGTAAGCATTTATGTTATACATGCAGAACAGCATATTAAATATTGAATGTTAGAGCTTGTATCATTGATTGCATAGTTTTCTATGCAGTTATTGATATAGGCTCTTTTTAAAAGGTTTTCTCAATATGTGATAAATAATAAAAAGTGAATAAGGGAGGGAATATTATGAAAAAGTTTATTGCAGTATCAGTTGTAGGTATCGCATCTATTTCTACTTTAGTGGCTTGTGGTAATGGAGATATGGTTGTGAAAGTAGGTAAAGAAAAAATTTATAAAGAAGATATTTATAAAGATTTAATACAGCAGTATGGTAAGGATTACTTATTAGGGGAAATTGAGTATAGACTACTGGTACAAAATGCAAAGTTAAACGATAATGATGTTCAAGCTAAAGTTAAAGTATTAGAAGCAGAAAATGGGGCAAAAACGATTAAGTCTCTAGCTAAAAAAATGGGAATCACAGAAGATGATGTAGTTAAAAGAGCGCGAAGCTTAGCAGCAGAGGAAAAAATACTAATTAAAGAAGCAAAACTAACAAAAGAGGATATAAATATCGCTTTTGAAGCAAGAAAATATAAGCTAATGGCTGACTATATTACGGTGGATTCAAAGCAGAAAGCGGAAAAGATAGTTAATCTTGTAAGAAGTGGAAAAGTGAGAAACTTAGAAAATGCAGCCCACAAAGTCATTGAAACCTATTATTTGCAGTATCAATGGAACATTGAACTAAGCGAGGGATTGTTAGATGAGAAAGTACTAGCTAACACTATGGGGTTAAAAGACGGAGAAGTAAGTAATGTCATTGAAAAAGATGGTCAGTATTATATTTATGAAATAAAATCTCGAAATACAGTAGAACTTGAAAATGAACGATTAAATATAGTTAGGGAATTAGCAGCAGAAAAAGGTATAGATATAACTAATGTGATAGAAAAATTAAAGAAAAAAGACAAGGTAGAGTACAAAGATAAAGATGTTGAAGAGTTAATGAAATAATCAAGAAAGGGTGCGTAATGTTTATATATTATGCACTCTTTCTTTGTTTTTAACCTATAAAGCATTGAGCAAAAACAAGTTAATCCGCTAAAAAGAAAGAGGTTTTTTAGCGTTCTTTCAAAATTAGTACCTAGTCATAATAATATATATGGAGTGAAATATATGAGTAAAATAGCCTTTGTATTCCCAGGTCAGGGCTCTCAACATGTGGGAATGGGTAAAGAATTATTTGAAACCAATCAAGAAGCTCAAAGAATCTTTTTAAATGCAAATTTTTTATTAGGAAAAAATTTATCAAATATATGTTTCGAAGGACCAGAAAAAGAGCTGAAATTAACCTATAATACACAACCAGCTATATTAACTATGAGTTATGTATTATATGAGTTGGCAAAAAGGAATCTTCCAAAACCGGATTATGTAGCAGGTCATAGTTTAGGGGAATATACAGCGTTGTTAGCAGCAGGAGTAATGTCATTTGAGGACTGTCTTTTAGCTGTTCAAAAGCGTGGAGAATACATGGATAGTGCGGTTCCAAATGGCATAGGGTCTATGGCAGCGGTATTAGGTGGAAACAAAGAAATTATAAAGATGCTTTGCGAAGAGGTTACAGATGAAAATCAATCTGTAGAAATCGCTAATATGAATTGTCCGGGACAAGTTGTAATTTCAGGACATGCAGAAAAGGTAGAGGCGGTAACGAGCCGTTTAAAAGAGAATCGGATTAAGCGAGTTATTCCTTTAGATGTTAGTGGACCATTTCATTCAAAATTGATGAAGCCAGCAGCTGAAAAGTTAAATTCAGAGGTGCTAAGTAATTTGGAAATGAAAGATGCTAGTGTACCGCTAATAAATAACGTAAACGCGCAGGAACTTATAGCGTCCCAAGATATTAAACATTCATTGGTAGAACAAGTGTATTCGTCTGTATTATGGGAAGATACAGTAAGAAACATGATAGAAAAAGGTGTAACTACTTTTGTAGAAATTGGTCCTGGAAAAGTTCTTTCTGGGTTAATAAAAAAAATAGACAGTAATGTTAATGTGTATTCAATTTCAGACACGCAGACAATGAATGAAACTATAGAAAAATTAAAGAAAGATGAGGATAAAACAAATGATGTTAGAGCATAAAGTTGCGTTGGTAACAGGAGCATCAAGAGGCATTGGAAAAGAAGTTGCATTAGAACTTGCTAGAAGCGGTGCAGATGTGGTCGTAAACTATTCTGGAAGTCAGGAAGCAGCTAATATAGTTGTAAGTGAAATAGAGAAATTAGGTAGAAAAGCAATAGCATTTAAAGCAAATGTTGCAAGTTTAAGTGAAGTAGAAGCAATGTTTAAAGAAACGATTAATCAATTTGGTAAAATAGATATTTTAGTCAATAACGCAGGAATTACAAGAGATAATTTAATGATGAGAATGAAGGAAGAAGAATGGGATGCAGTTATTAATACAAATTTAAAAGGAGTTTATAACTGTATGAAAGCCGCTACAAGACCTATGATGAAACAAAAGGGTGGAAAAATAGTTAACATCTCTTCTGTTGTTGGAATCTTAGGAAATCCAGGACAGGTGAATTATGTGGCTGCTAAAGCAGGTGTAATTGGGATGACTAAAACTGTGGCTAAAGAACTTGCTTCAAAAGGAATTACAGTAAATGCAGTAGCTCCAGGATTTATTAAAACAGATATGACAGATGAACTAAATGAAAATATTAAAGAGGGTTTATTAGCTCAAATTCCTTTAAAAGAGTTTGGTGAACCAGAGGATATTGCTAAAACAGTGCGTTTTTTAGTAAGCGATGATGCGAAATACATAACAGGGCAAACGCTGTCTGTAGATGGCGGAATGGCAATGTAAAAAACCTTAGGACTTCAACATAATGGAGTCCTAAGGTTTTTTTATGAATTGCATGATGCTTATTATGTTTTTTAAAAGGTTTTCTAATAATTTTTTATTAATAAATAGAATGTTATTAACAATATAAGAGTCTTTGTATAATTAGTTGTTCACAGGTTCTTTATTTAACACATCCAGTAAGTCTAGTTGTTCTTCTATTTGTTGATTTTGTAAATTATCTTGGGTTTCAACAGTTGCTACTGCTGCTTCAGTGTTTAATACTACTTCTTGTGCAATTAAATTGCCATCTTCTTCTTGAATGTTATTATTAATTTTAGATTGAGTTAAAATGTCTACTTTAGTGTTATCTGTATCAGTATCTTCAATAACTTTATCAACAGTTTCTTTTTGTGCATGGTTATTGCTTTCTTGTAGTTCTTTGAGATAGTAAGATGTAAACCAGTGAAGTTTTTCGGAGGAAACACCAAGGTATCTCCATTCAAATCCTTCCTTATCGACTCTTATTTCTACGTTTCTTACCTTATTTGGTTCAATTTCTATACATCCATCAAAATAAGTATAAGCGAGTGCGTCCTCGTATAATTTTACTTTTGTAAACCCTGCATCTAACAACTGTTGAATGGTTTCTTGCTGTTTTTTTACATTCACCTATTCCACTCTCCTATTTTCTCTATCTAATTAGTATTATACCAAAAGAAAACGAAAAATATAGTTTTATAGAATTAAGTGCTGAAAGATAGTTCTTTTATAGTGCTTTAGAAAATCAGTCTTTCCGATTATATCTACAATCAATGTAGCTCCAAATGAATCGGTTTTCTATATGCTTTCTTTGTTTGTAGAACTTTAAGAAGCTCATAGATGGAATAGCAATTATGCTGCAAACTAAAGGCAAAGCAAATGCCGCTAAGATAAAAGATAAATTGAAAAATGGATAACCTAATATAGCTAAAATTAAACAACTTGGGATAATTACAAAATAAGCATGTATAAGTTCTTTTTGAAGTTGTTGGTACATATAATGGATATGATGAACAAATTTAGCTAGGTATTTCTTCATTTTTATCACCGCCTTTTTCACGAAATGCATAGAAGTTATCGTTTCACTCAAAGTGATGTGAAGAAAAACTTTGTATATACCCAAAATAAAAAAAGGGAAAAGTCAAGATAATGTAAATATAATAATGTGTTAAAAAATATACGTAAATTGTTTTAAAAAAGTCGTAAAAATTAACAAAATAAAATCAATATCATATATATTAAAACATATAACGGACCCTTAGCTCAGCTGGTTAGAGCAGACGGCTCATAACCGTCCGGTCGTAGGTTCGAGTCCTACAGGGTCCACCATATACAAGATAAGCATGTCTCTGTAGCTCAGTGGATAGAGCAACCGCCTTCTAAGCGGTGAGTCGGGAGTTCGAATCTCTTCAGGGACGTATGTTAAATTACTGACGACAGGAAAGGTTCCCTGCACGCTGAATTTTCAGTTACTAGGTATGTCGGAGTACCGTCCGACCAGTAATTTTTTATTCCACAATAGCTCAGCGGTAGAGCAACCGGCTGTTAACCGGTAGGTCGTAGGTTCGAATCCTACTTGTGGAGCCATTTTAATATGCCGGTGTGGTGGAATGGCAGACACGCCTGACTCAAAATCAGGTCCGAAAGGGTGGAGGTTCGAGTCCTCTCACCGGTATTAAATTAAGCGTAATTAGTTTTAACAAAAAAGTGTATAAGCTGTTAATATATAAAGACAAAAATAGTAGAAATACTATTATTGTCCTTTTCTTTGTATAGGGGGAATAAATATGGCGATTGTAAATGCAACAGATAAAACGTTCCAATCAGAGGTTGCTTCAGGCTTAGTATTAGTTGATTTTTGGGCTCCGTGGTGTGGTCCCTGTAAGATGATTGCGCCAGTACTTGAAGATTTAAATATGCGTTTAAATGGTACATTAAAGATTGTTAAAGTGGACGTAGATGAAAATCAAAATACGGCAAAGAACTATGGAGTAATGAGTATTCCAACACTATTAGTACTGAAAAATGGTGCGGTAGTAGATAACGTTGTTGGTTTTAAACCTGTAGAAGCTTTAGAAGAGTTAATTCTTAAGCACCAGTAATTATTTAAAGATGTGATAATCGTTGTTTATCACATTTTTTTATAGATAATATGATAAAACTTACGAATAACTTTAATTATTTGTATAAGCAGATAGTAAAAAGAAATATCAAAGTTAAATGATAACTAATAGATAAATTCTAGGGTGGACCGTTTTCCTAAGAGTCTCAAGTTGTAAGAGTATATGCAATACTTCTACACATATTGGGATGTTGCAACCTCGTAGGAATGAAAGGCTTGATGCCACAAGAACGGTAAGGGAGACATTTGGCAATGTCATGGAGCTTAAAAAGTTGGGATTTGCTAACCTTTGTATACGGGTGGGGGAACTTCCTTAGGCTTATGAACATATTCTGTTAGTTATTTGTCGGGAGACATATCTAGTTGCGATGTGAGATTGCATGTTATTTATAGGAAAGTCGGCAATAGGAACTAGTGCAGAGGGTCGGCATAGTTTGGTGATGGGGTTTATTCCGAATGCTCCTGTATAGCAAAAAGTAAGTCTATTTAAGTGAGCTAAAGAAAAATCTTTAATGTAACGTTTGTTACCTACTTTAATAGCAATTTGTAGGAGAGGGAGAGGAATAACCTCTCTTTTTTGCATTAGTTTATTAGGAGGAACAGATGAATAACCCTGAATTAATTACACATATAAAAACACTTCTGTTCAATAAAGAATTAATTATTTCAGATGATTTAATAGAAGTATGGTACGAATTAGTGAAAAACAGTTTTCAAAATGAAAATGATTTGAAAGAATTTCTAATGAACGAACTTGCAAAGTACAAAAATGGTGATGCAAAATGAAAGATTTTATAATTGGAATAGGCATTATAGTAACTAATATATTTGTAATGTACTTATTGCATCTTGTGGGTTGGTTAGAAGGTTACTTGAGCTTTGGATGTATTCTTTTAGGTGGATATGGACTCGTTCGCTTAGTTATATATATATCTACAGGTGAATACAGTCATGGATATACAACAAGAATTTTCAAATGGGAAATGATTGTAATAGTTATTGGATTGATTTTGTTATTAGGGTTGCTATATACATATAAGTTATTTTTTTAAGGTAGATAAGCTTTTTAAAAAATATGAGTAAATTAAAAGGAATTTTGAATTAATAATGGAATACTAAATAGGTCAATATATATTTAAGCTTTCATAGCTCAGTAGGTAGAGCACTTGCATGGTAAGCAAGAGGTCGTCAGTTCGATTCTGGCTGGAAGCATATTTTTATTAATTGTGGAGAAGTACCCAAGAGGCGCAAGGGGCTCCCCTGGAAAGGGAGTAGGTCGTGCAAACGGCGCAAGGGTTCGAATCCCTTCTTCTCCGCCATAAAAGAAAACTAACAAATGTTTATATAAATAAGCACCTCTTTATTTATTTGGTAAATAAAGAGGTGCTTTCCTTTTTAGAAAATGATTGCCAAAATGTAATTTGTATAGTAAATTATATCCGCTAAACAATAAAACATAGATTTATAGAGAAGAGAGTGGATTTACATGCATTATTACAAAGAACTTTACGTTTATCGAAATAAAAAACCAAAAAAAGCTGTAATTAGAACATATTTAGAAAATGATTTTGAAGGTCTTATCGGTATACAAAAAGAGAGTTTCCCGCCTCCGTTTCCGTCTGAATTATGGTGGAATAAAGAGCAATTGGAAAGCCACATTCAGTTATTTCCTGAAGGAGCAATTTGCATTGAAATAGATGGGGTAATCTGTGCTTCGATAACAAACTTAATTGTAGACTTACATAATAAAAACAATCATACATGGGAAGATATTACGAGTGAAGGATACATTAAGAACCATGATGAATATGGAAATTCCTTATACGTAGTAGATATTTGCGTGTCGCCTAAATATAGAGCGCTAGGTTTAGGGAAGTTACTACTACAAGCTGCTTACGAAATTGTAGTTAATAAAAAACTGGAAAATTTAGTAGCTGGATGTCGTATACCTGGATATTCAAAAGTATCTCATCTTTATACCCCAGAACAATACATGAATAGGGTAGCTAGTGGAAAAGAATATGATGCAGTTATGACGTTTTTTATGAAAAGTGGAAGCATTCCAACTGAAGTTGCTCACAATTACCTAGAAGATGAAGAATCACAGAATTGTGCTGTAATAATGGAGTGGAGGAATCCATTTCATACTACAAAGGAAAAGTCTAAAAGACCGCTTGTTGAACTTGTTTAAGACACATGAAAAAATACACTTAAAAAAGCCGCTTTTAAAGCGGCTTTAAGTTTGTAATGTTCCATTTACATTTCTGAGCAAAATATTGAGAAATGATGACACATCTCTTTCATATTGGATAGTGAACTATCAGTCATTGGTGTATCAATAATCTCAAAGAAAGAAAATCGAATGCTAGTATTATCAGAATCTAAAATTTCTATTTTTTCATCATAGCATTTAATAGTGAACTCGAAGTATTCGTGTTTAAAATAAAGTGTGTGTTTTGGGTTACCCGCTTTGCCCTTTCGACTAGGGTGTAGTACATCTGCTTCAACTAAAACGACATCTCCAAAAACATTAACTGCTTCATAACTAAGACCCAAAAGTAAGAAAAATTTTTGCTCCTTGTAAAAATCACTCCATGCTTCTTTTGCTTTTTTTCCTTTTAATTTCATTGTATAATTCTCCTAAGTGTTTTCTTCATAAAATAACACATCTAATTATTTTGTGTAAAATTAGATAGGATATAAAAGAATAAGTATAAAACTAAGTAAAAGGAAATTCTATAAAAAACTAAAGAAATGAAAAGGTGTTTGTAAGATGGTTAAAGAATGGACAGTAGAAGAATCAAAGAACATAGTAAAGAATTGTAAGATAGCAGAAGGCGAAATATACATAAATAAAAAGAATGGAAATGAGTACAAATTTCAAGGTGCTGAGATACACTCAGAAACCTTAGAACCCATGGTAGCATACGTAGACTATGAACAAACAAGATGGACAAGACCATATCATTTGTTTTTTGAGAAGTTCTTTAAAAAAGAAGCATAAACAAAAGGCGGCATTATTTATTATAAATAATGCCGCTCTTTTTATATGTAACTATGCACCGATACTAAAAGGTCTCTATCGTCTGCGGTTGCCCACTCAAAATCATTTTTAAGCATGTAATCTATACGTTCTTGCTCCATACTTATAGGATTTTGATTTTCATCGACTTGAATAAGGATAAATTCACCACGTATCATTTGATACTCGATATTTAATTGAGGTATACGACGGTTTTTAGGCAATCTGTTTAAAATTGCTTGGTCATTAATAATTAGTTGAAAGCAGTCTAAATTTTGAATTGATACTGGTTGAAAAGTAAGTTCTTTTCCGATTAATTCATTAGCATGTGATTTCATGTCTGAATTCAAGGATATAACATAAGGTTTCTGATTTGGAACATAAATAATAGCATTCATTAATAAGTAATTTTCTCCTTCTGAATATAGTAATCCCAAAAGATAGAATGGAATAAAATTCACTTTATTGATAAATTATAACCTATTATCCAAAATGAATTCAAGATACATGATTGCTTTAAATATTTGGAAAACATTTATTACCATTTATATAGAGGGACAACTACTAAATAGGAGAATATAACGATTTTTTTAATAAAACACTAATTCGATACGATTAGTAATGAAAGTAGTTCAAAATATTACTCCTTTTAATGTTGATAACTTAATTTGAGTGGAGGGTTTTATGAGTAAAATAAAAGTGTTGATTGTCGATGATTCGGCTTTTTCTAGACAAAGCATACGAACCTTAATTGAGACAAGCGATGAATTTGAGGTTGTGGGAATTGCTAGAAGCGGTGAAGAAGCTGTTGAAAAAGTTAATAGAATAAAACCAGATATTGTTACAATGGATGTCGAAATGCAAAAGATGAGCGGTATTGAAGCTTTAAAGAATATTATGAGAACAAGTCCTACTCCCGTTATAATGGTAAGCGATTACGTATCCCAAGGGGAAAGATATGCAGTTGAGGCTTTGCAATATGGAGCGGTGGAGTGTTTTCTAAAAGGAGATATCTTAGGAAGTAGTGCAAATCCAAAATATATAAAAATGTTCTTTGAAAAGTTAAGGCAATCTGTAGGTGCAAATTTAAGAATTGTTAAACCTATAGATATAGAACATCTAGAGCATCCTAAACATGTACACATACCGATTAAAAATACTTCAAAGATAAAGCGTAAAGACATTGAAATAGTTTTTATTGGTTGTTCTACAGGAGGACCTAATGCGCTTAGAGAAGTGCTACCTAAAATACCCTTATCCTTTAATTTCCCTATTCTCGTAGCACAACATATGCCAAAGGGATTTACTAGTTCATTAGCAAAGAGCTTTAATAAAACATGCAGCTTGCCAGTTAAAGAGGTAAAACACGGTGATAAGGTTGAAGCTGGTGTTATATATATTGCTCCTTCGGGGTATCAGACAACACTGAAAAAAATGGGGAAAGAGGCGTTCTTTATTGTTGAGGAAAATAGCAAATACGGTGCACCTTATGCGCCCTCTGTAGATATTACGTTAGATACACTGGTGGCTGCATATCAAGATAAGCTACTAACGGTTATAATGACTGGAATGGGTCACGATGGGTTAGAAGGGTGTAAGAAGGTTAAAAGTAGTGGGGGGCATATTCTCACTCAGACAAAAGAGACCTGTGTAGTATATGGTATGCCTAGGTCTGTAGATGAAGCGGGATTATCTGATGAGCAAGTAGACTTATATAGTATATACAGTAGAATTTTGTCTTTAACTAACCGACAATAAAAGGTAATAGGGTTGCACTAACTGTGCGCCCTTTTTTTACTGGAAAAAAGAAAGGTATGAAAATAAAGTAAAGAAACTGAAAAAGGTATGGGAATCCACACCTTTTTATTATTTCTTAAATTTCTCCAGCAACTCATTATACGTATTTACGATTGAGTTAAGGCTATTGTTAATACTAGCAATTTCATCTAAGTTATTTGTTTGTTCGTCCGTTAACACAGAAATTTCTTTGTTACGAAGAGTAGAAGTAGAGATTGATTCATTAATATTCTCCATATTTGCAGAAACTTGTTCAGCTTCGGACTTAATTTCAATAATAGAAGATTGTAAGTCTTCAATTTTATTGTTAATGTCTCCAGCATTTGCTGCTATCTTCTCAAAGGCAACTTTTGAATCACTAAGTTGGTGCATGCCAGTTTGAATTTCGTTAGATGAATCACTAATAAATAAAGAAGTCTCATTTGTTTCAGCAAGAATCTCCTTAATAATTCTATCTATCTCTTTGGTTGAACTAGCGGATTTTTCAGCTAACTTACGTATTTCCTCTGCCACTACTGAGAAACCCTTTCCAGATTCACCAGCACGAGCTGCTTCTATGCTTGCATTTAAGGAAAGTAAGTTCGTCTGTTCGGTAATGCTATCAATAATAGTAATAATATTTTCAATCTCACTAGACTTCTGAAGTAAACTATTCATTTTTAAAGTAGCATCTTCCATTTTTTTGTTTGCTACATTTATTTGATTGTATGTTTGTGTTAAAAGTTCGTTTCCTTTTTCGGACTCATGTTTATTTAAATTCGATGATTCCTGTATAGTATTAGCTAAAGAATTAATGGATAAAATAGAGTCTTTTAATGTTTTAGTAGACTCTTCTGTCTTCCCTGAATATTGAAGTTGATTATTTGATAATAATAAAAGTTCATTAGCAATTTCATTAATTCTTTCAGACAGTTCTTTTGAAGAATACAATTTAGCAGAAGAAGCATTAGAAACGTTTTCTAATGTTACTGAGTTTTCTTCAATATTTTGAATGACCGACTTAAGGTTAGCTACAAGATTTTGGAACGTATTAGACAAATCCCCAATCTCATCTTTATTCTCTGATTCTAATTGAACGGTTAAGTCACCATCTTTTACTTTGTCCACACCATTATTTAAATTAATTATTGGTTTAGTTAGAACTTTTGTAAAGATGAAAGTAAGTACAAAACCTATTAATAAGGATATTACACAAGCAATAATAATAAACATTCTTTGTTTGTCCATTAAAGAGAAGATTTCTTGAGCATCAATATCCGCTCCAATTACAGTAACAATGTTGCCGTCTTTGTCTAAAACAGGTACATAAGCTGTAGCAATGGCACCATATTCTTCTGATTCAGAAAACTCTACATTACTAGGTAGCTTTCGTTTGAAGACCTCTCCCATAGCTGGGAACGTATCATTAGATTCTTCGTCTCCATAATGTGAAAAATCTTCTGCGGAAGGGTCACTTCCATCTACCATATAGTAATAAACATCTTTGTCGCCTGAAGATTTTTTACCTAGTGTATAAAGATAGGTAAGTTTATTAAATTCCTTAATTTCTTGTAGTCGATGCTGCAACTCTTTGTAATAAGGTTGGTTAGCAGGATTAGATGTATTATCAATTTCTTTAAGCTTGTCTATGTCAATAACATCCTTAGTGTTCTCAGCTATAGCCATTATTTGTGATACTTTTGTTTCTTTAACAGAGCGAATTGTAGTTATGTAACTAATGCTTGTTAAAGTTAGTGTAATAATTAAAAGAATTAAAGAAAAGAAAATTAACATTTTCCCTCTTAATGTTTTTAGCATTCATTCACCTACTTTTTAAAAAACAGTGTTAGTAAATTCTGTTGTAAATAACCGAATAGTATTATAAAATTTTTCTCTATTTTGTAAAGGAAATTTGTAGAGATATTGTTAGATGTGTATGGTAAAGCAGTTTAATAAATTATTGGGATTTTTCTCCTATTTTTCATGAAAGGTTTATAATATTTAAAAAAAGATTTTAAAGGAGATTTTAATTATGAATCAAAAAGGAATTCAACAATTTTTAAGTGCAGTGTCAGTAGGGGATGAAATTAGCCTAAGTACTAGAGAATTTAGCTACGAAGGTAAGGTTGTTTCGTTACATGATAGTTACTTAGTTATTGAAGAATATGAGATGGCTATTAAAAATACTTTAAATCATTCAGTTGATTATAAAGATATTTACTGGCACTCTGCCGAATCTCAAACAGTATAATTGTAGCAGCACCTTTTACTTTCTAGAAGGTGCTTTTTTCATGAATCGCAGGGAACTTGGAAATTAAACTAAAAAAGGATAACAAGAAAAATCTTGTTATCCTAAATGGTTTTATTGTGTATATTAAAGGTTTGCTTCTTCTTTAATTGCTTGTTCTAACATGAACCTCTCCAACTAAATCAAAGATTTTGATGGAGCATCCCTTATCTTGAATAAGCCATACATCTCGCTGATAAATCCCTTCGGGACTTACAGTGCCAAATGTAAAGTAATTAACGAAGACAAAGTTTGGTGAGTTCTTTTTGCCAAATCAGGAACTTTTGCCTGAAGAGACAACCACTTCCTTTCAG